>Ga0207690_10000786_pt1 | contig 20480 bp, 11 predicted proteins | sample KBSC23metaG_FD_184315 | JGI IMG/M metagenome (GOLD analysis project Ga0207690, IMG submission 184315) | Corn rhizosphere microbial communities from Kellogg Biological Station, Michigan, USA - KBS C2-3 metaG (SPAdes) (version 2) | ecosystem: Host-associated > Plants > Roots > Rhizosphere > Soil ...
TTTGGGTTTCCTGCGCATAAGAGAAGCAGGAAGCAAGAAGCAGGAAGCAGGAAGCCAATATTTTTATATAACGATTCATTTAGTTAGGATTGAATTTTAACGGGTTATCAGTACGAAAAGGTGCAGCGGGCAGGCCTTCTTTATTGAACAGGTTGGGTTGCGCGGTTTCATCCCAGCCGAATCGTGCGGCTGTTGGCGCGCTCACTTGCGGAGAGGAAACAATGATCTTGTTGCCGGATATGACAGCATCTGCTGTAACAAACTTGCCATCAGCTCCGGCTATACTAAACCAGTTTAGCGCCCTGCCATCCTTGTTTACTAAACCGCTGCCGGTATTGGTAAACTCCAGTTCAATTTTATTTCCGGTAACTTTCATTTGTTTGTACATTGGCCCGCTGTACACTATATTTTTTCCATAGGTTTTAGCCAGGGCCAGTATGGCTAAGCGCCTGCCTATCTCCCATTTAAATGAGGGGTGCAGGTTTTTTATGTTATCGTTCAGATCGGTAGTTGTTATCATACCCGTGTTGGGGATGTTTAGCGCAAGGGTTTGGGCTTCCCAAAACTCGGGGAGTTTATCGGTAGGTATTTTAGTTTTCGGATCAAGTGTACTATAGGTAAACGGCACGATCTCTACATAATAAAAAGGCATTTTAGGATCTGCCCAGAGGTTTCTCCAGCCGTTTATCATGGCTTCCATCTTGTAAGTGTAATTTATACCTTCCTGCATATTGGCTTCACCCTGGTACCATAAAAAACCGCTAATGGCAAAAGGTGCCAAAGGTTCTATCATGGTATGATAAAACTTACCGTCTTTTTTTGGGGAAAGCCCTTCGCGTTTAAAGTAAGAAACCGAAGCATAAGCATCTTCGGGTGTCCAGGGTTCGATAGCGCTGCCGCTTTTGGCTGAGCATATCACACCTATAGGTACATGCAACTCTTCATTCAGTTTTTTCGCGAAAAAATACGCGGCTGCAGAAAATGAGCGTAAGGCTGAATCCTGCGCCAGGTTCCAGCGCGCTAAGTAATTGCCAGTGATCCTTAAATTTTTATGATCCGTCCAGAAGATGCGGATATTCGGGTTAGCCGGGCGGTCCAGTTCATCAACAGGTGAGTTTTTATCCAGGCTATCCGGTTTGCGTACCTTGCTGTTCTTACGCATCTCGTAAGCCATGTTGGATTGGCCGGAACATAGCCACACCTCTCCTACCAGAATATTTTTAAGGATGATACTATTTGTACCCTGTATTACCATTACTTCAGGCTTATCGGAAGCAACCAAGGGATCAAGTATTACTTTCCAATTGCCTGATGCATCTGTAGTAGCGGCTTTGTTTTGTTTACCAAATCGGACAGAAACCTGTTCTCCGGCTGTCGCCGTACCCCAAATTGGCAGGGGTTTTCCCCGCTGCAATACCATATCGCTGCCTATCACCCGCGGCAATACCACTTCGGCTCGCAATGGTGCTTGCGCGATGCAAAACAGGGCGAATAAGTATATTTTCAGGTGCTTCATTTGGTTATTAGGTACTTGATATAAAATGCTGCCGGTTTATCCGATTCTCCACCGTTGGGTACGTCATAATCCTGGTCGGCGGGCGTATTGGCTGTTGGCGTTAACGGGCTTTCGCCCGTTTTAAATACAATGCGCGTAACCTCGGCCAATGGCGCGAAGAATAGCTGCGTGGCTATTTCTTTACCGTTCACATTCATGGTGTACGAACGGTTATCCGTATTCAGCGAAAGTTTGATCACATACTCTTTACCCGCTTCATACTTCATCAGGTTTTTATAGCGGGCACCTGCTTTGGAGGTGAATGTACCGTCTTTATCAAAAGTTAAACGGATACCTGTTGCACCTTTACTATCCTGGAACTCGATAAGGAATTGCCCGTTGCTGCTCTGCGCCGGGGTTACCGAAAACTCTGCGGTTAATCTTTTTGTTGGTGGTACCAAACGTTCCGCTTTAGCGTAATCAAACGGGTCCCAATCTTTTAATGCAAGTTGTTTAACACCATCCTTTTGCTCAATGGCAACAGGAGCCCAAAGCAGGCTGTTAATGTTCCATTGTTTCAATTCCTGACCGGCGGGTAGTTTATCAAAATTATCATTAACCGGTTTATCCGCTTTATCGGTAATAGGAACAGGTACTGATGCAACCCAAATATCCTCCTTATTCATGCTATAGGTGAGCCACATATTTCCGTCCGGCGGCGTGCCGTTACCCTCTTCAATACCACGGAGGTATTGCGGCCCGTACGATTTATAAGCACCGCCGTAACGCAGGGTACTGATCTGTCCCTGCAGCAACAACATATTGGTATAATTTAAACCATCTGCACTCACAGAAATCGCTTCCGGCCAACGAAACTCGGATGGATTGTATACTGTAGCGTATTTGCCATCAGATGTTTTTTGCCCCCATATTTTGGCGTTGCTGTTCACAAACTTTGGCGCGCGCGTTACCGGCCCCCAGGTTCTACCTTCATCTTTACTTATGGAGGTGAGCGCGTTCTTCCAAAGCCCAACTACCCTGCCATCGTTCAAATGGTAATAGTTAAAGGCTTTGTACTCCTTTTTCAAAGGGATCAACGGGTCGGCTCTGTCGGTTTCTTCTACCCATTGCATCATCATCAGCGGGGTAGCCATCAACTCATCGCAGGCCTGGATAAAGCCTTTATCTTTACTTGAAGTATAATACGGGAACGAGGTATTGCCCGCATTCCATTTTGGGTTGTAGTGGATAAAATACACCGGACCATAAGTGCCATCTGCTTTCACCTCGCGCACAACCCGGCCTATGCCTTTGCCATCGTTTGGATCATCTTTAGGGTCGAGGCAAATACCATAAAAACCCAATACCAATAACCTTTTTGATTTGGAAGTATAGAAGCCCATACGTTGGTGCATTACCGCCATCAGGTCCTTTGCTACGCCGGGGTGTCCTTCTTTGGTGGTGCCATCGGGTATTTTATATTGCGGGAAAACCACCGTTGGTTTCGACCAGCTCTGCCCGTCCTTAGAAGTGATAACGAGCGTTTGCCCAGGTGGGATGCTTTCGCCTACCTTATCGCTCAGGTACTCTACATAAAAAGTATTGTTCCAGTAGGCCAGCATGGGCGCATGGTTATAGGTAAAGCCAAAGCCGTCTGCCTTTTCGGGATGCTCACGGTTAGCGCGAAATACCTGCATATTATGCACGCCCATTGCCGGGCTCAATTGCCCATGATGATAATCCACATTTACCAGGGTTGTGCCGGTATAATGCACGGTATCCTGCGCTTGCGTAATTGTAAAACTACAGCAAGCGCCTATCAATAATGCGATATTATAAATGCCTCTCATCTTCATCATAAAACCTTAATTATTTAACAATTAAGGTACTTGTTTTAAATTATCTAAAACCTTTTTGGTTGTTTTAAATATGGTGCCGTGTTTATGCCCCTGGGGTACATCCACTTGTTTGGTTATATTGGTAAATGTTTTAAAATCGGTAGTAACTTGCGCGCCAAATATCTTTTCGCGGTAAGCATCATAATAGATCAGGTAATTATCACCTGCTTTAGCAACGGTTGGGCCCTCGGTAAAATTATCAGTAAACGGTGCCGATGCTGCACTGTAAGGGCCAAGCGGATTGCTTGCAAAAGCCACTTTAATATTCCTGTTAGGCCGCGTATTATCTTTCACCACCATCACATAATCGTTTTTACCACGTTTGATGATTTCGGCATCAATAGCGCTGAAACCGGGGTCGTAAAATAGTTTTTCTTTCGAGAAATTTTGAAAATCCCTGGTAATGGTATAATACAACCTGTGATTATTGTTCTCTGTCTCCGTACCCACTGGAAAACGGCCGGGAATGGTAGATGCCCAAACGATGATAAACTGATCGTTATCATCATCATAAAATATCTCAGGCGCCCAAACGTTCACTACGGCTGGCTCGTCCTCCATTACGTTAATGAGTTTTTGTTGCGACCAATGCACCAGGTCTTTCGAATCAGCATAGCCAAAGCCTTTGCCGCCTGTCCAGGCTGATGTCCATACCAAATGGAACACGCCATCTTTGCCTTGCGCTATGGATGGGTCGCGCATTACCTTGTCTCCTACTTCGGGTTTTAGTAACACTTTATTCAGGTCGGTCCAATGGTAGGCATCAAAGCTGTACAGCATGCGCAGCCCATCGGTAGCCGGCTCATGGAACGAGGTAAACATATACACGTCCTTCTTCGCCGAGCATGATGCCAGCAAAATAGCGGATATGAATATGATCGCTGCTTTCTTCATTTTTATGCTTTATCCAGTATCAATACCCAATCATTCCCGTCTACTACTTGGCCTGCGGGCTTAAAGGTTTTGGTGCCCGTGTTCGGGAAGGTACCGATAGTTTTGGTTTCTCCCGTACGGGGATCATACCATGATGCTTTCACTTTGGCGCCTTGTATCTTACCTAAATTAACCGGGATATCGCGACCGTTATAGGTATAGATGAAAGCGTAGTTCACGCCTCTTGTCCCGATAAGGTAATTGTATTTTTTTCCTTGCTTTGCAGCGACGATAAGTGATTGATCGGGCACGCGACCAAAGTACGGGCGTGATAGCATCAGCTTTTTAATGTATTGCATTTGCGATGCGCCGGGATCATTGATAGCATCATACCATGCTGCTTTAGCACCGTATGAAGCATTCTTTTCGCCCAATTTATGCATTTGCATTACCGAGTTATTACCATAGGTATAACCACAGCCCCCTGCAAAAACCGACCAGTAGGCATAGCGCCTCACATCTGCGGCCGTCCAGCGGGCAAGTGTGGTATCGTGCAGGCCGTGCGGAATGCCTTCGTATGATGGCTCGGCATCTAATGTTGGTTTTATTGGTAGTTTTTTGTAATCTACGTTAACGTATTTCCAGTTATCCTCGCCGTATTGAAAGTCTTTTTTTGATGTATCCTGGGCGTAATTACGATGCCCCGATTGAAAGCAGTTAAAGCTTAACCAGCTATCGTTATGAAACCAGATAGAGGATTGGGTTCTGCCCCTCGGGTGGAAAGTAATAAGGTGCCCCGGATCAACATGGTGCAGTGTTGAACCAATAGCCCGCCAAACTTTAATAGAATCACCTCCGGGAACATCGCCACCATTCATCCAGATGATATTAGGTCTATCTTTATAACGCTTTGCTAAAAACTCAGCATAAGCATGTCCCTGCGACTGGTTAACGTGCCTTTCTTTCACGTTCGATCCCCAAACGGGAACCATGGCGATATAGATACCTTTTTTTGCGGCAAGGTCAACAATATAATCTACATGATCCCAATAATCATAAGCTTGTTTGTCACCAGGCGAGTTACCGGGTGTAGTGCGTGGTGTCGCTACATTTTTATTGATCAATGCAGAATCGCCGTAGGCATTAACCACACCTACGGTGTGCAGCACCATTACCTGTATCACATTAAAACCTTTTTTACGGCGATCTTCCAGGTACTTTTCGGCATCTTCCCGGTTTAGTTTCGAGAAGAGCAGCCAGCCTGTATCGCCCAACCAAAAAAATGGTTTACCATCCGAAGTAGTGAAATAACGATGATTGGCCGATATTTTTAACGGACTTGGCCCACCTTGGTTACTTACTGTAAAAGCGAAGCAGATGAGTGCTAATACGGCAATGCCACAAATTCTTTTATACATTGGTTTTCTCTAATTTTGTTTAGTTGATAGCCACATAATAATTGCCCCACCCTGCGGTGCCTTTAATTCTACATCCTGGCCTCCCATCATGGTTTCACCTTCTTTAATTATTTTTCCGTTTTTAGGATCGATCCAGTGAATTGTTAACTCGCCGGATAACTTGGATGCGTTAAAATGAATAGGCTGATTTGAATTATTATAGACAATGTAACCCACCATATAGTTTGCTAAAGCATATTGCCCTTTTTGATTTTCGGGAAGCGGAAATGGCTGCATTGCGGCAGCTGCTTTTGCAAATTTAGGATTATCCACTTTCGGCACAACGGCCAGCGAACCGCCACCCATAAACACCGCCCAACCATAAGTATCATAACTATCGGCATTATACATTACTGCCTTATCGGGATATTTGGTGCGGTACTCGCTTACAGCGCGATACACCTGCTCGAACGATGTGGCTTTCGGTTTCAGATTACGGGCATGCTGGCGGGGCGCTAAACTCTGACCGCCAAGCGGTGCATAAGCCGAACCATCAGCCTGGTAATGCCAGTATTTAATATCGATCACGTTGATAACTGAGGCTCGGGCCGGGTCGGTCAGTATCGCGTCCTGTACATCTTTTGTTGTGCTCAGGCCGATGATCTCTTTGCGGTTATTTGCCTGCTCCCAGTTTTTGATGTTATCCACCCAAAACTGTACAAAGTGCAGCGGACCGGTGTATTCTTCGGCAATAAGCTGGATAACACCTGTATTATCTTTAAAATTATTTAAACATTGGTTGATGAACGCGGTATGCAGATTGGTGAGCGCGGGATCCTTTTCGTTATAAAACTGCTCGGCCATAAATATCCGCTTATCGCCCGCGAACGGAACCGGCTCAGGGAAACTGGTGTTGTTAACATTGTTTGCCGTTCTCCAGGGGAAATCAACATAGTGCGCGCCCGCTTCGATAATATTATGCTGGAAGTAGTTTTGATGGATTAGCACCAAGCCTTTTTCATCAGCCAGATCGGCGTACTGTTTTAAACGGCTCCAATACCATTTGTTGTATTTAGTGAGATCGTATTTACCTAAACCATCCCAGCCGGTTTCATTACCGCCGTAGCGGGCAAAGGGCAATTCGTAAAATGGCGGCCAAACTTCACCGTCGGCACGGCGGATGCGCTCATGGTCGTCGCGGCGGCGATCATACCATAAACCGTAATTATGTTCGTAAACCAACACATTATCTTTAACCATTTTATCGGTCATCTCGTCAAGGTCATCAGTTAAACCTGTACCTGTCCTACCCGGCACATAGCGGGTTACCGATGGTTTTGATTGTTTGATGAAATCGGGACGCGTAGTACCCATCCACCACGGCGAGTCGTAATGTTTGCCGGTCAATACCGCGTTACCCCGAACCAGCCAGCCGTTTAATACCTGCATAGGTGCGGCTTTGACAACAGGTGCGGGTTCTTTATAACCAATCTCATCAATGGTTTTGGCGCCGCCTGTACTGATGTTTATCGAGTTGCGCTGACTGGCCTCGTCTATCCAATCGGTTAAGTGCTTTTGCGGCTTTTTGTATAAGGCTATCAACCGCTCCGCTTCGGCAACCGAGGGGCTGCTGGTGGCATTTGTATTTAACGGAAATACTTGGGCCAATGGTTCGGCTTTGTCTTTCCCTAAACGGTCGCTTAGCTGCGCATAGTAAAAACTGCGCGGACTGATGCTATTGTTCGAATCGCTCCAGTAGCCATCGCCGCCAAATTGTGCCCATGTACCAAATGCCCAGTTTTGAGCGGTTGGCGGCCGGTAGCAATCTACACGGGCGGCGGTACAATTCCATAACAAGCTGTTTGCCGCGCTCCATCCTGCACCCTGGCCATCCTGCTCGCGGTTTTTGAAGCTGATGTTATTACCATCAACATTTACAATATCGAACAATACACCCGATGCCCAGCTATCAATAGCCCCGCTAAAGCTTTGCGATTGCCATGAGTTACATTGCACAAAAGCATTAGGCCCGGCAGCACAATATCCTACCGAAAAATCGTGATACCCAAACTCGGAATAACAACGTTGAAATAACGTTTGCTGCCCGGTGGTTAAAAAAGCATAACGGCGCTGGCCGCCAATTTCTGATGTCGGCGATAATGATTTACAATCCTCAACTGTAACCCTTTGCGCAGTTTCTAAAACATTTACGGCAGAACCTGCAAAGTGCTTGAACACCATTTGGCGTACCCAGGCATCTTCGGCATTCTCAATGGTGATAGCCATCCAGCGATGAGCTTCATCTTTGGCGTTTGCTTCGTCGTAGTATGAGCGCAACTGAATATTCTCGATACCAACCTGGCTGATACGGCCCGACCATGTAAAAGCTGATATAGTAGCGCCCCCATATGCAGAATCTAAAGCTGTAGTTAATGGTGCATCTAAGGTTACCGCATCGCCTTTAACGGCTACAACTTTCCGGTCCCAATAAATATCGCGCTGGCCGGGTTTCCACCCTAAAGCAGATAAGCCACCGCCAAAGGTTACCATGCCCAGTTTCTCAATCCATGCCTGTGTGCTTGGGCGATGAATGGTTACCATATCGCCAACTTTAAACTTATTGGCGGCAACTTTAATTTCAGTAGCGTTTACCGGAACGTAAGCATCGGTTATCTTAACCGGGCTGTCGTTGTGTTTATCATTTTTACCAAGCATTTTAATCAGCGTCGCGCGGTCGGTTCCGCCGCCAACCATTACAGTGCCCTCCAGTGTGTTCCCGCTTCCGCGAAGGATAACGCCGGATGCATTGATCACCAGAGTCCCTAAAACATCATATTTACCTTTTTCTAACAATACCGCGCCGCGAATACCATCTTTACCCACAGGTAACCCCGCCACGTAATCAAGCGCGGCTTGTATGCGAACGGTAGCATCGCCCTTTTTAACCGGAACTACAACTTTTACAGGCGCGTTCGGTATCGCTTTCTCAGAAGCCATATATCCGCAATACGAAAAATCGGGAATGCGGTCGCCATTGGCATCGGCAGCATAAATCAGTTTACCATCCTTGCTTTCGGCTACGGGTGGTTGTGGTTTTATAACTTTTGGCTTTTGCGCGTATACAGCAAAATGCAAACATAAACCACCTGCCAGCAGGCAAGTGGTTAAGTATGGCTTAAGTTTCTGTTGAAGAAACATAGTATCGGATATAAAAATGTATTACTTTTTAGTTGCCGGTAGTGGTTGCTGCCCTTTTTCGGCCAGGGTATTCAGATATACTTCGATGTTGGTATAACCACCTCCGTTTTTAGCCGGTTTTGCCGAATCGGAAGCGTCTTTTGGATTTAAACCATGTGATAGTTCCCAATCATCAGGCAAACCGTCGTTATCGCTGTCTTTATAAGGCACACCTTTATATTCAGGATAACCACCCACCTGCCATGGGGCGGTGATAATACCCAATTTATAAGAGTCTTTAGGCAGTTTACGCACCTTGAACTGGAAATCGGTATCGGTTTGCATTTCTTTGTAAGTGATCTTCCCGGTACGGGCCTGTTCTGTTATACGTTTATCTACCGCATCGCGAACGGGCAGGGTAGCACCTGCATTATCGCAAACATATTTGTACGCTGCCTGGGCAGGTAAAATAGTAATAGGAGCCGGCAACGGGAACGGATGATCGGCATACATGTAATCTTTATACTTACCCGCATCAGCCAATTCTTTACCGCCTTCGCCTTCAACCTGAACACCGCCATCCCAATTGTCTTTAGTTACACGCTCGTTGCCTTCCATAATGTTGCCATTTACATAGGCACGGCCAAAATATTTTTCTTTCAGTTTACTGCGGCCCGATTCAGGTTTCAAAATACGATGGCCAACTGGCTCATCTTTTGGCGTAACCGGTCCTGGTTTAAAATAGTTATTGATGATATTGAAATGCGAAGTATAATCGCCGCCATCCATTGAGCGGTGGTGCCAGTTGAATACCACATTGTTTACAAAGTTATAAACGCCGTTCCACCCTATTGATGGATTACGACCGGTATTATCTGCCCAAAGGTTACGTATCAATAAGCTATTCTCGCCACCTGTGGTGCTGCCAAAAGAGTGGTTCCAGTAATCTAAAGCTTCTGAGTAAATACAATTTTGAACGGTAATATTAGCCGTACCATGCTTTTCCTCCTTAGAGCCATCGCCGGGATCATACATGTGGCGGTACATAGAGAAGTTCTCATCCAGACCCCAGCTTGCCGAAACGTGGTCGGCAATGATGTTACCTACCGGGTTGCCACCTAACGCATCATCCCTGCGGCCAACATTAGTTTCACCTCTGCGGAAACGCATGTAGCGGATAACTACGTCGTGCGTATTTACCCAGAATGATTCTCCTGCAACGCAAACGCCATCACCCGGCGCGCTCTGGCCCTCGATAGAGATATACGGCGCCCGAACAATAATTGGCGACTTGATACGGATGATACCGGCAATGTTAAACACAACAATACGTGCACCACCTTGCTCACAGGCCCAGCGCAAACTGCCGGGGCCACTATCATTCAGGTTGGTTACAACATATACCTTGCCACCACGGCCACCAAAGCTGTAAGCGCCACCGCCTTCGGCGCCAGGGAAAGCCAATATACTTGCCTGTGGCAAATCATCCGGGCGTGCGGCCCATGGCACGTATGGTTTGCCATGCCGCATATCATAATCAACAATGGGGAAAGCAACCGCCCATGCAGAGTCGGATTTACGGTAAGTTTCTTTGATCAACGCATCAGATGCTTCCTGTACTGATTTCGGGATTTGCGGGTATTGCGCCATTACGCATTGGCAGAACATTAATGCTAAAAGTAACGTTGGGAAAATAGCCTTTTTCATTTTTTCGGTGTTGTATAACTGCCTGTTAAGTAAAAAAATCCTCCATTTAGCCGAACGACTCAGCAAAGCTGTTACAAGGATGAATAAACTATTCTATTTAGGTAACCGGCAATAAGTTTGGTTAGCAATTATTTAATTCAAATATGCGTGATAAGGCAAGTTATTTCATATAGCATATTCGCATGGTTTTATACAATATTATCACAATGGCTATGCTGATGAATATTGCGGGTTCAGTCGCAATTATGTTACATTAAACGCTTTTTACATAGATTAATTACCGGTTTGTAAATTCAATTTGCAAATTGACAACAAAACATACCCGATAAAATAATACAAAGGGCAAGTTAGTAATCAGCTATGCTTATCATTAAATAGTTGGCTTTATTAAAGATACAAAAAACCTTAAGCAAAAAAAATGGAGAGGCATTTTCACGCCCCTCCATTAACCAATTGTACACAATATTTTAAAAGCTTTAAAACATTATCGTTGGACTTTCATATCAACATTTATGTAGCCTGTTTTAGCGGCACCTGCGTTAATATAATTTATTGTCATTACCCCAGATTTACCCGAGGCTGTTCTAAACCAAATAAGTTTGCCAATTACAAGCCGGGGATCTGTTGCGGCGGTGTAATTTGTGCTTTTTGAATAAACTGGCAGGCTGCTTACACTGGTTTTTAAGATTGTGTTAGCACTCCATTTTATGGCCCCGCCTGATATCACACTGGCATATGTTGGGGTGGTTGCTATTTGTAATTGTGTTACATTTTTAGTCCAGGTGCTGATATCATAATACGATAATTGTGGTTGGGCCGCGCTTAAACTATAAATTACTGGCCCTACCGGAACCTTTACAGAGGCGACCGTTATAGAGTCTACCGTATCATAATAATAACCAAAATCCAATGAGGAACTGTTAGCCGCACCTGCAGATGTGTAACTATACAGTTTTCCCGACGTTGCGGAAACATAAGCATTATTTGTTTTTGCTGTCGTATCCGGAACCTGCACTATTCTTCCTACATAATTATAAAAATCCGGGGTTACCGTAACAGTAATATTAGCGCTTGATCCGAGGTATATATTATTGGCATCTTTTGCTACTATTTGATATACATACTGGCCAGCAGCGCTATCAGCAGCTATCTTTTTTGTACCTGAAAACGTTAGTTTCCCGGGTGATTTTACAGAATCGGCTGGCACAATTTTGTCATTTATAACACCATTCCTATAAAGGGTTACTGTAGTCATTGGCGTTGGGCAGGTAACTGTGTAGCTAAATTGAATACTGTCCTTCGGATTAACAGTTTTGTCATCAGTTAAATATAACGGCCCGGGTTTTGCAAACGTAACAGTGATAGTATTGCTGTTAAATTTATCGATCACCTTAACGCAGCTTGTTGCCAGAGTTGCCAGTGCGATGACCGTATATACTATGATCGAGATTTTTTTCATCTTAATTTTTTTTAGTGTCCTAACTACTTAAATGTTATTGTAATGGATCGAACGTACCTCCGGGCCAACCCATAGTTTGTTGTACTGCGGGATTTGAAACTAAAAATCCTGATGGAAGCGGGTAGAAATAATATGTAGCAGGATAATTAATTATCGGAGCTGTTGTAGGCTCGATTGATATAATACTCGGCGTAAAGAACTTACGATAACTACTCCTATAGTTAACATTAATGGTGTCGCAAATACGGGTGGCACCTGTAACCGGATCAGGTACATCAATATAAGTAAGGCCGGTACCCGTTTTATAAGCACCTGCGGCATAAGGCGCTTTTACAACTAACTTAAGGGCGGTTCGGAATGTACCTGTTAATTTTTCGAACTGGCGGGTACGACGCAGGTCCCAGTAACGTTTACCTTCCATTGCAAACTCAATTTCGCGCTCGGTTAACAAGAACGTGAACATTGAGGATCTGTCAGTAACCACACTTAATCCATAGTTATATGATCCCGCGCTAAAGCCACGTGCAGCACGCAAAGTAGTGCACAAACCTACTGCCTCACTTAAATTACCGATACCATTAGCGGCTTCGGCATAGTTTAATAATACTTCGGCAAAACGCAATTCTATCCAATCCATACCGCTGCCCCCACCCGATGTTGAGTTTACAGCTGTGTTTGAAGCAGCAATTGCAGGGTTACAAATTTTACGGCAATAAAAACCTGTTCCAGTCACTTTACTGCCGTCATCTAAAAAGTTAACATAGTTCCATTGGCGACGGTTTGATTTACCGCTCAAGTTCCAAATCTGTCCATTGTAAGCAATTGTTTGTGCAAAACGCGGATCACGGTTTGTCCAGTATAATTCAGAATCGTAAGTGGTATTGCTTGGGTTATTAATAGGTAACCCATTTGCCGAAGGGAAGGCTTGTACCAGGTTCCATGTTGGTTGATTGCTACCGCCGCCGCCGGTAGTTTCGGAGGTTGGACGTGTGATATTATCGGTAGTAGTACCGTGTGTAGGGTTAGTAGTGGTTACGTCATAAGTACGCCACATCATACGCTCGTGGTTGTTAGTAGATTCATCAATAAACAGGTTGCCTAAACCACCGCTTGAAGCAGGGTACAAGGCATAACCATCTGTTTGAGCCATTGTATATGCGGCTTTACATGCGGTATAAGCATCCTGCCAGCGACTCAGAATGTCGGTAGGGTTAAATTGAGGGCTGGCCCAATATAACAGTGTTTTACCTTTATAAGCTGCGGCTACCGCACGGGTAATACGGCCACCATCAGTTGCCAAAGGCCATGTGGTTGGTAGCATAGCTGTAGCCGAGTCCATATCAGCGCAAATTTGTTTAACGCACTCGCTGGTTTTAGACCTTGGGGTGTATAACGAATCGATATTATTAGGATTTAGCGGTTTAGTAACCAGGGGAACACCACCATATATCCGGATAAGGTTGAAATAAATATATCCTCTCAGGAAAAAGAACTGGCCCTTGAGCCTGGCTTTAACATCGGGATTCATTGTACCGGCATTGATACCTTGGAGGGCCACGTTGCAACGATATATCCACCAGTATTGGTCGTTCGCCAGTTTGTTGGCGCTCGCTATGTCAGATACCTCGCTGGTACCTTGAGCTCCCGTTAATGTACCGTTCAAAATACTGGCCGTGGCATTGTTCAACTCATCGCTTGTGTTGTGAATTGCCCCCGGCACGGGCCATTGTGGCATTACATAATCATATGTGGCGGCTAAAAACTCGCCCGTTGCCGATTCGATGTTCCAGATATTCGGATCGATACCCGTAAGATCGGATTTATTAAGCACATCTTTGTTGCAGGCAACAAAAAAGGAGCTTATTACTGCAAATACCAAAATAAGGTATGTATGCTTTATATAGTTTGCTTTCATGTTAATTTTTTTTAATAATTTATTACAACGTTAAATTAACACCCAACGATATTGTTCTTAATGTTGGGTATGTTGTTATACCAGAACTGCGTATATCTTTATAATCAAACGGATTAATAATGCTCCACAGGTTAGTACCGGTCAACATAAGGCGCAGATTAGGTATTTTCAACCTATCGCCCCAGGTTTTAGGCAAGGCGTATGATAAGCTTGCGTTGTTAATGTATAACCTTGTACCGCTACGTACCCAAAAAGTTGATGATTCTGATATATCAGGCGAGTCTGTACGAGGATAAACAGCATCGGGATTTGACGGCGTCCAGTGATCGGCCCAGAAAGCAGGTTGGTTAAGTGAGCCTGATGAGTTAACTGTCGCGCTGGTTGGCGCATTCCTGTCGCTAACAACAACTTTACCGCCTAATTGTAAGAAACCATTTACGCTCAACTTGAACGTTTTGTAGCTTACACCGTAAGTCATACCCATTGACAACGCAGGTGTAATTTTATCATACATTGGGCCGGTATCAGCATCTTTGGTAATTTTACCATCACCATTCCTGTCAACAAAATCCATCCAGCCCACCTGTGGTGTTTTACCTTCAATGGTATAGTTAGGGTTGGCTGCCAAAATACCGTCCAACTGTGACTGAGTACGGATAATACCTTTGGCCAATAAACCATAGTTGCTTGAACTATATTTGCTGGTTAACTCGCCAATATTTATGCTTTGGTATTCGGTTACCGTACCTAAAACACCAGAGCCATATAACTGTTTAGTAGCTTGTGTATCACCCCATCCAAAGTTAACATTTGCGTTAAAGCCCCAATCTTTGTTAATCTTGCCTACGTAGCCAATTGTGAACGCATTGCCCCAGGTATTTGCTTCGGCATAATTAGCCGCGCCTGTACCCTGTCCAAAAGTCCATGGCAATATTGCGTCTAAAGCACTTATGCCATTATAATAATGTTTGCTCCAAAACTCGGCAGTAATCGATAACCTGTCATCAAAAAATGTGGCATCAATACCAAAAGTTTGTGCCCTGTTATGTTCCCAGGTAATATCAGGAGTAGGCACCACGCTGGCATCAAGTCCGTTATAAATGGTTGTACCAAACAAGGCGGTAGCACTCGAAGTGGTGAATCTTGATTTATACAAGAAGCCTTGAACCCGATCATCGCCGGTGACACCTATACTATACCTGAATTTTAAACTACTGAAAAATTTAGGCGCATATTTCTTAAAGAAACTTTCTTCGCTAACCCTCCAGCCAACTGCCGCGGCCGGTGATGCGCCAAAACGATACCCATCAGCAAATTGAGCCGATCCATCTATACGGTTGATAAATTGCACAAGGTATTTGCCTGCATAATCATAATTAGCACGCATTACATAACCCAGGTTACCACCATCAACAGTGGTTATACCTTGAAATTGGGATGTGTTAGGATCGAAAGCAAACAATTGATCTACACCGGGAATCTGTTGTGTGGTTCGGAGCGTATTGTAGCTTGACTGACTTGATTCGTTTTGTGTTGCAACAAATAACAAATCGAATGTATGATTTTTAATAGTACGCCCATAATCTATTGAACCTATTAATTCATACTCATTAGTTGAGCCGGTGCTTACCAAAAGTTGATTGGAGTTGGTAATAGTTTTTGTTGGCGTGGATAATGGTGTGGTAGTATACAGAGCGTTATTAGCGCCGGTAGTAGCAAACTGGTAAAGGGTATAAGATGGATAATACTGTTTACCATTTTGCAAAGTGTTGTTTTTACCAAATTGTACCTTTAAGGATAAACCTTTTATTTGGTGAGGATGAAAATCTAACGAGCTGTTCAGGTTAATAAGCTGAGAGTTTGAGTTTGCATAGCTGCCCGAATTGAAATAAGCATAAGGATTCCATGCACCACCCGTTGAGCTTGGGCTGTTCCAGTAAAGGGGTAAACCATTAACTGTTAACGGCACCCATGGCTGCACCTGAATGATGGCACCAAAAGTAGTGTTTTCCTGATCTGAGCTTTCTGATTTGGCCGTGTTCCTGAAGTCACTGTTATATGATGTGTTTAAACTGATATATGCAGTAAGGTCATCCGTTATCTTAGCAGTCATGCCCGAGCGGATATTGTATTTTTTTATAGCGGTAACCCCAAAGTTCGATCCTTCATTATAGTAACTGGCTCCACCAAAAAATGTTACCTTCTCAGATCCGCCACTAACATTGATAGTGTGACGATAAGCCGTTGATGTGTGCCACAACTGATCGTACCAGCTTGGGTATGGGTTAGAAGCAATGAAATCAAGATCGGCCTGCGAGAATTTAGGACTGGTAGCCGAGGTATTAGTTGCATCGATGTAATCGTTAACGGTCCTTGCCAAATCATAACCGCTCATTAGTTTTGGTTTTGATAATGCATCGGTAGTGCCAAAATAACCAGAGTAGGTAATTTGAGCTTTACCGGGGCGGCCTTTTTTTGTGGTTATTAATATAACACCTTTGTCAGCCGCAGCACCGTAAATGGCTGCCTGGGCATCTTTCAAAAACGATATCGATTCCACCAAACTCGCATCAAGGTTGTCAAAATCTGATTTAGTGGCAATTAAACCATCAATTACGTACAGCGGGTCGGTTGTCAAACCAAAATTACCGGCCGAAAGGTTATAAGCACCTTGCAAAGTAACCGTTGTTGTTGCGCCCGGCCTACCCGAGCCACCAGCCACGCTAACATTTACACCGGCAATTCTGTTTACTAAGGCAGTACCTAAATTCGCTACCGGGATATCTTCAATTTCGGCAGCCTTTATTTCAGCTACTGAACCTAACAATTTGCTTTTTAACGTGGTACCGTAACCTGTTGCAACAACTGCAACTTCGGCCAGATCCCTGGTTGATTTTGTAAGTTTAAAGTTGACTGTAGTTTGTCCCGGCGGCACAGTAACTTCCTGATACGCGAAGCCGATATATTTGGCCGACAGTACCACATTTTGCAAATTGGTTACTTTAAGCGTGTATTTACCATTCACGTCGGTTGATGTAGCAACAGTGCTACCTTTAACTGCAATGGTAACGCCCACCAGCGGCTCTGTTTCGCCCTCACCGGTTACAACACCGGTTATGGTACGATTTTGTGCATATGTTGTTAGTGTAGCCACTATCAACACAGTAAATAAGAGGAAAATTTTTCTCATAATAATTGGGGGTTTAATTCATATTGGTTTGTAATCATTGGTTTAATATATAGGGCTTAATTTGCTGCTGCTTTTATTCTTTTTTGCCATTCTTCACCCTCCTTTTTCATATCGTATCCCTGGGCCGACAGGTAATTATTTATCCGCCCTTTGTATTTACCGAATACAGCATGTTTTTTATCTGATGATTCTGCATCAATAGCATGCTCGCGAGCCTCAATAAGCCACGCTTTTATTTGTAGCTTTTGTAATTCGGTTAGCGTTAGTACTTCGGCCAGGTAAGCGTTATAGGTAATACGCACCAGGTCATAAGTCATCTCATCTTTCACCTTTTCAACCTTATTAACATCCAACTCGGCGCCTAACTTACCTATGTATACATAATGCATATTATTTGCTTTTAGCTCCAGTTCATCGTCGAGCGCTTTAATTTTGGCTGTTGCCGAAGCTTTATCATCTCCGGCTTGCTCTTTTATTACTTTGGCTTGTGCATTACGCGCATCGTGAATATCGTTTATGCCCCGGTATTGGTCTACAATAATGGCAAGCACCCTTTTATACTTCGCAGAATCGGTTATACCCAATTTCGCTACTATTTTATCTGCCCGGCCGGTAATAACTTTTGTGTATTGTGCGGCTTTATCCGCATCGGCGTTTTGGGCCCGCGATACTATCGCGACAAGCATTAAAACAAAAACCAACGGTAATAACTTCTTCATTTTCTTAATTAAATCTCGATCCTTTATAGTCAACATCCCCGCAAACATGTACCTGAATGCCCAATTCGGCCAGGGTTGCTGCTTTAATACGGCAGGCTTTATGCGCCTTTGCCTCGTCGGTAGCATAAACTACGTGTATATGGTTGGCTTTATGGCGGGCCATCATCTGGTCGCGGCTAACGCCTTTTAATACGGCATTCATTATGGGCCATTGCGATGTAGTTGCCTGCCACCTGCGGTTGGTTTCCTCTTCGGGTAATAAAACAGATTCGCCAACACCTATATCTGTATGCAACTGGCCATCCATTACATAAACACGGCTCCATACAATATGGCCGGGCTTGCTTATGCCTTTTAAACTGCCTCCTCCCAAACGAAAGAACATGGCAGGCTGGCGCTCGCTGCTCGCCCCTTTATAGCCATTAGCAAAATGCGCCGCAGGCACCGCTCCTGATATAAGGAACACCCAAACAAAATCGTTTACGTTTTCGCCCTTGTAATGCTGGCCCCAGCGTAAATCGTGCAGGGTATTTTCGCCGGGCATACCCAGGTGTTTCCACAGGTTATAAGTAACATAGGCATCTATACCGGCACATTCGTCAACCTCGTTAAAGTGTGGCAATGCCTGGTTTGGATAGAGTAACTCGCCGTCGGCAGAAAACACCGGCGGACGGTCCTGGTTATTCAACAACCCTTCAACCAGGTCGCTGGCTACGGTAAGGTCTTTTAAACCTTGCTGATATTGTATGCCAATGGTTCCGCAACCAAAGTCGTGGGCTATGCGCGTCGCCGCGATGTACATTTTGCATTGCTCCAGGGTTTGGCGCTCGGTTAATTCGGTAGCTTCATCAGTTCCCCAATTAAATTTCATGCCTTTTTGCAACAGCCAATCCAAAACCTCGCGAGCTTCGGCATCTGTAACAGTTTGCATCGCGGCGTATAATGCCGACTGGCTCAAGCGTTCTTTAAAAAAACCAGTGGGATGCAGCAACTCGTCGGGCACAATGGCATTATACATACCCATACAGCCTTCATCAAACACACCCATTATAGTTTTATTTGCTTTTAACTGGCGCGCGAAAGCACGGCCTTCCAGCTCATCAGCCAATGGTATTTTTATATGATCAAAATTGATAACATGGCTTTGATCGTGCTTTATGGCACCTGTATCCAGCCACTCGTTCAAACTGTTTAAAAAGAAAGCGTCATTAAAGCTCTCGCTCCATAAGGTGCTGTACTTAACTCCTGCTTTGGTTAATGATCCATTCAAATTGAGCATCCCTACCAAACCAGGCGCGGTACCGCTCCAGTTAGCTAAAGTTAATATAGGCCCCCTGTGGGTGAACAAGCCGGCCAGCACATGGTGGGTATATTGCCAAACAGTTTCGAGTACAATTAAGGGTTGATCCGGATCGATCTCGCGGAATACTTTGATGCCCATTTTTTGGGAATCGATAAAGCCATGTTTCTTTTCCGCATCATAAGGATGGGCGCGTTTAACGGTCCAGCCGATCCTGGCTATAGCATCAATAAGCAAAGCCTCCGCCCGTTCTTGTTCGGGCCAGCATATCTGGTTAGCGGCCAGCCTCAGATCGCCGCTGGCTACCAATAAAATTTGCTTTTGAGTACTTGCCATTATCGTATTAAATAGTTTGCTGCCGTTATACTAATTGCATAAAATCTACCAGGTATTGCCTAAAATTTTTTCACCGAAAATGCCGGCAAATTATCTTGTGGTTTTCTTTATAGCGAAGCACCTGATAAAAAAATCATTGCCTAACTGGTTTGCAAAAATGTATAGCTTGAGCTTTTGGTTTATAATTTAGCTGAAGTGGTTTTGCATCAAAACATACTTCCTGATACAAATATGGATTATCCCCTATGTATATTTCTGCCAATTGTTATCCACTTATTGTACAATCTTAGCATAACATTCGCACTATTTTTTCACCTTTATATTGCAATAAAGCTGTCGTTTTTGTATCTTAGCCTTAACGTAATAACCAGACCAGACCTTTAATTTATAAATTACTTAAGAAAGCTCGCCGCATGTTAAAAATATGGCAAGCCAACTGTATTTTAACTCAATTAATAGTATTTTAAGATGAAGCCGCATTTCCTTAAAGTTGATGTAAAACCTCAAAATTCATTCAGTATAAGGCATGATATTTTGCCAACATTCCGGGGTATATGGCACTATCATCCGGAGCTGGAATTACACTATGTGATAAAAGGAGAAGGAGTACGTTTTATCGGTGATAATATCAGCAACTTCTCGACCGGCGAGATCACTTTGCTGGGTGAAAACCTACCCCATTGCTGGCGGTGTAAGGAAGAGTATTTCCAGCAGGATTCGGGACTGAACGTGGAGGTTATCGTGATCCACTTTTTACCGGATTGCCTGGGCCGATACCTGCTTAACCTGCCTGAAGCTTACCTGTTACCCAAACTTTTTGAAAAGGCTAAAGGCGGTTTAATTATTGAAGGAAAGGCCAAAACAGAACTGGCTAATTTAATGCGCAAAGCGGTTGACGCGACCAACCTTGATCGCATCATCGTACTGCTATCTATACTTAAAGTATTGGCAGAGAATGAGAACTTTAAACCTATCACCTTAGCGCATAACGAGTTCCATCAGTCGAACGAATCG
>Ga0207690_10000787_pt1 | contig 20434 bp, 12 predicted proteins | sample KBSC23metaG_FD_184315 | JGI IMG/M metagenome (GOLD analysis project Ga0207690, IMG submission 184315) | Corn rhizosphere microbial communities from Kellogg Biological Station, Michigan, USA - KBS C2-3 metaG (SPAdes) (version 2) | ecosystem: Host-associated > Plants > Roots > Rhizosphere > Soil ...
ATGGTACGTGTGGCATTCACCTCCGCCGTTCGATGTGCGGGGCTTGCTTCCACATCCACGATCACGCCGGCCTTGGTATCGATCAGGTAATTGGTGGAGTAGGTGAAAAACGCCGGGCCGCCTGGCGCTGCAGTCCACTGCGAGGCGGGATCGGTCAGCGACACATTCTTGGGCGGGGTACGTTCCTCCTCCGCAGCGTCCAACGCTTCAAGGTACTCGCGCACGGGTCGGGTTAGCGGCGTTGTCTTGTCCCAGTGCACCTCCGCGCCCGGCACGCCACGCTGACGGCTGGCGTCGGCCTTGATCACACTCGCATCCGTCGCGAATCCTTCGCCGCTGACCAGTCCCTCGCTCAGACAACGTGCAAGCACCTGTTCGAATACGAACCGCAGCGTGTCGCTGTTGCGAAACCGGCCGTGCCGGTTCTTCGAAAACGTCGAGTGATCCGGGATCGGATCTTCTAGGCCCAACCGGCAAAACCAACGATACGCAAGGTTGAGGTGCACTTCTTCGCACAGCCGACGTTCCGAGCGAATCCCGAAGCAATAGCCCACGATCAGCATGCGGATCAGCGGCGCTGGGTCGATCGAGGGACGGCCGGTATGGCTGTAGTGCCCGGACAAATGCGCGTGCAGTTCGCTCAGATCAAGGAACTGATCAATGCCGCGAAGAAGATGGTCGGCGGGAACGTGATCGTCAAGGTTGAAGGCGTAGAACAAGGGTGCTTGTGCAGCCTGCTGACGTCCCATCATCGCGAAAATCCCGCTTGATCGATGGGTGATCAGTCAATCACTTTCATCACGCCGCAGCAAGAGTGTTTTTCAACAGAATCGACCAAGATCAGACGGGCAGCTACCGATTGGATGAGCCACCTGCGAATCGCCGCCGTCAAACTGGCAATCGTACTTCCACGTACATGTTTCTTTAGAGAGGCGAGCGCAGAGCGTGCTTGCGTCGCGGGTGACGTCAAGTGACACCGGACTCTAAACCGTCCCGCTACTCAAAGCGGGGGGACGTCGGACTGCTTCCAGCAGCTCAAGACTTTCTCGCAAAGGTCGATATCTGCTGCTCAGGCCTTTTACGAGCAATAGAGAAAAGTCGTTTTGATCGATGATAGCGGCTCCGCAATCAGATCCATCAACACCAGGTGTCTGTCTTTCACCCATGTCGAAGGCGAACTAGAACCATGGATATCCAACTGCTCCCATCGCCGCCCACGGACAATCTGTATAAATTCATGGCGATTTTTGGCGCCTGGGTGCTACTGATCCTGGCTCTGTTCGTGATGGGCATTGGCTACCTCAGCTTCAAAAGTAGGGAAGAGTCTCAACAAGCGATCGCCTATACCCGTAGTGTCGGTACCGTACTGCACATTCAAGATCGCTTGGATGCTATCCAAGCAGGCCGACTGAACGACGCGATCGTAACGTGGTCCCCTTCCCAAGATGGATCAGACACCGAGAAAGCGTTCCTTCGGAAGGCTCTCCAGAACAATAAGGAGTACCTCGCTCACCATCAAGGCGATGCCGAACGCCACGAAGCTTGGACGTTTTGGCAGATCCTGGAAGCCACACACAGCATCGTCTTCATCCTGGCTCTTGGGGGAGTAGGTATCTTTTGCTTCATGTACGGTTTCCGTCGATGGTATAAGCGTGTTCAGCGCGTCTCCGATGCAATTCTTCTTGGCAAACAGACCTTCCAAGAAATGACTAACCAAAAGCTCAAATGCGAGTTGGAGGCGGCGGCTCAGACACCGCAACCACCTTCCGCTACCCTTTAATTTTGTCCAGGCACGCGCCCGGTGTGGTACGGCACGGAAGACTTGACTGGCCGAGATGATCGGCAAGATTCGCTTCGAATCAAGACTCGCCTCTGCCCTACCCTCGATAACACAGGCGCACCCTGCCCCGTAAAAGCCGACCACCCTCGGACGGACCTCATGCATCGCTCGCCTGTAGAAAGGCGAAGTCGATGGTCTGCCTCACGATGCGAACTGTAGCTTCGTAGGACATAACGCCCATACCGAAGAACAAAAAAATTAGAAACCCGCCAAGCACGTGCGCCACAGCTTCTTGCGGCAATGCGTCGCGCACTTGGTTCGTAAACGTCCATAATTGCTCCTTCTGTGCTCTCTCAACAGGCTGACGGCGCCTTCACAATACCGGACATGGCCTTGCCTCAAAAAACCCTAACTATGCATTCTTCGGCTTTCAGTCGCCGCACAAAAATCGACTAAGCGAAACTTTCTAAGAAGTAAGCTGTTACCCTATTTCAGACGTCCAATACTAAAGAGTCCAAAACATGGCAATCGATCTTAAGAACCTTTCTCCAAAAGAACTGCAGGCTCTCATCGCCGGCGCTGAAGCTCAGATGCAAGAAGCTCGCGCAACGCAGGTTCGCACCGTCCGCGAGAAGATTGATGCGATGCTCAAATCTGCGGGCCTGACCATCAATGAGGTCTACCCGAGCCGTGGCGGTGATAAGAAGGCCACCAGCAAAAAAGGTACGGGTTCGGTTGCTCCGAAGTACCGCAACCCCGACAGCGGTGAGACCTGGTCCGGCCGTGGCCGTCAGCCGCTGTGGTTTGCAAAGGCGCTTAGGAAAAGTGGCGTTACGGCCGAAAGCTTGTTGATAGGTGCCGTTGCGAAGAAGTCTGCGCCGGCCAAGAAAACCTTGGTAAAAAAGGCCAAGAAAGCTCCCGCTAAGAAGGCCTAAAACACACCAACATTGGGAAACTAGGGCACCCTTTTGGGGTGCCTTTTTCGTTGAGCAGGGTTTGGGAGAGTACACTGCAACCGTGCCCCAATTTGGACACCCATCGGCACCGGTACTACGGTTGCGCGAGGCATCCATATATTCAACAAAGTAACCATAACAAGCTGTCCGGTCACGACGGCGCGCCACGCCACGGTATGCGGTCAACCTAGGCTAGGGCGGTGTACATACGCGAGGGATGGGCTAAGGCATGAGGCACGGCTGTCCGGGAATGGCTTGGCGCGCGCTATTTGGACAACTTGGACGAGCTTGGCAAAGCGGGAAATTCGTCTGCGTAGGAGCCGCCGGCCTTTGGCACGCGGCTCTCGCCCTCTTGCTGGTCCGAGGGCAAAAATTCTGCTCGAATTCTGTAGACGCGATCAGCATCCGCGGGCTCAAGCCATTGGCTACAATTCTTGCATGGATCCTTCAGCAATTGGCCGTCGATCGCTTTCTTGATCCGAACGTTCTTTAGCTTTACGTCGTGAAATACGGTCAGCAGGTAGGCTGCGTTGACCTCGGCGCAGCCGAATACTGACCACTCCTCACGCTTCGGTAAGGCTTTTAGCTTCCTGTAAAAGGCGTTTTTGAAGCGCTCTAGACCGTATTCGTTTTCTCCCGTTCTGGAGGACTCGCCCATAAGTTCGGACGTGATGAATATCGTGGCACCATCCCATGCATCTACGGTGGTCATTCCCATGGCGATACCCTCAACAAATCCTAGTCAGAGCCGCGGAGATCTAGCACGGCCGCGGCCACCTGACGTGAAAAAAGGTCACTCCGATTCGTCGACTCCGTCCAGGCTAAATTCCATGTCAGCTTGGGTCTGACCAGCAGCCGGACCGGTCAGACCCGCAGCGCTGCCTACTCTAATGGCAGTCGCGTAGGCGCGCAAATCAGCAAGAGGCGATGTCCCCCACCCCCGCTTTGAGTAGCGGTCTGATCTGGAGTCCGGGTTCACTTCAACTGCGCATAGGCGGAGGGTGTCAACCAGCCCAGCGCCTTCTTCGGTCGCTCCTCGTAGTATTCCGCCGTCAACGTTCGATGGAGGCATTCTGGTTGGCTTGCCCGGTTCGATCAGGCGCAAGTGCACGCCACGGACCTGGGTCCAGGTGAGCATCGCCTTGCCGCAGAACTCTTTGTCGTTGTCGCTGCGAATCACGCGCGTTTTGGTGTTCACTGTGGGGATTGCTTTGTCTGCCTGCATGACGAAGTCACACAGCCGTCGTCAAGCACTTGTTTCAGTACACCAGAAGTATTCGGTTTAAGTCACCTCGGCGGTGTTCGGTTTAGGTCGGAACCAGCCCCGTACCCCCGATAACCCTCTCTAATCGTCTATGAGAGCTGGAGCGAACCCCTCCAAACCTGTTGCCGCTCAACACTTGGGGTGCCGCGGCGATGCTCTCTTTGGACAAATTCCAAATAACTGTCGCTTCCGGTAAGCATAAAGTGTCGGCAGACCGGCCGCTTTGACAAAAACTATACGGTTCAGAGCCACATAACCCGACAACGCACACGAGGTTGTCACGTCACCGGCAACTTGGGTTGCCCGATCCTGTCGCTTGGCGCGACGTTCCCGTCCCAGTCCATGCGACGGGCGTGGAGAATGCTGGGCCCAAAGCAGCTCCGTGAGGATCAGCCGTGACAATGCCAGACGAGAGAACCAGGGCACTCCTATGGGCAGGTGGCTTCCTGATCGAACTTGCCCGAGACAACAGGCTGCCCTTAGACATCCGGCAGCGTGCGGTGATGATCGCACGTCACTTCCCGACGATCGAGGACATCTCGGCAATGGCGCTGCTCAAGCATCCATCCGGTCTCGGTCCTGGGCTGGCGTCCCCTGAGATTTCGTGGATTGAAGAGTGTCGCTACGGCCCTCTGCGCTACTCCACCCGCATTGCTTGGCCTGAAGCGAACTGAGTTGGCTGTCGACCATCCTCAAAGGAGAGCGTGCGCGCACCGACGAAGTTGATCACTAGAACCAACCGATCATGATCGGTGCGCCGGCATCCTGATCTGCAAGATACCATCGGCCGCAACCGGCCGGAACCGGCCACGAACGGACATTGGCCAGCAATGCCAAGGCGGTCGGATCTGGACCGCATCTTGCTGCCAAGAGGCTATCGCGGGGGTTGAAGTCCGTTCACGGCTTCGGCTTAGCGATGCACTGGCCTGCGGCCGGCGCTTCCGCACCTTCAATATCCTGGACGACTTCAATCGCAAAGCGCTGCAGCACCTGCGGTCGTCCGTTATCGCGCTTGGTTTGTTCGAAGATGCGCGCCAGTCATATCGAGGTAATTTAAATCTCGACCTCGATTTGTAATCGGACAACGGCCCTGACTTCCTGGGTGAGGTGTTCACTCAGTGGCTCAAGGCAAACGGCTTCGCCATCCAATACATTTAGCCCGGCAAGCCCAACAGGAACGCCTGCATCGAGTGCTTCAACCAGGCCTTTCGTGAGGAGGTACTCGACCAGCACCTGTTCGTTCGCTTGGAGGATGTGCGCGAGGCGGCGTACTGGTGGATGGTCGACTACAACGGGAAGCGCCCCGACGAATCACTCGGCAACCTGGACGCCCGCCGAGTACCGCCAGCAAGTCGCCAGCGGTTCTATTGTTGAAGTGCCTGCTTGACGGGTGAGCTCTCGGCCCCAGCTCACCGTGTATCTGCCGGAGTTGCCGGTGGCGGGCACGCTCAGGCTCAACGCACTTGATGGAAGAAAGTGCTAGTGGCGATTTCAGATTTCCGTAGTGGCTTGTTTAAAAGTGTCCCTGAACTTGTCCCCGACAACTTTTCTTCGATTCGGTGCACGATGCCGCAGAAACCGGCGACCGGCGCCCCGGGTCGATGGTAGATTTCCGCAGCACTGCCTTCCTGCGCAACGGGATGCTGCAGACGTCGACCCTGCCGTCCGCCATGACGCAGGTGATGTCCAACCGTTACGACGTCGGCATACAGTACGGCCGGCACGTCGATGCCCCCGTGATGGGCGGCCTCGGCAGTGCGGTGCGCACCGACGTGGCGATCACGCTGTTCCTGTCCGACCCCAAAAGCTACACCGGCGGCGACTTGGTGGTGGAGAGCAACGGCGTGGAATACGGCTTCAAGCTGGATGCCGGCTCCGCCATCGCCTACCCGGCCAACTCCCTGCACCACGTCACCCCGGTCACCCAGGGCGCACGTTACTCCGCCATCATCTGGGTGCAGAGCCAGGTGCGCGACACCGGCAAGCGCGAACTGCTGTGGGACCTGGACAACTCCAAACGGCAGATCTTCGGCCGCGAAGGCAGGAGCGCCACGTTCGACACCATCAGCAAGTCACATGCAAATCTGCTGCACATGTGGGCGGAGGTGTGACTCCCATTGTCGATACACGACCGGAAGCAGGCGCCGGTAGGAAAACATAGCAGCCGTCTGCATTGGGAAACGCTCGAAAATTGTCCCTGACACCTTTTCCCCGATCTTGGCGCCGCATGAAACACAGCGGCGGATGGTCAGCGGCAAGATGGACATCTACCCTCGGCATCGCCGGGGAAGAGCCAGTGCGTGCCTATTGACCCCAGCGGCGAAATGGTGACACCTTTCCCGACACCCCGAGCACCGGGAAACGAGGATCAGGGCGCTGCAAAGGGCAACGGCAGCAGCCGCTTCATCGGTATACCGTATCGCGCGATCGGTCACACCCCTTGTGGCAAGTTCAAAACGGTTTTTTCAAACTGTTCCCATCTGGCTCAGTTTGGCCGAAAGCATCTGACGGCATTCATTGACCTCTGTTTTTGTACGGCCCAACCGAGTCTCGAACTCCCAATCGTCTATGCATTCCAATACCTCATTAAGCGCACTACATATTGTGACCAGTTCGTCTCGTGACAACTTAATCTCTATGCTAACCATGGCAACCTCTATTTTAGACCATTGAAATAATCCACACCACGAGTTGGGATAAAAGCAGTGCCGCCATCTGCTGAATTTGGATCATGAATTACTACCGTCCCGCTTTCGGCATCCCAATAAGCAACCCTACCTCTCTCTAGATTTCTAGTCGCTGTTGGATTCCTCATTACTCTGTCTATGTGTTTTGCGAATTGTTCCTGGGTATTTATACCAATATCAGCAAACTCTCCGCCATGCTTCGAAAAAGCGTGACCAGATGCTATTGCCCTAGCTTCCGAAGCTATACCTCTGAGCGGCAGTAATTCAACGACTCTGCCAAACAATTTTCCCAAGCCATCAGTGAATGCATTTATCGCGATGAATTTGACGCCAAAGATACCCGCTTTTCTCTCTGCTTCCGCTTGATCTCGCATCATTTTATAGGCAGTACTCTTGACCTCATCGCATTCAGCACTACCATCGCATCCTGGCGCGTGTGGAGAGGAGAGTGCAAATACCTCTTCGCGCTCTGAACCGGAAGAGCTACCTCGACCGGAAGATCCGCTTTGATTACTGCCAGATATACATTGCGTGTTCCCCATGCAAATATCGTCCGTCGATGAGAGTCCATCGGGATCAACATTCGCGATTGGATTGTTATTGGCATAGTCGTAACGATTAAAGTGGAAAAAACCACCAGGACTCGGCCCCACCGGATCCACACTAACAAACCGCCCCATGCCCGGATCGTAATACCGCGCCTGCATATACACGAGTTCGGACTCCGGATCGTTCACATGCCCGGTATACCCCGGCCCATTCGGTGCCGGACTCATGCTCGCCACCGCCGTGCCATACGGCGCGTAGTCGTACGTGGCAACGATGGTGCCGCTGCTGTCGGCCTTGGCCAGCACCGTACCTTGCGGGTCGGTGTAGTAGTAGTGGTGCGCGCCAGCCCGTGCGACGGTCGCTACGCAGACCAGTAGCAACACGACGACATACTTCATGAAATTCATGATCGACGATCCCTGATCGATGGTTGCCGCATGGCCACGAGCGCGCAGGGCATACTCCCCTAGTCCACGCCGGCACCCTCGCCTGCGCAGCCAGGAGAGCAATCCGCCACCTGACGATTCAATTCCGGACGCGCGCCTACCCAGCTGCCGTGCCACCCATGCCATGGAGTGTGGTACCGGCTTCAAAACAAGCGCTCCCACGCCGAGCACCCTGCGTCGTTACAAGCCCTGAGGTCGTAGCTGTATTGCGGCTCGAAGCCGACAGAACCACTCTCCAACGGGGCGGACAAACCCGTTCCGCTATAGATGGTTGACGACGTCTGCACGCGCAGCACTTCGTAACGCGTTGCATTGCTGACTGCGCTCCAGCTGCCACCATAGGTCTCGATCTTGCCCGCGACAGTGTCGGTGACGGTTGGATTGGCGGGCGGTGCCGGCACGAGGGCGACACTGACGCTGCCGACGCCGCTCCACGGCCCGCAGCCCCCCGCGTTGCACGCCTGCGCTTTGTATCCGTACGTGCCGTCGCCCTTGCCGCTGGCGTTCCAGCTCGTGGCACTGCTGGCCTGCACCGCCGCCAAGGCTCCGCCATTGACCTGCTCCTGCAGCGTGTAGCTGGTCGCGCCGCTCACGCCGCCCCAGCTCACCGTATAGCTGCCGGTGTTGCTGGTGGCCGGCACGCTGAGGGCGGGCGCCGTCGTTGGCGGGACCGTCACCGCCACCGCGGTGCTGGCCTTGTACGCACTGCAGCCGCCCGCGTTGCACGCCTGCACTTGGTAGGTGTAGCTGCCGCTCGCCGTCACCGTGCGCGTGCTGCTGGTGGCCGTCCCGGTGTAAACCGTGCCCCAGCTGTCCGTCCCCAGGCGCTGCTGCAGCGTGTAGCTGGTCGCCGTGGCGCTGGCCGCCCAGCTCACCGCGATGCTGCCGCTACTGGTGGCCGGCACCGTGATGCTGGCCGGCGCCGCCGGTGGCAGCAGCACCGTAGTGGTCCCGGTGCTGCTCCACGGCCCACAGCCGCCGACGTTGCACGCCTGCACCTTGTAGCCGTACGTGCCGTTGCCCTTGCCGCTGATCGCCTTGCTGGTCGCGCTGCTGGTCTGGATCGTCGCCCAGGTCCCGCCGTTGATCTGCTCCTGCAGGGTGTAGCTGGTGGCCGTGCTGACCGCTCCCCAGCTCACCGTGTAGCTGCCGCTGGCACTGCTGGCCGGCGTACTCAGGGTCGGCGCCGTCGCCGGCGGGTGAGTGACAACCAAGGTCGCGCTTCCCGCCTTCCAGGCACTGCAGCCGTAGGTATTGCAGGCTTGCACCTGGTAGACATAGCTGCCGTCGGCCAGCCCGCTGAGAGCCGCGCTAGTGCCGCTGCCGGTGTACGCCGCGCTCCAGCTGGTGCCGCCGTTGCTGCTCTGCTGGAGGGCATAGCTCGTGGTGAGGCTGGACGCGCTCCAGCTCAGCGTGGCGCTGCCGGTGCTGCTGCTGGCCGGGACCGTCAGACTGGCCGGCGCCGTCGGGACTACCCCGTAGGTTGTGTCCACCGTCACCGCGCCGGACGCCGCCCAGCCGCGACTACCGTAGGCGTTCTTGGCCGAGACCTGGTAGGTGTAGCTGCCGCTGTTGGTGCCCGGGCGGCTGATCGCGGTCGCCTCCGTGTTGCTGGCGATTGTGGTCCAAGCTCCGCCGTTGACCTGCTCCTGCACGTCGTAGCCGGTAGCGCTGGCCGGCGCCGTCCAGCTCACCGTATAGCTGCCGTTGATCGTGCCCGTGGGCACGGTGACCGTCGGCAGAGCTGGACGCACGCCCAGCGTAGCTGAGCTGGTCCAGATACCGCAGGTGGTGCCTACGCAGCCTTCCACCCGGTAGACGTAGCTGCCGCCAGCCTTGCCGCTCAGCGCCTTGCTGGCCGCGCTGCCGTTGTAGACCGTGGTCCACGCGCCGCCGTTGGCGCTCTCCTGCAACAGGTAGCTGGTCGCGCCCGGCACCGCATCCCAGCTCACCGTGTAGCTGCCGTTGTTGGGATTGGCGTCGAAACCGATCGTGGCTGGGCTGCCCAGTATGATCGTCTCGTTGTCGCCGACCAGCTTGCTGCCGAGATAGACGAAGCTGGTGGACAGCGCACTGCCCGGTGCCCACTGATACATCAGCTGGCCGGCCTGGCTGTAGAAGTAGTACGTCGTCGCGCCGTTGACGGTCTTCGAGACGCGCCGCCCCGCCGCGTCGTAGGCGTAGCTGCCGCCGCCGGCGATCTGGGTCAGCTGGTTCTTCTGGTCGAACACCAGGGTGGTCGCGTTCTTACCGGTGACGTTGCCGCGGCTGTCGTAGAGGTAGCTGGTGAGTGTGGTGGCACCATTGCTGATGCTGGCCAGCTTGTTGGTGGTGTCGTAGTTATAGGTGGACGTCTGGCTGCCGGTCTGGAGCGTGCGCAGGTTGTTGAGCGCGTCGTAGGTATACGCCTGGGTGCCCCACAAGCCGGCTGCGTTGGCGCTGGTCAGGCGGTTCAAGGCGTCGTAGCTGAATGCCTTGTTGCGCGGACCGCCGGCTAGATCCGCCACCGTGGTGATGTTGCCGTTGGCGTCGTAGCTCAGGTCTTCGCTCAGCTGCACCGTACTGCCGGTTCCGTAGCTGAAGTTGCGCAGCAGCTGGCGTGCATTCTGCTCGGCGGCATAGCTGGTGCCGTTGGCGTAGGTGAACTGCGCGACCTGCCCACTCGGGAAATAGCTGATGCCCGTCGCATAGCTGCCGGCCTGCGTGGGGCGTCCCAGTGCGTCGGGCGCGTAGCTGACGTTCTCGCCGTCCGGGTAGTGGATCAGGCTGAGGCTGCCGTAGACATCGTGGGCGTAGCCAATACCCCAGGCACTCTGGCCATCCAATTGCAGGCTCTCGCCAGTGAGCATGCCGCGGAAGTTGTAGGAGCCGCTCCAAGTGTTGTTGCCTGAGGGTGCGTTTGAGACCGCGCTGGTGAGACGACCGACCGGATCGTAGCTATAACTGGTGCTCTGCGTGCCAAATGGCGGCAGGACCGTCTTCACCCGGTTCATCGCATCGTAGGTGCGCGCGGTCCGGGCCGCCGTGGCGACCTGTTCCTGGCCGCAGCCGGCGCCCGTGATGGCCAGGCCTTGCGCGCTCCACGCCAGGTTGTTGGCGGCGTCGTAGGCCATCACCGTGCTGCCGCTCTCCGGCTCGGTGGTGCGGCAAAGGCGATGGTAGGCGTCGTAGACCAGCGTCTTGGTGACGGTGTCGGTTTCGGTGGCGCCGTAAAGGCCGGACTGGGTGATCGCCAGCGGATTGCCGTAGACGTCGCGGGCGATCGTCTGGGTGATGCCGGTGGGCGCTTGCACCTGGATCGGTGCGTCGTAACCGGGCGAGTCGAACACCTGGTAGCTGGTGGTGGTGACGTTGCCCTTCGGATCGGTCACCTGCTGCCGGGCGCCGGACAGGTATGCCGTGCTGCTGGCCAGTGCCCCCAGCTCGGAATCCTGCTGGACCTGGATAACCCGCTCCAGCGCGTCGTAGGTGGTCGCTGTCCCCTTAATGCCGGCGGCGGCGGGTGTCGGCGTGAAGTCGAGCGCGCTCGCGCTCGGGTACGCGCTGAAGGTCTTCTGCCCCTTGCTGTCGTAAGTCGTCAGCACGCTGGCCTGGACGCTAGCGCCGATACTGCTGTCGCTCAGCACCGGGCGCAGCAAGGCGTCGAAGTAGGTCACCGCGGTAGCGCTGCCCGTCGTCGTGGTACGCCGCCAGTGGTTGGCGGCGATGCCGCGCTCGGTGCCGGCGACGAAGTCGTAGGCGAAGGTCTTCGGCAGCCAGTTCTGCTCGTCGCCGGTGGGATAGGTGATGCCGGTGATCCGGCCGACCACATCGTAGCCGTAGTTCGTGGTGTGCCCGGCCTGGTCCGTGATGGCGGTGATCTGGCCGAAATCGTCTACTACCAGGCTCTCGCTGGTGCCATCCGGGTAGCCGATCGCCTGCGGAATACCGCGCTTGTAGTTGCTTAGGCTGGTGGTGTGAGTGTTGCCGTCGGTGAAGCTCGCCAACTGGCCGGCGCTATTGAAGGTGTAGCTCATCAGCGGTTGGCCGAAGCGCGCACGTGTCTGCAGCGTGTCGTTGCTGGTGTCGTAGGTGTTGCTCGACTCCACTTCGCCCGTGGCGACATTGGTCACCGTGAGCGGCAATCCGAGCACCCAGAGGTTCGTGTCGTTGAGGTAGGTCGTGGCCTCCTCGATCGCGCCCTGTCCACTGATCGAGCTGAAGCGCTTGGTCTGGGTCACCTGTGCGTACGAGTCGAACGCCTCGGCCTGCCAGGTGTACGTGTCGCTGTCCTGGGTGATCACGCGCTGGTTCAGCGGCGAGTACTTCGTGAGTTGAGCGACGTTGACGTTGCTCAGGAAGCTGTCGCCTGCCGCTGCCGGAAGGGGTGACGTCGTCGGTGGTGCATAGCTGCTGTCCTCGCTTCGCAGCAGCGTCGACGAACCCGCCGCGCCTGCGTAGTACTCGGTGCGTACCAGCTGGCTCTCGGTAATATCGAACCGATTGCTGAAGATGTGGCGGGTCACGCTGCCGTTTGGATCGGCGACATCCGTCGAGACGGTCGCCGGGCAACCGCTCGTGCAGGCGGACGACCAGCTGTCGTTGGGCGACGAGTAGCTGTAGGACCAGGTGCTGGTCGGCAAGCCTGCGCCCGAAAAGACCACTTGCGTCGTCGTCAGGCTGTACCAGGCTCTCGGGAACACCGCGTAGCTGCCGCCGGTATCCGGATCACCGTACTGCGTGCCCAGGCAGGCCTCGGGCACATTGGAGCGACCATGCTTCATGCCCTGGACGGTGAACTGCCCCACCAGCCCGGACGGATGCGTGATCGTGCCGGTGATCGGGCCGAGGTTTGACGGAACGAACAACGTGGCGCAGCTGCTGAAGGCGGAGCCGCTGCGCAGGATGGTGCTCTGCAACGCGCTGAGGTCGTAGTGCCAGTGACTGCCATCGGGCAATTGGACGTCGACGAGCGAGTAGCCGTCGGTACCGTACGTGTAAACCCAGATCCTTGGCGCACCCGAGGTCGGTTGGAGGGTGACGCTCTGGATACGCGAGGTGCCCGAGACGTAGACCACGCTCAGCGCGCGACCGTCGCTGGCCGTGATGCCTGTCAGGTTGCCATTGCTGTCGTAGCTGTAGTTGAGGGTGTTCCCGAAGCGGTCCTGGATCTTGGTGACCAGCAGGACGCCCAGACTTCTGGAAATGCCATCCTTGATCGGAGTGGCATGGGCAACCGACGATCCCGACAGAAGGCTGATCAGCCGCTCGACGGTGGCATTGGCGATACGCTGCATGGGCGATTGGGGGGGCAGCAGGCTGGCAACATCGCTGTACAGCTGTCGCGTCATGCCCTCCGCACCTCGGTACACGAGGTAATCGAACCAATATAGCGTGCCGTCGGGCGCCTGGCCGAGGAACGCATCCCCGGGTTGCCCGTTGGCGGTTGCTGGCAGACAGCTGAAGCGCCAGTGTTGCTTGGTGACGGCGGGGTAAGTGCCTTTCGTGGCGGCGTCGGCATTGGCAAGCATGTCCTGGCCTTCACCGCCGGGCATCCGCAGGTGATAGCCCTTCCACCAATCCTCCGGATCCCAAGGCGTCAATGCGGGGTCGCCCAGGTGCATCACTACCGAAGGCGGAGCGGTGAAATTGCCGCAGCGTGCGTTGACATCGGCGTTCGGGTTGCCGTCAGTTCCCGCCGTATTGTCGGTCTGCCAACCGTTGATGGCCTGGACCTGCCCGCTGGCGCTGACGTCCCACATGGGGTTGCCGTTGGGGTCACTGGCTGACGGAGGAGTCCCTGCGGTCAGGGTCTCCAGGTGCGGCACCTCGAGTTCCCAGTTCCCGAATACCGGCTCGGCCACGCCATACACCGGCGAGTTGCCGTAGACCTCGAAATGCCTGGTCAACTGCAACGTGGGGCCGTTACCCGGCAGGCTGATGTCGGTCTGGGTAAAGGACAACGAGCCGTCGTAGAGGTTGATGTTCTCGCCGAACGGGTGCTCGCCGAGTGGCTGGATGTCCTCGTTGACCCGTATCAACTTCCGGTATTCGTCCTCGGGGTTTGCCGCATGCACCAGCGACGCAAACGAGCCCAACAACACTGCCCATAGGCAGATCCCTTGCCAACTACAGCGCATTCCACTTTCCCCTGAATTCCCGGCATTGCGCACGGGTTGGAGCAAAAAATTGCTCCTCAAAATGATCGCGTGTCAACTAGAAAGTTTTTGCGACTCCTCCGCTAGGCCGAACCTCCCACAAAAACGGCTCAGGAATTGCTGTCACTCTCGGCGGGCAAGAGCTGAATACCATCCAGATCTCGCCTCATGGTCAAACAGGCAAAGACCGCATCAATAGTCTGTTGGGTCCAGCCTCTGTGTGCAGGTGGTTCGCTTCGCACCCGGGAGCGTTGTGGTGCTGGCCGCCATCCCTTCGCTGTCGGAAAAAGCACAGTCGGAGGTCCACGATGTACTGGTCAACGGCAGCGTTGGATCGTTCTGGGCCGCGCCGCTACGAGTTATGCAGTTTAAGGTCATGCGGGCGGGCTCAGCCGGGGCGAAAATTTCTGCTCGCTCTCGCCCCTTCCGGCAGCAGTGCGCACCTACCCCCGATAACACCGACTAATCGCTCCGCGCTACGTCCGCATCCGTCGCCAGAAGTGGACATTCGCAGTGCCCAACTTAGCCGCTCACAGTGTGTGTCGTGCAGACAGAAGAGCGTCCAGATCGTCCATCTCCAACGCGAATGTCTCGTCGACTGTCTCGAGCTCTCGCGGGATTATCCGAATCGCATAGCTTGCGACACTCGCATGGCAAGCTTGCCCATAGTCGGGGCTGGCAACCCGAGCAAATGCTGATTGATGACCCGCCTATCTGCCCCCTGCCGACGCTGGCATCTACCGTCTCATGACCAGAAGCACGAGAAAGAAAAGAAGAAAATCAAAAGGCAAGCCAAAGCGCTCGCACAATGGCCCCGTCTTCTCGCCGATACCTCGGCTGTTGCGGGAAGACCTGAGCGATGTCGAGCGCCGTGACGCCATCAACGCAATGGCGAAGTCCTTCGCCGATGCCAGGGACAAGGCATTTGCCACGGTCGGCCGGTTCGTGTCGAACTTCGATCCTCTCCATGCACTTTCAGTGCTGGCTGCCTATGGGCTGTCGATCGACGTCGCCAAAGACGGCGTCCGGGCCAGCGAGGCCAAACGCGACAAGATCCACCAGGACCACGTCGAGCTGCTGCAAGCACTCGTCTTGCGGAAGGCTGCCGATGGGTGGCCCCGACGGCGGCCACGGCCACCCGACATCCAGGAGCTATGGGGCGCGCTGATCGAACTCGGCCACAGGTTCGATCTTTCGAGGCTCCGCCCGCTGGACATGGAGAACGAATCCGACGCGCTCGTCATGCTGCAGGAGAAGATCCGCGGCAATACCCGCGCGGTCCGCAACTGGGGGTACTACCATCAGGTCAAGGACATCGGCCATCGACTCCTGGCTCCCCTCGACGAGAGAATGCGATCCGTCCTTGGATTCGCTGGCACGGAACTGATCGCTGTCCTCGACAGTCTTGTCCGCGCGAACGAGGCTCGGATCAACGAGCACCGGACGAAGTTCTTCGGCGCCATCGGCAAGCCAAGCGTTCCCGAAATGGTGAGCGCCTACGCCGAGGCCATGCCTGCAGCTGACTGCAGCGGGCTACTCGACTACTTCACCAGGAACGATTTCAGCCTGCAGCAAGCCAAAGCAATGCTCTTGGCGCATTCCGAGCTTGCGCTTGAGGATTGCTTCACCCATGAAGCGGGCGAGGTCTCCGCAAGGTCCGGCGTGGCGGTGGATCAGGTCAAGGCCATCTTCCAGGCACTGGGATTGGTTCCCGGCGAGTTGAACGGGCGCGCCGCGGAACTGTTCCTACTAGACAACCCGGTCTGGACGTCGCCTTGGATCGCCCTTTCGGAGGACACCATCTTTGCTTGCATTCCCCAGACCGGCTTCTCGTTTCTGTTCGAGATTGTCGAGCGGCTCGTTGAGCCCAGCGAACAGCTCAAGGTGGCCTGGCACGACCGGCGCGCCGCCTTCCTGGAGGCCGATGTTGCCGCCACCTTATCGAAGGCGCTTCCCGGCGCCACCGTTTACCAGAACCTCGAATGGCGGGTGTCTGGCACCGAGCGACACGGCGAAACCGACGCACTGATGGTTCTTGATAGCATCGCGATCATCGTCGAAGCCAAGTCCGGAGCGGTGTCCGCACACAGCAAGCGCGGTGCGCCGGACCGGCTCAAGTCGGAGATACGCGAGCTACTGGAATCCCCGGCCCTGCAGTCGCAGCGCTTGCTCGCCGCAATGGAAGAACACCGGACCGGTAAGTCTGAGCTGATCTTTTCCGAGCACGTCGACCTGTCGATGGTCCGATACGTCATGCGGATGTCCGTCACCTTGGAGGACTTCAGCACGATCCAGTCCGACATCGGCAAGCTGCAAGCGCTCGGACTGGTCTCGAAGGACGTCGCGCCGGTGCCGACCTTGTGCTTGGCCGACCTCCATACCCTCGTCGAGATCCTGGACGCGCCGATGATGTTTCTGCACTACCTGCACAGGCGGATGCATCTGGAAGGCAAGTTCTCGCACGAAGCTGACGAACTTGACCTGCTTGGCACCTACCAGATGAACGGCCTGCTGTTTGGCTGCAAGGAAACCGATGGAACCCGCATCACCTTCTACCGGATGTCCGAGAAGATCGACCGCTACATGATGTCGCTCAGCGAAGGAATCCGCACCGACAAGCCTAGGCGCCGGCTGGACGGTCCATGGGCAGGAATCCTCGAACGCGTCCTCCAGGTGCGCTCCCATCGATGGCCGGAGATCGCCATCATGCTGCTGGACATCGACGATCGCGGGCAAAAGGCGCTGGCGCGCGACATCCGGGCGCTCGTCAAGAAGCATCGCTACCAGAAGACGGCGCCTCACCTGAATATCCTTGTCTATCTTCCCGACGGCGTCGGCCTGAGCGCGATCGCCGCGGTAGTCCTACGCAAGGAGACCATCGCACATCGACATGAGGTCGCCATGGCGGCGGCGCGAAGGTCCTTCGAAGATCCGCGTCCGACTCGTTGCCTGGTACTCGTCTACGACGCGAACGCCCCCACGTTTCCCTACAATCAGTTGATGCTTGCCGATCGCCTGCAGGCTCTGACCGAGGGCGAAGCTGGCAACGCAGGACCTTATCCTCCGGGATGACGTCAGGGCCGCCATCGACACATGGCGGTGCGGATACAACGAGGCGAGGCCGAAGGCAGCCCTTAGAGGTGTTGCGCACGGCCTACGCCCACCACCTGACAAACACCGTCACGATCAACCCAGGACTCTAAACTCGACCGTTACTGAAAGCGGGGGGACGTCACTTGTGCCCAGCGCTGCGCACGGCGACGAGGCAAGGTTGGATCGTAAATGCTTACGGTGTCAACCATCGAAACCAGCGACATCAGAGCTTCGAGTGAGGTGCGTATCGCATTTCAAGACGCCAAGTACTGGGCACGCATGCATTCAGGGGACCTGCGCTGCCCGCTGCGCTGGATCGAGCTTTGTTGTGCCTGGCTGGCGGCGATACTGACCGGATCCACGCCGACATCGCGACCCACGCACCCCACCTGAAAACAGATTCTTCAGAGACGACTAATTATCCTTAATGAGCTCGCTCCAACCATCCAGCGTCCCCTATAGCGCCAGATAACCTAACATAATATGAAGCCCTACTCACACAAGCGTCCCCGCCCAACTGTGGCAATAATAACGAGGCGCCTATCAGGCCGTCACGGTAGCCGTATCCAGCAACTTCCGTATAATAGTAAAGGGCCTCTAATTTTCTTCCATCATTTTCGCTCTGAATTCCCTTTTGCAGAATCAGATCAACATCGTTTCCAGCATAGCTTTTCAGTTGCCCATCAAGATGGGACGCAAAATTTTTGTCATTAACAAAAAAATCCAGAATTAAAGATTGCTCGGGCGAAGCTTTGTTATAATTTATTTTCCACTTATCTAGATTGGAAATTAACCTGGCCCTAACCTCTGACTGCACCGACGAAAAATACCTCCCATCCTTAGACATCAGCCAAATAATTGCATTCAGGGCATCGTCCCCCCTTTTTACCAAAAGAGCTACATCTACCCGCCGAAAAAATTGATCAGACAACGTCGGGTTTCTATACAGATACCACAAGTAGAATTGTGCCTTTACAGCATCCATATGATTAGTTGCCGTGTTCAAAAATACATCGTGATTCGGCTTCTGCATTGAACCAATAGCTGAGTCCATGTACGAATACTTGAAATCAGCGTGTGGCAAGCTACACGAAGATGAATCCGTCGCCGGTGTTGCAGACACCTGAGCTACTGACGTAATAAAAAATAAAGCTAAATACGCCATCACCAATATATAGCGCATAATTATTGCTCCCGACTCTTTGTGGTACTGCTTCGGTCTTCGTATGCCTTGGGGCATTCTTCGATACATTGCTTGTAATTGTTATGTGTTGCCGGAACAGCGAGTAACGCCTTAAAAGTAGGTGCTACGCGCCTCAACCCCTTTGCCATATCGCGAGCCCCTGATGCTGGCGCGCTCTCTGCAAGTTTCCGCGCTTTCTCTGCCACGTCCGTAGCATCACGCGCTCCATTGGTTGTATTTGCATTCGGATCATCACTTATATCCCCTGCGGTTAACGCGGCAGCAACAGCTATCGCCGCGCACATTTGGGGGCATGCCCTTCCAGGTTGGTACCCCTGCTCGGCCTGCTGAGTAAGGCCGCCTCTTTCCATTGCTACCTGATCGGATGATTGAATTGTGAAATCATTCGGACCTTTCCCGACTTGGACAACCGCCCAATGTCCAGACGACCCTCCACTTGAGGTTCTATTGAGGTCAGTGGCGAGTTTGGTAGCCTCCCGTTCTGTCATCGGAGCTTTCCCATCTGGATCAATCTTTGTAATTGGATTCCCATCTGTATATAGATAGCGGTTGAAATTAAACCCGTCTCCTGGCTTTGACCCCACCGGATCCACACTCAAAAACCGCCCTACCTCCGCATCGTAGTACCGCGCCTGCATGTACACGAGCCCGGTCTCCGGATCGTTCACGTGTCCGGTATACCCCACCCCGTTGGGCGCCGCGCCCATGCTCGGCACCGACACGCCGTACGGCGTGTACTCGAACCGCGCAGTGATGTTGCCGTTGGCATCAGCCTCAGCCAGCGGCGTGCCCTGTGGATCGGTGTACACGTAGGTCACGGTGCCGGCGTGTGCCACCGCGGCCAGCAGCCACAGGGCCAACATCGTCAGAAGGCGTACATGCTTATTCACCGGACACCCCCTGCACCGAGCTCGCTTCGGCGGGCGCCACGAGGCCCAGATCTGACTGCAGCGTGATGGAGCCATAGTCGCTCCAACCCGAACAGCCCGTGGCGTTGCACGCTTTCACCCGGAACTTCACCGTGCCGCTGGCAAACACCAGCGAACTGGCCGACGTGTTGGGGCCCGCGTAGAACGTGTCCCCTATGGAGGCCCCCGGTTCCGTTATCTCCACCGTGTAGCTGGTGGCGCCGGCCACCGCCCCCCAACTCACGGTAACCACCGGCTTGTCGGTTGGTCCCGAGGCACGCACGGTCGGCTTGGCCGGCACGGCCGGAATCACGCCGACGGCGATGGTTTTTGTGGTGCTCCATTGGCCGCAGCCGTTGGCGTTGCACGCTTCCACGCGGTAGCCATAGCTGCCGCTGGTCTTGCCACTGATCGCCATGCTGGTAGCTGCACTGTTCTGCACGCTGATCCAGCTGCCGCCGTTGACCTGTTCCTGCAACGTGTAGCGCGTGGCACTGCTGACACTCGTCCAGCTGACCGTGTAGCTGCCCGTGCTGCTGTTGGTCGGCACGCTGAGCGTCGGCACTCCGGCGGGCGCCGATCCACCATGCCCCGTGCTGGCACTCCATGCGGAACAGCCGTACGTGCTGCATGCGCGCACTTGGAAACTCACCGAACCTTCGTCCAGGACGAGAATGCTAGCCGAGGTGCTCGGGCCGTTATAAATCGTCGTGACTCCACCGGCGTCGGTCATGATGGCCTCGTAGCGGGTCGCCCAAGGCATGGCGCTCCAGCTCACCGCGAAGACGGGTTTCCACTCCGGGCCACTCACGGAGACGCTCGGCGCCGGCGGCGCGGCAGGGATCAGGCCCACGGCCACGACCTTGCTGGTGCTCCAGGGTCCCGGCCCTCCGGCGTTGCTTGCCTGTACCCGGTAGCCGTAATTGCCGTTGACCTTGCCGCTGAATGCCTTGCTGGTGGCGCTGGTGTTCTGCAGCGTCGTCCAGCTGCCCGCGTTTATTTGCTCTTGCAGAATGTAGGTGGCTGCTCCGGCGACACCGGTCCAGCTCACCGCATAAGTACCCGTGCCGCTGGTCGCGGGCGCACTTACTGTGGGCGCCGCGGTGGGCGGCAGGGTCACCACGACTGGCGTGCTGGTGCGGTAACCACTGCAGCCGACCACATTGCATGCCTTGACGCGGTAGGTGTAGCTGCCGTTCGCCGTCTGATGCATCGCCTGACTGAGGCCGGCACCCGCATACTCGGACGTCCACGCCGCACCATTCACACTCTGCTCCAACACGTAGTTGGACGTATTGGCCGTATCGGCCCAGCTCACCGTGTAGCTGCCGCTGCTGCTGCCGGGTACGGTGATCGAGGCGGGGATGCCTGGAATCACCAGGATCAGGCTATTCCGGGCGATCATCTTGG
>Ga0207690_10000790_pt1 | contig 20396 bp, 22 predicted proteins | sample KBSC23metaG_FD_184315 | JGI IMG/M metagenome (GOLD analysis project Ga0207690, IMG submission 184315) | Corn rhizosphere microbial communities from Kellogg Biological Station, Michigan, USA - KBS C2-3 metaG (SPAdes) (version 2) | ecosystem: Host-associated > Plants > Roots > Rhizosphere > Soil ...
GCAAGATTCAGGTCAACGGCGTTGACGCTCCTGGCACCCAGATCGACGTGGCCGCGAACGCTGCGGGCATCGTTCAGGGCCAGGCGCAGATCAGCTTCGACGACCAGGACGGCACCCTGCCGTCCGGGCTGTGCGAGAAGGACGACTGGGGCGACGGCGACACCACTGGTTGGGTCTGCCAGCCTTCGATCGAGATCCAGATCCCGCCGCAGGAGGTCATCGACCTGCTGAACAGCGTCATCGACACGGTCAACGGCGTGCTCGCGCTCGTCGACCTCAACCCGGTCCTCTGCCCGCTGCTCCAGGCGGTTGGCCCGCAGGACATCGCCGGCGTCATCACGATCGCCGCTGACGGCAGCCTGACGATCGCCGACCCGCTCGGCGTCATCATCGTCACGAACGACTGCTCCGTCGCCTGACAGAACGACCACATAGCACGACCGGTGCGGGGCAGTGGCTTTGGCTGCTGCCCCGCATCGCCTTTTCGGAGACCGTCGTAGGTAGCGGTCCTCACGCAGCTGCACCTCGGCTGCACATAGACGGTGCCGTGGGGCGGCTGGCCGTCGGTCGCCCCACGTCACCCCCAGGTGCCTTGCCGGCGCGACGCCTACCGACGACTCGGCCGGTGCCTCGACGAATGCGAGACACCGGCCGGCGGTTGGTCGGGATGGCGGGATTTGAACCCACGACCTCCTCGTCCCGAACGAGGCGCGCTACCAAGCTGCGCCACATCCCGGTGGTGCGCGGACGAGTCTAGCGGGGAATCAGGGTCAGCAGCGTCGCCTCCGGCGGGCAGGCGAACCGGACCGGCGCGTACGGCGAAGTACCCAGTCCTGCGGACACGTGCAACCAGCATCGATCGGTCCAGGGCCAGAGCCCGCGGGCCCGCCGCCGGTCGAGACCGCAGTTGGTCACGAGGGCGCCGTAGAAGGGCACCCGCAGTTGCCCGCCATGTGTGTGCCCGGACAGCACGAGCGAGAAGCCGTCGGCCGCGAAGTCGTCGAGGAGCCGCGGCTCCGGTGTGTGCGACAGGCCGATCGCCACGTCCGAGCCGGCATCGACGGCGCCGGCGATCCGGTCGTAGTGGTCGGCGTTCAGATGCGCGTCGCTGACACCGGCCAACTCCACCCGCATCCCGCCGGCCGACTCGATCACTCGCCGGTGCGTCAGGTCGTGCCACCCCCGCGCGGTGAACGCCGTCCGCAGCTCGCCCCACGGCAGCCGCTCGCCATGCACGCGACGCCCGGTGTCGGGCAGCAAGTAGCGCGCCGGGTTCTTCGGTCGCGGCGCGAACCAGTCGTTCGATCCGGGGACGAACGCGCCCGGACGATCCAGCAGCGGCTCGAGTGCCGCTACGACGAACGGCACGCCGTACGCCGAGGCGAGGTTGTCGCCCGTGTCGACGACGAGGTCCGGCTCCAGTCGCGCCAGCGCGCGTACCCACTCGACCTTCCACGGCTGCCCGGGCGTCATGTGCAGGTCGGAGATGTGCAGCACCTTCAACGGCGGCGCGTCCGCGGGCAGGATCGGGACGTCGTAGCGGCGCAGCCGGAACGCCTTGCGCTCGAAGCCCCACGCATAACCGACCGCCGCCGCGCCAGCCGCCGCGACGGCAACGGGGGCGGCGACAGCGGGGTTCATCCACTCCACCCTAGGGTGGCGGGCATGGCCGTGAAGGAACAGCTGCGAACCGACCTCACCGCGGCGATGAAGGCGCGTGACGAGCTGACCGCGTCGACGCTGCGCATGGTGCTCACCGCGATCACCACCGAAGAGGTCGCCGGCAAGCAGGCGCGCGAGCTCACCGACGACGAGGTCCTCAAAGTCGTTGCGCGAGAAGGAAAAAAGCGGCGCGAGTCGATCGAGGCGTACACGTCGGCCGGGCGGCACGAGCTCGCCGATCGGGAACGTGCCGAGGCCGCCGTCATCGACCGGTACCTCCCCGCGCAACTCGACGACGCGGAACTCGCCGCGCTCGTCACCACGGCGATCGCCGACAGCGGCGCGGACGGACCGAAGGCCATGGGCCAGGTCATGAAGGTGCTCACGCCGCGACTGTCCGGTCGTGCGGACGGCGGCCGCGTCGCCGCCGAGGTACGCCGCCAGCTGGGCGGCTGACGCCGCCGGTCAGTGCGGGCCGTGCGACTTCGTCGGTTTCGGTGACGGGCTCGACGTCGGGCCCGGCTTCGTCGGCGTCGGTGAGGGCGTCGGTGGCGGCGGGGGATGGCCGTTGCTGACGAAGATGGTGATGGTGCTGCCTGGCGGGGCTTCGCCCGTCGGCGACGTCTTCGCCACCGTGTCGGCGGGCAGGTCCGAGTCCACCTTCTTCGGGTTGACGACGACCTGGAAGCCGGCCCGTTCCAGGGCCGCGGTCGCGTCGGCGACCGACAGTCCGGCGACGTCCGGGACCGGCACGGTGAGGCCCTTGACGAACTTCGGATCCGGCTTCGGCAGCGGCACCACCGGCAGGCCCTTGAGCGCCGCCGCGAACGTGTCCCGCCAGATCGGTCCGGCGATCGTCGCGCCGAACACCGAGTGGTACGACGTGCCGCCGATCGACAGATGGTTCAGTGAGCTGTGCGGGCGCAACGGGTTGCCCACCCAAACTGCGCCGGAAAGCTGCGGCACGTAACCGGCGAAGTCGCTGGCCGCGTTGTCGTCCGCCGTACCCGTCTTCGCCGCCGCCGGCCGGCCGGGTTCGCCGACACCGGCCGCGGTCGCGCCGCGTTCGGTCAGCACGCCGTGCAGGATCGTCGTCACCGTGTCGGCCAGACCGGGCTCGACTGCCTGGTCGCAGTCCGGCGCCGGCGACCACATCGTGTGGCCGGTGCGGTCGCTCACCCGGGTGATCGCCATCGGTGCGCAGTACAACCCGTGCGCGGCCATCGTCGCGTAGGCGTTCGCGGTGTCGAGGGCGCTGAACCCCTGACCGGTCTCGCCCAGCACGAAGCTCGGAATGTTGTCGGTCACCGGGCTGCCGTCGCCCTGTTTCACGCCGAGCGCCTGCGCCATCCGGACCGCCTTGCACAACCCGACGCGCTGCTCGAGTTGCGCGTAGAACGTGTTGACGGAGAACCACGTTCCGGTCACGAGGTTGAACTTCCCGCTCTCGCTGTCGCCGGCGTTGTGCAGCGGGTAGGTGCTCAGCGGTGCGCCCGCGCAGTTGCTGTAGCCGTGGACGACGATGCTGGCCGGCGCGTAGATCGTGGTCTTGAGCGGCAGGCCTTCCTTCAGCGCCGCGGCCAGTACGAACAGCTTGAACGTCGAACCCATCGGGAACCGGTTGCGACCGCCGCCGAGCGGCGCGTTCACCGCGTAGTCGACGTTGTTCTGGTGCAGCTTCGGATTGGACCCGTACGGCTGGCTGACCGAGATCGCCTTGATCTTGCCGGTGCCCGGCTCGACCAGAGCTTCGGCGGCGGCGACGCCGGACGTCTCGTGCGGGTGGACGTACTTGCGCACGGCCGTGTCGGCGGCGGTCTGCATCGTGGGGTCGAGCGTGGTCTGGATGGTGAGGCCGCCGCGCTCCAGCACGTTGACGCGGGCGGCGCGCGTCTTGCCGAAGACCGTCGACTGCTTGATGACGTTGAGCACGTAGTCGCAGAAGTACGGGTAGCGCGACGCTTCGCAACCGTTGCCCTGCTTGTGCAGATGCAGGACGACGGGAGTCTTCACCGCGGCGTCGTACTCGTGCTGGCTGATGAAGTGGTACTTCAACATCTGCGCGAGAACGACGTCGCGTCGTGCCCGCGCGGCTTTCGGATGCAACGCCGGGTCGTAGGCGTACGGCGACTGCACCAGACCGGCCAGCATCGCGCTCTGCACCAGTGTCAGCTTGCGGGTCGGCACGCCGAAGTAGTGCTGCGCCGCCGTGCCGATGCCATAGGCACCGTCGCCGAAGTACGCGATGTTGAAGTAGTCCTCGAGGATCTGCGCCTTGGTCAGCCGCCGTTCCAGCGCCAGCGCGTACTTCGCCTCTTGCACCTTGCGGGTGAGCGTGTCGGCGTTCGCGCCGGGCACGCCGGCTTCGATCAGCACGTTCTTCACGTACTGCTGTGTCAGCGTCGACCCACCCTGCGACACCGAGCCCGTCGAGCTGTTGTGCAGCAGCGCGCGCACCGCGCCTTTCCAGTCGACTCCGTGGTGTTCGTAGAAGCGCACGTCCTCGATCGCGATGAGCGCCTTCTGCATGACCGAGGGCACCTGCGCGAGCGAGGCCGGCACCCGATCCTCGGCGTAGAACGTCGCGACGACACTGCCGTCGGCGGCGAGGATTCGGGACACCTGCGGCAGCGGCGACTGCTTGAGCACCGACGGGAGGCTCTCGAAGTCGTTGGCCCCGGCGCGCGCGATCAGGCCCAGACCGCCGACGATCGGCAACAGCATTCCGGCGAGCAGGATCCCTGCGACGGCGCTGATCGCTAGCAACAGCCAGATCCGCTGCACCGTCCCTCGCGCGGCGGTCAGAGGCAGCGACACGACCCCAAGGGTACGGCGCTGACCGAGGCACCGGGCGTTGCGTGTGGTGTCCCGCTTGTCCGTTTACGCGTACCGCGTCACCCGAGCCCGTCGAACGGTCATTGGGTATCCCCCGAAAGGACTATCCAAGAATGAGACGAACGGGGACTGTCGTCCTTTGCGTCCGGTTCGTACGTTCATTGAGGCGGATCCACGGGGGCCGCTCACGCCGACCGGATGAGGACGCGACAGATGCCCTGGACCCAGGACTGGACCGCACGAGCCGCCTGCCGCGACGACGCGCCGGACACGCTTTTCGTCCAGGGCGCCGCGCAGAACCGCGCGAAGAGCGTCTGCCTGGGTTGCCCGGTCCGCACCGAGTGCCTCGCCGACGCGCTGGACAACCGCGTCGAGTTCGGTGTCTGGGGCGGCATGACCGAGCGCGAGCGGCGCGCCCTGCTGCGCCGGCGGCCGAACGTCACGTCGTGGCGCCGGCTGCTGGAAACCGCGATGACCGACTTCGAGCACCAGCGGATCGGCGAGCCCGAGCCCGCCGTCGCCGTAGCCGGTTAGCCGGCCGCCGGAGCGCTCGCATCCGGCCCGTTGGCCAGCTCCGTACCGATCGTCCGCAACCCGTCCAGATCGTGGACGTCCCCGGCCTGTGCCGCGACCTGTACCAGCGGCACAGCGCGATGCGCCCCCGCGAACCGCGCGGCCGTCCGCTCGTCGCGAGTAGCCATCGCCAACCGTTCCGCGTGCACCCGCAGCACGGCGGCGGCGAGCGACCCCTCGCCGCTCTCGTCCAGCGCCTCCGCACCGGCCAGCGCCCGCTGCACCGACAGCTCGGGCGCCGCGCTGCGATGCACCCGGTTGAGTACGACGGCCGCGAGCGGCATCTGCTCCTGCGACAGCCGCTCGACGAAGTACGTCGCCTCGCGCAGCGCGTCGCGCTCCGGGGCAGCGACCACGACGAACGACGTACCGGGCTCTTTCAGCAACTGGTAGGTCTTGTCGGCGCGTTCGCGGAAGCCGCCGAACATCGTCTCCAGCGACGCGACGAACAGGCTGAGATCCTTGAGCGCCTGCGCGCCCAGCACCTTCGTCAGCACGTTGGTGAACACCGACATGCCGACGCTCAAGACCTTCATGTACGCGCGGCCGCCGGCCTTCGCGGGCGCGAGCAGCAACCGGATCATCCGGCCGTCCAGGAACCGGCCGAGCCGCTGCGGCGCGTCCAGGAAGTCGAGCGCGGATCGGCTCGGCGGGGTGTCGACGACGATCAGATCCCAACGCCCCTCTCGCCGGAGCTGGCCGAGCTTTTCCATCGCCATGTATTCCTGGGTGCCGGCGAAGCTCGACGACAGCGAGACGTAGAACGGGTTCGCGAGAATCTGTTGCGCGCGCGCCGGATCCGAATGGGTCAGGACGATCTCGTCGAACGTCCGTTTCATGTCGAGCATCATCGCGTCGAGCGATCCACCCGCTGCCGTGTCGACGCCGGCGACGGCGCGCGGGGTGTTGTCGAGCTCGGTCAGGCCCATCGACTGCGCCAGCCGGCGGGCCGGGTCGATCGTGAGCACGCACACCGTCCGGCCGCGCTCGGCTGCGCGCAACGCGAGGGCCGCAGCGGTGGTCGTCTTGCCGACACCGCCCGAACCGCAGCACACCAGGATGTGCGCGCGGTCGAGCAGCGCGTCCATGTTGTAGGCCGGAGGGTCGTACGACGAGGTCATGCCGCGAGCCCCTCGTCGCCCAGCCGGGCGGCGAGCTCGTAGAGCCCGGCGAGGTCGGCGCCTTCGGCGAGCAGCGGGAGCTCGATCCGTGGCCGGCCGAGATCGCTCAGGACCTCCCGTTCGCGCGCTTCGAGCAACACCCGCCCGGCATGCTCGGCGGCCTCGGCGGCGAGCGCCGCGACGAGGCCGTCGGTGGGTGCGAGGCCGGCCCGCTTCAAGCCGGCGGCGATCTCCGCGCCGTCGAGCTCGCCGGCGACGGCGGCGTCGAGCGAGTCGGCCGGCAACAGCGGCTCCCGGACCATGTTGACCAGCACCGCACCGACCGGGAGGCCGGCCGCTTCGAGCTCCGCGACCCCGTCGACGGTCTCCTGGACCGGCATCTCCTCGAGCAGCGTGACGAGATGGACGGCGGTCTGCCGCGACCGGAGCAGGTTCATGACGCTGTCCGCCTGCTGCCGGATCGGGCCCATCCGCGCCAATCCGGCGACCTCGGCGTTGACGTTCAGGAACCGCGCGATGCGGCCGGTCGGCGGCGCGTCGAGCACGACCGCGTCGTAGATCCGCCCGCCGCCGCGGCGCGCGCGGGTCGCCGCCTCCATCACCTTTCCGGTGAGCAGCACGTCGCGCAACCCGGGCGCGATCGTCGTCGCGAAGTCGATGGCGCCGATGCGCTTGAGCGCCGACCCCGCCCGGCGCAGGTTGTAGAACTTCTCGAGGTACTCGATCAGCGCCGCTTCCGGATCGATCGCGAGCGCGTAGACCTCCCCGCCGCTGTCGGAGACGGCCACCCGCCGTTCCTCGTAGGGCAGCGGTGGGGTGTCGAAGAGCTGGGCGATGCCCTGCCGCCCCTCGGCCTCGGTCAGCAGCACCTGCCGGCCGGCCTCGGCCAGGCCGAGCGCGAGCGCCGCCGCGACGGTGGTCTTTCCGGTGCCGCCCTTCCCCGTGACGACGTGCAGCTTGACGCCGGGGAAGAGGGTCACCGGCTCAGGCTAAGGGCCGGAAACTCTGGCCGCGGCGGCAGGAAGGTCACGCAGTGTGGCGAATGACACAACTCAGCGCTTCACGATGGAAAGGCAGGGGGATGTACGACGAGTCCACGTGGCGAGCCCATGCCGAGTGCCGCGGGGATAATGCCAGTTACTTCTTCGCCCCTGCCCATTTCGAACGCAAGCCCGAGAAGGACCTGCGCGAGGGCATTGCCCGGGCGCTCTGCCGCCGCTGCAAGGTCCAGAAGCAGTGCCTCGACTACTCCATCCAGGTCGAGGAAGGCCACGGCATCTGGGGCGGCCTGAACGAGCTCGAGCGGAAGCGCTTGTTGCGCAGGCGCAGAGCCGAGAGCGCATAGCCGCGTCCGGCCCTCGGTAGGGTCGGGGCGTGCAGAAGTGGGAGTACTCGACCGTTCCGCTGCTGGTGCATGCGACCAAGCAGATTCTGGACACCTGGGGCGACGACGGCTGGGAGCTCGTACAGGTCGTTCCCGCCCCCGGAGGCGGCGACCAGCTCGTCGCCTACCTGAAGCGACCCAAGCCGTGAGCCGGGTCGCCGACCGGCTCGCCGAGCTCGGTCTCAGCCTTCCCGACGTGGCCCCGCCGGTGGCGGCGTACATCCCGGCCGTCCGCACCGGCAATCTCGTCTGGACGTCGGGCCAGCTGCCGTCCAAGGACGGCAAGCTGCTCGCCACCGGCAAGGTCGGCGCCGAGGTCGACGCGGCCACCGCGAAGGACCTCGCCAAGACCTGCGCGCTGAACGCCCTCGCCGCGATCGCCGCCGAGATCGGCGACCTCGACCAGGTACGCCGGGTCATCAAGGTCGTTGGGTTCGTCGCCAGCAGCCCGGCGTTCTTCGGCCAGCCCGGCGTCGTCAACGGGGCGTCCGAACTGCTCGGCGAGGTCTTCGGCGACGCCGGCCGGCACGCCCGCAGCGCGGTCGGCGTATCGGTCCTCCCGCTCGACGCGCCGGTCGAGGTCGAGGTCGTCGTCGAGGTCGGCTGACATGGCTGACCCACCTTCTTCCGGCAGAGCGCTGCCGCCCGACTTCTTCGCCAACGCCCGCGCGCTGGCCCGCGGCGAGCTGGTGCCCATCGCGCCGCGGCACGCCAGCACCGTCGTCCTGCTCCGCGACACCGCCGGCGGCATGCAGGCCTACCTGTTGCGCCGGACCCAGACGATGGCGTTCGCCGCGGGGATGTACGTCTTCCCGGGCGGCTCCGTCGACCCGCGCGACGAGATGCTCGACGACGGCGCCTGGGTCGGCCCGGCGCCGGGCGAATGGGCCGGCCTGCTCTCCGCGGACGAGCGGCTCGCGAAGGCGTTGGTGTGCGCCGCCGTCCGCGAGACGTTCGAGGAGTCCGGCGTCCTGCTCGCCGGCAGCGGGCCCGACGACATCGTCGCCGACACGACCGGTGACGACTGGGAAGCCGACCGGCTCGCGCTGATCGCGCGGACGCTTTCGTTCGCCGGCATGCTGGCCCGCCGCGGCCTGGTGCTCCGGGCCGACTTGCTCCGGCCCTGGGCGCACTGGATCACTCCGGAGTTCGAGCCCAAGCGGTTCGACACCAGGTTCTTCGTCGCCGCGCTGCCCGCCGGGCAGCGCACCCGCGACGTCGGCGGCGAGGCCGACCGCGTCGCCTGGGTCCGTCCGAGCGACGCGCTCGCCGCGGCCGCCGGCGGCGAGATGGGCATGTTGCCGCCGACCGCGTTCACGCTGTCCGAGGTCGCGGCGTACGACGACGTCGCCGCGGTTCTCGCCGCGGGCGACGCGCGCGATATCAGGCCGGTGCTGCCCAAGGTCGTCGTCGACGGCGACGACGTGCGACTGCTGCTTCCCCACGACGAGGGCTATCCGGGATGACCGCCCTCGAGCAGGTCACGCCCACGGCGTCTCGGCTGCTCGCCCCCAACCCGGGCCCCATGACGCTCGAGGGGACCAACACCTGGATCCTGCGCGATCCCGCCGAGCAGGCGTGCGTCGTCGTCGATCCGGGACCGCTCGACGACGGCCACGTCGACCGCATCGCCGCCGCCGGCCCGGTCGCCCTGATCGTGCTGACCCACTCGCACCTCGACCACGCCGAAGCCGCCCCGCGGCTCGCCGAGCTGACCGGCGCCCCGGTCGTCGCGCGCGACCCCGGCTGGTGCCGCGACGCCCCGGTGCTCGAACCCGGACGGTACGACGCGGTCGCCGGCGTCGACTGGCTGACCGTCCTCACCCCAGGGCACAGCAGCGACTCGGTCTGCCTGCTGCTCCCGCGCGACCGCGCGCTGCTGACCGGCGACACGATCCTCGGCCGCGGCACGACGGTGGTCGCACATCCGGACGGCCGGTTGGCGGACTACCTCGACTCGTTGCAGCGGTTGCGTGATCTCGCTGAAACAGACGTCGACGCGTTGTTACCGGGCCATGGTCCTGTTGTCGAAAATCCGTTGGCAGTATTGGACTTCTACCGCGCTCACCGACAGGAGAGACTCGAACAGGTGCAGGCTGCGATCGAGGCCGGTGACACCACCGCCGCAGACGTCGTACGGCGGGTGTACGCCGACGTCGACCGGGCGCTGTGGCCGGCCGCCGAACGTTCCGTCCGGGCGCAGCTCGACTACCTGGCGGCGCGGCCGTGACTGACCTGCTCGCCTGCCCGGTCTGCGGCACCCCACCGGTGCCAGGCGCGAAGTTCTGCCACGCCTGCGGTGCGCTCCTCGACGTCCACGACGTCTCCGACGCGTCCGCCGAGCGGCGCGTCGTCACCGTCGTGTTCGGCGACCTCTCCGACTTCACCGCGTGGGCCGAAGACCTCGACCCGGAGCGGGTCAGCGTCATGACCGACCGGGTGCTGGCCGCGCTGAGCCGGGCCACCGTCGACATGGGTGGCCGGGTCGACAAGCTGACCGGTGACGGGATCATGGCCGTCTTCGGCGCGCCGACGACCCACGAGGACGACGCCGAGCGCGCGGTCCGGGCGGCGGCGCGGATGCAGCGCGACGTCCGCCGGCTCATGGAGGACGAGACCGGTGGTGGCCGGCGGCTCGGCTTGCGGGTGGGCATCAACACCGGTGAAGTCCTCGCCGGTGTGCAGGCCAACCTGACCTACACCGTGGTCGGCGACACCGTGAACACCGCCTCGCGCCTCTCCGACGCCGCCGGCGTGGGATCCGTGTACGCCGGCCGCGACACCGCCGACGCGACGATGTCGATCGCGTCGTGGCGGGCGCTCTCGCCGTTGCGGCTGAAGGGAAAGCGCGAGCCGGTGCCGGCGTACGAGCTCGTCGGCCTCCGGTCTCCCGGCGCCGCGCGGGTGGGACTCGGCGACGAGGCGCCGTTCATCGGGCGGGACGCGGAGTTCGGCCGCCTGGTCGGGAAGCTCATCGACGTCGTGGAGAGCGGCCGGCCGTCGTCGATCGTCGTGACCGGCGAGGCCGGCGTCGGCAAGACCCGGCTGGCCGTCGAGCTGGACCGGTTCGCCGCCGAGGTGCCGGCCGCGCGGATGCTGTGGGGACGCTGCCCGCCGTACGGCGAAGGGCGCGACCTCGCGCCGCTCGCGGAGTGGATGCGGGTGGCCTTCGGCATCACCGAGGAAGACGACGCGCCGGCGGCCGAGACGAAGGCGCGCCGGACGCTGGCCCGGCTCGCGGTGCCGGCGGCGGATCAGGCGGCACCGGCGGCGACCGCCGACCGGCTGCTCGCGCTGCTCGGCATGGTCGAGTGGGCACCGCTCGGGCCGCGGGACGCCGCGACCCCGGGCCAGGTCGAGGCGGTGCCGCGCGACCCGTTCGTCGACGCGGTGGTGACCGTCCTGCGCGGCTTCCTCGTCGACGGGCCGCTGGTGCTCGTGGTCGACGACGCGCAATGGGCGACGCCCGACCTGCTCCGCGCGCTCGGCCGGCTGACCGACGCGCTGAGCGGCCCGGTGCTCGTCGTCGCGGTCGGCCGCTCTGACCTGCTCGGGCAGGACTGGTGGTCGCGGCTGCCGGGGCTCGAGGTGCTGCCGGTCGCGCCGCTCGACGACACGGCCAGCGAGCGGCTGCTGCGCGCGTATCTCGGCGGCGCCGACCTCGACCCGGACACCCGCGACACCATCCTGGCGCGCGCGCAGGGCAACCCGTTCTTCCTCGCCGAGATGCTGCACCTGCTCGTCGACCGCGGCCTGCTGCAACGCGCCGGCGACGGGTGGCGGCTGGCCGGCGAGCTGCCCCGCGAGGTGCTGCCGGCGGGCGTGCAGGCCGTGCTCGCGGCGCGGATCGACAGCCTGGATCCGATGGCCAAGGCGGTGCTGCGCGACGCCTCGATCGCCGGTGGCCGGTTCACCGTCGAGATGGTCCGCGCGCTGGAGCCGGCCGCCGACGCCGCGGCGGTCGACGCCGGGCTGGACGAGCTGCTCGACCGCGGCATCGTCCGGCCGGCCGACGCGAGTGCGGAGTTCGGGCGCACGTTCACGTTCGCGCACACGTTGGCGCAGGACGTCGCGTACGCCGGTATCTCGAAAGCCGAGCGGGCCCGCCGGCACAGCCACCTCTCCCGGTGGGCGAAGGAGAACATGCACGGCCCCGCCGGCGAGATCGACGTCCTCGTCGCGACCCAGGCCGAGCAGGCGTGCGCACTCGCGGCCGAGATGCGGCTCGCACCCACCGACCCGGCGTGGGAGGCGCGAGCGGCGGGTGTCGACGCGCTCGTCCGGCTGGGCCAGGCAGCGCTCGCCCGCGAGGACAACCCGCGCGCCGAGGCGGTGTTCTCGCGGGCGATCGCCCTCGCCGGCCCCGCCGCGGACCCCGGGGCCGCGGACCCCGGCGCCAGGGACGCGGCGCTCATCGGCCGCGCGGCCGCCCGGGTCGCCCTGCACCGTCTCGACGACGCCGAAGCCGACCTGGCCGGGCCGCGGCTGTCGACCGAACCGCGCCGGAAGGCAGCCGCCCTCGTCGTACTCGGCGATCTGCTGCGGCGCCGCGGCGACGTACCGCGGGCGGTGGAGGTGCTGGTGTCGGCGCTCGCGACGGCCAGCGAGGCGGGGTTCGATCGGATCACCGGCGAGGCGCTGCGCCAGCTGGGGATGGTCGACTATCGCTCCGGCCGGCTGCGGGCCGCCGAGGATCGGTTCGGCCAGGCGCTCGCGCTGGCGCAGCGGGTCGGGGACCGGCGCGGCGCCGGCTGGGCGCTGCAGCACCTCGCGTGGACCGCCACCACCCGCGGCGACTACCCGCTGGCCGAGCGGAAGCTCGGCGAGGCGGCCGAGGTCTTCAGCAGCGTCGACGACGACGGCGGCCTGTCGTGGTGCGCCGGTACCGAGGCGTTCGTCCGGTTGCTGCAGGGCCGGTTCCGCGAGGCGCGCGGGCTCGCCCGCGGCTTGCTGCCGGTCGGCCGGGCCCGCGACGACTCGTGGGGGACCGCCGCGTGCCTGACGATCGACGCGTTCGCGGCGGCCGAGCTGGGCCGGATCACCGGCGCGCTCGAGCAGTCGGAGACGGCGCTGGCGATGTTCCGCGAGCTCGGCGACACCTGGGGGCAGGCACTGGCCGGGGTGGCCCGGGCGGCGGCGCTGCGAGGTGCCGGCCGGCCGAAGGACGCGGTGAAGGCGGTCCGGGAGGCCATCGAGCTGTCAGAGCGCGCCGACCAGCGGGTGACGGCGGCGCTGGCGCTGTCGGTGCTCGGCTACTGCCGCCTCGACATGGGCGACCTGTCCGGTGCCGAAGAGGCGGCCAAGCGAGCCCTCGACGCGGCGGTGCCGCTCGACCTGAAGCCGGCCGCGCTCGTCGGCCCCAAGGTGTTGCTCGGCCAGGTCTACCGCCGTCGCGGCGACCTCGAGCAGGCGCTGCCGCTGCTCGCCGAGGCCGAGATCTGCCGCGACGAGAGCTCGCTCATCTTCCCCCGCCGGCAGGCGCTCGCGCACCTCGCGGGCGTGCGCCTGGAGACCGGCGACGTGGCCGGCGCGATGACCGGGATCCACGACGCGTTCGCCGTACCCGCGGAGGACGTCCGCTCCCGCGTGGTCGCGTTGCGGGTGCTCGCCAACGTGCTCACTGCGGCGGGTGATGCGCCGGCCGGCTTGCGTGCCGGGCGGCAGGCGGTGGCGCTGGCCAAGTCGACCGAGCTGCGCAGCGAACTGCTTGCCAGCGAGAAGGTCGTCGCCGCGCTCGCCTAGCGCGCGCGGCGCTCCAGGCGCTCGGTGTCGAGGAGCAGCACGCTGCGCCCTTCGAGCCGCAGCCAGCCGCGCGTCGCGAACTCCGACAGCGCCTTGTTGACGGTCTCGCGGCTCGCGCCGACGAGTTGCGCCAGCTCCTCCTGGGTCAGGTCGTGGCGGACCCGGACGCCGTCCGCCTCCGCCGTACCGAACTTCTCCGACAGGTCGAGCAGCGCCTTCGCCACCCGTCCCGGTACGTCGCTGAACACGAGGTCGGCCATCGCCTCGTTGGTACGGCGCAGCCGCAGCGCGAGCGCCTGCAACAGGTGTACCGCCACGCCCGGGCGCTCGAGCAGCAGCGGGCGCAGGTCGTCGTGGTCGAGCGAGGCCAGCCGGCTGTCGGTGATCGTCGTCGCGGTGGCCGTGCGCGGCCCCGGATCGAACAGCGAGAGCTCGCCGAACATCTCGCCCGGCCCGAGTACGGCGAGCAGGTTCTCCCGCCCGTCCGCGGCGGCGCGAGAGATCTTCACCTTGCCGTCGAGGACGACGAACAGCCGGTCGCCGGTGTCGCCTTCCCGGAACACGTGGTGACCGCGCTCGAGCGAGCGCGTGGTCATGACCGCTTCGAGCGCGGCTGCGGCATCGTCGTCCAGCGCGACGAACAGCGGCAGCCGCGCGAGCGCCCCGTCCATGCGGTCAGTGTGGCGCAGATCGGGCGCTCGTGGTCACTGCCGGGTGGCGAGCCGGCGGGCGAGCAGCCGGGCGCGCAACGATCGGCGCTTCCAGTAGCGGTCAAGTGCTTCGCCGAGACCTTGGCTGACGAACGTCTCGACCTCGTCCGGCCGCGCGCTGTCGAGGAACTCGGCGAGCTGGTCGCCGACCGATTCGACGCGCAGCGGTGCCTCCACTCGCTCCATCGCGAGCAGTAGCAGAAGCAGCCCGCCGGGGAAGACGAGCGCGAGCAAGCCGAGCATCCTCTGCGGTGTCCCCGAGAGGCTGCGGTGCCAATCTTTCTAGGCGGAAACGGCGCGCGCGGTCTCGCGGCGCGGCAGCGCCGACAGGCACAGGTCCGGCTGCTCGCGGTAACGCGCGATGAGCTCGCCGGTTGCGGCCGCGAGCCGTTTGTGCAGCGCCGTCCGGTACGCCGACAGCTGTGCCTCGGCACGCATCAGGTCGTGAGCGAGCCGCTGGTTGTGGGCGTCGTCGCCGAGCTGCGGCTCGCGGGCCCACAGCTCGACGAGGTCGGGCAGCGGCGGGATGTCGTCGAGCGGCACGACGCGCAGCAGCGCGGTCCGGCCGCTGTCGACGCGCGCCTCTTCGAAGACGCTGCGCAGGTTGTCGACGGTCGCGACGGTCCCGGCGTCGGTCGCGCGGACCAGGTCGAGGCGGGCCTGCACGATGCGCCGCCAGTACGACACCCGGTTCTCTTCGGCGGACAGCGTCTGCCGATATGTGCGCAACCCGCCGAGGGACAGGTGTGCGAAGTCCGGGCTGCGCTCCGGTACCGACCGGAACCGCCCAGCGTCGCTGGTGGGTCTGTTGCCCATCATCACTCTCCGTAACCGTTGTCTCCGGCATCGGCGAGGTCACGAAAATGCTTGAGCGGACCGCGGCGCCGATCACCCGCTCGGCCTACGCGGAGCCCGCCGTACCCTCGTCTCGTGCCCGCCGAGACGCCGACCGCGCGAGTCCGGCGGGCCCGCCGGATGGCGAAGGCGCTCGCCGAGACCTATCCGGACGCGCACTGCGAGCTCGACTTCGGCACGCCGTTCGAGCTGCTCGTCGCGACGATCCTGTCGGCGCAGTGCACGGACAAACGGGTCAACGAGGTCACGCCGACGCTGTTCGCCCGCTACCCGAAGCCGAGCGACTACGCGGCGGCCGACCGGGCCGAGGTGGAGGACATCATCCGCTCGACCGGGTTCTTCCGGGCGAAGACCGACAGCCTGATCAAGCTCGGGCAGGCGTTGGAGGAGCGGTACGACGGCGAGGTGCCGAACCGGCTGGCCGACCTGGTGACGCTGCCCGGCGTCGGGCGCAAGACCGCCAACGTCGTGCTGGGCAACGCGTTCGGCGTCCCGGGCATCACCGTCGACACGCACTTCGGCCGGCTGTCCCGGCGCTTCGGCTGGACCGAGGAGGACGACCCGGTCAAGGTCGAGCACGAAGTGGGCGCGCTGTTCCCGAAGCGCGACTGGACGGTCCTGTCGCACCGGCTGATCTGGCACGGCCGGCGCATCTGTCATTCCCGCAAGCCGGCCTGCGGCGCCTGCCCGGTCGCGCGGTGGTGCCCGTCGTACGGGCTGGGCCCGACCGATCCGGTACTGGCGGCGAAGTTGGTGAAGGGCCCGGCCGAGGTGGCGGCAAGCCTGTGAGAACCCTGCTTGCCCTGCTCCTCGTGGCGGCGTTGACCGGATGTGCCGGCGGCGGGTCGACCGAGGATGTCGGCGGTCCGGGCGGGCCGACACATGCCCAGCTGGTCGCCCGCGCCGCCCTCGATCCGTGCCCGCCCTCGGCCGCCGGCGCGCACGTCTCGGGCGGGATGCCGGACGTGACGTTGCCGTGCCTCGGCGACGGCCCGGCGGTCCACCTCGCGGGGCTGCGCGGCACGCCCACGGTCGTCAACATCTGGGGTTCCTGGTGCGTCCCGTGCCAGCAGGAGGCGCGGTACCTCGCCGCGGTGTACGACGAGATGAAGCCGCGGGTGCGGTTCCTGGGCGTCGACACCGAGGACAGCAGCGACAGCGCGCTCGACTTCGCGCCGCACGTGACGCCGCCGATGCACTACCCGTCGGTCGTCGACGAGCAGAAGAAGGTGTTGATCGGCCTCGACCTGATCAGCGCGGTGCCGAGCACCGTGTTCGTCGACGCCGGCGGCCGCGTCGTGCACAAGGCGGCGGTCGCCTATGCCAGCGCCGGGCAGCTGCGCGCCGACATCGCGCGATACCTCGGCGTCACGTCATGACCGCGGCTCCCGCCTGGCTCGCGCCGCTCGTCGCCGCGGTCCGCGACGTGCGTGCCGCGGACCTGATGCCGCGGGTCGGCGACCCCGACGAGAACGTACGACGGTCCGCCGTACTGGCGTTGTTCGGCGAGACCGAGACGCACGGCCCCGACGTGTTGCTGATCCAGCGCAGCGCGCACCTGCGCAGCCACGCCGGCCAGCCCGCGTTTCCCGGTGGCGGCGTCGACGAGACCGACGACGGTCCGGTGGGCGCGGCGCTGCGCGAGGCGACCGAGGAGACCGGTCTCGATCCGTCCGGCGTCGAGGTGCTCGCCGTACTCCCGGATCTGTGGGTGCCCCCGTCGGCCAACGTGGTGACCCCGGTGCTCGCCTGGTGGCGGGAGCCGAGCGAGGTCGGGCCGGCCGACCTGGACGAGGTTGCGTCGGTCGCGCGGGTACCGATCGCGGACCTCGTGGATCCCGCCAACCGGTTGCAGATACAGCATCCGAGCGGTTGGATCGGACCAGCGTTTAGGGTCGCTGACATGCTGGTCTGGGGATTCACCGCCGGCGTTCTCGACCGGCTGCTCGATCTGGGCGGCTGGACCCGACCGTGGGATCAGTCGGTGGTCGAAGACCTCCCCGAGGACGTGCTCGCCCTCGCGCTGCGCCAGCGGCGCGCCGTGCAAGGTCGGGAGGCCTAGCGCCGAGATGGACCTGCTCGACCTCATCCTGATTCTCGCCTGCGCCGGATTCGCGATCAGCGGGTACCGGCAGGGGTTCATCATCGGCGTGCTGTCGTTCTGCGGGTTCTTCGGCGGCGGGGTGCTCGGTGCGACGTACGGCCCGGCGCTGCACTCGGCGCTCGGGTTCCACGGCCGCTCGCCGATCTTCGGTCTCGTCGTCGTGTTCGTCGCGGCGGCCGTCGGGCAGATCCTCGCGACGCTGCTCGGTGACGTCGTGCGGCGCAAGATCACCTGGCACCCGGCGCGGCAGGTCGACGCGCTGGCCGGAGCGGGCGTGAGCGTCGTGTCGGTGTTGCTGGTCGCCTGGGTGCTCGGGACCGCCCTCGCGCACAGCGCGTTGACGGGCATCGCCGGCCAGATCCAGCACTCGACGATCCTCAGCGCGATCGACCGCGTCTTGCCGGACAGTGCGAAGACGTGGGACTCGGCGTTCCGCCGGTTGGTGCAGCGCAACGGTTTCCCGCAGGTGTTCGGCGCGATCGGCGCCGAGCGCATCGTCCCGGTCGACCCGCCGGATCCCGCCGTTGCCAACAGCCCGGCCGTGCGCGCCGCCGAACCCGACATCGTGAAGATCGTCGGTGTCGCGCCGTCCTGCCGGCGCCAGCTCGAAGGCAGCGGGTTCGTCTACGCCGACCACCGGGTCATGACCAACGCGCACGTGGTCGCCGGTGTTCGCTCCCCGCAGGTGCGCACGACCGACGGGCACACGTACGACGCGCGCGTGGTGCTCTACGACTCGGGTCGTGACGTCGCGGTGCTGTACGTGCCCGACCTCGACCGCACGCCGTTGTCGTTCGCCGGCCAGGCCAAGCCGCGGGACAGTGCGGTGGTGGCCGGCTATCCCGAGAACGGGCCGTTCCGTCCGGTCGCGGCGCGCATCCGCGCGGTGCAGGAAGCGCAAGGTCCGGACATCTACCAGAGCCGCCAGGTCACCCGCCAGATCTACTCGATCTACGCCGTCGTCCGTCCGGGCAACTCCGGTGGCCCGCTGCTCGCGACCGAACCCGGCAAGGTCTACGGCGTCGTCTTCGCCGCCGCGGTCGATGACGCGAACACCGGATACGCGTTGACCGCGCAGGAAGTGTCGACCGACGCCGCGCGCGGCGCTACCGCAACGGCGGCGGTGTCAACGCAAGACTGCGACTAGTCGCGGCGCCTTCCGCCCAGGTGCGCAGCTCGTCGATGCGCAGCCCGTACGGCGACGTGCCGGACCACGGTCGCAGCGAGTCGGCGGCGCGCAACAGCAGTGCGCGCAATCCGGTGGCATTGCCGCGTTGCGCGTGGGTGATGCCGACCGCGAGTTGCGCGAGACCGCGCCAGAGTTCGCGGTCCGTGTCGCTCGACTTCCACACCGCCTCGAACACTTCGTGCGCGCGGAATGCGAAGCCGCCGGCCAGCAGTTGCGCGGCCAGGTCGATCGCTTCGTCCGCGGGCAATGCCGGCGGATCTTCGGTGACGGGTGCATCGGTGTTTCGCGGGAGAGGTCTGCCGGTGGCGTCGCGCGGCCGCGCGTTGCGCGGCCGGCCCGCGTCGTCGCGATCCCGGTCGGCCGTCACGACCGGCACCAATCGACGATCGCGTCGGTGACCACGTCGGGTCGTTCCTGGTGCGGGAAGTGACCGACGCCGGCAAGCAACTGCCACCGGTAGTCGGCGCTGACGTGCCGGCCGGATCCGGCCGCGGTGTCGGGCAGCACGCACGGGTCGAGTTCGCCGTGCAGTTGCAGCGTCGGCACGGTGATCGGTGGCGTCATCGCCGTACGGAATCGGCGGCCGTCGGCACGCGGCACGGATCGCACCGCCCACCGGTAGTACTCGAGTGCGCAGTGCGGCGCGGACAGGATCTGCATCGCGTCGCGGCACCGCCGTTCGGTCTCGGGATCCGGAAAGCCCGGCCCGCCCCATGAGTGCAGCAACCCGCCGACGTTCTTCGCGTCGTCCTCGACCAGCCAGCGCTCGGGATGCCACGGCAGTTGGAAGCGCGCCATGTAGCGGCTCGCGTTGCGCTGCCGCTTCCCGGCGAATGCGGGCAACCACCGCAACGGGTGCGGTGCGGACAGGACGGCGATCCGTTCGACCAGCGGCGTGTGCAGCGCCGCGAGAGTCCACGCGAGGTGGCCGCCCCAGTCGTGCCCGACGATGGTCGCAGTCCGCTCCCCGGTCGACCGGATGAGCCCGGCGATGTCGGCGGCCAGTGTCGGTGCGTCGTACCCCCGCGGCGGCTTGTCGCTCGCCCCGTAACCGCGCAGGTCCGGCGCGACGACCCGGAACCCGGCGCTCGCGAGCCCAGTGATCTGGTGCCGCCACGACCACCAGAACTCGGGAAACCCGTGCAGCAGTACGACGAGCGGTCCGCTGTCGGGATGGTCCGGGCCGGCCTCGGCGACGTGCAGCCGGATGCCGTTGGCCGCGACGTCGCGGTGCGTCCAGGGCCCGTCGACCAGGACGGCCGACTCCTCGACGAGCCGGCGCCCGGCCATCAGAGGTGCCGGGCCATTAGCGGTGCCGGGCCATCAGGAGTGCGATGCCCGGAGGTCCTCGAGGTCGGGGTCCGGTGCGACGGTCGGATGCTTCGCCCACGCGATGTCGTCGCGCACCGTGCGGATGGTGCGCTGCGGGCCCCGGACCTTCACGACCTTGCCGAGTCCGGCGAGCCCGAGCAGTCCGGCCAGCCCGCCGAACGCGCCGCCGATCACCAGGAAGCCGGCCCAGAACGGCAGGTCCGCTCCTTCCGAGATCGCCAGCGCGGCCGCGACGGAGAGGAACACGAACGCGAACAGGCCGACGAATCCGGCGCCGCCGAGAAAGCCCGCGCCGATGCCGGCGCGCTTCACCTCGGCGGCGATCTCGGTCTTCGCCAGCTCGATCTCTTTGTGGACGAGCAGCGACAGGTCGCGGGTGGCGGTGGCGACGAGGTCGCCGAGGGATTCCTCGCGAGTCACGGGGTGATTGTGCTCGGCCGGTGGCGTTCGCACACAACTGGGGCTCGCGGCGGGACCGGACATGCGAACGGCGTCCCGCAGGACGCCGTTCACTGGCACGGCCTCCGGGTGACCAAGCGCCGGCTTGTCTCGTCGGCCAGGGACGAGCCCTGGACTCGGCTGCCTCCAGCGGCTGACGCCCGCGTGGGTGCCCGGACTTCGTGCACGGCCCCTTCGGGGGGAGGGAACGTGGCCCAACGCCCCTAAGGTCCCGTGACCGAATTGAACCGCCGCGGGGGTGGCTTTGGCTAGCCCCAGTTTTGCGACCGCCGCCCTACGGACAGTCGCGTCAGAAAATTTTTCCTCGCCGCGGTTTCAACTTCGGTGTGGTCGGGCACGTCGTTTTTCGCCGCGGGCTTGCCCGCGCCCCTCAACGGGTCCGGCTCGTCCCCCCCGGAGTCGGATCTCGCGACGGCCCCCGCCTACCCCC
>Ga0207690_10000793_pt1 | contig 20362 bp, 13 predicted proteins | sample KBSC23metaG_FD_184315 | JGI IMG/M metagenome (GOLD analysis project Ga0207690, IMG submission 184315) | Corn rhizosphere microbial communities from Kellogg Biological Station, Michigan, USA - KBS C2-3 metaG (SPAdes) (version 2) | ecosystem: Host-associated > Plants > Roots > Rhizosphere > Soil ...
TGGATCGCGGCTTCGGATTGCGCGTCCAGACTCGAAGTTGCCTCGTCCAGCAACAGCACCGGCGCGTCTTTCAGGATCGCGCGGGCGATCGCGATGCGCTGGCGCTGCCCACCCGAAAGCCGCACGCCACGCTCGCCGAGCTGGGTGTCGAAACCGTCGGGCTGCTCGCTCAGGAAGCCGAACGCTTCGGCGTCGCGCGCCGCCGCCTGCACCGCGTGGTCGGCCGCGTCGGCGCGTCCGAAGCGGATGTTGTCGGCGGCGCTGGCGCCGAAGATCACGGTTTCCTGGGGTACCAGCGCCAAGGCGCCACGCAGTTCGTCGAGTTTCAATGCGCGCAGGTCCACGCCGTCCAGCGTGATCCGTCCGCGCTGCGGATCGTGGAAACGCAGCAGCAGGTTGAACACGGTGCTCTTGCCGGCGCCGGACGGCCCGACCAGCGCGACCGTCTGGCCCGGATGGATGCGCAAGGTGAAGTTGTGCAGCGCGGGCGTGTCCGGGCGTGACGGATAATGGAATTCGACATGCTCGAACGCGATCGCACCGCGCGACGGTTGCGGCAGTGGCGTCGGCTGCGCCGGATCGGCAATCGACGGGTGCTCGCCCAGCAATTCGCTGATCCGTCCCATCGAGCCCGCCGCGCGCAGCACGTCGCCCCACACGCCGCCCAGCGCGCCCACCGAACCGGCCGCCATCACGGCATAGAGCACGAACTGGCTGAGTAAACCCGCATCCATCGAGCCGGCCAGCACGTCGCGCGCGCCAGCCCACAGCACCAGCGTGATGGCGCCGAAAATCAGCACGATCACGCCACCGGTCAGGACGGCGCGTGCGCCGATGCGCTTCTGCGCGGCCCGCAATGCCCGCCCAACCGCATCGCCATAGCGCGCGCTTTCGATGCCCTCGCGCGCATAAGCCTTCACCGCGTGCACCGCATTCAGGGTTTCATTGGCGATTGCGCTGGTGTCGGCGATGCGATCCTGGTTGCTGCGTGAGAGTTTGGTCAGTCGCCGCCCGTACAGCGCGATCGGCACGATCACCACCGGAATCACCAAAGCGGTCAGGCCTGCGAGGCGCGGGCTGGTCCAGACCATCAGGGCCGCCGCGCCGATCACCATCACCACGCTGCGCAGCGCGATGGAAATGCTGGAGCCGATCAGCGTCTGCACCACTTCGGTGTCGGTGCCGAGTCGCGAAATCAGTTCGCCGACCCGGGTTTTCTCGTAGAAGGCGACATCCAGCCGGATCAGGCGCGAATACAGGATTTCGCGCAGTGCCGCGATGGCGCGCTCGCCCAACAGGCTGATGCAGAAGTAGCGTGCCGCGGTGGCGATCGCCAGCACCAGCGCCAGCAGGAACAAAAGCAGAAAGGTGCCGTTGACCAGCGTGGCGTCATGGCTGGCGAACCCGCGGTCGATCATGTGCCGCACCGCGACCGGCAAGGCCAGCGTCGCGGCCGAGGACAACGCGAGGAAGAACAGCCAGCCGGCAGCGAGTGCGCGATGCCGGCGCATGTAGGGCCACAGCGCACCAAGCGCGGCGAGCTGGCGGGTGGGGCGCGTTGCGCCGGAATCGTCTGATCGGGTCATCGCCACGAAGTGGGGGCCAGGCCGGCCAGTTCAACGCGAGTCGGCACCGGGTTCCGGGTCCAGGCCCGTTGCCGCGCAAAGCGGTTCGGATAAATCACCGGTGATACAGCCGTTTGCGGATGTTTCCCGGGAATGGCTGGAGTCGGGACGCGCTGGACGGAAATCATCATCAATGATTTTCCGAATCGGCCGATACAGCAGTACGGGTCGGTTCGAGGCGGATCGGCATGGGTGCGGGGCACCGGGCTGGCATCGCTTGTGCAAGAGACACAAGGCTCGCCACGCGCCGATTGTCCGAGACAGGGGTGGCGCATGACCAAACGGAGTTCCAGGTACATGGGAGGGATCATTCGGGGTTTCACTGCGATCGTGCTCGCGGCTGCCGTCGCGGCCGTCGTCACGGCTGCGGGAGCGTTCGATTCCGCCGCGTCGACCGGAACGCATGGCGCCCGACCGGAAATCATCCGCGTGGCGACCGCCCGCCATTACCCGCCGTTCCAGTTCCTGGACGGAAATGGCAAGGCCCAGGGCTACGAAGCCGGCATGTGGCGCCTGTTCCAGGCCCACACCGGCATCCGCGTCGAGCTTCTGCCGATGGATTGGGAGGCGGCCCAGCAGGCCGTGCTGTCCGGGCGCGCCGACGTGATCGACATGATCTACCGCCCGCCCGCCCGGGAAGCGCAGTACGATTTTTCCCGACCATATGCCTCGCAGCCGGTCGGCATCTACGTGGAACGGGGGATTCGTGGCGTGCGGGACGTGGCCACCCTGCGGGGTTTCCCCGTTGGCGTACTGCGTGGTGACGCGTGCGCCGAGCGCTTGCAGTCGATGGGCCTTCGATACCTGCAACAGTACGGCAGCTACGAGGATTTGGTCGACGCGGCGGTGCAGGGGAGCCTGCGCATCTTCTGCATGGACCAATATCCGGCCGATTACTACCTGTATCGGGACGACGCGCGCGCCCGGTTTTACCGGGCATTCGTGCTTTACACCGGCGAGCCGCGCTGGGGCGTCCGCAAGGGCAACCTGTCGATGCTGCACGCCGTCGAGCGCGGCATGGCATCGATCACGCCAGACGAGCGAGCCAGGCTGCAAGCGCGCTGGCTGGAACATCCCACCACGCTCAAGTCCTATTTGTACACGGCCAGAATCGCGTTGGCGATCACCGTGGCGCTGATTGCGCTGATGATGTTCTGGGTGTGGACGCTGCGCCGCAGTGTCGCCCGCCGCACGCGTGAACTGGGTGCGGAGCAGGGCAACATGCGCGCGTTGTTCGACGCCAGCCCCGACGCGATGTGGGTGACCGACTGCCGCGGCGTGTTGCTGAAGTGCAACGAGCGGGCGACGCATGTCTTCGGAATGCCGCCGGAGAAGATGATCGGGTACACCGCCGCGCAGGCGATGGATGCGGCGAACGGCACGTTCGCCAGCGCGTCGCAGGCGATGAACCTTGCCGTGCTGCAGTCCCGGCAGCGCCAGCGAGCGGTGTTGCCGCTGGCATTGCCGGGCGGCAGCACGCTGGATCTGGACGTCATCAAGGTGCCGCTGTACGCCAGCGACGGCGAAGTGCGCGGCGTGCTCAACACCGCGCGCGACATCAGCGAACGCCTGCAGACGGAAGAACGATTGCGGCTGTGGGCGCATGCCTTCCAGCACGCGACCTTCGCCGTGGCCATGTTCGACGCGCGGACCAAGCGCATCACAGCGGTCAATCCCGCGTTTGCCCGCGAGCGCGGCTACACGCCCGAGGAAATGGTCGGGATGCCGGTCGACGCGCTGTATCCGGAAGACCTGCTGGAAGAGCGGCGGCGGGTGCGGGACGACATCAACAAGCTCGACCACGCGATGACCGAAACCGAGCAGGTCACTCGGGATGGCCGGCGTTTCCCGGTGTTGCTGGACATCTCGATCACGCACGATGCCAATGGCGAAGCGCAATACGTGATTGTGTACGCGCAGGACATCAGTGACCGCAAGCGCACGGAGAGCGAACTGCGGCTGGCCGCGGTGGCGTTCCAGTCCCAGGCCGCGCTGATGGTGATGGATGCCGACCGCGTGATCCAGCGCGTCAACGGTGCGTTCGCCTCGCTGACCGGCTACGAGCCCGACCAGGCAATCGGGCAGCCGTTCTCGCTGCTGCGCTCGCGCCATCACGACGAGCCCTTCCACCAGCACATGTGGGAACAGGTCCAGCGCGACGGAATCTGGCAGGGCGAGCAGTGGATACAGGTCAGGCAAGGCCAGCCCAAGGTGATCCGCGCCGTGGTGTCGGCGGTCGCCGATGCCGTGGGCAGGGCCACGCACTACATCTGCTCGATGATCGACCTGACCAGCGAACGCGAAGCGCACGCGAGCGTCGATCACATGACGTTCTTCGATTCGCTGACGGACCTGCCCAACCGGCACTTTCTGCATGGCCGCCTGCAGCATCTGCTGGAAGACGGCGATTCACGCGGCGGTGCGCTGTTGATGTTCGACCTCGACCATTTCAAGCGGGTGAACGACTTGCGCGGCCACGCAGCGGGCGACGCGCTGCTGGCGCTGATCGCGCAACGGCTTCGTCATTTGCAGGACGACCGCTTCGTGTTGAGCCGCTTCAGTGGCGGCACCTTCGCGCTGCTGGCGGGTTTCGACGCCGGCCAGCCGGGCGCGACCCCGGAGGATGCATGGGCCTCGGCCGAACGCTTGCGCCAGACGTTGCGCGAACCGTTCCAGTTGGGTGGCGACACGCCGGTCACGATCAGCATCAGCATCGGCTGGACGGAACTGGTGCCGGGCAATGGCACGCCCGAATCCGTGCTCAAGGAAGCCGAGCTGGCGATGTATCGCGCCAAGGCCGCGGGCCGCGATCAGGTGTGCCGCTTCGAGCCCGCGATGCACGCCGAACTGGTGCACCACGAAGCGCTGGTGCAGGACCTGCGTCGCGCGATCATCGATGAAACCTTCGAGCTGCACCTGCAGGCGCAGGTGGATCGCGCCGGCGAAGTGATCGGCGCCGAGGCCCTGCTGCGCTGGACGCGCCCTTCGGGCGAGCGCGTGCCGCCGGACGTCTTCATTCCCATCGCCGAGGACAATGGGTTGATTTTCCCGCTGGGCGACTGGGTGCTGCGGCGCGCCTGCGCCTGTCTCGTCGCGTGGTCCAGGCAGCCGGCGCTATGCGACCTGTCGCTTGCGGTGAACGTGAGCGCGCGGCAGTTCGCGCAAGCCGGATTCGTGGACAGTGTGCGTGGCGCGCTGTCGACCACGGGTGCGATCGCGTCGCGGCTCAAGCTGGAGATCACCGAGACCACGGTGCTGGAGGATTTCCACGAGACCGCGGCGAAACTTGCCGAATTGCGCGCGCTAGGCGTCAAGGTTTCGCTGGACGATTTCGGCACGGGCTATTCATCGCTCGCCTACCTGACGCGCCTGCCGCTGGATCAATTGAAGATCGACCGTTCGTTCGTGGACCGGCTGCCGGAAGACCGCAACGACGCGATGGTCGCGCAAACCATCATCGGGATGGGGCGGGGGTTGGGCCTGGACGTGATCGCCGAAGGCGTGGAAACCGAGGCGCAGCGCAATTTCCTGATGGCGCAAGGTTGCGATGCCTTCCAGGGTTACCTCGTTGCGCGGCCAATGCCCCGCGAAGCATTCGAGGCGATGCTGGACCAGCGCACGGACGCCCGGCAAGTCGCAGGTGGCCCGCGCCTGCCGGGCGGGTCTTTCCCGCGCGTGGGACGGCATCACCGCAACGCCGGTTGAAGCAGCGCGACGGGCGACCCTTCACGGGTCGCGGATCACCAGCAACCGGCGCTCGGTCATGTCCTCGATTGCGTAGCGGATGCCCTCACGGCCGAAACCGGAGAGCTTCACGCCGCCGTATGGCATGTTGTCCACCCGGAAACTCGGGATGTCGCCGACCACCACGCCGCCTTCGACCAGCGTGTCCCACGCGCGCATCGCGTGCGTGAGGTTGTCGGTGAACACCCCGGCCTGCAGGCCGTAGTCGGACTCGTTGACGATGGCGAGCGCCGCATCGAAATCGTCGAACGGTTCCAGCATGGCAACCGGGCCGAAGGCTTCCATGCAACTGAGCTTGGCTGCATGCGGCACGTTTTCGAGCACGGTCGCGTCCAGCATGCTGCCGTTCCTCTTGCCGCCGCACAGGATTTTCGCCCCGGCCTTCTTAGCTTCCGCGATCCAGCCTTCCAGACGTTTTGCGGCGGCTTCGTCGATCATCGGCCCGAGGAAGGTTTCCGGGTTCTTCGGATCGCCGGCCTTCAGCTTCCTGGTGGCGGCGACGAAGCGCTTTTTTACTTCGTCATACAGCGACGCATGCACGAGGATGCGCTGCACGCCGATGCAGCTTTGTCCGGACTGGTAGAAGCTGCCCGAGACCAGGCGCGATATCACGAAGTCGAGGCGCGGCTTCTGGTCGGCATCGACGATGCACGCGGCGTTGCCGCCGAGTTCCAGCACCACCTTCTTCCTGCCGGCGCGTGCCTTCAGTTCCCAGCCGATCTGGCCGCCGGTGAACGACAGCAGCTTCAGGCGTTCGTCCTCGATGAATGGGTCGGCGTTTTCCACCCGGCACGGCAGGATCGAGAATGCGCCTTCGGGCAGGTCGGTTTCGGCCAGCACCTCGCCGATGATCAGCGCGCCGATGGGCGTGCGCTCCGACGGCTTCAACACGAACGGGCAACCGGCCGCGATCGCGGGTGCGACCTTGTGCGCGACCAGGTTCAACGGAAAATTGAAGGGCGTGATGAACGAGCAGGGGCCAATCGGCACGCGCTTGACGAAGCCGCGGTAGCTTTTCGTGCGCTCGGAGATTTCGAGATTGACGATCTCGCCGTCGAGGCGGGTGGATTCGTCGGCGGCGATCCGGAAGGTATCGATCAGGCGCTCGGCTTCACCTTGCGAATCCTTGATCGGCTTGCCGGCTTCGACGCACAGCGCGTAGGCGAGTTCGTCCTTGCGCTTGCGCATGCTTTCCACGCAGTGCTCCAGCACCGCGCGGCGTTGGTACGGCTTCAGCGCGGCCATGGGCGCTGCGGCTTTTGCGGCGGCGGCGATCGCCTGCTCGATCGCCTTCGCGTCCGCCATGGCGACGCGTGTCGCGACCTTGCCGGAATATTTGTCGAGCACCGGCAAGTCGGCATTCGCCTGCACCGGCTTGTTGGCGAGGTAATAGGGATAGCGCGGTTTCAGTTTTGGCGTCTTCGCCATCGCGGTCTCCTGAGAGGTGATTCAGGCTGCAGATTGTCGGGAACGCACCGTGTCGGAACCGTGCATGTCGGCAAATGCATTCAATCACGGTCGTCCACGTGCAACGGCAGTTCGCCATCGGCAAGCCGCGCATGCACGCGTGCGCCGGGCGCCACGTTCCGCGCCGAGCGCAGCACGTTTCCCGATTCATCGAAGAGGATCGCATAGCCGCGCTTCAACACGTCGAGCGGGCTGACCGCATGCAAGGCGCGCGCAAGTTCGGCCAGCCGTTGCCGGCGCCGCTCGCTGCAACGTCCCCACACGGCAACGAGCCGCCGTTGCAGGTCTGCGTTGCGCTGCGCCAGTTGTTGCAGGCGCGCCTGCGGGTGCCGGGACAACAGCCGCATCCGGGCGCGGGCCAGGCGTGCCGTTGCGCGCTCGTGCGTCAAGGCTTGCGCCCGCAGCAGGCGCTCGCGCAGCGCAGCCATGCGCTCGCGTTCCATCGCGAGACGTTGCTGCGGCCGCTGGGTGTTGAGCCGCGTCGCGAGATGGTCGAGTCGCTGCATCAGGTCCTGTGCGCGACGTCGCCAACCTGTCCGCAGACGACCGTCGAGGTGGGCCAGCATCCGGGCCAGCGCATCGCCGTCGGGCAGGATCAATTCCGCCGCGGCGGAAGGCGTCGGCGCGCGCAGGTCGGCGACGAAATCGCTGATCGAAAAATCGACCTCGTGCCCGACCGCCGAGACTACCGGGACCGGGCTCTCCGCGATCGCCCGTGCAACCGCTTCGTCGTTGAACGCCGCGAGGTCTTCCAGTGAACCGCCGCCGCGGGTGACCAGCAGCACGTCGTAATGGTCGGCTTGCGCCGCCCTGCGCAGCATCGCCGCGATCTGCGCCGGTGCTTCCGTGCCTTGCACCAGTACCGGCAGCACGTGCACTTCGGTCAGCGCGAAGCGCCGGCGCGCCACCGACAGCACGTCGCGGACCGCCGCGCCGCTGCCCGAGGTGATCACGCCGATCCGGCGTGGAAACGCCGGCAGCGTGCGCTTGCGGTTTGGGTCGAACAGGCCTTCCGCCTGCAGTTTCGCCTTGAGCTGCTCGAACGCGCGGCGCAGTGCGCCTTCGCCGGCGTCTTCCATCTGCTCGACGATCAACTGGAAGCTGCCGCGTGCCTCGTACAGGCTGACGCGCGCGCGCGCCAGCACCCGCGTGCCGTTGCCGGGCCGGAATTTGAGCCGCCCGTTTTCGCGGGCGAACATCGCGCAACGCACTTCGGCGGCAGCGTCCTTCAGCGAGAAATACCAGTGCCCGGACGCGGCGCGCGTGAAGTTGCACAGCTCGCCTTCGATCCAGACCATCGGCAGCGCGCCTTCGATCAGTTCGCGCACCAGCCGGTTGAGCGCGGACGGCGTCAGCACGCGGCGCGGGTCGGGCGCGGACATGTCAGTGGTCATGACCGGCCCTTGCCTTGCTGGCGGCATCGGGAACCGCCGTGGCAGGCGAGACGCGCTTTCGGTTGCTGCGCATGCGTAGCCAGCGCGCGGCAAGGCTGATGCCGATCCATGCCGCCAGCGCGCCCAACGGCCACGCCAGTGCCCACGGCCACAGCGCGGCGATCGCGGCGATCGCGAGCAGCACCAGCGCGCCGCCTACCAGCGGACGGGATTCGGTGTCGCTCAATACGCGCCGGTTGCCCAGCGCCGCGCCCAGGGTGGTCGCCATGCGCATCGCGCCGACTGCGCTGCGTCCCGCGCTGCCGTGACCGCGCAGGCCATGGTGGGGGGGCGGGGTCGCGGGTCGCGCGCGGCGTCGCGACAACACGATCTCGGTGGCGTGTTCGAGATCGCGTTCGTATTGTTCCGCCAGTTGCCGGACGAAATTTTCGTTCTCGATGGCGACGTCGATTTCGCAGTTGCCGACCCAGCTCGCGATGTTGAGGTTGGTGGACCCCACGCGCGCCCACTGGCTGTCGGCCACCGCGGTCTTGGCGTGCAGCATCGGACCCTTCCATTCGTAGATGCGGATGCCGGCTTCCAGCAAGGCGCGGTAGCCCGTGCGCGACAACGCGGCGACGGCCGGGATGTCGGACGCGCCCGGCACCAGCAAGCGCACGTCCACGCCATCGGAGGACGCATTCATCAGCGCGCTGAGGTACGGCGCGACGCCGATGAAATACGCGTCGGTCAGCCATAGCCGTTCGCGCGCCAGCGCGGCGATCAATTGATCGATCCGGAAGGTGCCGGCGCTCGACGGCAACGTGGCGATCACGCGCAGGGCCACGTCGCCCGCGGGTTCGATGGCGCCCTCCGAAGGTGGCGGCAAGGGATCGCCGAGTGCCGCCCAGGTTTCCGCGAATGCGCGCACCAGGTCGGCCACGGCAGGCCCACGCAGCGCCACGCCGGTGTCGCGCCATGGTTCGCGGCCGCGCGCGGGGTCGCCAAGCCATGCCGCGCTGATGCAAACGCCTGACACGAATCCCAACCGGTCATCCACCGTCAGCAATTTGCGGTGGTCGCGGTTGATCCAGCCGAACGGGCTCAGGGGATCGAACGGGTTGTAGGTGCGAACATCGCCGCCGGCTTCGCGCAGGGGCTGCCAGAACCGCGACCGGGCATGGCCGAGGCAGCCCAGCCAATCGTGCAGCACGCAAACCTGCACGCCAGCACCCGCGCGTTCCGCCAGGGCAGCCACGAATTCGCGGCCGATCTCGTCGTCGCGAAAAATATAGTTTCCAAACAATATGTTGTGGCGCGCACTTCGGATGGCTTCGAGCCACGCGTCGAAATTGGCGCGCGCGTCGATCAGCAGGTCCACCCGGTTGCCGGTGGAGAGCGGGGCGCCCGCCGCGCGCGACAAGGCCTGCTCCGCCAGCGGACGGAACGACGCGGGCGAGGGTTGGCGCGAGCCGTGCATGACTGATTTCACAGGGCCCATGTTCGGCGGCCTCGCTGTCCGGTTCAAGGCTAGAATGGGAGAGTTTCGACGCCAAGTGTCGGGCCGAAACCACAGGGGGTTCGAAGCCGCGATGGATAACTACCAGCGCTTGATTGAAGATTTGCCGGCGCGCCTGCCGCCGGGACGTTCGCAACGGACAGGCGAAAAATCGATTCGCGAAGCCGTCGCGGCGCTGCCGCTGGCCAACCCCGCGCAGGCGATCCACGAGGTCGGCCAGCTTCTCGACGGCATGCTGGCGACGACCTGGTCGGGCGCCGAACGGATCGCCGCGCTGGAGCACCTGCGTGCGCCGGTGGAAAGCCTGTGCGGCGGGATCGAGCGCCAACTCAGTGCCGAGCCGCATCCGTTGCCCGCGGCCGCGGCCGAGTGGGCCGCCGCCGCGCAACGCGTCGAATGGATGATGCTGGGCGGCTACGCCGTGGGCCTGCACGAACTCTGCGCGCCAGCCGGCAAGGTGCCGATGTTCAAGGGCAAGTTCGCGGCCACGGCGGTGGTGCGCGCGCTGACCCACGCCGATCGGGTGCTGACGTGGTCGTACCGCCAGTACCAATCCCCGCCGGCGGGCGTGTGGCGGCGGGTCCACGCGTTGCACGCCTTCGCAGGCGAACTCGCGCTGGCCGACCAGCCGGTCGAAGACGCGTTTGGCAGCGAGGTGCCGCTGACCGCGCGAACGGCCTATGCGCAGTTGCTGCTGCTGGCCACCAGCAACCCGTATCGTTTTTCCGCGCGCGAACTTCAGGAAGCGCGGCAGGTGATCCGTTGCGTTGCCAGCGAATGTACGCTCGCGCGCGCCGGCGGCGAAGGCATCGGCGTCGACACCGACAGCGACGCCGGCCCGGGCTACATCGCGGAGGAGCGCCTGTCCACCGAGTCCGGTGTGCTGGCCGTCGACGTCTCACCAGTCGAGCGGATGTTCGAACGCAGTGCCTTGTTGCCCGCGGGCATCGATGCGATCGACCTGCCGCGGCCCGGCGGCGGCGTGGTGACCACCAGCGTGCACTTCCTCGATCGCCTGCGCATGGCGTGGGGTCCCGCGCCGCGCAGTCACGTGCGGCTGACGGCGAAGCATGCGCTGGACGTGGTGGTCGGCATGCGCGCACTGCACTACGCGCTGGCCGGCAACCTCGATTTCGGAACCTTCGTGCGGCGCGTCCATGGCGATGCGATCATGGTCGGTGCCCACGAGCTGGCTTCGGCATGGCTGGCTTCGGCCGACGCCTCGCGACCGCAGGTTTTTCGCGCCGACGTGCTGGACCAGAGCGGCGGCGGCTACCGGATGCGGTTGCACGGCGGGGAAGGCCTGCGGATGCGCATCGGCGAAGTGATCGGTCTGTCGCCGGTGGACGACGAGGACGATCGCGACTGGATGGTCGGCGTGATCCGTTGGCTGCGACACGACGGCCAAAGCGAATTGCTGGGCGTGGAACTGCTGCGGCGCGAGGCCCGCGCGGCGGGCCTGCGCCCGGTCACGGCGGAAGGCGAAACGCTGGCGCCGCTGCGCGCCGTTGAACTGATGAACGGCCGCGAGGTCGACAATCTATCCGTGCTGGTGACCAGCGGGCTGGCCCGCAACATCGTCGCCGCGGAAGTGGTGCTGCCGGCGCGCGCGTCCGATTGGAACTCGCACGCGTCTGTCGCCACTTGGCGCACCGCTGATACCGAGGCGCTGGGGCCGGCGTGTTTTCGCGTTACCCTTGAACGCGACGGAACCGGCGAAATGCCCTGAAATCAGGAGAAGACATGGCGCTACAGATGCGCGGCGAATGCGAGCACTGCCACGCGCAGGTGACGCCTGACGGCGAAGCCTGGATTTGCGTATTCGAGTGCACCTTCTGCCCCCGCTGCGCCGACTCGATGCAGCACGTGTGTCCCAACTGCGGCGGCGAACTCGTGCACAGGCCGCGGCCGAACCCGGCACGTGCCGCCGGACAAGCGACTGCGTGAACGTCGGGCAGGATTTCATCGTCGCGATTCCCGCGCGCCACGGCTCGACCCGCTTGCCGGGCAAGCCGTTGCGACTGCTGGGCGGCGAGCCGTTGATCGTGCACGTGGCCCGGCGCGCGCGCGCCGCGGGCGCGGCGCGCGTGGTGGTCGCCACTGACGATGCGCGCATCGCGGAGGCGCTGGACGGCCGCGACATCGAGGTGTGCATGACGCGCGCCGACCATGCGAGCGGCAGCGATCGCCTCGCCGAATGCGCCGAAACGCTCGGCTGGCCGGACGACGCGCGGATCGTGAACCTGCAGGGCGACGAACCATTCGCCCCGGCCGCAGGCATCCGTGCGGTCGCCGAGGCGCTGCGCGAGGATGCGGCGCCGATGGCGACGCTCGCGACGCCGGTCGAGCTGGCCGAACAATGGTTCGACCCGAACACCGTCAAGGTCGTTTGCGATGCACGCGGCCATGCGCTGTATTTCTCGCGCGCCCCGGTGCCGTGGGCGCGCGACGCGCTGGCGCGTGACCGCACGCGTGTCCCCTTGGGCATGACCGTGCTGCGCCACATCGGCATCTACGGCTATCGCGCGAAGTTCCTGAAGGCTTTCGCGGCGCTGGCGCGCATGCCACTGGAACGCGCGGAATCGCTGGAGCAGTTGCGCGCGCTGGAACACGGTTTTGCGATCGCGGTACGCACGACGCCGGAACCCTTCCCGCCGGGCGTCGACACCGAAGAAGATCTGGCGCGCGCCGAGTACGCGTTGGCTGCCATGAAGGGGCGGCCATGATCCGGCCACCCGCCGGCGTGTTGTTCGTCTGCCTCGGCAACATCTGCCGTTCGCCGACGGCCGAATACGTGGCGCGCACTGAATTCGAAAAGCTTGGCCTGCAGATTCCCGTGGCCTCGCGCGGGCTCGGCAACTGGCACGTCGGGCAGGGCGCCGATCCGCGCGCCGTCGCCGCGGCGCGCGCGCACGGATTCGACCTGTCGCCGCATCGCGCGCGGCAATTCCACGAAGATGATTTCGAGCGCTTTGCGACGGTGCTGGCGGTGGATCGTGCCACGCTGGACGAATTGCGCAGGCGCGTGCCCGACGAGATGCCGGCGCCCGAGCGCTTTCTGGTCGCGGCGGGCCTGGCGCCGCGGTTTTCAACCGATGATGGCGACGTGCCCGATCCGTACACCGGCACGCCGGATGATTTCGACGCGGTGCTCGGCTTGATCCGGCGCGGCGTGGACGGACTCGGCGAACGCCTGCGCGCGGGCGAGGTGTCGCGGTGATCGTCGGCGACATTCCCTTCGATGCGACGCGCCCGGTTTCGCGTCCGGTGCTGCCCGAATTTCCCGACGCGCTGCGCTGGGTCAATCGCCGCGAGCGGTTGCGGTTGACCGATTGGCGTGGACAGATCGTGCTGGTGCTGTTCTGGAACGCAAGCAGCGTCAGCAGCGCCAACATGCTGGGGGAGTTGCGCCAGCTCGAAAAGAAAATGCCGGGCGCGTTCGTGCCGGTGTGTGTGCATACGCCCCGTTTCGTATCGCAGCAAACCGATGCCGCGGTGCTGAAGGCGGCCCATCGCAACCGCCTGCGCGCGCCTGTCGCGAATGACGGTGAGTGGCTGGCCTGGAAACGGTTTTCCATTCCAGCCTGGCCGACCACCTTGCTGGTCGACGCGAACGGCGGCCTCGCTGCGCGCCTGGTGGGCGAAGGCCGCACCCAGGAAATCGAAGACGCGATCATCCAGTTGCGCGACGAAATGCACGCGGAAAGTTCGGCGATGCCTCCACCGTTGCCGGCGCCGCTGCGCGACGTGCGCGCCGAACCGGCGAGCCCGCTCGCGTTTCCCGCGCACGCATTGGCCACGCGTACGCGCCTGTTCGTCAGCGACTCCGGGCATCACCGCATCCTCGAATGCAGCCATGATGGACGCGTGCTGCGGCAATTCGGCTCGGGCACGCCGGGCAATTGGGACGGCCAGTTGGCCGCGTGCGGATTCCAGCTCCCGCAAGGGCTGGCGATCGACAACGACACGCTTTACGTTGCCGACGCCGGCAACCATTGCGTGCGGCGGGTGCGGCTGGACCCGGGCGAGGTTGAAACGGTACTCGGGTCGGGGCGCCCGGCCTACAGCAACGTCGAGGAACAGGGCGGCGGCTTGCGCGTCACGATCAACGCGCCGAATGCCGTCGCGGTCGAGGGCGCGATGCTGTACGTGGCGGCGTCGGGCCAGCACCAGATCCTGCGCGCCGACCTCCACCACCAGCGCGTCGAAACCATTGCAGGTGATGGCCGCAGCGACGTGCGCGACGGCATCGGCGGGCAGTCATCATTGTCGCAGCCGCTGGCCCTCGCCTCGATGCCCGGACAATTGCTGATCGCCGATGCGGGTGGCAACGCGATCCGCCGCCTGCGTTTCGCGGACCTCGCACTCACCACCCTGGTCGGTTCCTCGCCGTGGGAGCCGGGACGGCACGACGGCGCGGGCCGCAAGGCGCGGCTTGCCTATCCATCGGGAATCGCCGTCGACGAAAATCGCGTGTATTTCGCCGACACCTGCAACGACCGCTTGTGTGTGCTCGATCCGTACAGCGGCGAAGTCGCGACGCTGCAAACGGATTATCCGCTGCACGAACCGCAGGGCATGTCGTTCGCGGCGGGTGCGCTGTGGGTGGCCGACCGCAACGATCACGCGATCCTGCGCATCGATCCCGCACGCGGTACCTGCGAGCGGGTCGCGGTGGACGAGTGACCTCGCGGCGACGTGTCGCATCGGCAATCCTGCCGACGCGGCCGGTGTGACCGGAGGTGCGCGGTCCATCCCCCGTAGGTTCGGCTGACCGGGTTTCATCCGGGAAGCCCAGCATCTTCAGTTGGGCTTCACTGCGTCAGCGCCAACCCACGAAGGGCGCCGTTTCCGTGCATCGGTGACGGCGCCAGGCGTTGCGACGGCGCGGCTACAATACCGCCATGCAGTCCGATGCAACGGCCTTCGACGGCAAGGCCTTCGTCCGCACCCTCACCACTTCGCCCGGCGTGTACCGCATGTTCGATGCGGGCGACGCGTTGCTGTACGTGGGCAAGGCGCGCAACCTCAAGAAGCGCGTCGGCAACTATTTCCTGAAGCCGAACCTGGAGCCGCGCATCGCGTCGATGGTTTCGCAGATCGCGCGGATCGAGGTGACGCTGACGCGCACCGAGGGCGAGGCGCTGCTGCTGGAAGCGCAACTGATCAAGTCCCTGAAGCCGCGCTACAACATCATGTTGCGCGACGACAAGAGCTATCCGTACATCTTCGTGTCGGACGATCCGTTCCCGCGCATCGTGTTCCACCGCGGCGCCAAGCGCGAGAAGGGCCGCTACTTCGGGCCATACCCGAGCGCCCATGCGGTGCGCGAAAGCCTGGCGCTGATGCAGAAGTTGTTCAAGGTCCGCACCTGCGAGAACAGTTATTTCCGCAACCGTTCGCGCCCGTGCCTGCTGTACCAGATCGGGCGTTGCAGCGCGCCATGTGTGGCCCTCATCGATCCGAAAGAATACGCCGAGGACGTGCGCCACGCGGTGATGTTCCTGGAAGGCCGCAGCGATGCGGTGCTGGGCGAGCTTGCGACCAGGATGGATGCCGCCAGCGCGAGCCAGGATTACGAGCGCGCCGCGCGCCTGCGTGACCAGATCGCGACCCTGCGCGGCCTGCAGGCGCAGCATTACGTGCATGGCGCCACCGCCGACATGGATGTGTTCGCGTGCCGCGTCGAGGATGGCGTCGCCTGCGTGTCGGTGCTGTTTTTCCGGAACGGCATCAGCCTGGGTTCGCGCGCGCACTTTCCGAAACTGGCGTTCGATTCCGCACCGGAAGACGTGCTCGGCCAGTTCCTCGCGCAGTACTACCTCGACCAGCCGGCACCCGCGGAAGTGGTGTGCGATCGGGAACCCGCGGATGCGCAGGCGCTCTCGGAGATGCTGTCCGCGCAGCGCGAACACGAGATCGCGCTGAAATGGCGCGTGCGCGGCGAACGCGCGCGCTTCGTGGAAATGGCCGCGCGCAATGCCGAAGCCGCGCTGCTGGCACGGCTGACGAGCCGCCAGACCCTGCACACCCGCTTCGAGGCGCTGCGCGATTTGCTGCAGCTCGGCGAAACGCCGCAACGTCTCGAGTGTTTCGACATCAGCCACACCATGGGCGAGGAAACCGTGGCGTCGTGCGTGGTGTTCGGCCCCGAAGGCCCGCAAAAGCAGCATTACCGGCGCTTCAATATCCGCGGCATCACCGGCGGCGACGATTACGCGGCGATGCGGCAGGCGCTGGAACGGCGGTTCAAGGCGTTGGCGCGCGGCGAGGGTGAAGCACCCGATGTGCTGCTGATCGATGGCGGCAAGGGTCAGGTGGCGCAGGCGCTTTCGGTGTTGCAAGATCTGGGGATCTTCGGCATAGAAGTCGTGGGCGTGGCCAAGGGCCCATCGCGCCGCGAGGGCGAGGAAACCCTGGTGCTGGGCGACAGCGGACGCGAACTCGAACCCGGTCCCGATTCGCCGGCCCTGCACCTGATCGATGCCGTGCGCGACGAAGCCCATCGTTTCGCGATCACCGGCCACCGCAAGCGCCGCGAGAAGGCGCGCGAACGAGGCGTTCTGGAAGACGTGCCCGGCATCGGCGCGGCCCGTCGTTCGGCATTGCTGAAGGCTTTCGGAGGCCATGCGGGCGTGATGGCGGCCGGCGTCGAGGAGCTGTGCCGGATCCGTGGCATCAATCGCGAACTGGCCGAGCGCATCCACGCGTTCCTGCACTAGGGAACCTCTTTTCAAACCACGAATCGTCGTCGTTCCCCGCGACTCGCCTGACGTCCCGTCGCGTGTGTGCGACACTGATGCTGTTCGTTCGGAGCAAAACCGTTGCGCATCAACCTGCCGACCTGGATGACGCTGTTCCGCGTGCTGCTGCTGCCGGTAATGGTGGTGGCGTTCTATTCGCACGACGCGATCCCGTCCGTGCCATTGCGATTCGCCAACATCGCCGCGGTCGCCGTGTTCGCGTTGGCGTCGCTCACCGACTGGCTGGATGGCTGGATCGCGCGGCGCTGGCACATGGAATCGGCATTCGGCGCGTTCCTCGATCCTGTCGCCGACAAATTGATGATGGCGGTCGCGCTGTTCCTGCTGGTGCAGAGCCATCCCACGTGGCTGCTGGCGGTGACCAGCGCCGTGATCGTCGGGCGCGAGATCACCGTTTCCGCACTGCGCGAATGGATGGCGTTCGTCGGCGAACGCGGTCGCGTCAAAGTGCAATGGATCGGCAAATTCAAGACGGTGATGCAGATCGTCGCCATCCTGATCCTGCTGTGGGAGCGCGACAAGGACGCTACGTTCTTGCGTGGCTGGTACGTCGGCGAGGTGCTGCTGGTGGTCGCCGCGATCCTGACGATCTGGTCCGGGCTGGCCTACATGCGGGCTGCATGGCCGGTGTTGCGCGACGGCCGGATGCCGGGCGAGGGCACCGGTTCCTGACCTTGAGACAAGGCCGATGCCGCGGCCGCATTGCGCGACCGCGGCTTGTCGGACGGCCCGTGCTGCCCAACAGCGGTTCCGGCCGCGCGTTTGTCACTTCGTCACGGGCACGAGCAGAATGCCGTGGATCTCACCCGTTGGGAGATAGGCATTCGCCGCGATCTCGCCTCTGTCGTTGATGCCGGTCGCGAACTCGATGTGCATGTTCGAACCCGCGATGACCAGGCTGTTGAGGTCCGCCATCCGTCTGCCCGGGCGCCACACGAACGCGCTGGAGAAACCGAGATCGCCGGGGGTCATCCGTGCAACCGCCATCGGGACGAAAACGGAATCGCCACCCCGCTTCAATGCCCGCAGCCGCTCGCGATCATTGGCGAGAAACCAGCGCAAGGCACCGAACAGGAATGAACGAAACCGTCCGCGTCGCGGGTCCGCCCGCGCCACGATGCCGTGCTCGATCAAATGGAGGAAGAAACCCTGCGTCAGGTCTTCGGCGGTAGCGGGTTCGAATCCCTTCCGGCGAAGGCTGGCGTAAACCGGCGGCCAGTAGCGACGGCAAAGCACTTCGAGTGCGTGGCCCGCGTTCGCGGAGGCGCGGGTGGCAAGCACGATCCCCCAACTGGTTTCTGGGAACCGGTAACCCGCTGGCGCGCGACCCTGCTCGTGACGCACGGCGCAATCCTCGGCCGGTCTGGCCGCTCGCAGCATACCAGTCCATCGCGATACGTCGGCGCGGGGGGAGGGTATTGTTTTCTGGGCGATTTCCCCTGACGGGTTCCTGGTTCCGGCCGGGCCGACATCTATCGGAGCCAAAGGCTTGAACCGGATTGCGGCGCAACGTATCATTGCCGGCTCGCGCGGGAATAGCTCAGTTGGTAGAGCACGACCTTGCCAAGGTCGGGGTCGCGAGTTCGAGTCTCGTTTCCCGCTCCAGGTTTTCGAGACCCCGGCCATGCCGGGGTCTGTCGTTTCGGGGCCGCGCAAGGCGGCTCCGGTTGGAACAAGCCCACGCAAGCGCGGCCGGGCCGTTCCGGTCACCGGCCAGGTGGCAGAGTGGTCATGCAGCGGACTGCAAATCCGCGTACGCCGGTTCGATTCCGACCCTGGCCTCCAGATGCGTTGCAGGGTTCCGGGCTGCGATCACTGGATTCGCGCATGTTCCCGGCGCGCGCAGTCCGACCGCCAGAAGCCCGCGAATGCCTATTTGCTGCCCACGATCCGGTGGCGCGGAGGTCATGCCGCCACGGCCACGGTGTCGGCTGGTGTGACACGGTCGCGACAAAGAGGCGCCTCGGTCCGCATGGGCGCGGGCTCACGCGCGTGCGTTGGGTGCGCGCAGATGGCTGCTGAGAGGAATATCATCTTGGGCCGTTCTGCTGCCAACGAAGACCCGTCAATCCGGATTGATGGTGCAGCATGGGTGCGAAGAGGAGGTGACTGGATAAAGACAAGCGGATTTGATGATGTCGATCGCATGGCAGCGGACGATGCGTCGATTCCGATGTTCTTCTCACACTGCAGGGAGATTCAACCATGTTCGAGAACCATGCCCGTTTGAATCGTCGGATTCTTGCGTTCATCGTGGCCGGCGCCTTGGGCGTCGCGGGTACGGCGGTCGCCGCCGCACCGGCCGCAGTGCAATTCAGCGTGCTCACCAAGGCGACACAACTCGGTCAGGACGATGTCGTCCAGAGTGTCACGCCGCTCAACCAGCCCATTCGCGTTTCGGTGGTTCTGAAACTGCGTGACGAGGCGCAGATGCGGGCGTTCCTCGCAAGGAGTCGTTCGCTGTCCATGCCGACACGGCAAGTGATGACCCCCGCGCAACTGCAAGGTCACCTGCCTACCGCCGCCCAGGCCGAGGCCGTGGCGGATTATCTCAAGGGCGCGGGCTTCAGCAACGTCAGCGTATCGTCCAACCGGATGATCGTGAATGCGACCGGTACCGCCGCCGTGGTGCAGTCCGCGTTCAAGACTTCGCTGGTGAACGTGCGCACCCATGATGGTCGCGCGGCCTTCGCCAACAATTCACCTATCCGCATCCCGGCTGCCCTGCAGGATACGGTGCAGGCGGTGCTGGGCTTGCAGACCGTGCACAAGGCGCACACGCTGAAAACGCATGTCGGCTTCCGCATCGGCGCCCACTTCCCGCAGGAATTCGCGGACATCTACAACGCGTCGGACCTGCCTCCGGCATCCGATGTCGCCGTCGCGGTGTGGGGCTGGGGCAGCATGGCGCAGACCATCGACGACCTCGACACCTTCATCACGGCCAATGGCCTGCAGCCAGTCGACACGCACGTCGTGTGCACCGACATCAACGGCATCGACCCCGACACCGCCGAGGGCCTGGGCGGCACCTCGATCGGCGATCCCGCCTGCAATGGCAACGTCGACCAGGGTTCGATTGAATGGGACATGGACAGCCAGATCATCCTCGGCATGACCGGCGGCGTGAAGAGCATGACCTTCTACGCTGCCTACGGTGCTTACAACACCACGGTCACCGACGCCTTGAACGAAATCGTGAACCCGACGGTCGGCGAACCGCTGCCCCGGGTGATCAATGCCTCGTTCGGCGAATGCGAGCGTTATCAGGATGCCAACCAGGGCGGCGATGGTTCGATGCAGGCGGATGACGCCCTGTTCCAGATCGGGGCCGCGCAAGGCCAGACCTTCTCGGTTTCGACCGGCGACTTCGGTGCGGACGAGTGCGGATTCGGGAACCCCCGCAACTCGGCCAGCTACCCGGCCAGTTCGCCATGGGTAGTCGCAGCCAGCGGCACCACCTTGCTGGTTTCCGCGAACGGATGGGCCAACGAAAACGTGTGGCTCGATTCGGGGGGCAGCCCGAGCTCCGCGGAAGCAGCCCAACCTTGGCAAGCGGGCCTGACGTACGGCACGTTTGCGGGCGCACGCGGACCCGACGTGGCGTTCGATGGCAACCCAAGCTCGGGTGCAGTCGTCCTGAACGATGGCAACTATTACCAGGTCGGTGGCACCAGCCTCTCCGCACCCTTGTTCGCGGGCGCCTGGGCCCGCATCCTGCAGACCAATCCGGGTCTCGGTTTCGCGGCGCCATACCTGTACACCCTGCCGGCCAGCGTGCTGCATGACGTGATATCGGGCACCAACCACGGGTATTCCGCCAAGCTGGGTTGGGATTGGGCCACGGGCCTCGGTAGTTTCAAGGTCGAT
>Ga0207690_10000797_pt1 | contig 20327 bp, 24 predicted proteins | sample KBSC23metaG_FD_184315 | JGI IMG/M metagenome (GOLD analysis project Ga0207690, IMG submission 184315) | Corn rhizosphere microbial communities from Kellogg Biological Station, Michigan, USA - KBS C2-3 metaG (SPAdes) (version 2) | ecosystem: Host-associated > Plants > Roots > Rhizosphere > Soil ...
CATGGTGGCGCTGATGCACGCGCTGGTGGACGCCGGGGCCGACCTGATCGAGCTGGGCGTGCCATTCTCCGACCCGATGGCCGACGGCCCGGTGATCCAGCACGCCAGCGAACGGGCGATCGCTAAAGGCGTCGGCCTCAAGGAGGTGCTGGGCTGGGTGGGCGAGTTCCGGCAGCGCGATGCGGAGACGCCGATCGTGCTGATGGGTTATCTGAATCCGGTCGCGATCCACGGCTACGCGCGCTTCGCGCAGGAGGCGGTCGGCGCCGGGGTCGATGGCGTGTTGCTGGTCGATTGCCCGCTGGAGGAGTCGGCCGTGCTGCAGCCGCTGCGCGACGCGGGCCTGCAACAGATCCTGCTGGCGGCACCCACCACCGCACCCGCGCGTATGGCGCGGCTGTGCAGTTCGGCCGAGGGCTTCCTGTATTATGTATCGTTCGCCGGCATCACCGGGGCGGCGCGATTGAGCACCCGCGAGATTGCCGCGCGGGTTGCCGAGGTACGTGCCCTGGCCGGTACACCGGTGGCGGTAGGCTTCGGCATCCGCGACGCGGCGAGTGCCGTGGCGATCGGCAGGTTTGCCGATGCGGTGGTCATTGGCAGCGCGCTGGTCGCGAAGTTGTCGGGGGGCACGGACGCGGCGGATATCGTGGGTCGTGCGCGAAACTTCCTGCAGCCGATCCGCGCAGCGCTGGATGCACGCTGAGGCTTTGCGGCTGAGGTGGTGCCGTGCGGTTCGCCTGACGGAGGTTGCCGGATACGACAGCTACCGTTTTCAGATAGAGGTTGGGTCATATGAACTGGCTGCAGAAGATCATGAATCCGCGTACCCGCACGCTGCCGGCAGGTGGCGGCAAGGGTTCGGTACCCGAGGGTGTGTGGGAGAAATGCCGCGGCTGCGGCACCGTGCTGTATCGCCCCGAGCTGGAACGCAACCTGATGGTGTGCCCCAAGTGCGATCACCACCATTACATCAGCGCGCGGATGCGGCTGAACGCGTTGCTCGACGAGGGTTCCGGCCAGGAGCTGTGGGCGGGCATGGAGCCGGCCGATCCGCTGAAGTTCCGCGATTCGAAGAAATATCGCGACCGCATCGTCGCCACCCAGAAGAAGCTGGGCGAGAAAGACGCCATGGTGGCGATGAGCGGCAAGCTGAAGGGCCGCCCGCTGATGGCCGTGGCGTTCGAGTTTGCCTACATGGGCGGTTCGATGGGCTCGGTGGTCGGCGAAAAGTTCACCCGCGCCGCCGAGCGCGCGCTGGCCGACAAGAGCGCGCTGGTGTGCTTCTCGGCCACCGGCGGCGCGCGCATGCAGGAGGCGCTGTTCTCGCTGATGCAGATGGCCAAGACTTCGGCCGCGCTGGCGCGCCTGCGCGATGCCGGCGTGCCGTACATCAGCGTGCTGACCAACCCGACCACCGGCGGCGTTTCCGCCAGCCTGGCAATGCTGGGCGACATCAACATCGGCGAGCCGAAGGCGCTGATCGGCTTCGCCGGGCCGCGGGTGATCGAGCAGACCGTGCGCGAAACCCTGCCCGAAGGTTTCCAGCGTTCGGAGTTCCTGCTCGACCACGGCGCGATCGATCTGATCGTCGACCGCCGCGAGATGCGCGACAAGCTGGCCGACCTGTTCGGCATCCTGACCCGGGCCGATCGCGCGGCCTGAGGCTTGCGATGGCGTGTCGCGAAGCGATGCCGCCCGCGGGCGGCATCGTCGTATCCGCGACCGGGTTTTCCACAGCGGCTGTGTGTTGCTCTTGTACAAGCCTGTGGACAAGCGATCTATCTGCTTGAGTGCAAAGGGGCGGCGACGGGGCGCTCAGTTGTTGCGCAAGCGCGTGCCGGCGACAGCGGCTCGCGAAATACGTCGCAACGCGTACACTCGGGTTTCTGTCCCCAAGGAGACCACCCGATGAAACGCATTCTGCTGACCCTCGCGTTGACTGACCTGGCCACCGCGGCGATGGCCGCCGGCGCGCCGGCCTTGCCGACCACCCAGGCGCCTGCCGGTGCCAAGGCCTACATCATCTCGCCCGCCGATGGCGCCACCGTCGGGCCGGAAGTCACCGTGCGCTTCGGTCTCAAAGGCATGGGCGTGGCACCGGCCGGCGTGGCGAAGGAGCACACCGGCCACCATCACCTGCTGGTCGACGTGAAGGATCTGCCCGCCGCCGGCCAGCCGATTCCGGCCGATGCCCAGCACATCCACTTCGGTGGCGGCCAGACCCAGACCACGCTGAAGCTGGCGCCGGGCACGCATACCCTGCAACTGGAACTGGGCGACGCGAACCACGTGCCGTTCGAGCCGGCGGTGGTGTCGAAGAAAATCACCATCCACGTCAAGTGAGCGCGGCGCCAGGCGGCGCGTTTCAGCGGCCGAAGTAGACCGACACGCCCAGGTTGGTCTGCCATTCGTTCGCGCTGCCGCCCAGCCGATGGTCGAATCCCGCGTCCAGTTGCACGCGCGGGGTGACCATCCACTGCACGCCCGCACCGGCGAGACTGCCGCCGCCCTCGATCGGTGCGTGCAGCCACGCCGCTTCGGCGTACAGCGTCAGCGCCGGGGTCAGGGCGAAGCTGTCGTTGATCGCTACGGTGCGGCTGTCGGTGCCGCTGCTGCGCACGTTCTCCAGGTACAGGCCCAGCGAGTGGCGCGCGCCAAGATCCAGGTTGAACTGTGCGCCAAGCAGGTACTGGCGGCGGTCGCCGCGGAAATCCTTCGACCCGTCGGTGAAGGTGACGCTGCCCAGCAACCCCCAGCTAAAGGCAGAATCGGAAGAGGGCAGCGCCAGCTTGAGCCCGAGCTGGCTGTCGCCGCGACCGCTGCGGCGCAGCGTGCCGGCCGGGCCGCTTTGCCGCAGCACATTCCACGAAGCGCTGCCCAACTGCAGCTCCCATGGCCCGCCGACGCCGATGCGCAGCAGGCTGTCGGCGGTGTACTGCGAAACGCTGGCTCCGTCTTGCCGGTTGCGGCTCCAGTCCGGCAGTCCCTGCTCGACGATGACGTTGCCGGCCGCGAGCACGGCCGGCGTGAAACCGTAGCCGGGACGATCAAAGCCCGGGTTGTCCGCTCGCGCGGGCAGGGCGGTGACCAGCGTCAGCATGGCCAGCACCGGGAGCGGCAGACGCCGGCTCCGGCCGTGGTATCGGCTAAAATCCATCATCCCGCCTCGCCTGCCCTGAAAAACATGACTGTTCGCACCCGCTTCGCTCCCAGCCCCACCGGTTTCCTGCACATCGGCGGGGCGCGCACCGCGCTGTACTGCTGGCTGGAGGCGCGTCGTCGCGGCGGCCAGTTCATCCTGCGCATCGAGGATACCGACCGCGAGCGATCGACCGACGAGGCCGTGCAGGCGATTCTCGATGCGATGCACTGGCTCGGCCTCGATGCCGATGAAGGTCCGTTCTACCAGACCCGGCGGCTTGAGCGATACAAGCAGGTCGCCGATGAGCTGGTCGTCGCCGGCAAGGCGTATTACGCCTACGAGAGCAAGGAGCAGATCGAGGCGATGCGCGAGGCGGCCATGAAGGCGGGCGGAAAACCTCGCTATAACGGCCATTACCGTGACCGCAACGAGCCTTTCCGTGAAGATCCCAATCGCGTGATCCGCTTCCGCAACCCGAGCGAAGGCGCGGTGGTGTTCGAGGACAAGGTGAAGGGCCGCATCGAGATCGCCAACGGCGAGCTGGACGACCTGGTGATCTTCCGTTCCGACGGCTGGCCCACCTACAACTTCGCCGTGGTGGTCGACGACATCGACATGGGCATCACCGAGGTGATCCGCGGCGACGACCACGTCAACAACACCCCGCGGCAGATCAACATCTACCACGCGCTGGGCGCGAAGGTGCCGGAGTTCGCGCACCTGCCGATGATCCTCGACAAGGAAGGCAAGAAGCTGTCCAAGCGCACCAACTCGGTCAGCGTGATGGAGTACCGCGCCGACGGCTTCCTGCCGCATGCGATCCTGAACTACCTGGTGCGGCTGGGCTGGTCGCATGGCGACCAGGAGATCTTCTCGCGCGAGGAGATGATCGCGCTGTTCGACATCGCCGACGTCAACAAGGCCGCCTCGCGCTTCGACACCGAGAAACTGGCCTGGCTCAATCAGCACTACCTCAAGACGGACGATCCGCAGTCGCTGGCCGCCGAATTCGAGTGGCACCTGCAGCGCGCCGGCATCGACACGTCGCACGGTCCGGCGCCGGTCGACGTGATCGTGGCGCTGCGCGACCGCGTGCACACGCTGAAGGAAATGGCCGAGCGCGCGAAGATCTGGTACGCGCCGATCGCCGCCTGGGACGACAAGGCGGTCGCCAAGCACCTGAAGAACGACAGCGCGGTTGCCGTGCTCGGCGCGGCCAAGTCGCTGCTGGCCGGGTGCGAATGGAAGCCGGAACCGATCCACCAGGTGATCGAGCAGGTGGCCGCGAAGCTTGAGCTGGGCATGGGCAAGATCGCACAGCCGCTGCGGGTGGCGATGACCGGCACCCAGGTATCGCCGTCGATCGAGCACACGATCTACCTGGCCGGCCGCGACGAAGCGCTCAAGCGCATCGACGCCGCGATCGCCATCGCGCGGGGATGATCTTCCCCGTAGCGATGATGCGCTGAGCCGCCGTGGACGAACTGCTGGCCAGGGCCACCCAGGGCGTCGACCCCGACGCACCGGGTGCGTTCTGGCACGTTTTCTTCAACCTGTTGAATATGCTGCCGTGGGCAGCCATGTTCTGGTGGAGCCTGTTGTTCGTCGCGGTGGGTGCGCTGCTCGGCTGGTGGCGTGGCCGCCTGTTCGAAGGCATCGTGTGGGCATGGGTACTGGGACCGATCGGCTGGATCGTGATCCTGGCCAGGCCCCGCCCCGTGACGCGCCCGCAGCCACCGCCACTGCGGCGTTGAGCCTCGTCTGGAGTGATGCGGTTGCCAGTGTATGATCCGTCTTGAGGTGAAACGCGTGAGCCACGAAGTCGCCCACAACCCGCACGCGCACCACCCGCATCATCATCATGAGGATGCGAAGGGGTTCGTGCGTGCGGTGGAGCACGCCAGCGAGGAGCGCGGCTTGCGCCTGACCCCGCTGCGCAAGGAAGTGCTCGAACTGGTCGCGACCGCACACAAGCCGATCAAGGCCTACGATCTGCTCGACCAGTTGCGCGAGAAGCACGGCAACGCTGCACCGCCGACGGTCTACCGCGCGCTCGATTTCCTGCTCGAGAACGGCTTCATCCACAAGCTGGAGTCGATCAACGCGTTCGTCTCCTGCCACCACCCGGCCGAGGCGCACCAGGTGCCGTTCCTGATCTGCGACACCTGCTCCAGTGCCCAGGAGGTCTGCGACGAACGGGTCGCCGAACTGATCGAGGCACAGGCGAAGGCGTTCGGCTTTCGCCCTCAGGCGCAGACACTGGAAGTCCATGGTACCTGCAGGCGTTGCCGCAAGGGCTGAACCCGCGATTGCCGGGTATGGCATCCGCCAGTGTTATAATGTAACATTCATCCCGACCGGATACCGAGCTGCCACGTCTGGCGGCGCCGGGCACGACGATGGATTCCGAGCAGACGAACAAATCCCGTTGGTGGCATGCCGCCGATCGCGTTGGCGCGACGGCTTCTTTCCTGTGCGCGATCCACTGTGCGTTGTTGCCCTTCGTGCTCGCATTGCTGCCCTTGCTGGGCCTGGAGTTCCTGGCTGATCATCGCTTCGAGCGCGTTTTCGTGCTGTGTGCCTGCGTGCTGGCCTCGTTCGTGCTGGTCCGCGGTTATCGCCGGCACCGGCAGTCGCTGCCGTTGCGGCTGGCTGCGCCGGCGTTGGCCCTGCTGCTGCTCGGCGTCCTCTACATCGATGGTTCCTTGCTGATCCTGCACAGCGTGCTGGTGACCTGCGGCGGCCTGCTGCTGGCCGCCGCGCATTTCGTCAACCTGCGACTGGACAGCCGCAACGGCAGCGCCCACATGCATGGCCCGCAATGTGCACACTGAACGTGGTGATTGTGTAACGGCGGGGGCCGTTCCTAGCATGCACGCATGAGCACGCCCCACGTCCACCCGCACGACCACGCACACGGCCATGCGCACGGCCACGCCCTTGCGCCCGGCGGACGCAGTCGCAAATTGCTGTTTGCGTTTGTCTTGACCACCGTGATGATGGTGGTCGAGGTGGTCGGCGGCGCATGGTCCGGCTCACTGGCCTTGCTGGCCGACGCCGGGCACATGATGGTCGACGCGCTGGCCCTGCTGCTGGCGGTGGTCGGCGCCTGGATGGCGACCAGGCCGGCCGATGCACGGCGCAGTTATGGTTATGGCCGCACGGAAGTGCTGGCGGGTTTCGTCAATGCACTGGGCCAGTTCGTGCTGGTCGGCTGGATTGTCTACGAAGCCATCGTGCGGTTGCTGCATCCCGGGGAGATACTGTCCGGGATGATGCTGGTCGTGGCGGTCGTGGGGCTGCTGGTGAATGCGCTGGTGCTGCGTACCCTGCATGGGCATGCGCACGACGACGTCAACCTGGCCGGCGCCAGCCTGCATGTGCTGGGCGACCTGCTCGGTTCGCTGGCGGCGGTGCTGGCGGCGCTGGCGATCCGCTGGTTTGGCTGGCTGTGGGCCGACCCGGTGCTGTCGCTGCTGGTCTCGCTGCTGATCCTGAACAGCGCATGGCGGTTGCTGCGGACGTCCGCGCACATCCTGCTGGAAGGCGTGCCCGATGGCATGGACAGCGCGCTGGTGGAAGCGTCGCTGCGCACGGCCGATCCCGGCATTCGCGATATTCACCACCTGCACGTGTGGCAACTGGCCTCGGGTTCGCGCATGGCCACCGTGCATGCCGAACTGGATGAGCATGCCGACGGCGCGCGGGCCTTGCAGGCGATCAAGCGGATGTTGCTGGAGCGTTTCGGGATCCAGCATGTGACCGTGCAGATCGACCCCGGCAGGTGTCTCGATGCCAACGGAGACTGCGCGGGGCATGGTCAACCCTGACTATCCCGCATGGCTCCGACACTGTATGATGACAGGCCATTCATCCAATAAATCAAGGAGTTCCCATGGGTAAGGGCGATCGCAAGACCCGTCGCGGCAAGACCTATCGCGGCAGCTACGGCAATACCCGTGCACACGGCGTGCTGCCGGCCGTGGTGGGCGCCAAGCCGACCGTGACCAAGCCGGCCACCGCCAAGAAGGCCGCGCCGAAGAAGAAGTCGGCCTGAGCCGACTCCGGCCTGCACCAGGTTCACAAGACCCCCGCCTCGGCGGGGGTCTTTGTTTCTGGGGGGAAGGGAAGTTGTCGAAGCTGCGCCAGGCGCTTCGGACAACCGCCACTGAACCCGGATTGGCGCCGGCGAAAAACGGGTTTGCCGCGGTGCCGCATGCCGTGTATGATGCGCACCATTGTGTTAATGCGTTAGTACATTATGAAGCGTCGATCGCGCGATCCGGAAACTCCCGTCGAGTCCGCCGAGCAGAGCCTTTACGAGGCGCTGCTCTCGTTGAAGAACAGCGAGGAGATGGGCGCCTTCCTGAGCGACCTGTGCACGCCGGCCGAGCTCGAGGTGCTGGTGGACCGCTGGCGGGTGGTGCCGTTCCTGCTGGAAGGCGTGCCGTACCGCGAGATCCACGAGCGCACCGCAGTCAGCATTACCACCATCGGACGGGTGGCGCGCTACCTCAACCAGGGCAGCGGCGGCTATCTGGCGGCCGCGGCCCGTGCAGCGCGGCGACAGTCGCAGGCAGCGAAAAAGGCGAGGCGATGAAAACGCGCGACCGCTTGCGTATCGCGATGCAGAAGTCCGGCCGGCTGACCGAGCCGGCGCTGGAGTTGCTCACCCGTTGCGGACTCACCTTCCGGCAGAGTCGCGACAAGCTGTTCTGTTTCGGCGAGGGCGAGCCGGTCGACCTGTTGCTGGTACGCGACGACGATATTCCCGGCCTGATCGCGCAAGGCGTGTGCGATCTCGGCATCGTCGGGCGCAACGTACTAAGCGAGTTCCAGCTCACCGCGGGGCGTGATGCCGAAGCGCTCGGCGAGCTGCGCCCGCTCGGCTTCGGCCGCTGCCGACTGTCGATCGCGGTGCCGCAGGAACTGGATTACCACGAGCCCGGGCAACTGCAAGGTCGGCGTATCGCCACGTCGTATCCGGGCCTGCTGGGTGAATGGCTGCGCATGCAGGGCATCGATGCCGGCGTGGTGACCCTGACCGGCTCGGTCGAGATTGCGCCGAAGCTGGGTACGGCCGACGTGATCTGCGACCTGGTGCAGAGCGGTGGCACCCTGGTGGCGAACCAGTTGCGCGAAGCCGATGTTCTGTTGGAAAGCGAGGCCGTGCTGGCCGGTCCGCTGACCCTGCCGGTGGACGAGCGCGGCGACATGCTGGATCTGCTGCTGAGGCGGCTTGACGGGGTGATCCAGGTACGCGAGTCGCGCCTGCTGCTGTTGCAGACCTCGCGCCACACGCTGGAAGCGGTCACCCGCCTGCTGCCGGGCGGTCCGCAACCGACCCTGCTGGCGGTGGCCGGCCAGCCGGATCAGCTGATGCTGCAGGCGCTGTGCGCCGGCGAGGTGAGTTGGCGGCAACTGGAAGAGATCAAGAAGGCCGGCGCGCGCGAGATGTTCGTGCTGCCGGTGGAGAAAATGTTGGCGTGAATCAGGTTGACATGAATCGGACTCGCATGAAGAACCGGCTGGCATGAAACGTCTGGACTGGAACGCATTGGATGAAGCGGCACGCCGCGATGCGCTGGCACGGCCCGCGCAGTCGCGCGCGGATGAACTGCGTCGCGGTGTCGAGCGGATCATCACCGCCGTGCGCGAGCACGGCGACACGGCGCTGCGCGAACTCAGCGCGAAATACGACCACTGCACACTGGATGCGATCGCGGTGGACGAGGCCGAGTTCGCTGCGGCCGAGGCCTTTCTCGATCCGGTCCTGAAAGCGGCGATCCGCGAAGCGGCCGCACGCATAGAGCTGTTCCATCGCGCGGCGGCGCCGCAACCGGTGGCGGTGGATACCGCGCCAGGCGTGCGGGTGGAGCGCATGCTGCGTCCGATCGGCCGGATCGGTCTGTATGTGCCGGCCGGCAGCGCGCCGCTGCCGTCGACCGCTCTGATGCTGGGCGTGCCGGCGCATATCGCCGGTTGCCGCGAAGTGGTGTTGTGCTCGCCGGCACGCGCCGATGGGCGCTGCGACGAGGCGGTGCTGTATGCCGCGCGCCTCACCGGCGTGCACCAGGTGTTCAAGCTGGGCGGCGCGCAGGCGATCGCCGCGATGGCTTACGGCACCGCCAGCGTGCCGAAGTGCGACAAGCTGTTCGGTCCCGGCAATGCCTGGGTCACCGAGGCGAAGCTGCAGGTGTCGTCCGACCCGGACGGTGCCGCGATCGACATGCCGGCGGGCCCGTCGGAGGTGCTGGTGATCGCCGATGCCGGCGCGAACCCGGTGTTCGTCGCCGCCGACCTGCTGTCGCAGGCCGAGCATGGGCCGGATTCCCAGGTGATCCTGCTGAGTCCGTCCACCGAATTGCTGGATCGGGCGGCGGCCGAGGTCGAACGCCAGTGCGCCGAATTGCCGCGCGGTGCGATTGCCAGCCAGGCGCTGGCGCAGAGTCGATTGATTGCCGTCGATTCGCTGGAGCAGGCGATCGAGGTGAGCAACCGTTACGCGCCCGAGCACCTGATCCTGCAGGTGGCCGCGCCACGCGCGTTGCTCGACGGCATCGAGAGCGCCGGCTCGATCTTCCTTGGCCAGTGGACGCCCGAATCGGTGGGCGACTACTGCAGCGGCAGCAACCATGTGCTGCCGACCTATGGCTACGCGCGCAGCTACAGCGGCGTGTCGGTGGCCAGCTACCAGAAACAGATCAGCGTGCAGGAGGCCAGCGAAGAGGGCTTGCGCCACATCGGCCCGTGCACGGCGACGCTGGCGGCGGCCGAACAACTGGAAGCGCACCGCCGCGCGGTGACCTTGCGATTGGCCACATTGGAGGCACAGCCATGAGCGTGCTCGATCTGGCGCGGGCGGAGATCCGCGCGATGCAGCCGTATTCCTCGGCGCGGATGGAGGCCAGCGGCGGCGAGGTCTTTCTCAACGCGAACGAATCGGCATGGGCGCCGCTAGGCGACGACGGCCGCGGTTGCAACCGCTACCCCGAACCGCAGCCGGCGGCCCTGGTCGAGGCGCTGGCCGCACTCTACGGCGTGCGGCGCGAGCAGTTGCTGGTCGGCCGCGGCAGCGACGAGGCGATCGACCTGCTGGTGCGCGCGTTCTGCCGCGCCGGCCGCGATGCGATCCTGATCCAGCCGCCGACGTTCGGCATGTACGCGGTGTGCGCACGAGTGCAGGACGCGGGCATCGTCGAGGTGCCGCTGGCGACAGATTTCACCCTGGATGTGGACGCGGTGCTGGCTGCGCTGACCCCGGCAGTGAAGCTGGTCTTCATCTGCACACCGAACAATCCCACCGGACAGCCGGTGCCGCGCGTCGTGGTCGAGCGGCTGGCGCAGGCGCTGCGTGGTCGCGCCTTGCTGGTGGTGGACGAGGCCTACGTGGAGTTCAGCAATGCAGGCAGCGTGGCCGACCTGATCGACCGCCACGACAACCTTGCCGTGTTGCGCACCCTGTCCAAGGCCTGGGCACTGGCCGGTGCACGCGTCGGCAGTTTGCTGGCGAACGCCGAAGTGATCGCGCTGCTGCGCCGAATCATGGCGCCGTACCCGTTGCCGCTGCCGTGCGTGGACGCCGCGTTGTTGGCGTTGTCCGGCTGGGGTCAGGCGAATGCACGAGGGCATGTCGCCATCGTGCGCGAAGAGCGCTCGCGGATGCAGGCCGAGCTGCGCCGGTTGCCCGGCGTGCGCGAGGTGCTGCCGTCGCAGGCGAACTTTCTCGCCGTGCGTTTCGGCGATGCCGGCGCCGCTTATCAGCGTCTACTCGCTGCCGGCATCGTGGTGCGCGACGTGCGCCGCTACCCGAACCTCGACGATGCGCTGCGCATTACCATCGGCACTCCCGCGGAGAATGCTCGGGTGCTGGCCGTGCTGGCCTCCGATCGAGGCGTTGCCGGTGGAGCGGCTTTTCTGGAGAGTCCGGCCATGACTGGCCGGGCTTCTGTCGAGGGCTCGACATGAACACGAACCGCAAGCTGCTTTTCGTCGACCGCGACGGCTGCCTGATCGAGGAGCCGGCCGACGAGCAGATCGACAGCTACGAAAAGCTGGCCCTGCTGCCGGGCGTGATCGCCGCACTACAGCGATTCGTCGCGGCCGGTTACGAACTGGTGATGGTGACCAATCAGGATGGCCTGGGTACCGACAGTTTTCCCGAACCGGATTTCACCGGGCCGCACGAACTGCTGCTGCGCATCCTTGCCTCGCAGGGCATTCGCTTCCGCGAGGTATTGATCGATCGCAGCTTTCCGCACGAGGGCAAGGACACGCGCAAGCCCGGCATCGGCATGCTGCGGCACTACCTCGCCGACGACGGCTGGAGCCGGGCGGCCTCGGCCATGGTGGGCGATCGCGAGACCGACCTGCAGTTTGCCGCGAACCTCGGCGTGGCCGGCTTCCGCGTGGGCCCACTCGGTCTTGACTGGGGAACGCTGGCGCACCAGTTGCTGGACGCGCCGCGCACGGCGACGGTGGTGCGCAACACCAGGGAAACCCGCATCACGGTCAGCGTCGATCTGGATCGGGCGGTCGAGCCGAAGGTGCGTACGGGGCTGGGTTTCTTCGACCACATGCTGGAGCAGATCGGCAAGCACGGCGGCTTCACGCTGGAGCTGCATTGCGACGGTGATATCCACATCGACGAGCACCACACCATCGAGGACTGCGCGCTGGCGCTGGGCGGGGCCTTGAGGCAGGCGCTTGGCGACAAGCGCGGCATCGGTCGCTATGGTTTCATCCTGCCGATGGACGAAGCGCAGGCCAGCGCAACGCTGGATCTGTCCGGCCGGTCGTACTTCGTGTTCGAGGGCAGCTTTCCGCGCGAGCGCGTGGGCGAGGTGCCGACCGAACTGGTGCCGCATTTCTTCCGTTCGCTGTGCGAGACGCTGGGCGCCAACCTGCACCTGCGCGTGCACGGCGACAACGCGCATCACATGGTCGAAGCCTGCTTCAAGGTGGTGGCACGCACGCTGCGTCAGGCGATCGCCCGTTCCGGCAGCGAGCTGCCCAGCACCAAGGGCGCGCTGTGATGAGCGTGGTCCTGGTCGATGCCGGCGGCACCAACATCGGCTCGGTGCGCTACGCGCTGCAGCGGCTTGGCGTGGATGCCGCATTGACCGCCGACGCGGCGACGATCCGCGCCGCCGACAAGGTGATCCTGCCCGGCGTCGGCGCGGCCGGTCCCGGCATGGCGCGGTTGCGCGAGCTGGGTCTGGTCGGGCTGCTGCGCTCGCTGAAGCAGCCTGTGCTGGGTGTCTGCCTGGGCATGCAGCTGTTGTGCGCGCATTCGGAAGAGGGCGATACCGAGTGCCTTGGCCTGATCCCGGCGTCGGTGCGCCGTTTCTCCGAGGCCCCCGACTTGCGCGTTCCGCACATGGGCTGGAACCTGTTGAGCGCGAAGCAGGCACACCCCCTGCTGGCCGGACTGGGCGACGATGAGCAGGCGTACTTCGTGCACAGTTACGCAGTGCCGGTGAGCGACTGGACCCTCGCCACCAGCGACTACGGCGAGGCATTTTCCGCCGTGATCGCGCGCGACAACTACTACGGCATGCAATTCCATCCCGAGCGCTCGGCTGCCGTCGGGGCGAAGCTCCTCAGGAATTTCCTCGAACTATGAACTTCGACGCGATCCCTGCGATCGACCTGCGCGGTGGCCAGGTAGTGCGCCTGAGGCAGGGCGATTACACGCAGCAGACCACGTATGCGGCCGATCCGCGTGAACTGGCGCGGCGTTACGCCGATGCCGGCGCACGCTGGCTGCACCTGGTCGATCTGGATGGTGCACGCTCGGGCCGGCTGGACAATCTCGCGGTGATCCGTTCGATCGCGGCAGATGGCATGCAGGTCCAGGCCGGCGGTGGGGTGCGTGACGAAGTGGACCTGCAACGTTTGTTCGACGCCGGCGTGCAGCGTGTGGTGCTGGGCAGCGTGGCGATCCGCGATCCCGAACTTGTCGCCGGCTGGCTGGACAAGCACGGCGCGGAACGCTTGACGCTCGCCCTCGACACGCGCCGCATCGACGGCCGCTGGACCTTGCCCAGCGCCGGCTGGACCGAAACCGAGGCGCGCACACTGGACGAGCTGGCACCGTGGTACGCCGCGCGTGGCGCGCGCCACCTGCTGTGCACCGACATCGACCGTGACGGCATGCTGGCCGGCTTCAACCTCGATCTCTATCGCCACCTCGCCGGCACGGTGCCGTCACTGGCCGTGCAGGCGTCCGGTGGCGTGCGCTCGCTGGACGACATCCGTGCCGCGCGGGAGGCCGGTGCGCGGGGCGTGATCCTCGGTCGTGCGCTGCTGGAAGGACGTTTCACCGTCGAGGAGGCATTGGCATGCTGAGCCGCCGCATCATTCCCTGCCTGGACGTGCGCGACGGCAAGGTGGTCAAGGGCGTGCGCTTCCGCGACCACGTGGTGATGGGCGAGATCGTCGATCTCGCGCTGCGTTATCGCGACGAGGGTGCCGACGAGCTGGTGTTCTACGACATCACCGCCAGCCCGGAAGGGCGTAGCGCGGATCGCGGCTGGGTCGAGAAGGTTGCCCAGGTGATCGACATCCCGTTCTGCGTGGCCGGCGGCATCCGCTCGGTCGACGAGGCACGCGCGGTGCTGCATGCGGGCGCGGACAAGATCTCGGTGAATTCGCCGGCGCTGGAGCGGCCCGGGTTGATCGACGAACTGGCCGCCGCGTTCGGCGTGCAATGCGTGGTGGTCGGCATCGACTCGCTGCGCGATGCCGACGGCGAATGGCGGGTACGCCAGTACACCGGCGATCCCGCGAAGACGCAGGCCCTGCCGCGCCGCACGCTGGACTGGATGGTCGAGGCGCAGCAGCGTGGCGCCGGCGAGATCGTGCTGAACTGCATGGGTAGCGACGGCGTGCGCCGGGGCTACGATCTGGAGCAGCTCTCGGTGGCACGTGCGGTCTGCCACGTGCCGCTGATAGCCTCTGGCGGCGCCGGTGTGCCGGAACATTTCCGCGACGCCTTCATCGATGCCGACGTGGATGGCGCGCTGGCGGCCAGCGTGTTCCATTCGGGCGCCATCGCGATCCCGCAACTCAAGCACTATCTGCGCGGCCAGGATGTGGCCGTTCGCCTCTGAACCTCCGGAGCGTGCCGTGGTCACCGAATCCATCATCCATGTCAGCCGTCTCAACTGGGCCAAGGGCAACGGCCTGCTGCCGGCGATCGTGCAGCACTGGCTGAGCGGCGAGGTGCTGATGCTCGGCTACATGAACGCCGAGGCGCTGGCGCAGACCCAGGCCAGCGGTCGCGTAACGTTCTACAGCCGCAGCAAGCAGCGGTTGTGGACCAAGGGCGAGAGCTCCGGCCACGTGCTGGCGTTGAAGTCGATCAGCGTCGACTGCGACGCCGATACCTTGCTGGTCCTGGCCGAGCCGCGTGGCCCGACCTGCCACCTCGGCACGTCCAGCTGTTTCGGCGAGACCGTGCGGCCGCCGCTGGGTTTCCTCGCCGAGCTCGACGCGCTGGTCGCGCAGCGCCATGCCGAGCGGCCGGCAGGCAGTTACACCACCCGGCTGTTCGAAGGCGGCATGCGCCGGATCGCGCAGAAAGTGGGCGAAGAAGGCGTTGAGACGGCGTTGGCCGCCGTGGTGCAGGACGACACCGAACTGCTCGGTGAGGCGGCGGACCTGGTCTTTCATCTCGCCGTGGCGCTGCGCGCGCGTGGGCTCGGCCTGGCCGATGTCGCCCGCGTGCTGGCCGAGCGGCATGCGGGGCGTGGCTGAGTCGATCTATCGCGTGGCAGGGGGCGCGTTGGCCGCCGGTGTCGCCGGTTTGAATGGCAGTGCCGGTCCCGGTGTGATCCCCTTGCGCCACAAGGCGAGCTGTCCGGCGATGCCGCTGCCGATATCCATCTGCGGCTCCGACGGCGTGAGCTTGTCCTGCTGCTCCCATTGGCTGATCTGGCTGCTGGCGCGCGTGAAAGCGTCGACGAAATTGTCGGTGTGGTTCAACGCATCCACCAGCCAGGCCTTGCCGAAATAGGTGATGTCCGAATCGCTGCCGCAGCCGAACGAACTGCGGTCACTGCGGGCGGCGGTGAGCACCAGGGTGCCGGGGCCGCGCAGCGGCGGCACGAAGCCGCCGGAATAGCAGGCGTTGACCACCACCACCTTCCACTCGAACGGGTGCATCGCCAGGATGCCGGCCAGGTCGTTGGCGCCGAGCTGGTCCAGCGGCAGCGGGTCCATGTCGACCAGCAGGCTGTGGTCCTCGCTGCCGTGGCTGGTGAAGTACAGCAGCAGGATGTCCTGCTCCGGCTGCATCACCTTGCCCAAGCCTTCGAGTGCGGTTTCCAGGTTGCTCCAACTGGCCAGCGGACGGGTGGTCAGGCTGGCCGGGTTGTTTTCCAGCACCAGGCTGTGCGTACTGGCGCCGAAGCGCTGGGCGAACAGCCGTGCCGCATACTCGGCTTCGTTGCGGAACACGTCTTCGCTGCCATCGCCGGCGAAGGCCAGCAGGTACAGGTTCGGCTTGCCCGGCACGCGCGGGCCGAGCGCCGCCAGCGCGTCGCGCATCATCCGCGGCTGCGCGTACAGCACCTGTTCCGGGGTGGGAGCCTGGCTGGGCCAGGGGTCGACATCGGCCGCGTCGACCGGTGCGGTTTCAAGCGCCGCAGTGCCGGGTGTCGCAACGGCAGCGTGGCTGGCGATTGGCGGCATTGCGGGGCGGCCTGGCCACCAGGTGGCCAGCAGCACCCCGGTGGCGAACGCGAGCAGGACGGTCAGGACGCTACGCATGGCAGGGTTCGCGTGGCGGATTCAGGGCGTGATCGCATCGAAGTCGCGATAGACCGGGTGGCGCGGCGAGGCGGGCAGTGCCTGCGGCTCGCGCACCAGCCAGCCGGTGTGGAAGCCGGCGGCCTGCGCGGCGTCGAGTTCTTCCACGATGTCGGAGAGGAACAGCAGATGCCGGGGCTGTTCGCCGATCGCCTCGGCGATGCGCCGGTAGGATTCGGTTTCGCGCTTCGGGCCGGTTTCGGTATCGAAGTAGCCGGCAAACAGCGCGCTCAGGTCGCCCGCTTCGCTGTGCCGGAAAAACAATTGCTGCGCCGGCACCGAACCGGAGGAGTAGACGTACAACCGCAGCCCATCGGCGCGCCAGTCGCGCAACCGGGCGGCGACTTCCGGGTAGACGTGGGCGCGATAATCGCCGGCCTCGTAGCCCTCCTTCCAGATCATGCCCTGCAGCGCCTTCAGCGCGGTGGACTTGCGGTCCTGGTCGATCCACTGCAGCAGCAGTTCGATGATGTTCTGGCGGCGGGCTTCCACCAGTCCGGCCTCCATGGTTGCCTCGTGCAGCCAGTGCTGCACTTCGGGTCTGGTGCCGTGGGTTTCGACGAAGGCCGGCAGCCGCTTGCGCGCGTACGGAAACAGCACGTCGCGAACGAAGTCGATCGAGCTGGTGGTGCCCTCGATGTCGGTGACGATGGCGCGGATTTCGATCATGGCGGCGGTGGCGTAGATGGGTTGGCCAGCATAAACGAACGGCGCGTCGGCGGCCGTTATCAGCCCGGGGTAGCCTGGTGCGGCTGCATCCGCGGGAACCGCTGCGCGATGTCGTCACCGGTGAAGTTGGCTACCCAGCCCTCCTTGTTGGTGAACAGCCGGATCGCCACGAAGTAGGGCGATTCGCTCATGTCGAACCAGTGGCGGGTGCCGTCCGGCACGCTGATCAGATCACCTTGTTCGCACAGCACGTCGTACACCTTGCCGTCGATGTGCAGGGTGAACTGGCCGGCACCGGCGACGAAGAAGCGCACCTCGTCCTCGCTATGGGTGTGTTCGCTGAGGAACTTCTGGCGCAGCATGGCGCGGTCGGGGTGATCGGGGGCGAGGCTGATCACGTCGACAGCCTGGTAGCCCTTTTCGCCCATCAGCCGGTCGATGTCGCCGCGATAGGCCGCGATCACCTCGTCCTGGCTGGCGCCCGGCGCGATCGGCTGGCTGGCGTCCCATTGTTCGAAGCGGACGCCGACCTTGCCCAGCTCGGCGGCGATCGCGGCGTGTTCGTCGATCACTGCCAGCGGCGATTGCGGCCGGGTTTCGTCGAAGATGCGCAGTCGGCTCATGATGCCCTCAGCTTTTTCAGGTCAAGTTCGCAGCCGAGCAGGAACTCCAGCGCTTCCAGATGGCGCTGGGTCTCGGCCATGTCGCGGCCCCACGTGTAAATGCCGTGGCCGTCGATCAGGTAGGCACGCAGCGGCTTGCCCGCGTCCAGCCAGGCGTCGACCCTGGCCACCAGTTCGGGCATGTGCTGGGTGTTCGGGAACACCGGAATCTCCAGCACGCTCTCGTGGGTGTGGTAGCCGGTGATCGCCTTCTGCAGCTCCCAACCTTGCAGGCGGATCACGCCGTCGCCGGCGAACAGACGCGATGCCACGCTTTGCGTGCGCGAGTGAGTGTGCAGCACCGCGTTCATCTCCGGCCAGCGCCGGTAGACCTGGGTGTGCAGCGCCGTCTCGGCACTGGGGCGGGCATCGGTGCCGACGGCATTCCCGTCCAGGTCGATCAGCATGATGTCGTCGCGACCGAGCTTGCCCTTGTGCCGGCCCGAGATGGTGATTGCCGCGTGGTCGGCATCGACCCGCATCGAGAAGTTGCTGCTGGTCGCTGGCGTCCACCCAAGCATGGACAGCTCGCGGGCGGCGTCGACGATGGCATCGGCGCACTGCTCGAACGCTCTGGCGGGAATGGCGGCTGGGAGGATCTGGCTCATGCGGTTTGGACGTCCAAATGAGCGTGGACTATACCATGCACCGATGTGCAATCCGGATGGAATGAGAGCCATTCTCGCAAGTCAGGAAAGATTTGGATGGTGGGCGTAACATTCGGCGAAGGTCCGGCGCAGGGTGTGTCGGACAGATTCCGACGGAGGCTTGCTCATGTCGAAAGAACAAGATATCGAATCGCGTCGCCGGTTCCTCAAGGTGGCTGCCGGTACCACGGCAGCGGCCGTGGTGATGGGCGGCTTGCCGCGCTTTGCGCGGGCGGCGGACCTGCCGCCGTTGAGTGAGTCGGATCCGACTGCGAAGGCATTGGGCTATGTGGAAGACGCCACGAAAACCACCAATGCGAAATACAAGGCCGGCGACGACTGCACCAACTGCCAGTTCTACACCGGCGGCCCCACCGGTCGCGGACCGTGCCAGTTGTTCCCGGGCAAGTCGGTGAACGCGAAGGGCTGGTGCGTGTCGCACACGCCGAAGAAAGCCTGATCGCGACAATCGAGAGGTTTGCATCGAAAGGCCGGCTTGTTGCCGGCCTTTTCGTTTCCGCGAGTGGCAGCGGCACGCTGGCAAAAGTGCGGCCCGGACACATCAGGCTGAGGAGCTTACCCACCTGACGCGCCGAGCCGCGATCCGGGGCCCACTGCCAAGTGATCAACCCGCGGACTGAAGATGATACTCCCGAGTTCGCGGAAAGGGCGATCACCCCCTCGATTTCTCTCGAAAAATTCTCGTTAAATCATTAATAAACAATAACTTGAGAGAAAGTTTGCGGATGTCGTGAAGAACTGGCACGTTCCTCGATGATGAATGGGCTTTCAGACGGATGACGGATGATTATCGATTTTCGCCGGCGTTAGACGAAGTTTCGGTTCATGCCGTCGTAGAGTCTTCCGCGCCGCCGCGCAGGTGGCTGTGCCGGTTGCCGTAGCTGAAGTAGATCACCAGTCCGAGGATGGTCCAGCCGATCATCAGCGACCAGTTGTACCAGGCCATGGTGGACAGCAGGGCGAGGCAGCTGAGGATGCCGAGCGTGCAGACCACCGGTGCGAACGGCACACGGAAGGTGCGCGGCAGCTCCGGCCGGGTGTATCGCAGGATCCACACGCCGGCGCATACCGCCATGAACGCGATCAGCGTGCCCATCGACACCAGGTCGCCCAGCACGTCCAGCGGGAAGATCGCGGCAAGCAGAGCGATGCCCGCACCGGTGATCAGCGTGTTCAGGTGCGGCGTGCGATAGCGCGGATGGATCCGCGTGAACACCTTCGGCAGCATGCCGTCGCGGCCCATGATCATGAAGATGCGCGGCTGCGCGATGATCATCACCAGCACCACCGACGACAGGCCGAGCAGCGCGCCGATCTCCACCAGCCAGCGCAGCCACTCCAGTTGCGGGTGCCCGTGCAAGGCGGTCACCACCGGCTCGTTGGTGCCGAGCAGGGTATATGAAGTCAGCCCGGTCATCACCGCGGCCATCGCGATGTACAGCACGGTGCAGATCGCCAGCGAGGCGAGGATGCCGATCGGCAGGTCGCGTTGCGGGTTGCGCGATTCCTGCGCCGCCACCGAGGTCGCCTCGAAGCCGATGTAGGCGAAGAACACCATGGCCGCACCGCGCAGCACGCCGCCCCAGCCGTATTTGTAGTGACCCTGCGACTCCGGCACGAACGGCGTCCAGTTGGACGGATCGACGTAGCGCCAGCCGACCACGATCACCAGGGTGATCAGGCCGACCTTGAGCGCCACCATGGCCGCATTCGCCAGGCTCGATTCGCGGATACCGACGTAGCAGATCCAGGTCAGCAGCAGCACGATGGCGACGGCCGGCAGGTTGAACAGAGCACCGGTGGCGATCAGCTGATGATCGGCGGTGAACTCCAGCGGCGCCTTGGTCAGTGCCGCGGGCAGGCTGAGGTCCATGTCGAACACATGCCCGATGTGGTCGAGCAGGCTGAGGAAATAGCCGGTCCAGCTCACCGCCACCGCGGACGCGGATACGCCGTACTCCAGCACCAGGTTCCAGCCGATGAACCATGCCATCAGTTCGCCCAGCGTGGCGTAGGCGTAGGAATAGGCGCTGCCGGACACCGGGATCAGCGTGGCGAACTCGGCGTAGCACAGCGCGGTGAACGTGCTGCAGACTGCCGCCAGGATGAAGGACAGGATCACTGCCGGCCCGGCATGGTCGGCCGCCGCCTGGCCGGTGATCACGAAGATGCCGCCGCCGATCACCGCGCCGATGCCCAGCGCGGTCAGCCCCCACGGCCCCAGGGTGCGGCGCAGGGTGGGGCCGTGGGTATCGTCGGGTTCGTTGAAATCGGTCTTGCGGGCGAGCAACTGCTTGAGCATGGGCGGTCGTCTTCGAAAGCGGGGTGTCCGGTTCCATCCGGGGGCGTCGCAAACGCGGCGGCCGGCGC
>Ga0207690_10000801_pt1 | contig 20190 bp, 23 predicted proteins | sample KBSC23metaG_FD_184315 | JGI IMG/M metagenome (GOLD analysis project Ga0207690, IMG submission 184315) | Corn rhizosphere microbial communities from Kellogg Biological Station, Michigan, USA - KBS C2-3 metaG (SPAdes) (version 2) | ecosystem: Host-associated > Plants > Roots > Rhizosphere > Soil ...
CGGCGTCAGGCGCAGATACGGACGCAACGCCTTGTAGCCCTTCGGGAATTTCTGCTTGAGGACCTCTTCATCCTTGAGCGACGGCACGATGACAACGTCATCGCCGTCCTTCCAGTTACCCGGCGTAGCGACGCTGTGATACTCGGTCAGTTGCAGCGAGTCGATCACGCGCAGCACTTCATCAAAGTTGCGCCCGGTCGATGCCGGATACGTAATCATCAGGCGGACCTTCTTGTTCGGATCGATCACGAACAGCGAACGCACGGTAAACGTCTCGCTCGCGTTCGGATGGATCATGTCGTACAGCTGCGAGACCTTGCGATCCGGATCGGCGATGATCGGAAAGTTGACGGTGGTGTTCTGAGTCTCGTTGATATCGTTGATCCAACCCTTGTGCGACTCGACCGAATCGACCGACAGCGCAATCACCTTGACATTGCGCTTGGCAAATTCGTCCTTGAGCTTGGCAGTCAGGCCCAGTTCGGTGGTGCAGACCGGCGTGTAGTCAGCCGGGTGTGAGAACAGCACGCCCCAGCTGTTGCCCAGCCACTCATGAAACTTGATGCGGCCAACGCTTGAATCCTGCTCGAAATCAGGGGCGATATCGCCCAAACGTAGAGACATCGTGTCCTCCATACACAGATTGGGAACCACTATAGCCAGATTGCCATCCAACCAAAACGACTATAAATTCACAACAACATCACTTTTTGTCATTAGGAGCGGCATTTGCTGACGAGAGGGTGGAAGGCACGCGCACATTGCCGGACAATGACCGAAGCCTTGATCCATCGCAGCGTGCACGACGCAGGCGCTTGAAGTTTGGCAACGCCCACACATATCCTAGCGAATAAGCGCGTCGACATATTGACGATTGATTCCCCCTGATTACCGAGGACCCGACCATGACGAACACTTCCCCCAACCTGGCCGATTCCGTCAATAAGGAGAAACTGATGACCGACGTGAAGACTGTACTGTCCGACGCAGAAACCCTGCTCAAGCAAGCCGCCTCCAGCAGCGGCGAAAAAGCCGCCGAACTGCGCGAGCGCGGCATGGGCCTGCTGCGCCAAGCCAAGGAAAAGGCGCAGGACCTGCAAGACGCCGTGGTCACCAAGAGCAAGGCTGCCGCACGTGCAACCGACGACTATGTCCACGATCACCCGTGGCAAGCCGTGGGCGTGGCGGCCGGCGTGGGCCTGCTGATTGGCCTGCTGCTCAATCGCAAGTAATTCGCTGCACTCTTTCTGGCCGATGGCGCGCGCCCTATGGATCGCGCCATCGGCCAGTCGCATTCTGGCGGTCCTCCGGGGCTGTCCCTAGGCATGGCGCATGCTGCGTTGGCAGTAGCGCCGTTTGCCTCGCCTCCCTCCCAACACCAACATGTCCGACGACACCAGCCCAAAGCTGTTCGCTTCCCTGAAGAAACTGGCCGGCACGGTCGTCTCGATGCTGCAAACGCGGCTCGAACTGGCGAGCGTCGAACTGGCAGAAGAAAAAGAGCGGCTGCTCGGCACGGCTTTCCTGGGCATGCTGGCCGTGAGCCTGATTGCCCTGTCCATCATGACGCTGACGGCACTGGTGGTCATCCTCTGCTGGGATACGTACCGCTGGCAGTCGCTGGCCATCATGGCTGTGCTCTACGCGCTGGGCGCGGCAGGGTGCCTGTGGAAGGTGCGCTCGCTACTGCGCAACGCGCCGCCGCTGTTTGAGGCCACGCTGGCCGAACTCGACAAAGACCGGGAGATCCTGCGCCGATGACCGATCCGACCCAACCTGCACCGTCGCCCGGCACCTCCATGAACGAACCGGCGCCGAGTGCGCGTCATCATGTGCGGCCGTCGCGCCGCGGGGCAGAAACCCGCCTGCCACTGGCCGTACGCAAGGAGTTGCTGCTCACCCGCGCTGCACTGGAGCGCTATGACTACGCCCAGGCCCGCGAGGACGTGCACCGTGCCACCAGCCGCACCTTCAGCCTGGGCGGCCTCGGTGCAATGTTGCCAAGCCTGATCCGCCCGTTGGCGCGGCCGAACAGCCTGATGCGGACGCTGGGCATTGCGCGCGACTATCCGCTGGTCGGGACGGCGCTTTCGCTGGCATACGCCGGGTTGCGTCGCACCTTCATTGGCCGCATCACGCGCAAGCTCGGCAAGGTGGGGCTGGTGGCCGGCGCCGCCTGGTGGGGCTACAACAAGTGGCAAGAAGCTCAGGGCCAGCCAGCCAGCGCCCCGGCATCGCCCTCCAACAACGCGGTGGACCCCAACGAGATCATCCCGGGCAGCACGTCGTAGCATTCGAAACGTCCAACACAAAAGGCCGGAGCAATCCGGCCTTTCTTGTTTGTGGCGGTACGATCAGTGCAGGGGAATGGGATGACGCATGCGCTCCCAGCGCCGTGCCATGTTCTGGCGCAAACCAGCCAGCCCATGCGCGTGGACGGCGGGTTCAACGGCCGGCGCGACATCAACCTGCGCTGTCATATCGGCGTCACGCGCGACGCGCCGTCGGCCGTGCCACATCAGCGCGCCGCTGGCAGTCCAGCCCACCACGAACAGCGTATCGCCAACATGCATGAGGGATTCGGGCGAGGTGCCCGCATGGAAGATGGCGCCGAGCATATCGGGAGGCAACTCCGCGCAGATCCACAGAAAGATCGCCGGGGCCGATGCAAAAACTCCGGGCTGCCACCATGGGTGTGCCACTTGCACTTTGTCGGTCTCCATGGCGCCCTCCATCTTTTCTTCTAGTGATGTTTCGATCCTATGCCTGACATGCGCAAATGGCGACCCGCCCGTCGCTGAATGCCATGTCGGATTCGTCCGACATCCGCCGTGGGACAAGGCATCCGGCACGGTCCGTTCGGGCTAGGGGCTGGCCCGGATGGCACGCGGATCGCGCAACCACGCAGCGGCGGAACAGCACCTGCTCAAGCCCATCCAGGATTTCGACGGAGGGCCGCCCCACCCGCTCATATGCATAATGCATAAACGCGGCGTATTGATGCCGTACCGTACGCAACACACTCGTCCCACCCTATGCTCGCCGCCGCCCACCTCCAACGTCGCGACGCACGCAGCGGTGTCACGCTGCTGCAACCTGCCACGCTTGCCGTGCACGCGGGGGACCGCGTTGCGCTCACCGGGCCATCCGGCGCGGGCAAAAGCGTGCTGCTGCGCGCGCTGGCACTGCTCGATCCGCTCGATGACGGCCAGGTGACATGGCACGGGCAGGCGATCGGCGCGCGCGCCATTCCCGCCTATCGCAGCCACGTGGCTTACGTGCGTCAGCGCCCGGCGCTGCTGCCCGGCACGGTGGAAGACAACCTGCGCATGCCCTATCACCTGCATGCCCGACGGCATCACGCCGGATTTGATCGCGATGCCGCCATCGCCCTGCTTGCGGGTGCCGAGCGCGATGCCGGTTTTCTCGACAAGAACGCCGGCGACCTGTCCGGCGGCGAGGCGCAGATCGCCGCGCTGGTCCGCACGCTGCAGACAGCGCCCACCGTTCTCCTGCTCGACGAGCCCACGGCCGCGCTGGACCCGGCTTCCGCACGCGCCGTTGAAGCGCTGTTGCAACATTGGTTTGCCCAAGCGCCGGAGCGACACGCGTGGGTGTGGGTCACGCACGACCTGGCACAGGCCGAGCGCATCGGCCGCCAACATTGGCGCATGGTCGACGGACAACTGGATGCGGGGTCCGCGCGATGAACGGACAGGACCTCACGCTCTCCGCGTGGCAGGTCGGCATTGCGGCCGCGCTGATCCTCGTGAATGGCGCGCTGTCCGTGGGCCTCGGGCTTGGGCTGGAGCGACGCCTAGCGTGGGCCGCCGTACGGACCGTGGTGCAATTGCTCGCGGTCGGCTTCGTGCTCGAATGGGTGTTCGCCCATGCGCATTGGGCGGTGGTGCTGGGCATCGTGGCCGTGATGACGCTGATTGCGGGACACGCCACCGGCAGTCGCGGCGCACGTGGTTATGTGGGCCTGCGGCTGGACGGCACGCTATCGGTATTCAGCAGCGCGTGGCTGATCGGCGCGATCGGGCTGGTGGTCGTGCTGCATGCGCGGCCGTGGTACCAACCGCAGTACGCGATCCCGATCATGGGGATGATTCTCGGCAACACGCTCACCGGCGTGGGCCTGGCGCTGGAGCGCATGACTGGCGAACTGACCGCCACGCGCGATCAGGTGGAGACGATCCTCGCGCTCGGTGGCACGCGTTGGGAAGCGGCGCGCAACGCGGCCCGCACCGCCGTGCGCGCCGGCATGACGCCGATCATCAATCAAATGACAGTGGTGGGCGTGGTGAGCCTGCCGGGCATGATGACGGGTCAGGTGCTGGCCGGGCAGTCACCGCTGGAGGCTGTGCGCTACCAGATCGTCATTATGTTTCTGCTGGCTGCTGCGTCCGGGCTGGGGACAGTGGTGGCGGTGCTGCTGGCCTATCGCCGGCTGTTCAGCCGTGAGCACCAGTTGCTGACCACGCGCATCACACAGCGCGGCGGGGCGAAGTAGCATGCCAGTCGCTCTGTCCTGCGGCCTCGTGCTGCTCAATGAAGACGGCGACGTGCTGCTCGCGCACGCCACCGAAACGCGCCACTGGGACATCCCCAAAGGCGCCGCTGAACCCGGCGAATCATGCCGCGACACCGCCCTGCGCGAGACCCGCGAAGAAACCGGCCTCGTGCTCGACAGCCACGCCTTGATCGAACTTGGCCGCTTCCCGTTTCGTCGCGACAAGGAGCTGCATCTGTTCGCCACACGCCTGCGCAGGGCCGACGTTGCACTCGATACGCTGACGTGCACGTCCATGTTCAACAGCTACCACACCGGCCGGCTTATCCCCGAGATGGATGCCTACCGCTGGGCCACGGCGGATGAGGTGCCGCAGTATGCGAGCCAATCGCTCGCGCGTCTGTTCGCGCAGACGTTGACGCTGGCGAGCATCGATGCGCGCCTGATCGAAGCCGGGCTTTAGACGGGAACGTCACCCTCGATCGTCGTGCGATGCAGCGTGCGACGATACGCGTCGGGGCAGCCGGGCGCAAAGTGGATCGTGGAGCGGTTGTCCCAGAAGAGCATGTCGCCGGCGCGCCACCGGTGCGTGTAGACGTTGTCGGCGCGGATGCTGTGGGCGAAGAGCTGTTCCAGCACGCTGGTGCTTTCGTCTTCCGGCAGGCCGAGGATGTGCGAGGTGAAGCCCTCGTTGACGAAGAGCGCGCGCTTGGCCGTCTCCGGGTGCGTGCGCACGACAGGGTGGTCAACCGGCGGTACGGCGTCGACCTGGGCCTGCGTGAGCGGCGGGCGCCAGGTCGACAGCGCACGCAGCCGCTCGTAGCGATACACGTATGAATGCACCGCGCGGCGGCCTTCGATGATGCGTTTGAGGTCGGCCGGCAGCGTTTCATAGGCACGGACCATGTTGGCGAACAGCGTGTCGCCGCCCTCTTCCGGCAGCTCGCGCGTGAGCAGCATTGAGCCGAGGCTCGGCAGTGGCTTGTACGAGAGGTCTGAATGCCAGTCGCGCCCTGCATCGCCCAGGCCGATCGGCTTGCCGTTTTCAACCACGTTCGAAACGACCAGGATCTCCGGATACCCGGTCAGATGGAACTGATTGAGCACGTGCACCTGCTGCGGCCCGAAGCGGCGGCTGAAATCGACCTGGGCTTGCGGGGTGAACTGCACGTCGCGAAAGACCAGCAGCCCATCATGCGCGAGCCACGCCTGGCGGATGGCAGCGATGTCGGCATCGGCAAGATGGGCGGCATCGCCCAGGCCAAGGACCTCCGCACCAAGCGGCGCATCAGGCAGGCGGCGAATGTGGAATCGGGCCGTGTGAACGGCGGGCGCAGCAACGGCGGTTTCAGCGGCAACAACGGCGTCGGACATGATGTAAGCAGACAGCAACGAACGAATTCCACATTACACCGCCCACGCCCACCGCGCGCCAACGAAGGAATGTGCAGATCGATACGCGTTCAGCCGTAGACGGTGGCGTCGGGCAGGATGCCTTCCAGCGCATAGCGGCCGATGGCGCGCAGCTTGTAGTCGAGCGGATCGTGCAGCGTATGCGTGCGCGCGTTGCGCCAGAAGCGGTCGAGTGCCAGCGCCGCCTTGGTGGAACGCGCGCCCGTCGCCTCAAACAGTTCCTGCGCGACGAACAACGCCGCGCGATGCGCCACCACCTTCGCCTCGGCCGTCGCGAGCGACACCTCGGCGCGCTCATCGTCGGTGAGTGCGGCGCCCTTGCGCCACGCGCGGTCCAACCGTTGGATGGCCCGATCGGCCAGCGCTTCGGTGGCGAGCAATTGCACGCGCATCTCGCCAAAGCGGTGGATCTGATAAGGGTCATCCGCCGCGCGCTCGACACCCGAAGTGATCCACGGACGTGACGATTGCAGCGTGTGCTTGCGCGCCTCCTCAAGCGCGCCGGCAGCGATGCCGGTGTAGAGATTGACCAGCACGTTCTGCGCGATGCACGAACGTAAGGTCTGGTGTGGCGCGAGAACGGCTTCTGGCTGGACCAGCACTTCATCTTCGCCCACCTGTACGTGCCGAAACTGCACGGAGGCGCTGTCCGTCTGGCGTTGCCCGATCGGGTGCCAGTCGTCACGCACGGTAATGCCGTAGCGCGCCGTCGGCACCACGGCAACGACGGGCTTGCCGCTCTGCGCATCGTGGGCAGACACGACCATCATGTCCGAGCCCAACGTGCCCGAACAGAAGCCCTTCTCGCCGTCAAGAAGCCAGCCGCTGCCCGAGCGCTGCGCACGCAGGCGATGGTCCAGCGGATTGACGGCATTGCCCCACCACCAGCCGAGTTCAGCCGTCGGGCGCAGAAAGCGTTCGCGCTGCGCATCAGAGCCGTACAGATAAACGGTGGCGGTCTGCAGATACTGAAAAGCGAGCAAGTGCCCGAGTGAACTGTCGACGGCGGCAATGGCGCGCACCGTGGCAAGCGCATCCGCCCAGCCCACGCCCGCTCCGCCGTATTGCGTGGGAATGACCAGCGGCAGGAGGCCCGCGCGGGCAATGGCGGCTTTTTCATGCGCAGCATGGCCGCCCTGCTGATCACGCTGTGCTGCGGTCGCGGCCAGCTCAGCCAGCAGATGCGACAGGTCGGGGAGTTGGTGCAGATCGTCGAGCTTCATGCGCGTGCCTCGCGTCCAAGACGCCATCCAGTGCACGCACTATACGGACGGCCTCGACCGCCCTGAAGGAAGCAATCCGCATACGCATATCCAGCGCACGACTATGCGTAATGCGTGCGCATGCGCTCCAGGCACGCGCGTGCATCGCCCACGACGAGGCGACTGCTGCAGGCGATCATGAGGTTGCGGGGCAGGCTGAAATCTTCCACGGCCCAGCCGTCGGCGTCGCTGCCATTGGTGTTCGGCACCTGCGCGAGGAGTGGCATGGCGGGCACGTTGTAGCACCACACGTCTTTACCGCGCGCGATGGCGTAGCCGATCTCGAAGCACGTGCCGGAGTCTGGCTCGTAGCCGCGAAAGTCCGCCACGTTGGCGATAACGGCATCGGCCGAGTCGATCAGCGCAATGTTCTGGCGGTAGATCTCTGCGGCAGTCGCCGGGCCGTCAGCCTGGGGGGCGACGGCATTGTCGAGCGGGTACAGGCCGGTGAAGCCGAATTCCGCGCACAGCGCCTTGAGCGCTTCGCCATGGGCGGCAGGTTGTGGGCGGAAGACATCCGGGCCGGCGAGGTAGAGGCGCAGAGACATGAGCGGAGACCGATGAGTGACACGCGCAGGATAGCGCCGCCGCATCGTCCGATACAAAGACAAAGGGCCCGACATCACTGTCGAGCCCTCTGAAATTTGGTGGGTCCTGCGGGATTCGAACCCGCGACCAATAGATTAAAAGTCTACTGCTCTACCGACTGAGCTAAAGACCCCAAAGACCGCGATTATAGAAAGATTTCCTCGATTCTGTCAACGCCCGTCAGGTCAGATCAGGCGTTCCATTCGCCACATCTGATAACGGAACGCCAGCACCGCGCCGATCACAATGCCCGCCAGCGCGATGAACGATCCAATCGCCAGTGTCGACACGCCCGACAACCCTTGCCCGATCGTGCAGCCCAGCGCTGTCACGCCGCCAATCCCCATCAGAATGCCACCGACGATGTGGTTGCCGGTGTCCTCGGCATTGGCAAAGCCTTCCCAGCGGAACGTGCGCGTAGCCAGCGCCACCACGGCCGAGCCGGCAATCACGCCCAGCACGCTCACGATGCCGACCGTCAGCACCTTCGACGTATCGCTGAAGAACATGAGCCACTCCAGCGTGTACGACACCGGCGCCACGAAGCTCAGCGCCTCCATGCGGCCGCTGTTGGTGGCGACGAACGCTTCTTGCAGCGTATTCGGATCTTCCTGCACATAGCCCATGTGACCCGATACGTACCACATAGCCACGATGATGAGCCCGACGCCAATGCCGCCGAGTAGACGCAGGTGCCAGTCCTCACCCGTGCAGAAATCGCGCCCCAGCAGCGCCCACAGCGACAGCGCCCCACCAATCACCAGCGCCAGCACCAAGCGCAGCGTGCGCGCATCCACCGACAACGCATGGCCCAGCACGCTCGGCAAATCCTGCGACGTCGGCAGCGTCATGGCGACCGCATCCACGGTCGCCACACGCACCACGCCAAACACGCCCTTGAGCGTCATGTACGCCGCCAGCCCGATGAACACGAACACCACAACCGACTTGAGGTTACCGCCGCCAATGCGCACCAGCGTCTTGCTGCCGCAGCCCGAGCCCAGCACCATGCCGAAGCCGAACAGCAGCCCGCCCACCAGCGACGACAGCCACAGCAGCTTGCTGGCCGTGTAGATCGTCTTGCTCGTATCGATCAGGCCGAGCCAGCTCAAGCACCCCGTCCCGATCATCGCCACGCCGATGGCCAGTACCCACATGCGCAGGCGGTTCCAGTCGCCGATGTTCACGGCGTCAGACACCGCACCCATGGTGCAGAAGTGCGTGCGCTGCAGGATCGCGCCAAACACGAACGTGAGCGCAAACGTGCCCCACAGCACGGTGTGGGACAACGCGTTGAGGTCGATATCGGGCATGGCGCGCGTTAACGTGAAGCGTAGCGAGTGGGGTCGGGCACGCCGGCAGCGTCAAACCCGGCCTTGCGGATGCGGCACGAATCGCACACGCCGCAGGCACGGCCATCGTCGTCGGCCTGATAGCACGACACGGTCAGGCTGTAGTCGACACCCAGTCGCACGCCGGCCTGGATGATCTCGGCCTTGGTCATGTCGATGATGGGCGCGTTCACGCGGATGTGATCGCCCTCCACGCCGGCCTTGGTCGCAAGGTTGGCGAGCGTCTCGTAGGCGGCGACGTATTCGGGACGGCAATCCGGATAGCCGGAGTAGTCCACCGCATTGGCACCGAAGAACAGGTCACGCGCACCCACCGCCTCGGCCCAACCGAGCGCCAACGACAGCATGATCGTGTTGCGCGCCGGCACATAGGTGATGGGAATGCCCGACTGCGCACCGTCGGTCGGCACGTCGAGCGCATCATCCGTCAACGCGGAACCGCCGAACTTGCGCAGGTCCAGATCGACGATTTCGTGGCGCACCGCACCCAGCGCAGCCGCCACCTTCTTGGCCGCCTCCAGCTCGGACGAATGGCGCTGGCCGTAGCGCATCGACAGCGCATATGTCTCAAAGCCATCGGCATTGGCCATGGCGAGCACGGTGGCGGAGTCCAGCCCGCCGGAGAGCAGGACGATGGCGCGTTTTTTCATGGGCGAAGCCTTGCAAAGCCAATCGGGAAGGTCCGCATTTTAGCGTGCCGCTGCCCTGCCCGCGCCCGGCGCGACATATGCCCGCTATTTGCCGCCTCATGAAAAACGCCCGCCGGTGTTGCCACGGGCGGGCGTCAGGTCAAGCACAGAACGATCGACGATCAGCGCATCGTCTTCAGACGGCTTTGCGCAGTCTTGGCCTGCTCGGTGCCGGGGTACTGCGACGCCACTGATTCCAGCGTCTTGCGTGCAGCCGCCTTCTGGCCCGACTCGCCCTGGTTGGTCGCCACCTGCAGCAGCGCATCGGGCGCCTTCGGGTGCTGCGGGTTGCTGCGCGCCATGTTCTCCAGCACGTAGCTCGAGCCCTTATAGTCGCGCTGCGCATAGAGCGCGTTGCCCAGCCAGAACTGCGCCAACGGCAGATACGGACTTTGCGGATACTTCTTCACGAACGCCGAGAACTGGTTGCCCGCACCCTTGAAATCGCCGCTCTGGAACGCCTTGAGCGCGGCGTCGTATTCGGGCTTCTCGTTAGGCTGGACCATGCCTTCGCGGCCTTCCACCGTGGCTTGCTGCGGCTCGAACTTCTTCAGGCGCGCATCGAGGTCGGTGTAATAGTCCTTCTGCTGCTTGGTCAGCGTATCGACGGCGTTCTGCAGCACCTCGTTCTGCCCGCGCAGGCGTGCCACCTCGGACTTGAGCGTCTCGATCTGGTTCTGCGCGTCGATCAGGTTGCGGCTGTTCTGGTCGATGCGCTGCGCTGCCGTCGACTGGAAATTGTTGAACTTGTCGCGCATGTCGATGATGGCGCGGCGCGCCTCATCGTCGTCAAACACCCCCGCTGCCGCCGGGCCGGCCATGGTCAGGGCGCCGCCTGCGACGAGCGTTGCCATCAGGATGGCCTGACGCATGGCCCCATAAGCGCGCTGTTTCATCATCGTGTTCATGTGATTGCCAACGTAAGAACGCCGGCCGCAACCTCGCAGCCGGCGCGTTCCACTTCAAACCCAGCCGATCAGTAAACGATATCGGCGCGGCGGTTTTGTGCCCACGAATCTTCATCGTGGCCGGTCGCTTGCGGCTTTTCCTTGCCCAGGCTCACGGCTTCCATCTGGCTGTCAGGCACGCCCATCGACGACAGTGCACGGCGCACAGCCTCGGCACGCTTCTGGCCCAGTGCCAGGTTGTACTCGCTGGTGCCGCGCTCGTCGGTGTTGCCCTGGATCAGGACCTTGCGCTGGTTGTGCGACTGCAGGTAGCGCGAGTGCTGGCCCAGCAGGCCTTGGTATTCCGACTTGACCGAGTAGCTGTCGAAATCAAAGTAGATGCTGCGCTTGGCCAGCGGGCTGTTCGGGTCGGTCAGCTCGTCACGGCCGACGTCCACCGGCGTGACCGTGCGGGCATCAGCGCCCGTGCCGGCGGCACCGCCCGTACCGTTCTTGGCGGTGTCATCGAGCTTCACACCGGAGCTGCAAGCGCCCAGGGCCAGCAGCGCGGCAATGGCTGCAAGTTTGATCATGGTTTGGGACTTCGACATGTCCGATTTCTCCTAGTGGAACAGCTTCGTTATTGCATGAAAGGACCCCACGCCGGCTCACGAACTTCGCCGGCCTGGAGGGAAAGAACCTGACGCGTGCGGCCATCGGTCGACACCGCAGCCAGTACCGTCTTACCGCCCACACGCGTGGAATACAGGATGAACTTGCCGTTGGCCGCAAAGCTCGGCGATTCGTCGTACGAGGTATCCGTCAGCGCGTTCACATCGCCGTTGGACATGTCCTGCACATACAGGCGGAAGGCACCGCCCACGCGCGAGATATACGCCAGCAGCTTGCCGTCGGGCGACACGCGCGGGCTCGTGTTGTAGTTGCCCTTGAACGTCACGCGCTGCGCACCGCCGGACTCTTCGCCATCGGCCGACATGCGATAGATCTGCGGCGCGCCGCCACGATCGCTGGTGAAGTAAATCGAGCGGCCATCCGGCGAGAATGACGGTTCGGTGTCGATGGCGCTGCTGCGGCTCAGGCGACGCAGGCCCGAGCCATCGGCGTTGACGACGTAGACCTGCGTATTGCCGTCACGCGAGAGCGCCACTGCCACATGGCGGCCATCCGGCGACCAAGCCGGCGCAGAGTTGTTGCCCTTCTGGTTCGAGATCACCGTACGGCGGCCCGCCACCAAATCGTGCACGTACACCACCGGCTTCTTGGCCTCGAACGACACGTACGCGACCTTGGTGCCGTCCGGCGACCACGACGGCGAGATGATCGGCTCGTTGCTCGTCAGCGCAATCTGCGGGTTGGCACCGTCCGAATCGGAAATCTGCAGCTGGAAGCGGCGGCCGACCTTGGACACATACGACAGGCGCGTTGCAAACACACCGCGCTCGCCCATCAGCTTCTGATAGATGTAGTCAGAAATTTCGTGGGCCGCCAAACGCAGCTGACTCGGCCCGCGCGTGAGCGACAGGCCACCCAGGCTTTCGCCCTTGGCCGTGTCGTACAGGCGGAAGCGGATTTCGTAGCGGTCGCCATTGCGGGTCACGGTGCCGCCCACGAAGGCCGCAGCACCCTTGGTCTTCCAGGCGCCCAGGTCGGGGGTCGGGCTTTCCGGCACCACAGCGCCAGCAACGTCCACGTTGGAGAAGCGGCCGCTGCGCGCCAGGTCAGCCCGAACGATAGCCGACAGGTTTTGCGGGGCACCAGATTCGCCCTGGAAGTTGGCGATCGCAATCGGGTACTGGCTGGCGCCGACGCCCGAGATCTCCACGTTGAGCTGGGCATGGGCCACGCCCGCGCACGCCGCGGTAAGCAGCAACGCCTGCGCGGCGCGGCGGAACATCGGGATCCACATCTTTCGCATCATGTTCATCTTCCCTGCTATCAAATCCGGAATCTGAGAACCGTTGACCAGCGCCGCCCAAGCGACACCAGCACGCTATTCTTTGGGCCGGAACGTCAGGATGACGCTCGACGGCGCTTTGCCATTGGTGTCGCGCGGCAGCGGGTCCGAGCGTTCGACCGCACGCAGCACGGCTTCGTCATAGGCGCCGTTGCCGCTCGACTTCGTCAGGCGCTTGGACAGGATCGAGCCATCCGGCGCCATCTGCACCGACACCACCGCCGACGGGTTGCCATTGACGGCCGACGGATCGAACAGAATGTTCGGCTTGACCTTGGCCCGCACACGCTCGGCATACCCCGCCGACGCCGTACCGCCCGTGCCCATCGCGTTGCCGACACCGCCGCCAGAGCCTGCCACCGAACCCGTCGCACCTGCACCGGCCATGGCGCGCAGGCGGTCCAGTTGCTCCTTACGCTGAGCGTTGGAGCGCGCCTCGTTGGCCTTGCGATCCGACTCCGCCTTCAGCTTGGCTTCGGCAGCCGCCTTGGCCTTGAGCTTCGCATCCGCCTCAGCTTTGGCCTTCGCTTCAGCCTGTGCTTGCAACTGCGCGTTCTTGCGTGCCTGCGCGTCGGCCGCCGCCTTTTCCTTGGCCTGCTGTTCGGCCAGAGCCTGACGTTGAAGTTCCGACTGGCGGGCCTGCTGCTCTTCCTTCACGCGAGCCTGACGTTGCGCTTCAGCGCGTTCTTGCGCAGCACGACGGGCCAGTTCAGCTTCTCGGGCAGCGGCAGCTTGCTGCTCGCGCTTGCGCTTTTGCTGCTCCAGCGCAATGTCAGCTTCCTCATCCACCTTGGGCGGCGGCGCCTTGATCACCGGTTCCGGCTTGATTTCCGGCACCGGCGCAGACTGCTGCACGGCCTGCTGAACAGCCGCTTCATCCCACAGTTCGGCCTCTTCGCCGCGCGGGGTGCTGCTCTGCCACTGCACACCAAAATACAGAAAGATCAGCAGCAGGATGTGCGTCAGGACTGCCAGCCCGAACGCGCGCAGCGTGCCGCGCTCGCGAACAGGTTCATAGCGGTGCAACGCGGGGCCTAGCGACCTTGTAGCCATCACGCTCAGGTTGCCCCGCCTTGGTTCGTCAACGTTCGGTTCATCAACGTGCTCATGACGATTTCACCATCAGGCCGACGCGTTTCACGCCGTCGCCCTTGAGCACGCTCATCACCGTCAGCACGCGGTCATACTGGACCGATTTGTCGGCGGCAATGACGACCGGCTGATCGGGGTTTTCGTCCGTGCGCTGCTTCACAAACGCGCGCAGCTCGTTGTTGTTGGCGAGCTTCTGCTCGGTCGCTCCCGAACCTGTCTTGACGCGAGCAAGGATCGTGCCGTCGCCCTTGATGGTCACGACGATAGGCGGCTGGGTCTGCTGCGGCGTGGCGTTGGCCACCGACGGCAGGTTCACCACGCCCGGGTTCACCACGGGTGCCGCCACCATGAAGATGACCAGCAGCACCAGCATCACATCGATGTACGGAACGACGTTGATGTCAGCCTTGGCCCGTCGGGCGCGGCGTGTTCGCTGGATGGTAGCCATACGCTTGGCTCCTTAGCGCGTCTGGCGCTGCAGGATGTTCGAGAACTCTTCCATGAAGCTCTCGAACCGGTTGGCCAGGCGGTCCATCTCGGTGGCGTAGCGGTTGTAGGCGATCACCGCTGGAATGGCCGCAAACAGGCCGATGGCCGTGGCAACCAGCGCCTCGGCAATACCGGGCGCCACTGCCGACAGCGTGGCCTGCTGCACGTTGGATAGACCGCGGAAGGCGTTCATGATCCCCCAGACCGTGCCGAACAGACCGATATACGGGCTGACCGAGCCGACCGAGGCCAGGAATGGCAGGTGCGATTCGAGCGAATCCATTTCACGCTGGTAAGCGGCGCGCATGGCGCGGCGGGCGGCATCGAGAATGGCACTCGGGTCGCCCGTGCCGCGCTGCTGCTCGCGCGTCTTCAGGTATTCGCGCATGCCAGCCTCAAAAATGCGTTCGAGCGCGCCGGTTTTGTGACGGTTGTTCGCGGCGCTCTGGTACAGCTCCTGCAGATCGCCGCCGGCCCAGAAATCGCGCTCGAACGATTCGGTCTGGCTGCGCGCGGCACGCAGCGCAAAGGCTTTGCGGAAGATGTACGTCCAGGAGAACAGCGACATCACGAGCAGCAAGCCCATGACAAATTGGACCAAAAGGCTGGCGTGCAGCACCAGCGAAACGATCGACAGATCTTGTGTGACCTCGACGGGATTCATGCGGCAGCTTTGATGGTTGCGAGTACGGGAGCGGGAATCGGGGTCGGCCGGAATGTGAGCCGGTCGACACATCCAACACGAATCGTGCCTGATGCGAGCAGAACGTCGCCACGCCAGCTTTCTTGGGCAAATTGGACCGACGCCGGGCCAACCCGTTCCATACGCGAACGGATTTGCACCAAGTCGTCCAGGCGTGCCGGTGCGCGGTAATCCACAGCGGTGCTGCGTACCACGAAGATGGCCCCAGTCGTGTCGGCCAGCGCCTGCTGGTCGACCCCAAGCGCACGCAGCCACTCGGTCCGGGCGCGCTCAAAAAATTTCAAGTAGTTGGCGTAGAACACCACGCCACCTGCGTCGGTATCTTCCCAATACACGCGCAGGTTCCAGTCAAAAGAAGACATCTGCCAATTTTAACAAGACGCAACTGACGGCCAGCCATCCACCGCCCGGCTGAGGGCTTGCGCCAAAATTCTGCCCATGCGTCAGGCCATGCCTCGCGTCAGGCTGGTGGCAGAGAATGACTGGCAAACGGGCATCAACTCCATCGCGTTGACATTGAAGTGCGCCGGCAGCGCCGCCATCCAGTAGACGGCCTCGGCGATGTCGTCGGCGGTCAGAGCTTCCGTGCCTTCATAGACCTTGTCCACGCGGGCATCGTCGCCCTTGAAACGCACGTTGGAAAACTCGGTGCCGGAGCAAAGACCCGGCTCGACGTTCGATACGCGCACACGGGTGCCCGTCAGGTCCGCCCGCAGGTTCAATGAGAACTGCCGGACGAATGCCTTGGTCGCGCCGTACACATTGCCGCCCGGGTACGGATACGTCCCCGCGATCGAGCCGATGTTGATGACGTGGCCGCGGTTGCGTTCGACCATGGCCGGAAGCAACGCACGCGTCATGTGGACCAGGCCGGAGCAGTTGGTGCCGATCATGCGGTCCCAGTCGGTCAGGTCGGCGCGCTGGGCGGGTTCCAGGCCCAATGCCAGGCCGGCGTTGTTGACGAGTACGTCGACTTCGCGCCAACCCTCGGGCAGCGAGCCCGGCAGCGCGGCAACGGCGTCGGCGTCCAGCACGTCCAGCACCAACGGCAGCACGGCGTCGCCCAATTCAGCCTTGAGCGCATCGAGACGGTCCTGGCGGCGGCCGGCCGCGATCACACGATGGCCTTCTCGCACAAAACGTCGCGCGATGGCCGCGCCGAATCCGGCCGTTGCGCCGGTCACGAATACGATCATGGAAGTTATCTCCGGGCCTAAAAAAAGCGAAAGATCAGAGTTTACCTGAAGCCTTGTACCCGATTGCACCGCAATGTGCGTGTCTGCACGCCCGCTTCTTGCGGCGACCATGGGGCTGTCGTACACTCGCGGGCAACCATTCCACCTTGCGCGACTGGCGAATCCTGAGGCTGCCCCCGGCAGCCTCGATATGTGGGCAGCGACCACGAGGAAGCGCAAGGTTTCTGGCGTCATGCACAACGACGCCTGCCGCTCGCCTGGGCAGCGAATGGGAAGCAGGGTGACTTGGGTCCCCGCTGTTCTGTCTCGCCAGAACAGTGCCCAAGCCGCGCGCGTTTCCCACGCCTCGCCCGATCTCCGCCATTTCCGTTTCGTCTCAGACCCAACACTCGCCATGTTCGAACGCAGCCGCTATACGATCGACCAGATCGATCCCGAAATCTTTGCCGCCATCCAGAAGGAAAATCAGCGTCAGGAAGATCACGTTGAGCTGATTGCCTCCGAGAACTACACCTCGCCGGCCGTGATGGCCGCCCAGGGTTCGCAACTGACCAACAAGTACGCCGAGGGCTACCCTGGCAAGCGTTACTACGGCGGTTGCGAATACGTGGACGTGGTGGAACAGCTCGCTATCGACCGCGTGAAGCAACTGTTTGGCGCCGAAGCCGCCAACGTGCAGCCGAACTCGGGCTCGCAGGCCAACCAGGGCGTGTTCTTTGCCGTGCTCAAGCCGGGCGACACGATCATGGGCATGAGCCTGGCCGAAGGCGGCCACCTCACGCACGGCATGGCGCTCAACATGAGCGGCAAGTGGTTCAACGTCGTCAGCTACGGCCTGAACGCCAAGGAAGACATCGACTACGACGCGCTCGAAGCCCTGGCGCAAGAGAAGAAGCCGAAGCTGATCATCGCTGGTGCATCGGCGTTTGCGCTGCGCATCGATTTCGAGCGCATCGGCAAGATTGCCAAGTCGATCGGTGCGTACTTCATGGTGGACATGGCCCACTACGCTGGCCTGATCGCCGCGGGCGTGTATCCGAACCCGGTGCCGCACGCTGACTTCGTGACCACGACCACCCACAAGAGCCTGCGCGGCCCGCGCGGCGGCGTGATCCTGATGAAGGCCGAGCACGAGAAGGCCATCAACTCGGCGATTTTCCCGGGCATTCAAGGTGGACCGCTGATGCACGTGATCGCCGGCAAGGCGGTGGCATTCAAGGAAGCCCTGTCGCCCGAGTTCAAGGCTTACCAAGAGCAAGTGGTGAAGAACGCTCGCGCCATGGCTGAGACGCTGATCGCCCGCGGCCTGCGCATCGTGTCGGGCCGCACCGAAAGCCACGTGATGCTGGTCGACCTGCGCGCCAAGAACATCACCGGCAAAGAAGCCGAGAAGGTGCTGGGCGACGCGCATATCACTGTCAACAAGAACGCGATTCCGAACGATCCGGAAAAGCCGTTCGTGACCTCGGGCGTGCGCCTGGGCTCGCCGGCCATGACCACGCGCGGTTTCAAGGAAGCCGAGGCCGTGAAGGTGGCGCACCTGATCGCCGATGTGCTGGATAACCCGCACGACGAAGCGAACATCGCCGCTGTGCGCGCCAAGGTGGCTGAGCTGACCAAGCAGTTCCCGGTCTACGCCTAAGGCATCCGCCGATGGCCGGAGGCTTGCACGCCAACGGCCACGTAGTACCCTGCCGCGATGTGCCCGCTCGGGCCGTCGCGGCGTTGTTCTTTTAGCGCAGCGCGTTCTTGAGGTTTCCGAGGAGACCCCCGGCATGAAATGCCCCTTTTGCGGCCACGCGGCCACCCAGGTGATTGACACCCGCATGTCGGAAGAAGGCGACACCGTGCGCCGCCGCCGCCGCTGCGAGTCCTGCGACCGTCGTTTCACCACCTACGAACGCATCGAGCTGTTCTTCCCGGCCGTCGTCAAAAAGAACGGCAGCCGCGTCGACTACGACCGCAACAAGGTCAAGGATTCCATGCGCCTGGCGCTGCGCAAGCGCCCCGTTTCTGCCGAGGCCATCGACGAGGCCATCGCACGCATCGAAGAGAAGCTCCTCAGCCACGGCGAGAAGGAAATCGGCAGCGACCGCGTGGGTGAGCTGGTGATGCGCGAGCTCAAGCGACTGGACAAGATTGGGTATATCCGGTTTGCGTCGGTGTACCGGAGTTTTGAGGATCTGGCGGAGTTTCGGGACGTACTGGATGAGGTTGCGGCGACGAATGTGCGGAAGTGAGGTGCTCGCAAGACACTTGCACGCTCTTCACTATCACCGGAGTTCGCCGTCAATCAGCCGCGCTTGAGCCCATCGCGGCATCGGGATGCCATGCATGTCGGCTGCTTTCGTTAGACCGGTTCAATCTGGAACTCCAATTCCCTGACCGCGGCCACATCCGCTCCCAAGCGCTTTGCAGGAACAAAGCGTGTCTCCATGAGAATCAACGCCAATCTGGCAGCTGCGGCGTGATTTCCCTCACTGACACGAACGATTTCAGCGCGCACAGCTGCGCCGGTAGCGTCGGTATAAACACGCACGACCATGAGCGACGGCTCTGTCACTAACGCCATCACATCCAGAAGCTCAAGTGCACTGGCCGGCAAGGCTTGGCGATCCACTTCCCGAGACGTGTAGAACCGCACACCGTCGACATCCTCTGAAAGAGATATCCCGGACGGTGATCCTTCCTGCTGGTGGCTAGCGCCCGTAGGCAAACCCGTTTGCTGCGGTATGCCACGCCACTTTGGAGACGCAGGCACAGGCGCGGATTGCGTTGCACCTCGCTTGCCATTCGCAATAGCCTCTTCGCCCGCCAGCGCCGCCGGCACGCTAACGAACACTAGCGAAAGACCCGTGCCCCCCCTATCCCCTGCCGTCCGAGGCGTCCACATGCCGACCACATGCAGGAAGGCCACATGCCCCATCGCAGCAACCGCGCAGGCGATCCAGAGGCGCCTCCTCATACCGCCTACCTCTTCTCGGTTCTCAGCGCCACCTCGCGGTGCGACGTCTTCATCGTCCGATCACCGTCAGTCAGCCGTGGGAACCTCACGCCAGTTGATCTGGCGGATCGCCTGCACCACCGTCGGAACCAACGGCACGGAGTTGATCGCGCTATTGTCGGTACCAGCCTCCAGCCGGACAGAGCCGTTGACGTTCAGGTAGGACAGATCCACCACCAGCCCGCCGCCGGTGTAGTACGGCTGCAGCACGCCCGCGCTATTGACCACGCGGCTGATGCCAGTGCCGATGTCCAGCGAGAACACGCGGTTGCTGCCGGACGGGTTGCAGGCGTCACCGTTGGGCAAGTTGGCGGCAAACGACACCGTACCGAAGTTCGACACCGGGGCCACGTTCACGCGTTCGGCCACGCCGTTGGACGACTGGCTGAGGTCGATGTAATAGCCCATGACCGACGTCGGTGCGCTACCGATGCCCTTCAGCAGGTTCGTGTCCGCATTGAGGTTGCTGCGCTGGATCGGGAACGTGACACCGCTCGGAAGATCGGTGCTGCTGTTGAAGCGCTGCACCACGCCGTCATAGATGACGTAGAAGCTCTGCGTCTGACTGCTGGCGATATCGGTACTGCCGAGCAGTCGGCCGGTCCCCACCATGACGTAGCGCTTGAGCGAGTTCGGCTGGATCTCGATCAGCGGCGGCGTCGTCACAGGCTGTGCGTTGCCGCTCGGGTCGGTCAGCTGCGCAATCTTGGTCGGTGCCGGATAAGCCGAAGGGGTGCCCGTGAGATCAAAACGCCAGACGTTGCCCAGCAGGTCGCCCGCATAGATGGAGTCTGCCGTGTTGTCGGTGTAGTCAGCCACATAGGCAGACGCGTAGGCGAGGCCTGAGGGCGTACTGGCCGTACCGACACCCGTCGAAATCGACTCCAGCACGGCGCCCGTCGCCGGGTTCAGGATAAAGAGTCGCCCCACGCCATCGGCGTTGTTGTAGCCCGACGGCACCGCAACGATCCAGCCGTACTTCTTGGTCTTCACGACGATCGGGTCGCCATAGGTGAAGCCCAAG
>Ga0207690_10000806_pt1 | contig 20112 bp, 18 predicted proteins | sample KBSC23metaG_FD_184315 | JGI IMG/M metagenome (GOLD analysis project Ga0207690, IMG submission 184315) | Corn rhizosphere microbial communities from Kellogg Biological Station, Michigan, USA - KBS C2-3 metaG (SPAdes) (version 2) | ecosystem: Host-associated > Plants > Roots > Rhizosphere > Soil ...
TGTGGAATCCGCCCTTCGGGTTTTTGCCGGCGTTGGTCAGGCCAACGTAGACGGCATTGCCCTGTGCATCTTTGAAGCCGGTTTGATCCTTGCCGATGAACTCGGGCTTGATCGGGTGCATCACCACAACGTTGTTGGTGTTGGTGATGGTGAAGTAGCCGTCCTTGTCGTAGCGCAGGGCCTTGAACCGGTCGATTGCTTGCTTCTGCGCCTCTTCCTTGGTCAGGGTGCCGCTCTTGGCCAGGTCGTCATACTGCTTGGCCAGGTTCACGGCCATGGTGCTGACGCTGACCAGGTTGTTCTTGCGCTCCTCGATGCGGATCTCGCGCGCCTGATATGCGTTGAATATCGAGATCAAGGTCAGCGCCACAAGGCTGATGACCAACGGCAGCCAAAGCTTTTGGCGGAAGCTGAGCTTGCTCATTCCAGAGTCTCCGGAGGCGGAGCCGCACGCGCCGTTTGCGCAAATGCGGATCCACGATAGTTTTAGGGGTCCGGATGGTCTATCGGCAGCACGCTCACCAATCTTGAGTCGTCAGCCTCCTTGTCGAGTGATGAATCTCAAGATCAGTCCCAGTCAGGGGCGATGCCCGACGGGTTGGCGATGCGCTCGCCGCGGTCCAGCGTGGCAATGCGGGCCATGTCTTCGTCGGTCAGACGCAGGTTGCGCGCGGCCAGGTTGCTTTCCAGATTGGCCCGGCGCGTGGACGACGGGATCACCGAATACCCCTGCCGCAACGCCCACGCCAGTGCCACCTGGGCGGGCGTTGCACCGTGCGCCCGGGCAATGTCTGCAATGACTGCATCGGCCAGCACCTTGCCCACGCCCAGCGTCATATACGACGTGACGTGCACGCCCTGCGTCTGCGCAAACGCCGCCACCTTGCGGTTCTGCAGATACGGATGCAGTTCGATCTGGTTGGTGGCGATGTTCTGCGCGCCAGCAATGGCGATGGCTTGCTTGAGCAGCGGCACGGTGAAGTTCGACACGCCCAGTGCGCGCGTCAGGCCTTGCTGTTTGGCTTCGGCCAGCGCGCCGAGCGTTTCGGCCATCGGCACCTCGCCCTTGGGCGACGGCCAGTGGATCAGCGTCAGGTCCACCCGTTCCGTGCGCAGCTTGGCGAGGCTGTCCTTCAAGCTCGGGATGAGCTTGTCTGCCGCGAAGTTGCTGACCCAGATCTTGGTGGTGAGGAAAAGGTCCTTGCGCGCGACGCCGGATTCCGCAATGGCCTGGCCGACTTCGGCTTCGTTCTCGTAGATCTGCGCGGTGTCGATGGCGCGATAGCCGAGGTCCAGCGCGTTGCGAACCGAATCGATGACGGTCTGCCCTTTCAGGCGGAAGGTGCCCAAACCGAATGCGGGAACGTTGAAAGCGTTGTTCATTGCGTTGTCCTTATCTTGAGGAATGGAATCAGTGACGGAATCAGTGACCAGCCGCAACTCGAGCACCGGGGCCGTCAGAGCGCGGGCCGATGCCGCTGCGGCGGTCGAGCACGCCGCTCCACGAAGTCAAACCCAGCGACACCAGCACCACCAGCGCACCAATCCACGGCGTATGCATCAGGCCCAGGTGCGTGACGATCAGCCCACCGGCCCATGCGGCGCCGGCAATCCCGAGGTTGAAGGCCGCAATGTTCAGCCCCGACGCCACATCCACGGCCTGGGGCGTAAAGCGCTCGGCCTGCTTGACCACGTACACCTGGAGCCCCGGCACGTTGCCGAACGCTACCGCGCCCCACAGCAGCACCGTCGCCACCGCCATCCACGGATGGTGCGCGGTGAACGTGAACACAAACAGCACGACGGCCAGCAACGCAAAGATGATCTGCAGGGCAGCAATTGGCCCCTTGCGGTCAGCCAACCGACCGCCCCACAGGTTGCCCACCGCCACCGACACACCATAGACCAGCATCACCCAGCCCACTGCCCCGGCGCTAAAACCAGCCACGTCTTGCAGAATCGGCGCGAGGAACGTGAACGGGATAAACGAACCGCCATAGCCGATGGCCGTCTTGGCATAGACCATCAGCAAGCGCGGCTGGGCCAGCACCTTGGCCTGCTGCGCCAGCGACGCCGGCGGCGACTGCGCGATATTGCGCGGCACGAATAGCAGACTGCCCACAAAGGCGATCGCCCCCAGCGCCGACACCGCCAGGAAGGTCTCGCGCCAGCCGAAGTGCTGGCCGATGAAGGTGCCCAGCGGCACGCCTGTCACCAGCGCCACAGTGAGGCCCGTGAACATGATGGCGATGGCGCTTGCGGCCTTCTCCTTCGGCACGAGGCCAGTGGCAATGGTCGAACCGATCGAGAAGAACACCCCGTGCGCCAGGCCCGTCAGCACGCGCGCCAGCACCAGCGATTCATACGTGGGCGCACGCCACGCCAGCAGGTTGCCCAGCGTAAACAACGCCATCAGCGAGAGCAGCAGCGTCTTGCGCGGCAACCGCCCGGTGAGGGCCGTCAACACGGGCGCGCCAACGGCCACGCCCAGCGCATACAGGCTGACCAGTAGGCCGGCGGACGGCAACGTGATCCCCAGATCCGTCGCCACCGTCGGGATCAGGCCAACGATGACGAACTCGGTCGTCCCGATGGCAAACGCGCTCAAGGTGAGCGCAAACAAAGCAACAGGCATGGTGCCCTCCACAAGTGATGCACGGAGTGTGGGCGCGCCCGTCTTTGCAAAAAACCCCGTCTTGTGCAGAATACTTTTGACTGTAAATTGATAATCGACGCGAATTGTCTATGCGAACAACGCTTGAAGAACTGCTCGCCTTCCGCACCGTGGTCGACACGGGTTCGGTCACGGCCGCCGCCGAGCAACTCGGCCAGACCGTTTCAGGCGTGAGCCGCGCGCTGCGGCGGCTGGAGGAAAAGCTGGAGACGACGCTGCTCTCGCGCACCACGCGCCGCCTGTCGCTGACGGACGAAGGCGCCACGTTTCTGGCGCAGGCGCGCAGCATCCTCGCCGCCGTGGACGAGGCCGAAGAGCAGATCGCCCTGCGCCGCCAGCAACCCGCCGGCCGCCTGCGCGTGAACGCCGCGATGCCGTTCATGCTCCACGTGATCGCGCCGCTGGTGCCGGACTTCCGCGCGCAATATCCGCAGATCGACCTGGAGCTGAACACCAACGACCTCGTCATCGACCTGCTGGAAGAAGACACCGACGTGGCCATCCGCATCGGAACACTGCGCGATTCCACGTTGCGCGCGCGTTTGCTGGGCACGCGACGGCTGCGCGTGCTGGCGAGTCCCGCCTATCTGAAAGCGCACGGCCGGCCACGCAGCGTTGATGAACTGCAGAACCACGCCCTGCTCGGCTTCGTGCAACCCGAATCACTGAACCACTGGCCCCTGCGCGGCCCGCACGGCGATCGCCTGCGCATCGAGCCGGCGCTCAAGGCATCGAGTGGCGAAACCCTGCGCCAACTCGCCCTGCAAGGCGCCGGCATCGTCTGCCTGGCCGATTTCATGACCGCGGAAGACCGGCGCACGGGCAATCTGGTGCAAGTGCTGCCCGACGCGACCGTCGAGGTATTGCAACCGATTCACGCGGTCTACTATCGCAACACGCAACTCGCGTCGCGCATTGCGTGCTTTCTGGACTTTCTGGAGGCGCGACTTGCTTCCAACCCGCCTGCCTAACGCGATGACTACACACACCCTGATCCGCCCCGAAACCCCGTCCGACGCACCGGCCATCGAAGCCGTCACCCTCGCGGCCTTCCGCGATGCCGAACACACGAGCCACAACGAACAGGACATCGTCCGCATGCTGCGTGCGGCTGGCGCGCTGACGGTGTCGTTGGTCGCGGAGAGCGACGGCGCGGTGGTCGGGCATGTCGTCATCTCGCCGGTTTCCATTGCGGATGGCACGGATGGCTGGTTCGGGCTGGGGCCAATTTCCGTGCTGCCGGCGCATCACGGCAGCGGCGTAGGCGCAAATCTGATGCGTGCTGCGCTGGAGCAGTTGCGCGCGCTGGACGCCGCCGGCTGCGTGGTGCTCGGTGATCCGGCCTACCACGGCCGCTTTGGCTTTCGTGCAGAACCGTCACTCGTGTTTCCGGGCGTACCGGCCGAGTATTTCCAGGCCATCGTCTTCCGAGGTGGGCTGCCCTGCGGCGATGTCACCTACCACCGTGCGTTCTACGCCTGACATTGCACACATTCCGCCAGGAAACCGCTGCCCACCTGTGCAACAATTGCGCGATTCAACACCTTCCGCGCGCAGCCCGATCGAATCACATCGGGTCGCGCGCCGCGCCTTCGTACCCAGCATGGCTGAACACTCCGCTCCGGCTCTGGAGATCGACCCGAAATACGGTCCCTTCGACAAGCACACACCGATGATGCAGCAGTATCTTCGGTTGAAATCGGGCCACCCCAGCACGCTTGTCTTCTATCGCATGGGCGACTTCTACGAGCTCTTCTACGATGACGCGCGCCGCACTGCGAAGCTCATCGACATCACGCTGACGCGCCGCGGCAGCTCCAACGGGCATCCGATCCGCATGGCGGGCATCCCGTTCCACGCCGCCGAGCAATACCTCGCCAAGCTGGTCAAGCTGGGCGAATCGGTCGCCATCTGCGAGCAGATCGGTGATCCGGCCACCACCAAGGGCCCCGTTGAGCGCAAGGTCGTGCGCGTCGTTACACCCGGCACGCTGACGGACGCGGCGCTGCTCTCCGACAAGGTGAACAACCACCTGCTGGCCATCGCGCAACTGCCGGGCAAGCGCGGCGCGGCGCCGCTGATCGGCCTGGCGTGGCTCAACCTCGTCGGTGGCGAACTGCGTGTGATGGAGTGCAGCCCCGACCAGCTCGATCGCGAACTCGAACGCATCCGCCCCGCCGAAGTGCTGGCCGATGACGCCACGCTCAACGCCATCCAGGTCGACGTTGCCCGCACACGCCTGCCCGATTGGCACTTCGATGTGGAAGCCGGTACGCGCCGCCTGCGCGAACAACTGGGCGTAGCAAGCCTCGTCGCCTTCGGCGCGGAAACGCTGACGGCCGCACTGGCCGCCGCTGGCGCATTGCTGAACTACGCAGCGGCCACGCAAGGCCAATCGCTGCGTCACGTGATCGGCCTGACTGTCGAGCACGAAAGCGAATTCATCGGCCTGGACACTGCCACGCGTCGCAATCTGGAGCTGACGGAGACGCTGCGCGGGCAGGAATCGCCGACGCTGTTCTCGCTGCTCGACACCTGCGCCACCAGCATGGGCAGCCGTCTGCTGCGCCATTGGCTGCATCATCCGCTGCGCGATCGCGCGGTGCCCCAGGCGCGTCAGCAGGCCATTGAAGTGCTGCTCGGCGGCGATTGGCAGACGCTGCGCGCGACACTGCGCACGCTGTCGGACGTGGAGCGCATCACCGGGCGACTGGCGCTGCTGTCGGCACGCCCGCGCGATCTCTCTTCGCTGCGCGATACGCTCGCGCGCCTGCCGGAGATTCGCGAGGAGTTGCCTAAAGACGACAATGCGAGTGACGCCGCCCCGCTGCTCGCCGAGTTGTACGCCGCGCTCGCCCTGCCCGCAGACGCGCACGCGCTGCTCCAGCGCGCCGTCATGGCCGAGCCGGCAGCCATGGTGCGCGACGGCGGCGTCATCGCACGTGGCTACGACGCCGATTTGGACGAACTGCGCGACATCTCCGAGAACTGCGGCCAGTTCCTCGTCGACTTGGAAGCGCGCGAGCGCGAGCGCACCGGCATTGCCAATCTGCGTGTTGAATACAACCGCGTGCACGGTTTCTATATCGAAGTCACCAACGGCCAGGCGGCCAAGGTGCCTGACGACTACCGCCGCCGCCAGACGCTGAAGAACGCCGAGCGCTACATCACGCCCGAGCTGAAGGCGTTTGAAGACAAGGCGCTGTCCGCGCAAGACCGCGCGCTGTCGCGCGAAAAACTGCTCTACGAAGAACTGCTGCAGAAGCTGTTGCCGCACCTGGCTGAGTTCAAGCGGATCGCGGCCGCGCTCGCACAGGCCGACGTGCTGGCCACGCTGGCCGAGCGCGCGCATGCACTGTCGTGGTCGCGCCCGACGCTGACCGACGCGCCCGGTATCGAGCTCGCGCGTGCACGCCATCCCGTCGTCGAACAGCAGGTCGAGCAATTCGTCGCCAACGACTGCATGCTGCAGGACGCGCGCAAGCTGCTGCTGATCACCGGCCCGAACATGGGCGGTAAATCAACCTTCATGCGCCAGACCGCGCTGGTTGTACTACTCGCCTACGTGGGCGCATTCGTGCCGGCGGAAGCCGCCACCATCGGCCCGATCGACCGCATCTTCACCCGCATCGGCGCCGCCGACGATCTGGCGGGCGGGCGCTCGACCTTCATGGTGGAGATGACGGAAGCCGCAGCCATCCTGCACCGTGCCACGCCCAACAGCCTCGTGTTGATGGACGAAATCGGGCGCGGCACGAGCACGTTCGATGGCCTCGCGCTTGCCTGGGCGATTGCACGTCATCTGCTGTCGCACAACCGCAGCCACACGCTCTTCGCCACGCACTACTTCGAGCTGACGCAACTGCCGCAGGAGTTCGCGCAGGCGGCAAACGTGCATCTCTCGGCGGTTGAACATGGTGATGGCATCGTCTTCCTGCATGCGGTGCAGGAAGGCCCGGCCAGTCAGAGCTACGGCTTGCAGGTTGCGCAACTGGCGGGCGTGCCGCAGCCGGTCATCCGCGCCGCGCGCAAGCGCCTCGCCTGGCTCGAGCAGCATTCCGCCGATACCGGCGCCACGCCGCAGCTCGACCTGTTCGCGCTCGCCGCTGAGAGCCCCGTCGACGATGACGAAGACGATGCACCTGTCGAAGCGCCCGACAGCGCGCTGGCGGATGCACTCGCCGGCATCGACCCCGACGACATGACGCCGCGCGAAGCGCTGGACGCGCTATATCGGCTCAAGGCGCTGGCGAGCCCGTCCGCCTGATCCCGATGGTCCGGTCCGGCTTGGCTTCGCGCACATTCCAATGCATCGCCGTGGCGTTGGCGATACTGCTGCCAGTTGCCACGCCGGCCGCGCCCAAGGCCGCGAAGCCTGCTGCCGCTTCTGGTGCGCCCGCCGCCTTCACTTTCACGGTGATCGGCAACGTGCCCGAGCGCGCCGAAGATGTCGCCCCCGTCCATGCGCTGCTCGACGCCATCGACGCCGAACACCCGGCCTTCGTCGTCCATCTCGGCAACCTCAAGGGCCGCGACGAATCGTGCTCCGATACGCTGCTCGAAGCACGCCATGACCTGCTCGACAGCTTGATCGCGCCCGTCATCTACATCCCCGGTGACCACGACTGGAGCGACTGCCAGCGCCCCGCCGCCGGCAGCTTCGACCCCGTCGAACGCCTGCTCCGCCTGCGCGAGCTGTTCTACCCCGACGACAACACGCTCGGCCAGCGCACCATGACGGTCATGCGTCAATCCGATCAGGCCAAGTTCCGCAGCTACCGCGAAAACACGCGCTGGGCGATGGGCGACGTGCTCTTCGTCACGCTCAACGTGCCCGGCGACAACAACAACTACAAGACCGCTGGCGGGCGCAACGGTGAATACGAAGACCGCCTGGAAGCCAATCGCCAGTGGCTCGCGCGCGCCTTTGCCGTGGCACGCCAACGCAAGATGGCCGGCGTGGTGGTCATGATGCAAGCGGATCCGCTGTTTGAAGACGGCTGGGAACGCCGCCGTGCGCCGAACCTACTGGACGGTCTGCTACGCCGCCGCTCGCACGACGGCTATCTCACGCTCAAGCGGCAATTGCGCACGCTCACGCGCGACTACGACGGCGCGGTGCTGCTCATTCACGGCGCCAGCCAGACCTTCCTGCTCGATCGCCCACTCAAGGACGAAGACGGCCGTCCCGACCCGCATGTCATGCGCGCGCGCACCTATGGCTCGCCGGTGCTCGATCGCTGGCTGGAGGTGTCCGTCACGCCGGGCCGCACGCCACTCTTCCACATCCGCAGCCGCCGCATCGACAACACCCCCGCTCCGGCGCCGGAAATCTCGCCCGCGCCGATGCAATGAAAAACGGCAATGAAAAACGGGAGCCGAAGCTCCCGTTCTCACATCTGGATGGACTTGCCGATCAGTGCAGCGTGTGCGGCTTGTCGTCGTCTTCGTCCTCGTCCACCACTTCGAGGCCGCTCTCACCGTGCACGTGGCCGTGCTCGATTTCTTCAGCCGTGGCTTCACGCACTTCCGTCACCTTCAGTTCGAAGCGCAGCGCCATGCCGGCCAGCGGGTGGTTGCCGTCCAGCACAACCTTGTCTTCAGCTACGTCGGTGACGGTGTAGACGATGGCATCTTCCTCGTCGCCGTCTTCGGGCACGCCTTCGAACTGCATGCCGACTTCCAGCGGCTCCGGAAAGCGATCACGCGGCTCGATCTTGATCAACTCTTGATCGTAGTCACCGAAAGCGTCGTCCGGTTCGAGCTGCAGTTTGGTCTCGAAGCCTTGTTCCTGGCCGTCCAGCGCTTCCTCGATCTTGGGGAACGTGCCATCATAGCCGCCGTGCAAATACACCATCGGCTCATCGGACTCCTCGATGACGTTGCCCTGCGCGTCGGACAGTTTGTAAGCCACCGACACCACCGTATTCTTCGCGATTTTCAATTGCGCACTCCATGAACGAAGTCCCATTATACGCTGCCGATGGCGGCGTCCAACCCGCTCTTCCGGCTGGGCATCCGGCGCAACTCCTCGGTGGCCTGTCACCGCGCGATTTCATGCGCACGCACTGGCAGAAAAAGCCCCTGCTGATCCGTCAGGCACTTTCGCCTGAAGAGATGCGTGCGCTTCACTTTCCGCTGTCACCCGAACGTGTGCTTGCCTTGGCCGCGCGCCCCGACGTCGAATCCCGCCTGATCGCGCAATCGCGCGGGCGCTGGTCGTTCAACCACGGCCCATTCGACGAGCGTCCGCTGCCCTCGCGCAAGACGCGCAACTGGTCGGTGCTCGTGCAAGGCGCGAACCTCGTCGAGCCGGCCGTCGAAGCGCTCATGCAGCGTTTCCGCTTCATCCCTGACGCGCGACTCGATGACGTGATGATCAGCTTCGCGACCGACGGCGGCGGCGTCGGCCCGCACTTCGATTCGTACGATGTGTTCCTGCTGCAGGCGCACGGCAAACGCCGCTGGCGAATTTCCGCGCAGGATGACCTCACGCTCGTGCCGGATCTGCCACTCAAAATCCTCGCCAACTTCCAGCCCGAAGAAGAGTTCGTGCTTGAGCCCGGCGACATGCTCTACCTGCCTCCGCACTACGCGCACGACGGTGTGGCCGAGGGCGACTGCATGACGTATTCGATCGGCTTCCGCTCGCCGTCGTATCGCGAATTGGCCGGCCACTTTCTGGGCTTCCTGTCGCAAACGCTGGAAGACGATCCCAACTTCGAAGGCCGTTACGCCGATCCCGACCAGAAACCCACCGATCGCCCTGGCGAACTGCCGGCCGCCATGGTCAAGGCGCTCGCTCAGAAGCTAAACGCGCTGCGCTGGACACCGGAACTCGTTGGAGAATTCCTTGGCGCCTATCTCTCCGAGCCTAAGGACCATGTCGACTTCGTCACGCAGCCGCGCCTGCCGCTCGCACGCTTCACGGCGCGGGCACGCAAGGAAGGCATCGTGCTCGATGCACGTACGCAGGCGTTGTATGACGGGCAACGCTTCTGGATCAACGGCGATACGTTCGAGCCTTCGGGTACGCTGCTTGCGTGGCTCGCTGCGTTGGCGGATGCGCGCCGCGCGAGCGCTGCCTCAGTCGATGCCGCTGCGGAGTTGCCCGATCTCATGGACACGCTGCATGCATGGTACGAAGAAGGCTGGCTGAGGCTGGCCGGGCCCGCACAGCGATGATTCCACATTGAAACAGATCGTTACAAAAGCGCTTGAATCGAAGGTGCGCCAAGCCCTACCCGGCTACACAGGGTGGGTAAAGATCGCTATAATCCGACGCTAGCTTGCAGCCGGACCAGCCCTTGGCGGCTTGGCTGCCAGCATAAAAGAAGGTGTCGTACTAGAGCGATAATTACCGGTAATTATTCATCGCCCTTTCTGTTGTTCGCTTTCCATATTCAGTTTAAGGATCGAAAATGAAAAAGTCTCTCCTGATCGCCTCGTTGATGGCTGCTGTGGCTCTGGCCGCTTGCGGTAAGAAGGAAGAAGCCGCTGCTCCGGCCGCTGCTCCGGAAGCTTCGGCTCCCGCCGCTGCTGCTCCGGCTGCTGCTGCTCCGGCCGCTTCGGACGCTGCTGCTGCACCGGCAGCACCGGCTGCTTCGGACGCTGCTGCTGCTTCGGCTCCGGCTGCTGACGCTTCGGCTCCGGCTGCTAAGCAATAATCGCGTTTCTCGCGAGACGAAAAAGCCGACCTTCGGGTCGGCTTTTTCATGGGCGTAACTTATGCAGCAACGGGGCCGCAACTGTGCCGCCCGACCGCCATTTAAAGTTGTTTCTGAATCTTACAAGCAATCACTGCCAGACCCTGCACCCTCAAACGGTGCGCCAAAGCAGACCTTCGTCCTGATCTGCGATCGGCACATCTTCAACATGGACCCCCAGCGGTACGGCAATCGCCTGAGCCGCCAGCAGCGGCGTGTTGTTCTGCTTGGACAGATGTGCAGCCACCACCGTATGCAACGCGCCGTGACGCACGCGTGTGAGGATCGCCGCAGCAATATCATTGGCCAGATGGCCAAAGTCCCCGCCGATACGACGCTTCAACGACCACGGATACGCTGAATTGGCCAACATCTCGCGGTCGTGATTGCATTCGAGCACGAGTGCATGCATGCCTTCCAGATGCGCGCAGAGGTATTCCGTCGACATACCGGCATCCGTCAGCACGCCCAGCCGCCGCGCGCCGTCGTTGAAGACGAACTGCAACGGTTCGCGCGCGTCGTGCGGCACGGTGTATGGCAGGATCTGCAGATCGCCGATGCCGAACACTTCGTCTGCACGACAGAAGCGTACGGCCGCACGATCGGCACCACGCGAGTTCTCGGTGGCCCGAAACGTACCGTGGCTGGTCCAGACGGGGATATTGAATTTGGCAGCCACCGCATAGGCGCTGCCGACGTGATCGCTATGCTCGTGCGTGACGAGGATGGCGTTGAGGGATTCCGGCGCACAGCCCAGGCGTTCGAGCCGCCGCACGGTTTCGCGGATACCGAATCCGCAATCGAGCAGGATACGCGTGCACGTCGTTCCGCTTGCGGATTCGACGAGCAGCGCATTCCCTTCACTGCCGCTGCCAAGGCTGGCGAATCTCAGTGTCATCGCCCACCCAGGCAGCCGTACTGCATGATGCTGATTACCGCAGCTGCTCGTCGAGCAACGACAGGATGCGCTTGCCGATATCGCCAGTCTGCGCGGTGCCGTCATCGTTCTGCACCAACACCGTCGACGACGTGCCGGCATCCTTGACCACCACGCGGTAACGCTTGGCGCGCTTCAGGTCTTCGATCTTCGTGCCCGAGAACAAGCGCGAGAAGAAGCCCGGCGCATTCGCTTCAGCGCGGGTGTCGGCGTAGCGGACGAAGTACACGCCTTGCGTGCGATCGCGGTCATCCACGGTGAAGTTCACGCGGTCCAGCGCCAGACCCACGGTGCGCCAAGCGCGGTCGAAAGGCTCCGGAACCTGCAGGGCCGGTTGACCGTTCGATTGCGTCAGCAGCGACGGGCCGGCAGCGCGTGCAGTCTGCACACCCTCAGTGCCCTTCGCGCCATCTTCCACCGGATGCGCCGCTTGCGTCTGCGCAAGCTTCTGCTGCGCGGCTTCCTTGCTGGCGCCAAGGCGCTGCATCAGGCGCGAGAGGAATTCGGCCTCGAGTTCGGGGTCGGCCGGGCGCGGTGTCCACACGGTCTGATCCTTGGACGAACCCACCAGTTGCTCCTGCGCGCCGCGGTGCGAGATGTAGACCTCGACGCTGCCGTTCGGGCCCTTCTCGATGCGGGTGCGGAACTTGTCGCGCTCGGAAGTCGAATACAGACCATCGAATACCTTGCCGATGGTGCGACGGAGGATGTCCTGCGGAATCTTCGCGCGGTTCTCGGCCCAGTCGGTTTCCATGATGCCGGTTTCAGGCGAATCGATCACCAGCAGGAAGCCCAGTTCTTGCCAGAAGGTGCGCAGTTGCGGCCACAGAGCGTCAGGCGTGGTCTTCACGACCAGCCAGCGCTGGTTGCCGTCACGCTCGATGCGCATGTCAGACACGGCGGGCAGCACATTTTCAGTGCCCGAACCCGGCGTCGTGACCTTCGGCGCAGTGGACGTATAGGCCGACAGCGTGGTCGTGCCCGTGTCCGGTGCGGCATAGCGGCGGTCGGCCTGGATGCCGGTCAGATCGGGCGGAACTTCCAGCGTCGGGCCCTTCTTTGCCTGCGACTTGTAATCGATGCGGTCCGGCTGCATCACCTCATTGACGGTATCGCAACCGGAAATCAGGGCAACCGACAACGCGGCCAGCAACAGTTGAGCAGACGTCGCCACAGCCCCGCGACGGGTTTGGTGCAGTTTCATTGACTTGCGATCCTTCAGATGAGAACGATGGCTTAAGGGCCTGAGAAGCGCCTTGAAACAATCAGGAGAGCAGCCCGGCATCCTTCAGGGATGCACGCACAACCTCGTGATACTGGGGTGCCAGCGGCGTCAATGGCAGGCGGATGCCGCCTTCCATCTTGCCCATGGCCTGGAGAGCCCACTTGACGGGGATCGGGTTCGCCTCGACGAACAGATTCTTGTGCACCGACAGCAGTTGCATGTGGATGCGGCGAGCCGTCTCGACGTCGCCGCGCATGGCGGCGGCGCACAGCTCGTGCATGGCACGCGGCGCCACGTTGGCCGTCACGGAGATATTGCCATGGCCACCCAGCAGCATCAGCGCGATGGCGGTCGGGTCATCCCCGCTGTAGATCTTGAACGAGGCCGGCGCGCCCTTGATGAGTTGCGCGGCGCGGTCGATGTTGCCGGTCGCTTCCTTCACACCGATGATGCCCGGCACTTCTGCCAGACGCAGCATGGTCTCGACCGTCATATCGGCCACGGTGCGGCCCGGCACGTTGTACAGGATGACCGGCAGGTCGACCGACTCAGCCACCTTGCGGAAGTGCAGATAGATGCCTTCCTGCGTCGGCTTGTTGTAGTACGGCACAACCTGCAGCGAGGCATCTGCGCCCACCTGCTTGGCGTAGGCCGTCAGTTCGATGGCCTCGGTGGTGGAGTTGCCGCCGGTGCCGGCAATGATGGGGATGCGTTTGTTGGCCTGCTCGACCGCCACGCGGATCAGCTCACGGTGCTCTTCCACCGACACCGTCGGGGATTCACCACTGGTGCCGACGATCACGATGCCGTCGGTGCCCTCGGCGATATGCCAGTCGATCAGCTTGCGCAGGGACGGGAAATCAAGGCTGCCGTCCTCGTGCATGGGCGTGACGATGGCGACGAGACTGCCGGAAATCTGGATCATGGTTTCGAAAGCAGACAAAAGCGTGAACGTAAACAGTCGGATTGTACCGGATCGTCAGAACGGATTCGCCACATCTGGGACCCGCCAAGAGACGGGTACAACCCGACACTCAGCAACTTCAAAGTGCGTAGCGCGGGGCGACGGCCCCGGCAAGCTCGCGGACGGCGCAAACCCGCTGCACGTAAGCGTCTCGGGGCAATGCAAGGAAACCATCTTCGTAGCCAATCACGCGCAATTGACCCCGCACCGCGTCGAGCAGTTCACCCGGCGCCAGCAGGAATGCCGGATTGGACGGTTTCCCGACGGTTTCGTTTCCGACGGCGAAGGTTTCGTAGATCAGCCGTCCACCCGGCGCGACGGCCGCCAGCAATTGCGGCCAGAGCGGTCGATGCAGGTAATTCGTCACGACGACCGCATCGAAGGTGGCTCCAGCAGGCAACGGCCAAGGACCGCCCTCAATATCGGCGACGATGGTTTCGGCGACATCCGACAGACCCGAAAGCGCCGCCGCATCGCGATCGACGCCGGTCACACGCAGACCGCGCGCGGCAAGCCAGCGCGCGTGGCGGCCGCTGCCGCAGGCCACATCCAGCACGGAGGCACCGGCCGGCAGTTCAGCCGCCCAGCGCACCACCCACGGTGAAGGCGCGGCGAGTGTGTGCGGATCGAATGCGACAGCGGACATCAACCACCCATCAGCTATAGGACAGGCCCATTGCCTCGCGCACCTCGCGCATGGTCTCTTGCGTGACCTTGCGTGCGTTGTCGCAACCGTCAGCGATGATGGCGCGCAGCAGCGACGGATCATCCATGTACTTCTGAGCGCGTTCGAACATCGGCTGCTGCTCGCGCAGAATGCCCTCGATCACCGGCTGCTTGCATTCCAGGCAACCGATGCCGGCGCTGCGGCAACCCTTCTGCACCCATTCCTTGGTATCCGCGTCGGAATACACCAGATGGAGTTGCCACACCGGGCACTTGTCCGGGTCACCCGGATCGGTGCGGCGCACGCGGGCCGGGTCGGTTGGCATGGTGCGAACCTTTTTCTCGACGGTTTCCTTGTCCTCACGCATGCGGATCGTGTTGCCGTACGACTTGGACATCTTCTGGCCATCGAGACCGGGCATGCGCGACGCTTCGGTCAGCAGCACCTGCGGCTCGGGCAGGATGATCTTGCGGGCGCCTTCCAGGTAGCCGAACAGGCGTTCGCGGTCACCCATCGAGAGGCTCTGCGATTCGGCCAACAGCGCGCGCGCTTGCTCCAGAGCATCGTCCTCACCGCGTTCCTGGTGGGCGGTGCGCAGTTCCAGATACAGCTTGGCGCGCTTGCCGCCGAGCTTCTTGGCCGCTTCCAGCGCCTTCTCTTCGAAGCCGGGTTCGCGGCCGTACAGATAGTTGAAGCGGCGGGCGACCTCGCGCGTCATCTCGACGTGCGGCACCTGGTCTTCACCCACCGGCACGAAGCCGGCGCGATAGATCAGGATGTCGGCGGCCTGCAGCAGCGGGTAACCGAGGAAGCCGTAGGTGGAGAGATCCTTTTCCTTGAGCTTCTCGATCTGGTCTTTATAGGTCGGCACCCGCTCGAGCCAGCCGAGCGGCGTGCCCATCGAGAGCAGCAGAAACAGCTCGGCATGCTCGGGCACGCGGCTTTGGATGAACAGCGTGGACTGCGTCGGATCAACGCCGGCGGCCAACCAATCGATCAGCATTTCCCACACCGATTCCTCGATCACCTCGGGCGACTCGTAGTGCGTGGTCAGCGCGTGCCAATCAGCGACGAAGAAGAAGCACGGGTATTCGGCCTGCAGCCGGACCCAGTTTTTCAGGACGCCGTGGTAGTGGCCCAGGTGCAGGGCACCGGTCGGACGCATGCCAGAGAGAACGCGTTCAGGAAACATGTGGGAAATGGAATGGGAGACTTAGGAAAACAGCAACTGCAGCGGACTCAGCATCCATTGCAGCAATTGAAACAGCAGCGCCATGATCGGGCGCATCCAGACGTTGGTGATGACGTTGGAAATGATCAGCGCCATCACGATGAAGAAGCCGAACGGCTCGATGCGCGCCAACACCAGCGCTGCACGCGGTGGCAGCAGCGCCGCCAGCACGCGTCCGCCATCGAGCGGCGGCAGCGGAAACATGTTGAACGCCGCCATCACCATATTGACCAGAATGCCCGCGCGCGCCATGCCGATCAGGAACGGCTCGTTCACGCCGCCCACGGCGAACAGCACGGCCAGCACGCCCCAGATAATTGCCTGAACAAAGTTGGAGGCCGGCCCCGCCAGCGCCACCCACATGCCATGCCAGCGCGGATCTCGCAGGCGGTCGAAACGCACCGGCACGGGCTTGGCATAGCCGAAGACGAAGGCGCCCTTGGTCGCGAAATACAGCAGCAGCGGCATCGCAATCGTGCCGATCGGGTCGATGTGCCGCAGCGGGTTGATGCTGATGCGGCCCATGACATAGGCCGTGTCGTCGCCGAAATGCTTGGCGACATAGCCATGCGCGGCCTCATGCAGCGTGATGGCAAACAGGACGGGAATCGCGTAAACCGCGATATTCTGGATCAGTGTGGGGTCCATAGGCGGACTATTGTAGCAAGCGCGCGCGGCAGCACGCCGCCCTGGCACTTGCCTACAGGCCGACGCGGGCCGTGTCGCCCCGCCCCTTGCGCACGAGTTCGGGCTCGCCGCCGGTCAGGTCGATGACGGTGGTGGGTTCGGCCGGGGCCGGGCCGCCGTCAATGACGAGTTCGAGCTGTTTTTCCAGCCGATCACGAATAGCCTCGGCCTCGTTGAGCGGCTCATCGTCGCCAGGCAGTTGCAGCGTGGCCGACAGCAGCGGCTCGCCCAGTTCGGCCATCAGCGCCAGGGGGATCAGGTGTTCCGGCACCCGCAGGCCGATGGTCTTGCGCGACGGGTGCGAGAGCCGGCGTGGCACTTCCTTGGTCGCCTCCAGCAGGAACACGAAGGGGCCCGGCGTGGCTGCCTTCAGCACGCGGTATTGCTTGTTGTCGACGCGCGCAAACGTGGCCAGTTCGGAAAGATCCCGGCACATCAGCGTCAGGTGGTGCTTCTCGTCGATGCCGCGCACACGGCGCAGGCGCTCGACGGCCGATTTATCGTCTAGGTGGCATGCCAGCGCGTAGCAGGAATCGGTGGGCAGCGCGACCAAGCCGCCGGCGCGGATGATTTCCGCCGCTTGGCGAATCAGGCGCCCTTGCGGCGTGGTCGGATGAATCTGGAAGAACTGGGACATGTGGGGCGCGGGCGGGTGCGAAGACTGATGGCTTGCGGCTTACGACATCCACCGGCTCCACACCGGTGTCAGGTTGTCGGGCAGCGGCGGCAAGGTGCCGAGTTCGATCCGGCCCTCGCCCGGCCCGTGGAAGTCCGACCCGCGCGAGGCGAGCAGGCCATAGCGGCGCGCCACGTCGGCGTACAGGGCGTATTGGTCGGGCGTGTGGCTGCCGGTGATGACCTCGACGCCCTCGCCGCCGAGGTCCTTGAACTCGTCAAACAGCGCGCTGTGCTCGACCAGCGACAGCGTGTAGCGGCCCGGGTGCGCCATCACCGCGACGCCGCCGGCGCCCTTGATCCAGTTGATTGCGTCGGCCAGGCGCGACCAGCGGTGCGGCACGTAGCCTGGCTTGCCGTCGCCGAGGTAGCGGTCGAACACCTCAGAAATATCGCGGCAGTGGCCGTGTTCCACCAGAAAGCGCGCGAAGTGTGTGCGCGAGACCATGTCGGGATTGCCGGCGTAGCTGAGTGCGCCTTCGTAGGCGCCTTCGATGCCGAGCTTGGCGAGCGCGGCGCTGATGTCTTCGGCGCGCGCACAGCGGCCGGAGCGGGTACGTTCCAGCCCTTGCACCAGATCAACGTTCTGTGGATCGATACCCAAGCCGACGATGTGCAGCGTACGCCCCGCCCATGTGACGGAAATCTCCACGCCCGACAGATAAGCCATGCCCAGAGAGGCCGCAGCTTCGCGCGCGGCGGCCTGACCGCTTACTTCGTCATGGTCGGTCAGCGCCCAGAGCGTCACACCGTGAGCAGCGGCACGCGCGGCCACTTCGTGCGGCGCGAGCAGCCCGTCCGACACCGTGGAATGACAGTGCAGATCGGCGTTTCGGGCAGAGGCGGCGGAAATATGGGGCATTTCGTCATTTTACTGCTGCGGCGCGGAATCGGGGGCTGCCACCCCACCACAGAGCGGCAAGGGAAGACCCGACTGCCCGTGGCGGTGTTCGCGGTGCGCCGCTTGCTGCGCGCTATAGTGGCCGCATTGTTTTGCTCTCTGCGCTTTGTCATGACTTCCGCCGCCGCCCTCCCCGCCGATTCCATCCAACGCTTGGCGCAACACATCGACGTGCTGGTCGTGGGCGCGGGGCCGGTGGGCCTGTTCGCGGCGTTCCAGGCGGGCGTGCTCGGAATGTCGTGCGTGCTGGTGGATGCGCTGGACCGTCCAGGTGGTCAATGCACCGAGCTGTACCCGGAAAAGCCCATCTACGACATTCCCGCGCTCGTGTCCTGCACCGCGCAGGAACTCGTCGACCGGCTGATGGCGCAGTGCGCGCCGTTCGAATATCCGATCCTGTGCGGCCGCCGCGCTGAAACCGTGGAGACGCTGGAGGGCGAGCACGGCCGGCGCTTTCGCGTGACCACCAGTGCCGGCGACGTGTTCGACTGTGCCGCTGTGCTCATTACCGCGGGCAATGGCGCCTTTACGCCGCAACGCGTGGCCCTGCCCGAGGCGGCCGCGCTGGAAGGCCGCCATCTGCACTACGCGGTGCGCGATACCGCCCGCTTTGCCGGCAAGCGCGTCGTCATTGCCGGCGGTGGTGATTCCGCACTCGACTGGGCGCTGGCACTGCGCAAGGTAGCCGCGCGCGTGACGCTGGTGCATCGGCGAGAAGGTTTTCGCGCGGCCGATGCGAGCGTCGCCGAGATGCGCGCCGCCGTGGCTGCCGGCGAGATGGACTTCGTGCTCGGCATGGTCGCTCGCCTGGACAGCACACCCGATGGCACGCTCACCGGTGCGACCATCCGCGGGCGCGACGGCGAAACCGTTCTGCCGTGCGACGAGCTGATCGCGCTGTATGGGCTGGTGTCCGAGCCGGGCCCGATCGCCAACTGGGGCGTGGAGATGCGCGCAGGCCGCATCACAGTGGAAACCACGGCGTACGAAACCTCGCGGCCGGGCGTCTTTGCGGCGGGTGATATCGCGCTGTATCCGAACAAGCAGAAGCTGATCCTGTCGGGCTTCCATGAGGTGGCGATGGCGCTGCGCCGCGCGTATCGCTATGCGAATCCCGACAAAACGCTGGTGCATACGCATTCGAGCAACGACGCAGGGTTGCAGACGAAGCTGCATGTGGCGACGGCTGAATGACCGCGCCCCCGCGTGACGCGCACGTCGTTGTCATCGGCGGCTACGGCTTTTTCGGGCGACGGCTGGTCGAGCGCCTGTCGGCCCATGCCTCCCTGACGGTGACGATTGCCGGACGGTCGCTGTCGAAGGCGCAAGCCTTGGCCGACGCCCTGCTGCCGACGGCCCACGCCACGCTGCGCGCTGCGGCCATCGATATCCACGCGCCCGATTTTGATCAGCATCTGCAGGCGCTCGCGCCGGATCTACTGATCCACACCGGCGGGCCATTCCAAGGGCAGGACTATCACGTGGCCCGCGTCTGCATTGCCGCGGGCGTGCACTACATCGACCTCGCAGATGGCCGCGTCTTCGTGCAAGACATCGTGACGCTGGACGAGGCGGCCAGGCAGGCCGGCGTGCTCGTCGTCAGCGGGGCCAGTTCGGTGCCAGCCCTGTCCGGCGCGGCGGTTGACTACCTGACGCGCGACATGGCCTCGGTGCGTTCCATCGACATTGGCATCAGCCCGGGCAACCGCACAGAGCGCGGACTGTCGACCATTCAGGCGATCCTGACGTATTGCGGCAAGCCGCTGCCGTCTGCGGGGGAGCCGGTTTTTGGGTGGAGCGGCACGTGGCGCCATACCTACCCGGCGCCGGTAGGCGAGCGGCTGATGTCGCCATGCGATGTGCCGGATCTGGCGCTGTTCCCGCAACGCTACTCGGGCACGCCGCATGTACGCTTTGGCGCCGGGCTGGAGCTGCACCTCCTGCATCGCGGCATGAACGTGATGGCGGCGCTGGCGCGGGTCGGGCTGATCAATAACTGGACGCGCTACACACGCTGGCTGAAGGCCGCGTCCGATTGGTTCCTGAATTGGGGCTCGGATGTGGGCGGCATGCATTTGCGTGTTGACGGGCTGCATGCCGATGGCACGTCGCGGTCGCGCCTGTGGCACCTCTTGGCCATTCGCGGTGACGGCCCCTACGTGCCGACGCTTGCTGCAGCGGCGCTGGTCCGCCGATTCCTGGAAGGCACACTGCCGCAGCGCGGAGCGATGCCCTGCGTCGGACTGCTCACGCTGGACGACTTTGCGCGCGAAACCGGCGGCCTGGCGATCACGATGCAAGAGGCGCACGCATGACCGCTTCGCTCTACGAAACCGTACTCGGCGAGCGGTACACGCAACTGGCGTCGGCGGTACAGGCGTTCCACCGGATAGCCGGACGGGTGGCCCTGCACGGCGAGGTCGAAACCGAACCGCCCGCCTCCCG
>Ga0207690_10000811_pt1 | contig 20049 bp, 14 predicted proteins | sample KBSC23metaG_FD_184315 | JGI IMG/M metagenome (GOLD analysis project Ga0207690, IMG submission 184315) | Corn rhizosphere microbial communities from Kellogg Biological Station, Michigan, USA - KBS C2-3 metaG (SPAdes) (version 2) | ecosystem: Host-associated > Plants > Roots > Rhizosphere > Soil ...
ATATCAAACAGCTGGCAATACGCTGTTGCGGTTCACTTATGGGTAATAACTCATTTTGTACACAAACACCATTGCCCGATGCTATGGCCATTTCATATATCGCTCCCAATACACCGCCCTCGGTAACATCGTGCATGGCCGTAACTTCGTTAATACCCGTTGCTGCTGCAACCAGGCCATCGGTTAACGACGAGGTTTGATAGAACAGCTCGCAGCCCTGCTGATAAATTTCGTTACCCAGCTTATTTTTTACCGTTTCCGGGAAACTCATTGCCAATATTGCGGCTGATGATAAGGCGCACTCTTTGGTAACAATAATTACATTACCGGCCTGCGCCTTTTTACTCATCAATATCTGGTTCAGGGGCGCGGTGAGTAACATGGTGCCACCGCCGGCTATGGTTGAATTTTGCCCCTCAATGCTTCCTGTATGCCCGCCAGTAATGGCAACACCTATATCATTGCAATACTGATGTATAAACTGCCAGTATGTAGTAAAATCGGCTTCGCTTATTGATGGCGGAAGGTTTAACACCATTTGCGCGTACATTGGAGCAAAGCCTGTAGTAGCCATATCATTTGCCATTAAATGCACCGATAACCACGCCGACTCCTGCAAGCCCAACGAGGGGATCAACGAAAGCGGATCGCTGGTGAGGGCCAGGCCCATACCTCCGGGCAATTCAACAAGCGCCACATCCACTCCAAAAGCGGGGCCGCTTAAAACTTCGGGCCGTGCATAACCGCAATTGGGCAATATGATATCTTCGAAGCCGCCGTTACTTATTTTTCCTGACAAAGACATTTAAGCTCAATCTAAAAATTTAACATACAGGCCAAAAAAATCGCCGACAGGCACACTCCATTGCTGAACCGGGAACCACTCGGGCAAACCGGTACAGGTCCATTCCAAACTATATTCCCGGCCTGCTAATGCCTTTTCTATCTTTTCAATTAACATGGCCGGTGTGTAAAATGTAGCCGTTACATAAAACGGGTTTTTGCCAAACAGCTGCTGAACTCGCCGCCTTAACACTTTAGGCGAGTTACGGTTCATCATACCAAACGCTATACCGTGCTTACCCACACGTGCGGCTTCTCTTATTACCTGTACCGGGTCGCGGTAATACTCAAACGTTGTAATAAAGGCAACGGCATCAAAAGTATTATCCTTAAAAGGCATAAAATGCGAATCGGCATTTACCAGGTCGCCATTAAACAAGTGCACCGCCTGGCCAAGCATGAACGGGGATAGATCGCCGCCGGTAGCTTCAATACCTATCTCATGCCACCAACGGGTAAAACGGGTAGTGCCGCAACCAAACTCCAGCAATTCTTTAACGCGCGGGTCTTTACCTAATAACTGGCCCATCACCTTCTTTTGCCAAACTTCGGCACGCTTGTAACGCCCTTCGTACCACTGTTCGTAAGTGTCGGTATGTTCGCGGTTAAAAAACCATTCCTGGCGGCCCTGCCAATTGGTGAGGCTTTGTGTTATGACGTTAAATTTGTGTTTTTCGATCTCCATCGGGGTATGCTGTTAAATTTAAAAAGCCTTGCCGCTGCCGTATAAAACAATGCAGGGATAAGACTTACAGGTTAACAGCAACGCCGAAAAACAAGAAGAGTCAAGCATCCCTACGCCGGTATTATCCGTATCAGGTTTCCCGGGTATATTCTCAGCATTAACTTTTATGGTTAAGCACCCCGTGCAAGTATTGCCCAAATGTAAATATTTTCATTTACAATGAGCGCTAAGCGCATTAACATTAATTGTTTTTAACGGGCATTCGCTTTTCATATCTATAATAGTGCCCTGATCTCATAAAAATGGACAATCACACCATTTAGTGCTCTATATCAGTTTTTGGCAGCAATCATCGGGGTATCTTTGTTGCAAGTATGTCAGATCATCAAAAAAACAACAATATCAATGAATTAGGTACCACCCTGCTTCATATCGCCCTGCTCCTGATGGCTTCGGGCGCGAGCAGCGAAAGGGTGAGGAACACTGTCGACAGGATATCAAACGCTTTCGGCTATACTACATATATGCTCATCTCGCAAAGAACATTGTTACTCAGTGTTTATAACGATGCAGGTGAATGCATTTTTAACAGTTTAAAACGCACTTCGGCCCATGGTATCAATTTTAAAATGGTATCGGGCATTAGCAGGATGAGCTGGCTGGTTGTGGAAGAAAAATGGACCATTGAAAAAATAAAGGAAGATATAGCAAGGCTATGCGCCTTGCCGCATTATCCGCGTATGGTAGTTTTGTTGCTAACCGCACTGGCGGGATCGTCTTTTTGCCGGCTGGCTGGCGGAAGCGCGTTAGATATGGCCATGGTTTTTGCCGGAACTATGGCAGGGCTATTCATCAGGCAGGAAGCTGCAAAGAAGCGATTTAACCCTTATATGTGTGTGTATTTTGCCGCTTTAACCTCATCATTAATAGTTGGCAGCCTGGTAAAACTCGATCACCAGGTAAACCACGAATTTGCTTTTGCCACATCGGTACTATTTTTAATACCGGGCGTACCGCTCATCAACGCGTTTTCGGATATGATTGACGGCAACCTGCAAAACGGCATTATACGTGGGCTTAACGGATTCATTATTTCATTCGCTATTGCTTTGGGTTTATTAACATCAATGGCTATTTACCGGTTTTAAAATGGAGTGGTTACAATTATCAGAAAAATGTATTTGGTTTGGCTGCGCGGCTGTTGGCTTCGCGGTGCTGTTTAATGTGCCTGTGCGTACCCTGTTCCCTATTTTTATTATGGGTGCATTGGGCGGACTTACTAAAGTGGCGCTGGTACATTTAGAAGTCAATGTTATTATCGCTTCCCTGGCCGGATCAACACTGATCGGTTTTTTGGGTATTCCATTCGCGCATAATAAACATGCTCCGCCACCGGTTTTCTGCATACCTGCTGTTATACCCATGGTACCCGGTATTTTTGCTTACCGCATGATGCTCGGCCTCATCAAAATAGCAGGCGATATTGATAAAGCTACCTCTGTTCAAATCTTATCAGAAACCATTCACAACGGGCTCAAGGTAATGTTTATACTGATGACGCTTGCCGCTGGTGTTGGTTTACCCATGTTAATTACCCGCAAGGACTCTGCTAAAGATATCAGGTTCAGAAAAACCGGTAAATTTATTGACGATAGCATGGAATAAGGCGTTCTGCCTTATTATTCCCTAAGCTTATTTATCCTACTATAAAGCAGAAAAAAAACCGCCTCTTTGCTGGGAGGCGGTTTACTTCTCAATCCCGGGATGGGTAATTTAGGCTAACACCTCACATGTTAGATCTTTCGGCAATGCGATATTCTCCTTGCCCTCAAATGTTGTTATATATATTTGTTTCATTTCGCTTATTGACGGGTAGCGCGGGTTGGCCCCGGTGCATTGGTCGTCAAACGCCTGCTCGGCCATGGTATCCAGCGTGGCGTAAAAGTTGCCTTCGGTAACACCAAAAGCTTTGATTGATTTTGGTACATTCAATTTAGCTTTCAGTTCTTCTATTGCTCCGATAAGCAATTCCACTTTTTCATCTTCGTTATTGCCGCCTAAATTGAGGTAGTCGGCAATCCTGGCATAGCGCCACTTGGCATTCGGATATTTATATTGCGGAAACGATGCCTGCTTGCGCGGATTATCAACCGCGTTAAAACGGATAACTTCGGTTATCAGCATGGCGTTGGCAATACCATGCGGAACGTGGTGTGTTGCACCCAACTTATGCGCCAATGAATGGCATATCCCTAAAAAGGCGTTGGCGAATGCCATACCTGCCATGGTAGATGCATGAGCTATCTTTTCACGTGCTTTTACATTGGTTGTACCTTCGCTATAAGCATCGGGCAGGTATTTAAATATCAGCCTGATGGCTTCGAGCGCCAGGCCATTGCTAAACTCGGATGCCAATACAGATACATAAGCTTCCAGGCAATGTGTTAAGGCATCGATACCCGAAGCGGCTGTTAACCCTTTTGGCATATTCATCATCAACTCGGCATCAACAATAGCCATATCTGGAGTCAGCTCATAATCGGCTAAAGGATATTTAATATCTGTAGCCTCATCGGTAATAACCGCGAACGGAGTTACCTCTGAGCCTGTACCTGCCGAAGTAGGAATAGCTACAAACGATGCCTTACCGCCCATTTTAGGGAAAGCGCATACGCGTTTACGGATATCCATAAAGCGCATGGCCAGGTCTTCAAATTGCTCCTGCGGATGTTCGTATAAAACCCACATAATTTTAGCAGCATCCATTGGCGAACCGCCGCCTAAGGCAATAATGGTATCCGGCTGAAAGTTGATCATTTCAACCGCGCCTTTCCTGGCGCATAGCAAAGTTGGATCGGGCTCAACATCAAAATAAACTACGTGCTCAATTCCTATTTCATCGAGTACCTTGGTGATGTGCTCTGTAATACCTAACTGGAACAATACTTTATCGGTAACAATAAATGCCCGCTTTTTGCCCAGCTCTTTTAACTCTCTTAAAGCTACCGGCAAACAGCCGTATTTAAAGTATATTTTTTCGGGCACCCTGAACCAAAGCATATTTTCGCGTCGTTTAGCTACTGTTTTAATATTTAATAAATGTTTTACTCCTACGTTTTCGGATACGGAATTACCTCCCCAGCTACCGCATCCAAGCGTTAACGACGGAGAAAGTTTAAAATTGAAAATATCGCCGATAGCACCTTGTGATGACGGCATGTTGATAATGGTACGGCCGGTTTTCATTGCCGCGCCAAACTTTTCAATCCGGGCCTGGCTTTTTACCGCATCAGTATATAAAACCGAAGTATGCCCTATGCCGCCTAATTTTACCAGGCGCACCGCTTTGGTTAAAGCATCGTCAAAGTTTTTTGCTTTATACATGGCTAATACCGGCGAAAGCTTTTCGTGCGAGAACGGCTCTTCCAACTCTACCGACTGAACCTCACCGATCAGCACTTTGGTTTCGAGCGGTACGGTTATCCCCGCAAGAGCAGCAATCTTGGCGGCTGTCTGGCCAACAATATTCACGTTAAGTATGCCATTTACCAATAGTACCGCACCCACTTTGCTGGTTTCGGTTTTTGATAAGATGTAAGCGCCACGGTCTAAAAACTCCTGTTTAACTTCGTTATAAACCTCGTCGAGCACAATTACACTTTGTTCGGAGGCGCAAATCATCCCGTTATCAAATGTTTTGGATAACAGGATAGAGTTTACCGCCATTTTTATATGAGCAGTTTCGTCGATAATTGCAGGGGTATTGCCCGCGCCAACGCCAATGGCAGGTTTACCCGATGAATAAGCCGCCTTAACCATTCCCGGGCCACCGGTTGCCAGTATCAGGTCGGCTTCGGCCATTACAATTTGCGATAGCTCAACACTTGGCTCATCTATCCACCCTATTATACCTTGCGGGGCACCCGCTTTAACCGCTGCGTCTAAAATAATTTTGGCCGCAGCGATGGTAGACTTTTTAGCTCTTGGGTGCGGAGAGAAAATAATGCCATTACGGGTTTTCAATGCAATAAGCGCCTTAAAGACAGCCGTAGCGGTTGGGTTTGTTGTAGGTACTACCGCGGCAATTACGCCTATTGGTTCGGCTATTTTTACGATGCCGAAAGCTTCATCCACTTCAACCACGCCGCAGGTTTTCTCATTTTTATATTGGTTGTAGATATTTTCGGAGGCAAAATGATTTTTTATCACCTTGTCTTCAACCTGGCCCATGCCCGTTTCTTCAACTGCCATTTTTGCCAATTGTATCCTCGCGTTATTTGCAGCTATAGCCGCTTTACGAAAAATCTCGTCAACCTGTTCCTGGGTAAAGGTGGCGTACTGCCGTTGTGCTTCCCTTATTCGCTCAATTTGCTGAACCAGTTTTTCTGCATTTGTTGCTTTCATGATATATGTGTTTGTTTAAGTATTGTGATCTGTTGATAGTTTAAGAACTGATAATGTTTAACTGATTACCGGAGGTGAAGTTCGTGTAGTTTGTACACTATTAAAATGACAGTCATCAGCAAGCGTAATGATTATTAACACTTAAATATTTATCACCATTTAAAACATTATGGCCTGTTTGGCATTATCTATTAATCTATAATTGCGGAGCAAATGTTGACGTTGGAATGCCGGCTGCATAGTTTCAATTTATAAATTTGTGTGTAAAAGGATTAATCGGTGATTAACAGAATAGCACCCGAACTTAAATAATGGTTTTAATTCATATCTTTCGTTCAAAATTATGCTTGTACCAGCCGCATGTTAGCCCATATGGAAGACTTTAATAAATTACAAGACTTACTTGCAGAATCAAGGCAAAAGGAAAAAGAACTGGAACAGCGACTGGCAGAACTTAATGAAGAGCGGCGAAAAAGCAATAACCTGCTACTGGCGCTTGAAAAAAGTGAAGCCAGGTTAAGAATGGCAGTAGAGTCGACACAGTTAGGTACATGGGATTATTACCCGGTAACCGGTAAGCTAATCTGGTCGGCCGAATGCCGTACAATATATGGTGTGGAACCCAATGCCAAGATTGATTTTGAAATGTTTGCCGAGCATATTTATCCCGCCGACAGGGCTTTTGTAGAGAGCGAGATACAAAAAGCGATGAGTCCTTTCGGAAACGGGTTATATAATATCACCTATCGCATTACCCGTTTTGATAATAATGCTGTACGCTGGATAAAAGCACAAGGTAAGGTATACTTAAATGGCGATGGTATTGTTGAACGGTTTATCGGCACCGTTATCGATATTACCGAAACCAAAACGGCTCTTGAACAGGTAACCAATAGCGAAAAGCTCTTCAAATCTATTGCTCAGAACATACCAAAATCATTGATCATTGTATTCGACCGTGATCACCGGTATGTGTTTGTTGAAGGTGACCTGATGACCAAACTGGGTTATAACAGTAATGATTATGCCGGTAAGCATCCGTTAGAGCTTGGCCCCCCGGAGCGTTATGAAGCCAATAAACAATATTACGACCGGGTATTAACCGGCGAGCAATTCTCGATCGAACGAAAAGCGGACAACGGGGATGATTACATGGTACACATGGTTCCGCTTAAAAATGATGCCGAAGAAATTTACGGCGGCCTTATTATTGCGCTTGACATTACCGAGTTTAAGCATGCCGAAGAAAAAAGTGCCAAGCTGGCAGCTATTATCGATTCATCCGACGACGCTATCATCAGTAAAACCCTGGAGGGCATTATTACCAGCTGGAATGATTCGGCACAACGGATATTTGGTTATACCGCTGATGAAATGATAGGGCAGTCGATCCTGAAGATCATACCCGACGACAGAAAGGAAGAAGAGCCCGCTATTTTATCCAGGTTAAGCAAAGGCGAGCGGGTAGAGCATTTTGAAACCAAGCGCGTAGCCAAAAACGGTAATATAATAGACCTCTCGCTAACCATCTCGCCGGTAAAAGACAAACAGGGAAACATTATCGGCGTATCTAAAATAGCCCGCGACATTACCGAAAAGAAACAGGAGGAGATGCGTAAGAACGATTTTATAGCCATGGTGAGCCATGAGCTTAAAACACCGCTCACTTCTATGAAATCCTACATACAGGTATTACTGGCCAAAGCCCAAAAAGAATGCAATAGCTTTGATACCAACGCACTTATGCGGGCCGATGTGCAGGCCAAAAAGATGACCGCCATGATACAGGACTTCCTGAGCCTGGCAAGGCTTGAAGAAGGTAAGATATGGCTAAACAAAAGCCAGTTCAACCTGCAACTCCTGATCCAGGAAATTGCTGCTGACGCTAAATTTCTGTCATCCAATCACAACATCCGGCTTCAGGATTGCGATGAAATTATACTTTACGCCGATCGCGACAAAATCGGCCAGGTGTTAATGAACCTGCTGAGCAACGCTATTAAATACTCTCCCAGGGGAGGCAATATTACCATAGGCTGCGAAAAATTATCCGGCAAGACAAAAATTTACGTAAGCGATGAAGGTGTAGGCATAAACCCCGATGATCAGAAAAGGCTATTCGAACGCTTTTACCGGTCAAAGAACGAAAAGGTGAAAACCATATCCGGCTTCGGCATTGGCTTATACCTGGTAGCCGAAATACTTAAGTACCACGACAGCAAAATAGAAGTAGACAGTACCGAAGGCAAAGGCTCAACCTTTTACTTTTTTTTAAATACTGTAAGTTGATTTGATAACCGGCTGTTTATAATTGCCGGTCAATACTTTTTGCCCACTCGTTTAAAGCGGCTATTTTATCGGCATTGTCCTTGTTCCATTTGGCGCTCTCCTGCGGGTTACCTGCCGCGGCAACCATGCGTGCAAACGTAGCCATGTTACTGCTTTGGGCCAGTTTATAAAAGTAGTCTACGTAAAATTTGTCGAAAAAGCTTTTGTCCGTTTTCTTTTGCGACAGGTCTCCGGCAAAGTTAAATATATTCTTTAGCTCATATTCCAGCATGTCGGCACCGGCCAGGTTCTTGGCTTTTGCTGATGAGGTAGCCAGTTTTATCCCGATATTAAACGCCCCCATCTCCTTCTCATCCGCTGTAGAAATGGCCATGCTGGTATCGCGCTTACTTTCGGCAAGTACGCCTCCCTGCAAAATGTGCTGCATGTTGCCATAGGCCTCAGCTGCACGGGCCCCAGTAGGCTCCAGCAATATAAAGTTAGAAAAACCCAATAGCGCGTTCATCCTTTTGTTTTGATGAAACGTAACCAGCGCATACAACCTGTGGCTGCCCGCGTATTTGGGGTTACGTGTAATGGCCTCAATAGCGCAGGCTTCGGCTGCCTGGTATTGCTGGTTTCTGAAATAGGTTAGCCCGAAATTGTAATATACCTGCGGATAGTTTGGGTTTATTTTTATCACCTCTCGGTACATCGCTATCGCGTTTTTGGTATCGCTGGCCTCATCATAAATACCGGCCAGCAGCGCGTAAGCTCCCGAGCTGATATTCTCGTTGGTTGATTTTACCGCTTTCTGTAAATAAGGTATGGCCTCTTTACCTTTTTTCGAAACGTACAACGAAAACGCCATCTCATAGTTGGCATAGGCATGCTCCGGGTCGGTTTTAAGTACAGTGTTAAATTTATCAAGCGCCTCGGCATACTTGCCCTGGTTGTGCAGGGCTATCCCTTCTTTTATCAGGTCGCCGGCATCAGCATTCTGGGCTTCCGCCGAAAAACGGGCAGAACATATCAGTATAATAACAGGCAATAAGGTACGCAGGTATTTCATATTAAACTGAGCATTTTCAAAAGCTCCTAAATTACTTCTTATCCTCAAATTTCACATAATGCATCGGGTCGAAAAAGCGCTCATCAATAGCAGGCATCGTCTTGCAATCAAAATAGCTTTCCACCTGCAGCAGCTTATCGTTAATATAAAAATGCACTTTGGTTTCCGTCCACGCGCCATCCAGTTTCAAATGATCGTCAAATATAGCTTCTGTTTTTGCGTTCTTGTTGTATTCTATCATGCGCACCACGTACAAATTGGTTTTATCTATCCAAAGCTGATTTACCTTTTCATCTTTACCCAACGCTCCAATTACATATACGGGCTTATCTTTCCAGGTATCTTCATACGCTTTAGCAACATCATAACCGAGTGCCTTCAGCTTATCTATGGTTTTCCCGATGGGATACGAATACATACCGCCCAGCAAAAACATCAGGTCGTTCTCCTGCTTTACCGCCGATTTCAAAACCCCGCCCTGCACCCTGTAAGTGGAGTCGCCGCGGAAGAAAATGGTATTGCTATTCGCCAAAGGCTCAATATCAATACGCAGCTTATCCGGGTATTGCATGCTTTCGTGCCAGGTTTGTGTGCTTTTCAGCGAATCGTTCCGAAACCGTTCGGTGGTTTGTTTAAAACTGAGCGCCTTGTGCCACTTACCCGCATACCTGGCATACATCAGTTTCAATACACCCTCACCGGTATTCCGTATACTGAACGACAGCATAACGCAGGCCCCCATTAGTATAACCATTAGTTTTGTTCTCATTATTTCTAACTTATAATTTAGTCCTCTTCACGCGACGCGCCTTGCTCTTTGCGCCTTGCCAAACATTCAATCATTTGGTCAATCAATCATTGTACCCATTGCCATTTTCGTAATACACACCACCAAAAAAGGTAGGTATCGGGTGGAAAAGGTGGGTATTTGTCGGTGTATTTCACACCCACCATTATCAAATTCGCAATTCCACTCCTGTTTACTTGTCATGGCGAGCATAGCGTGGCCATCACTGAGAAAGGTCTCGAACTATACATATCGACTACATGCCTCAGTGATTGCCACCTCGTTCCTCCTCGCAATGACACAGCTTTGGTAAAGGTGGGTATTTGTCGGTATATTTCACACCCACCATTATCAAATTCGTAATTTATTTATCTTCATTGAACATTAGATCATTCAATCAATCCTTCAATCATTCATTGGCTGGGGGGGGGGATAAAGTAAGAACTTTTTTATTTGCCACATCTTCCATCTTACATTCAACATTTTCCATTAATTTACCTTTTCTTCCTTATTCAATCATTAAATCTGTCTATGCAATATACGCAAAATTAGCGTTTAAAGCAAGTTTTCAGTTCTCCTCTACCGTAACAATAACAACGCTAAACACCAAACATCAATTTCTTTATTTATATTGGTCTTTATAATCCGCTAATTAACAACTGTTGTGAAAACATCGCCTAAAACAATGAAGACAGGTACCAACATCCTGTTGCTTACCCTGCTCAGCATATCAGCATACGCCCAAAAATTAAACTCCGTACAGGAAGAGAGCGTTTGGGCGCCCATCAATGTAAAGATAGACGCCAAAGCCACCGAATGGGGCGATACCTTCCGGGCGTTTAACAAGGCTACCGATATTTTTTATACCATGGCTAACGATGATGCCAACCTGTACATCGTCATAAAATCTACCAACCAGGTAAATAACAACAAGATACTGGGCGGCGGCATAGATATTACTATGAATACCGCCGGCAAGAAAAAGGAAAAAGACGCTTATGTGATCGCTTTCCCGGTGGTGGATATTGCCAACCTGCGCAACCAGGTAATGCAGGGCATGCGTGCCATGCGGAGCGGTGGTCCGGGTGGTCCCGGCGGACCGCAGGCGCCCGACTCGGCAGCTATTGCAGCCATGCGCAAAAAAGCCGTAAGCGCCGCCAAGCAGATCAAACTGTTAGGCTTTGCTAAAGACGTACCCGATACACTTATTTCTATTTACAACGAATACGACATCAAGGCATCCGCCAATTTTGATAACAAAGGCAGTTTAATTATCGAGATGGCCCTGCCGCTCAAATACCTGCACCTATCGGGTAAAAGCGAAGAGTTTGCCTATAACATCAGGCTCAACGGCATCCAGATCAATGCCATCTTCCCCGGCGCATCTGCAATGATGCAGGGCGGGGCACCCGGTGGCGGAGGCGGAGGTTTTGGAGGCGGAGGCGGTGGTGGCGGCTTCGGCGGCGGTATGCCGGGTGGTGGCGGCGGTGGTATGCCCCGCGGCATGGCCGATTTTGCCAGCATGCTCAGCCCCACAGACTTTTGGGCCAAATACGTTTTGGCTAAGAATGTGAAGGTGATGAGGTAAGATTCGCCTTACCGACTTTGATACTACCCATTTTTCCGGCTACTGGTCTAAACATTCCTTTTTTGTCGCGGATAGCCCTCACCGCTATGTATCCGGTTTTTTATTTTTGATATTTACGTAGCAAAACATCAAAACTAAAACCAACCAGATAAGAAATGTAATTTACGGCATGATCGTTTACGGGCGAAAAACCTGCACAAATCAAAGCCAACAAAATATATTTGAGCGGATGTGTCCTATTTGCTATGCCACGTTTGATATGGGGTGTATTTCAAATATTAACATCTTAAAACTATCAAAAATGGAAGAGTACATTTTAATTTTCAGGCACCAGGACGGCAGCAAAGTAGCATCGCCCGAGCAGATCCAGGCATGGATGAAACAAACAATGAATTGGATAGGCGGCATCGCTGCCCAAAACAAATTCGTGAGTGGCACCGGCTTGCCCTTTGATGATGCCAAAGTTGTTCATCACAACAACATCGTCACCAACGGCCCATTCGGCGAAATAAAAGAAACGATTGGTGGTTATATCATGGTGAAGGCCGATTCTGTTGACGAGGCAGTCGAATTTGCCAAAGGCTGCCCCGTGTTGCAAGGCGAAGGCAATACGGTTGAAGTAAGAAAAATAGCGAAGGGAGACGGTATTCATTAAAACTGGCAAAGGCCCTTGTATATTTACAGGGGCTTTTTATTTATGAAACAGCAGGAACTCATACCACATTTATTCAGAACCGAGTTCAGAAAAATAACGGCAGTACTTTGCAAGCTTTTTGGCATTGAGCATATCGAGGTAGCCGAAGATATTGTAAGCGAAACCTTTTTAACCGCGGTTGAAACCTGGCCCTACAAAGGCATCCCCGAAAACCCTGTGGCATGGCTGTACGCAGTTGCCAAAAACAAAACTAAAAACCACATTAACCGCAATCGTTTGTTTGCCGATAAGGTTATCCCGCAAATAGCGCAAACCGGCACTGACGATGTTGAGATAGACCTCTCGGAAAAAAACATTGCCGACAGCCAACTGCAAATGCTTTTCGCGATATGCCATCCGTCCATTTCAACCGAGGCTCAAATATGCCTGGCTTTACGCATCCTGTGCGGTTTTGGTATTGATGAGATAGCCGATGCTTTTTTGAGCAACAAGGATACCATTAACAAAAGGCTTTTCAGAGCTAAGGAAAAACTACGCAACGAAAAAATTGCCATTGAGTTTCCGGCCGAAGCCGAGGTCAATAACCGGTTAGAGACGGTTTTATTGACCCTTTACCTGCTTTATAACGAAGGATATTATTCTGAAAGCCGGGATGTAGTGCTACGCGAGGAACTTTGTTTTGAAGCCATACGCTTAACCGGATTGCTTATTGATTATGATAAAACCAACCTGCCCGATGCAAATGCACTACTCGCGCTGATGTGCTTCCACGCCTCCCGCTTCCCGGCAAGAAAAGACCAAAACGGCGAAATTGTACTTTACCAGCAACAAGACGAAAATCTGTGGGACCAACACCTTATTGGTAAAGGCGCCTACCACCTTCACCAGGCATCCCAAGGCGGGCGTTTATCAAAATACCATTTAGAAGCTACCATTGCCTGGTGGCATACTCAAAAAGCAGATACGCCCGAAAAATGGGAAAGTATTTTACAGTTGTATAACAAGCTGTTGCAGATCGCATGGTCGCCCATTGCGGCGCTGAACCGAACATTCGCACTCGCCAAAGCTAACGGCAAACCACAGGCCATCGTCGAAGCCGAAAAACTACAGTTGAACAACAACCATTACTACTTTGTATTGCTTGGCGAACTTTATACCGGTATCGACAATCAACGCGCCAAAGCAAATTTCGAACTGGCTTATACCCTTGCCAAAACACAGACCGATAAACAAACCATCCAAAACAGGATCGTTCTTCTTTAACTGTGCCTATACCATAAAATCAGGTTTCTCCTTAAACATTTCCCAATCGGCCAGCAGCCTTACTTTTAATCCCTGCAGGTTGGTATCGGTTTTCCAGTAGGCATCCAGCACTTCCAGGCGGTATATGTGCTTGAGCAGGTTATAGCACATGGTAAACTGCCCGCAGGCTATAATGGCATCGCGCATGGTTTGTGGGCCGTCGTCAAACCAGAGGGTGGTGGCCATGCTGGTAGCCTTGGTAGCCATAGCCTGCAAAACTTCGCTGGGCTCAAGTTGGGCTGCTACCTGCGGCACACACCATGTGCTGTCTTTATCTTGCTGGTTGCCTTTGCGCACCTGGTTATGTTGTGCCGAAAACTCGTAAATAAAACAGGATAGCGCCCTGTTCTTATAAACCGGCATGCTATAAAATGTGTTATAGGCCTGGCGGCGTTCCTGCGCTAAAAAAACGTTCAGGTTCAACAGTAATATCGATTTAAACCTGGCTACAACCATCTGCTGCAATACACCAAACCTCAGACTGCTGAAATACCCCAGGTACCGCGAAATTGTACGCCCGAAGTGAGTCGTTTGCAGGCTTTCCATCTTCGTATTCACCAAATGTTTCAGGTACCAGTAAAGCCCGCCAAGTATAGCAAATGGCAATAAAAGCAATAGCCCAGTTGTACGTACAGCCGGGTAGCAGCAAAACAGCGCTACAATACACAAGGCAATTCCACTAAGACTTATGCCTGTTATCCACCGGCCTACTTTATTAAAAGTTAAAGCGGCAAAGCCGCCTTTGGGTGCTTCAACCGGTGCAAAGCGGTCCATAAAATAACTGCCTACATCGCATACCATCATCAGGTCGAAAGGATTTTTATCGGGATGCTCGGCGCGGAAATTATCTTCCATCATCATGCTTTCCAAACCCTGGTTATCCACTATACCGCCATCCATCATGCAAAACGGCTGGTTAGCCACCTCTTTCAGTTTTAGCGGGTTATTGTTTTTATAGTCGATGGCATGCAGCATCTTATCAATATCCTGCAAACCGGGGTGCACATAATCCTGCGGATAGATCATCGGCTCAAAGCCCGATGGAAAGCAGGACGAGGTGGCCACAATATCGCTTATCTTTAATTGCCGGGCTATATCAGCATCTTCAACTTTAAAGTGCAGATAATAGTTGCCTACTGTAAAAATACTATCCGGGGAACCATTGGTTTGAAAACGGAAGGCGATGCCATTATTCAGCTCCGTGGCGTTAAAACAAACGGTTTTTAAATGAGGTTGGTATTGGCGGTTGAAAAATATATCCAGCGTTTCGCTTTTCCCGGTGTTATGGTTTTTAAACAGCATCTCATCATAAGCCTTGGCAAACGCGTTGATGAGGTTGCGGCTCTTTTCCACCTTCACGGGCTTACCGTCAATCACCTGGGTGCCGGCCTCGTTCCATTTTTTGGCATCGGTTAAAATATCGAACACCTTTGTTAACAGGTCCTCCCCCGTCATAAAGGTTTTCATGGCTTTATAAAAATCATTGAACACAAAATCCGGCTTAAAAATGCTGGTGCTGTATCCCGCGTTGGTTATTGAGCCGCCCGATGTAGAAGTGATAAACGACACGTGCTTCAACAAAGTGTCATCCTCGCTCTCCATCCAGGCGTGGTTGAGGTATGATATAGCACCCAAACTAAACGCCCCCGCCCTGAAACCGCCGCCCGAGAGGGCCAGCGCCATATCATCAAACGGGCATTTAGGTTTTAGCGCTACCAGTTTCCTGGATAGCTCGGCGGGGGTTTCTGTCTCGCCGGGATGGGTTTTCAGATCGAGTAACGACATATCTTATGAATTACGGGCCAATAATGTACGTTCTTTATATAGCAGGTCGGTAGCATCGTAATACGGCGCCACCCATTTATCATTAGTGCGCAGGTTTATGGTGTTGGTACCCAATGCCGCCGCGTTTATCTTATCCCTGAACTGGAAGTGATCAACCAGCCTGATCGCTTCTATCGCGAAGGCGGTAACCACATCCGGGTCGCGTATCTCCAGCAGGTTGTCGCCGTTTTGCTGCTCGGGGCCAAGCGCCAGGTTACTGCTTCCGCAGAAGACCACGCCGTTGGGGGTATTAAAATCAACCACCACAAATTTGTGGTGTATGCTAATGCCCGGTATGCCCGGCTCTTCGCTAAATGGCGGCGGCAGTTTGGGTTGCAAACCTTTACCGGTAACATGTACACCCGTTTTGCTGCTGGGCTTATAAACCAACACCAATGTTGAGGTATCTGTTATTCCGTAAGTAAATACGGTATCGCTTTGTACCTGTTTCAAAACTGCTTCCAGTAGCGGGCTTCCCGATTTATCATTCATTATCGCGAAAAGCACATTGTCCTTCGCGTTAAGCACCTGGTCGCCCAGGCTTTTCAGTTCGGCAGCGGCATAATCAGGCGGGTGCGGCGAACAGCGGATGATCATATCCGGCACACCGGCATCAGTGATATTATTGGGCTGCCCCGCACGGTTAAAATTATAATCTGTTTTGGCTATAGCCGATTTTTTAAAGTTGGCCATCCCGGTAAACGATGCCATAAAAAAGCTTTCGTACAGGCCGGCAACATTGGCGTTACTGAAGATGAGCACATTATTGGCGTTTACATACAAACCATTGGTCGAAAAATTGGTCGATCCCGTAAGCACCTTAACCGCTACCCCGTTACGCACCTGGATGAACACTTTGGAGTGCGCCAGGCTTAAAAAATGCCCGCGTACAATTTTGGCAAACTTTTTACCCACCGCGCGTTTGTTAAACTCGGTTTCAAACTGGTCCTCATACTGCGGCATGCCGCCGCTCATAGTACCTACGTGTGTAGCGCTATTATCCAGCACCATCCGGATACGGTCCTGGTCAACCAGGGTCAGCATTTTGGAGCAGGCAACGGGCTCATCAAGGTCAAAGGCCAATACATCAAGACTCAGCGTGGGGTCGTTCATTACCTCATCCAAAAACTCGAAGGCCCGCGCCCTGGCCTGCCAGCCCAGCCACCGGTGCAGCTCATCATAAGTATAGGGGCATACTGTTTTTACACCGTTGACAGTTTTGGTAACGCTGCCCGCGTTTTGCGAGGTATCGAAGATGATCTTATTCAGGTCGGGGCCCGATTTTGGCCTTAAATTAACCGAATCGCCAAAATGATTTACAAAAGCCTGCGACGCGATAAAGCTGCGCGTAAAACCAACCTCAAGGTCTTTACTTTTAAACGGGCAAACCGGAACGGTTACCGAAACAGTAAGCGTAGGATCGATAGGTTGCAGCGCATTCCCCACAAGGTAGCGCGGTGTAATTTCATATTTATAATCACCAAAAACATAGGTATTTATATTATGATCGGTTGCCGGAGTATGCACCCACCTGAACTTTTGTATCGGCGAAAATTCTGTTGTCAGGCAATCAGGTACACTTGCCCCTGCCGGATAGGTTACCGTATCGGGATAGCATAACTTATTGAAAAGGTAATACGGGCTATGGCCGGGCTGTGTAACCCTTATGCTAAAGCCGGTAAAATTGGCTATCTTGCTTTTATCGAGGTCAAAACCAAGCAGTGTCATGGCATCGCCCTGGTAGGCTGTAATGCAAACACCGTTTTTTGATTGAAAGAATTTCATAGGTTCAGGTTGCTTAAATGCTTGTTTAATAAGGTTAGTTAAAACTAAACATTAAATATTTAATAATATACCCGTGAAAACACGGTATTTTTAAATACTTACCAAACGGGCTTTTGTACTATATTAGTGATGCAATGACTGAAAAGGAGCTTTACCCCAAAGTGTATTTATACCGCCGGATAGTTTATGCCAAACTATTTATAGACCAGCATTATGCCGAAAGCATCGATCTGGACAATATTGCCGGCGAGGCCGCTTTTTCGAAGTTCCATTTTATACGCCTGTTTAGCGCTGTTTATAATAAAACGCCGCATCAGTACCTCTCCCACGTCCGTATTGAAAAAGCAAAGGATCTGTTAAAAACCAATATATCAGTCTCATCGGTTTGTTATGCCGTTGGTTTTGAAAGTGTAAGCTCGTTCACCGGGCTGTTTAAGCGCCTTACGGGATCAACGCCTGCCGCATACCAATCACGGCAGCATCAAAAATTACAGGCGGTAGCCAAAGCTCCTGCCCGGTTTATCCCTAATTGCTTCGCCGAAAAAAACGGCTGGGTGTAAATTACGAGTGTTCGAAAAAGCATTTGGCATGTGCGATTCCCCCCCAACGGGAGGGTGCAGGGAGGGGTAATTGAACATGCAGTGTTGCGAATGACCCCTACCCGCCACCTCACAGCCAGCCGCACCCTTCCCCAAGGAAGGAGTTTTGATGAGTTAGCCAACCTTTCGAAGACCTTAGTATAAAATCAGCAATTTTCGAGAAGTACTTTATTAAAATACCCGCCATCTTCGTTATAAATAATTAAAGCGATGATCACAAAATTAAACCACGTTAGCGTATTTGTTCTGAACCAGGACAGCGCCTTTGATTTTTACGTAAACAAACTCGGCTTTAAAGTACATACCGACGCGGCCATGGGCCCGGGCATGCGCTGGCTCACTGTTTGCCCGCCAGAGCAGCCTGACCTGGAAATTGCCCTGATGGCTATTAACGAAGGTATGATGTTCAGCAAGGAATCCGCGGCGGCAATGCGCGAACTGGTAAGCAAAGGCACCTTTGGTTTTGGTGTATTTGAGTGCGATAACCTGCTGGTAACCTACGAAGAACTAAAAGCCAACGGTGTTGAGTTCACCAAAAAACCAACGCAGGAGTTTTATGGTTTCGAGGCTTTGTTTAAGGATGATTCGGGCAACTGGTTTTCGCTGGGGCAGAAAAAAGAATAACATATAGGGGTATACAATTTAGCTTTCATCCAATTTTCATCTGCTTCAATAATTTTGTCAGGGTATCGGGAATGCCGCTTTTGAAACCGGCGAAAATCTATTACTTTTAGCTACCTAACCGAAGTAACGTTTATTGATGATGTCTTATAATTGTGCTATCGGTATAAAAGCCAGCCAGGTTTGTACTGCTATAGGGATCGCCCTGGTAATTTTATTATTCAGTTATCAAAGCCGTGCGCAAAGTCTTGGCGATCCTATTGTGAATATTACTTTCGGATCCGGATCGGCTATTCGTTCTGGCGCATTGGCTGCCGATTCAGGTTCTACTACCAACATATACAGCAGCAGTGGCTTCCCCAATGATAACTATTATACCATTGCGAACACAACTGCGGGCATGCTCTCTGGCTGGTGGACCACTACTGACCATACCGGTAATACCGGAGGATATATGATGATTGTAAATGGCAGCTATACTCCGGGTATTTTTTACACACGCACAGTTACAGGCTTATGCAGCAATACCAAATATCAGTTTGCGGCATGGTTAAAAAACCTGCTGAATTATAGCGGCATATTACCCAATGTTACCTTCTCTATCGAAACTACAACCGGCACTGTTTTAGGTTCGGGCAATACAGGGGATATCCCTACTGCAAATACCTGGCGACAGTTTCCTTTTACATTTAGTACCCCTGCAAATACCGGAACTGTTGTTATTAAAATGACCAACAATGCCCCGGGCGGCGTAGGTAATGATATCGCGATTGACGATATTACATTCAGCCCGTATGGCCCGCTGGTAACGGCGCAATTCGCTTCGGCGGCAACAACGCAATCTACCTGCGCCGGGGTATCGCAAACGCTCACCATTAACACCACTACAACGGTATCTGCAGGCTATGTACAAAAAGTACAGGAATACCTAAACGGCGTATGGACCGACCAAACCGCCGCCGATTCGGTATCGGCGTTTAATGTTACCACGCCAACAGCAGCAGGCACCTACCTTTATCGTATAGTATCGGGCCTGGCGGCAAACATCAGTTCGGCAAGGTGCATTGTGGCATCAAACCAGTTAACGCTTACGGTACAGCCATCGCCCGTACCGGCATTTACCGTTGCCGATTCAACCTGTTTGGGTACTGCCACCGTTTTCACGGATAATTCCACCTCAACAGGCGCCGCCATTACCAACTGGGCCTGGGATTTTGGCGACGGACAAACATCAAGCGCTCAAAATCCATCGCATACTTATACCGCTTCGGGCAATTATACCGTAAACTTAGTGGTAACCAACAGCAGGGGCTGTATGTCTACAGCTACACCCAAAACCATACACATCAGTACCCTGCCTGTTGCCGCGTTTGCTTATACAACGCCCGGCTGCGCCACAACTGCCATTACCTTTACCGACCAATCATCGCCCGGCGAGGGGACACTTAGCACATGGCTATGGGATTACGGCGACGGCACTACCGAAACCAAAACCACCAAAGCCGCATTCGTCCATACTTATGCTACGGCGGCAACTTATACTGTTAGGCTTACAGTAACCAATACCAGGGGCTGCTCGGCAAGTATCAGCAAAAGCATCATCATTAGTCCGCTGC
>Ga0207690_10000815_pt1 | contig 19991 bp, 19 predicted proteins | sample KBSC23metaG_FD_184315 | JGI IMG/M metagenome (GOLD analysis project Ga0207690, IMG submission 184315) | Corn rhizosphere microbial communities from Kellogg Biological Station, Michigan, USA - KBS C2-3 metaG (SPAdes) (version 2) | ecosystem: Host-associated > Plants > Roots > Rhizosphere > Soil ...
TTTCCAATTCTTTTCACGCCGGGCGTTCTCGCGTTGTTCTGCCAGCTGTGCCACTTCGTGTGGAATGGCGACGTCAGTCTCAGCTTCAAGATCCAGAACAGTGTCGATCCGTTTCCACCACTCCAGCCATGCGCGTGCCAAAGCCGCGTCCATTTCGTTTTGATCCATCGCACGATTGGTTTCACGAATGGATTCGAACAGAAAACCGAGCGCGGCAGAAATGTTGAGATCGTCATCCAGCGCATCTTCGAAAGCTGTAGTTGGGCCTTGGGCATTGCGCGTTGGGCGTTGGGCGTCTGCTTGTTCCGCAACTTCGCGCAACCGCGCCAGCCACTCATCGATGCGACTTAACGACTCGCGCGCTTCATTCATTCCTTCCCAGGTGAAATTCAACGGCACGCGATAGTGCACCCGCAAAAGAGCGTAACGGAGCTCGCGTCCAGTGTAACCTTTGGCCACAACATCCGGGATAGTGTAAAAATTGCCTAACGACTTTGCCATTTTCTGCCCGTCCACCAGCAAATGCGCGCAATGCAGCCAGTAGCGCACGAACTTCTTTCCCGTCACACCTTCGCTCTGTGCGATCTCCGCTTCGTGATGCGGGAAAATGTTATCAACGCCGCCGCAGTGGATGTCGAGCTGATCGCCCAGCAACGCCATGGACATCGCGCTGCACTCGATGTGCCAGCCAGGACGGCCCGGTCCCCATGGCGAGTTCCATTTCACGTCTCCGTCTGCTTCGTCCCAGGCTTTCCACAATGCGAAATCGCCGATGTGTTCCTTGTCGTATTCGTCGTGCTTCACGCGGCCCGTCGATTGCAACTGCGTCAGATCGAAGTGCGCGAGCTTTCCGTAATCCGGAAATTCGTTGATGCGAAAGTAAACTGATTTGTCGTCGGCCTGATAGGCAAGCCCTTTTGAAATCAGCCCGCTGATCATCTCAATCATTCTCTCGATATACCGTTGGTCGGTCGCGGCCGGATATTCGTCCGCGCGCTTGATCCGTAACGTGTGGGCATCTTCGAAGAAAGCCCCTTTGAATTGTTCTGTGAACTTTTGCAGCGGAACGCCCGCCTCGCGCGCGCCGCGAATCGTCTTGTCTTCCACATCCGTGATATTCATCACACGATGCACCTTGTAACTGCGCAGTTCCAAGTGCCGTTGAAGCAGATCTTCAAAGATGTAGGCGCGGAAATTTCCGATGTGCGCCCGGCTATAAACCGTCGGCCCGCACGTGTACATTCTCACTGGACACGCTGTCGGATCGCGTGGCTCAAATTCCTCAATTTCGCGCGAGTAGGTATTAAAGAAGCGAAGAGCCATTAGTCCGTTTCGACCGTGGCGATGGCGATTGCAGCGATCCCTTCGCCTTGCCCGATTGGGCCGAGCTTTTCGTTTGTCGTGGCTTTAACGCTCACGTCGTATTCGCTCACACCGATTGCAGCCGCAATGTTTTGTCGCATTGCCGGACCGTGCGGTGCGAGTCTAGGCGCCTCAGCGATCACCGTTGCGTCGACATTGATCACCCGTGCGTTTCGTTCGTTTAGTAAATTGCCGACGCGCTTCAAAATCTCCATGCTGCTGATGCCGCGAATTGATTCATCGGTATTTGGAAAATGCTGGCCAATGTCGCCGGCGCCGATTGCGCCGAGCAGCGCGTCGGCGACCGCGTGCGAGAGCACGTCGGCGTCTGAGTGTCCCTCCAGTCCACGCGGGTGGACGATCTCGACGCCGCCCAAAACGAGTTTTAGGCCCTCGGCGAAACGATGAATGTCATAACCGATGCCGGAACGGATCATGGTGAAAATGACAAATGACGAATGACGAATGACGAATGAAATCCGAATTCCGAATGACAAATTCCGCTGAGGACAGCGGACCTTACAGCCGACAAAGGTTCGTGCTTCGTCATTAGTTCGTCATTCGTCATTCGAGCTTCGTCATTCATCACAGTTTCAAATCGATCAGACCGTTTGACGCCGCGATGCTGTACTTGTCTTTCATGTTCTCGCGCGGGCGAAGATCGACAGTTCCTCCGGCGTTTTCAACCAGGAGCGAACCCGCGGCGATGTCCCACAAGCTGATCCCCGTTTCAATGTAGGCGTCGAATCTGCCACAGGCGACGTATGCCAGGTCGAGCGCCGCGCTGCCGAGCACGCGGCACTTGCGCACGCGATGAATCATTTGCTGGATCAGGGGAAAATTGGTGTTGATCGTCTCTCCGGTTTTGGCGAGACCGATCGAGATAACCGCGTCGGCGAGCTCGGCGCGATCGCTTACATGGATCGGAGTTCCATTTAGTTTGGAAACGTCACCTCGTTGTCCGATCCACATCTCGTTGCGAATTGGATCATGAATTATGCCAACGATGATTTCGTTGTGCAGGCGTAGCGCAATGGAAATGCAAAAGTGAGGAATGCCGTAGAAATAATTCACCGTTCCATCCAGCGGATCGACAATCCATTGATAGTCGCTGGACTGATCTCCCGCGATTCCTTCTTCGCCATAAAGCGCATGCGCCGGAAATTCTCCGAGAAGCAATTTGCTAATTAACTCCTGCGCCTGAACATCGATCTCCAATTTGATGTCGTGCGCGGCGACAACCTTGACTCGCTGCCGCTGCTGAAAACTTTCGCGCAACAATTTGGCGGCAGCGCGCGCGGCATTCTCTGCTGCATCGACGTAATGCTTCATCAGGAACCATTACGTCGCACAAAGAATACAAAGTGCACGATGGAAAACAGGTGACGCCGGCGACCGGCCCATCGTGATCTGGCGTTCTTTCATTAACACTGGGCTTCAGCCCAGTGCTTTTGTCGATTGGAAGTGCGAGCCGTTTCAACGGCTTAATGGAGATATCAAAAGCCGTTAAAACGGCTAAGCAAGGAAGCGCTACAACAGCACCTGGCTAAAGCCAGGTGTTAATCAAAAGAAAAAAACCGGGAGGGAAATAAATTCTCCTCCCGGGTTGAATTTAGGGTTGTGACCCCGAAGAAATTCGGGGCGTTAACACAGCGATGGGCTTAGTGCCTCTTTTTCTTCGCTGTTTTTTTCTTTGCTGCTTTTTTCTTTGCCATCGACTAATTCCCCCCTTTCAATCCGCAATTCGCGGAGTGTTGTGAAGAGTTGGGAATGACTTCACTAAGTGCGTTCAGTAATCGTCACATCTTTTTTGTCAAACTTTTTTGTTGCGAATTTGAAAAAATTTCCACCAGCTCGCGCGCGAGAATTTTTTTTGGCGCGCACGAAATTTTCTTCATTTCGCCATCGCGAAACAGAATCAGCAACTCATTTTCGTCACTCTCCATTCCGACGCGCGTGTCGTTCGCGACGATGATATCACAATTCTTTTTACGCAGTTTTTCCCTTGCGTTTGCTTCGAGGTGATCCGTTTCCGCGGCGAACCCAACAAGAAGAAATTTGCGATTCTGTCGCTGGCCTAACGACTGGAGAATGTCGCGTGTGGGAATCAATTCAAGCGAAATTCCAGCGGCGCGTTTTTTAATTTTTACGGGCGAGACCTGAGCCGGCTTGTAATCCGCAACCGCAGCACAGAGAACGCAAACGTCCGAGCTGTCCGCGTGTTGATGAACGGCGTCAAACATTTCGTCACTTGTCGAAACGGAAATGAATTTGGCATTGCGCGGCGGCGCGAGATTCACCGGACCGGAAATTAGAATTACGTCGTGCCCGGCATCCAATGCTGCGTCGGCGATGGCGTAGCCCATTTTGCCGGACGAACGATTGGAGATGTAACGAACTGGATCGACCGTTTCGCGCGTCGGTCCGGCGGTGATGAGAAATGTCACGCGATCAGTTTGTCGTGCCGGGTAAGAAGGAATTCCGCGCGGAACGCGATCTCGTTCACTTTCCACAACCGGCCGAGTCCTTCGTATCCGCACGCCAGCATTCCTTCTTCCGGTCCGATGAATTCTACGCCGCGCGCTTTGAGTTTTTCCACGTTCTCCTGGGTCGCGGGATGTGCCCACATTTTTCCGTTCATCGCCGGCGCGATTAGAATCGGCGCACGGGTAGCGAGCGCGATTGCCGCGAGCGGATGACCGGCGAGACCTTGAGCGAGCTCGGCGATTATGTGCGCCGTTGCGGGTGCGATCAGTAGCAGGTTTGCGCGGTCCGCAAGCTCAATGTGGCCCGGTCGCCAGCTTTCTTTTTCGTCAAAGAAGCTCGTCATCACTGGATTTTTCGAAAGCGTTTGCAGTGTGAGTGGTGAAATGAATTCCGTCGCATCTTGTGTCATCACTGCGAAAACTTCGTGACCTTGTTTGACCAGCAGACTCGCAAGCTCTGCGGATTTGTACGCGGCGATCGATCCAGTGACACCGAGAACGACCGATTTCCTCCCAGCGGGAATGGGCAGCACTTTTCGCGAGCTCGCTTTTTCCAACTTGCGTCTGGGACTTTTTTCGGTCGCACCCATATCGAATCAATTTGGCGTCAGCCGCCTGCTCGAGAACGTTTCAGCGGACATGATGTTGCGGACGTTTTCGAGATCTTCTTCGACTGAACCGCTGACGATAGTGTAACGGTAATCGCGCCATAATTCCATTTCTCGCATTGCGGTGGCGAGACGCGACTCGATCTGCTGCGCGCTTTCGGTCCCCCGTTTCATTAATCGCCTGCGCAACTCTTCGACATCGGGAGGCATGATGAAGATGTCCGCCAACGCCTGCCGAATAATCGGATCCTCACATTTCCGAATAGTGGCGGCTCCTTGCGTGTCGATGTCGATCAGGACATCCACACCTTTTTTCAAATTCGTCAGGACCGGTTCGCGCAATGTGCCGTAAAGATCCTGGTGCACTTTCGCGTGCTCCAAAAAATCGCCGGCATCGATTCGTGCATGAAAATCTGCCGCGGAAAGAAATCGGTAATGTTCGCCATTAATTTCACCGGCCCGTGGCGCTCGCGTCGTGCAGGAGACGGAATAAAAAAAGTTTCCGGTTCTCCTTAGGGCTTGAACGACAGTGGTCTTTCCCGCGCCCGATGGTGCGGAGATGACGAAGAGAATTCCGTGACGTGTGAATTTCAATGATATTGAGCGCCTTTCATGGCTCGTGAATGATTGCCACTACTCTTGAAGGAACCGCCGCTGTCATGTTGAGCGAAGCGAAACATCTCTGATTAGAGAATTGATGAGTTTAAACGTATGACCTGGGATTCTTCGCTTCGCTCAGAATGACAAGCTGGGTCGTAATCGGTTACTCAAGATTTTGAACTTGCTCGCGGATCTTCTCCAGTTCGGCCTTGCAGCCGATAACGCGTTGGGATATTGCAGCGTCATTCGCTTTTGCTCCCAGCGTGTTGAGTTCGCGAAAGATCTCCTGCGTGATGAATTCCAGTGTGCGCCCAACCGGCTCTTTGCTGCGCAAATGATGGGCAAATTGAGCAAGATGACTCTCAAGTCGCGTTAGCTCTTCCGATACATCAGCGCGATCGGCAAAGAACGTGATCTCCTTCAAGACGCGCTCGTCCTCGTTAGCCAGTGGCAAACCAGCTTTTTGTATCCGATCGAGGAGCGCTGTGCGGTACCGTTTCACCACTTCGGGATGCAGTGCCCGGACTTCCTTGAGTTTTTTTCGAATTGCTTTGAGACGGCGAATCAAATCCTTGGCCAGATGTTTGCCCTCGCGTTCCCGCATCCTGATTAAATCGGCGAGTGCGGCGCGCAGCGCGCGTTCGACTGCCGGCCACGTATCTTCGGCGTTCAGCGCTTCTTCCGGAAACCGCATCACGCCCGGCGCTTGCAGGATGGTGGCGATGGTGATCTCGCCGCGCACGTTCAATTCCTTTTGCAAAGCGTGCATTGCTTCGTGGTACGAGCGGGCGAGTTCCGTATTAAGCGCCAGGTTACGCGCGCCGTTCGCGCCGGTGTGCAGCGTGACTGTCGCGTTTGTCCGGCCGCGCGAAATGCTTTCGTTGATCGTCTGACGAATGCGCGGCTCAAGCTCTACCAGATCGCGCGGCACATTGATTACGACGTCGCTTTGTTTTCGGTTCACCGAATTGAGCTCTACGCTAAATTTTGTTCCGGCGTGATCGGTCTCGCCACGACCGTATCCAGTCATACTTCGCATACGTCGAAAGCTTATCGCAGAGAAATGTTCAACGTTCAACGAGCGTTTGGATCAAGCTCTGCGCTGCGCGGCGGTGGGGTGACGGCATTGCGATCTGCTCAATCGATCCAAACCACTGCTGCCCGGGAGCGATTCGCTTTTGCCCAAGGCGACGATACACCGAAAGGGTGACTCGATGATGGGTGAATGGAAACACGGATTCATAAACTGGCCGTCGCTGAAAACGCCGCTGCTTTAAGGAGGAAGGTTCGAGCCGCGGCAAGATCCACATGCCGCGCCAGCGGTGGCGGGATTGCTCGAGCAGAATCCGGCCGCGCCTAACGATCAGCGCGTGCATTTCGATGAGTTGCTTTGTTTCGGGTCTCGATTTCCGTACGGGAAGCAGAGCTGGATCTTTTGCGCGGCAAAACGCTTTTACCGGGCACAAATCACACTTCGGCTTCCGGGGTAGGCAAATAAGCGCGCCAAGATCGAGAAGCGCGGAGTTGAAAACGGCGGCATCGGATTTTGGGAGAAGAGTTGCTGCACGTTGCCAAAGTGTTTTCCGGGCCGCCGCCGAATCGATTGATTCGCGCAAATTGAAAAGCCGCGCCAAAACGCGCCGGGTGTTCGCTTCAACGATCGGAACCGATTGATCAAAGGCAAAGCTGGCCACCGCCTGAGCCGTGTATTTCCCGATGCCGGAGAATTGTCGCATTTGCTCGATTTCCCGCGGGAAATTTCCGCCATGTCGATCCATAACCGTTCTTGCCGTGGCGTGGAGATTTCGTGCGCGCGCGTAATAACCGAGACCTTGCCACGCATGAAGCACCTCGTTTTCCGAAGCGCGCGCCAGTGAAACGAAATCGGGAAACTTGCGGAGCCACTCGCGATAATAAGGTATGACGGTGGCGACCTGCGTTTGCTGGAGCATGAACTCGGACACGAGGATTGCGTACGGATCGTTGGTCCGGCGCCAGGGAAGATCGCGGCCGTGCCGCCGATACCAGCGGAGAAGCGATCGCTGGAAAGCGCGGACGGTTCGTGGGGATTTCACGTTTTGAAAGCAAACGCCCAACGCCCAACGCTCAACGCTCAACGTCCAACTTTCAATTCAGAAGGTAGTTGAGCGTTGAGCGTTGAGCGTTGAGCGTTGGGCGTTGAACTCTTATACCCACCCGCTCACGCAGGAACAGGTTGCGAAGCTTCGCGCCTTGCTTCAGGAGTCTGGGTTCGACTTTGCGCCGAAGGCGTGGACGATTTTCTTTGCGCAGAAGAACAAGCTGAGTGTTGCAGTCTATGAGAAGGGGCCAAAGGTGCTGGTGCAGGGCAGGGGCACCGAGGAGTTCGTGCAATTCGAATTGGAGCCTAAAGTTCTGGGCGAAGCGAAGCTCGGCTATGAAGAAGTCCACTTGCCCGAGATGTTCGGGCCGCATTTGGGTGTGGACGAGAGCGGGAAGGGCGATTTCTTCGGGCCTTTGGTAATATCCGGGGTGTACGTTGATCGCGGTATCGCGCGTAAACTCCTCGACGCCGGCGTTGTAGACAGTAAGCGGATAAGCTCCGATGCGCGGATTCGCGCGCTGGCGGACACGATTCGGAAAACTTCACAAGGGCTTGTGGAAACGGTTCTGATCGGCCCGGCCAAGTACAACGAGTTATACGAGAAGTTTGGGAATTTGAACCGGCTCCTCGGATGGGGGCACGCACGGGTGATTGAGAATTTGCTAGCGCGAAAGCCGGGCTGCCCGCGGTCTTTATCGGACCAGTTCGCCGACGCGCGCGTAATCAAGGAGTCCTTGATGAGGCATGGGCGCAACATTGTCCTTGAGCAAAGGCCACGAGCGGAATCCGACATCGCGGTGGCGGCGGCGTCGATCATGGCGCGCGAGGGATTCATCAATTGGCTTGATCGCAAAGGCAAAGAACTCGCCATGCGATTGGAACGCGGCGTATCAGCCAGCGTGAAGGAGACTGCAAAAAAGCTGGTCGAAATGAGCGGGCCAGAGGCACTGCGCGAAGTGGCGAAAGTCCATTTCCGCACCGCGCATGAGATTGCTCCGGAGCATTACGCCGCACCGCCGGCTCGCGAAGATTGGCGACGGCGCACCTCGTCAAACGTTAACAACTAAAGCGTTGAAATGCCGGCTTCAAAAAATTGCTTTTTTGTGCTTAATTGGGCCACCGGAAGAGTCACAAGGAACGATTAATAAAGTACATATGGCGAAATTAACCAAGCGCGACATTGTAGTGTCGATCAGCAATCAGACTGGGATGGTTCAGCATCAGGTCTTCGATGTGGTGCAAAAGACCCTCGATAAAATCACTGACAGTCTGGCCAATAATATTCCCGTTGAACTAAGAAACTTCGGCGTGTTTTTGCCGCGCCTGACCAGGCCGCGGATCGGACGAAACCCCAATCAACCGGGTAGCAGTTTCGTCATTCCGCCGCGTGCGACGGTGAAGTTCAAGGCGGGTAAAATCATGCGGCAACGCGTGGAAAAGCTCTCTCGCCAATTAAAAGAAGCGGAAGAGCGAAAGGTCAAAACCGAAGTCAGCGTGTAGGTTGGCGAATAGCTGGATCTGATCGGACGATTGCGCCTGCGACCCAGATTTGCAGGACCTGATTGTTTCTCCCCACGAGTCAGGAGAGCAAGCTCTGGATGGTTTTCTCCAAGCGCTCAAAATTAATCGGCTTCGTCAGATGTTCAGCAAAACCTGCTTCTTTGGCTTGGCTCACATCTTGTTCGCTGCCGAAACCGCTCAAAGCGATCCCGGGCAAACGTTTGTTGAGACGCACTTCGCGCATTAAGTCGTAGCCGCTGCGATCGGGCAATCCGATGTCGCTGATTAGTAAGTCGAATTCCTGTGTACGGACTTTCTCCACAGCCTGCTCTGCGGAATGGGCGACAGTTATCTGGTAGCCGCGACGTTCCAGCATTCTCTTCATGCCGAGACAAGTATCGTAATGGTCGTCAACCAGCAGGACGCGCCGGTGACTCGCGACAGCGGCGTCGGGCTTCCGATCAGTTGGTCGATCCTCACCGTGCCCATCGCGCTCAATCGGGCTTTCAACGGTGTTTAGCTCGACTGTAAAAATGGCGCCTTGATTTTTTCCGGAGCTTTGGACGCGGATATGTCCGCCATGCGCGTCGATCAACGTCTTTGAAATGGTCAGGCCAAGCCCGAGTCCTCCAAACCGGCGGGTAATATCACTCTGTCCCTGTTCAAACGCGTCAAAGATTTTGTCGATTGTTTCGGACTCAATGCCAATGCCGGTGTCGACAACGCGTACCTCGATTTTATCCGGCACCGGATTCAGAGTTTCGATGCTAATGCGGCCCTTTTCCGGAGTGAACTTGACGCTGTTCTTGATCAGGTTCCAAAAAACCTGCTGCAAGCGTGCGGGATCGCCTTCCACGTACGGGCGGGCTGCGCGAAGCTCAAAGTTCACCTCCAGATTCTTTGCCGCGATTTCGTCATGGCATATCTCGTAAGAGCGGTGGAGGATTTGGTGAATGGAAATAGTTTCGAAGCTTAGTTGGAGTTTGCCTTTCGAGATGCGGGTGATGTCGAGCAAATCGTCGATCAGGCGTGCTTCCAACTCGACATTTCGTCGGACCACTTCAAGCGCTTCCTTGACGGGCTCGGAATCCGGCACCTCTGCTTCGAGCTCTCCCACCATGGCGATCACGGGCGTGAGAGGACTGCGCAACTCGTGAGATAATTGTGCTAGGAACTGGTCCTTCGCTGCGTTCGCGGCAATCAACTCCTGGCGCAGAGTAACGTCGCGCGTCTTATCTTCTACCAGGTAAAGAACGCCTTGGACGGTCTCCTTCGCTCCTTGCAGTCGGAGCAGATTGATGTCCAGGAAATGCGGTATGCCTGTCTTATCTTTTAACGGGTGCTCGATGAGTTGAAATGGCGTTCCAAAGTTAAGCACCCGATCAACTGCCCCCGGAGGCGCAATCTTTATATCATTGCAGGTGATTTCGGTAATATCGCGATCGGCAGGCATCTCTCCGAAGCGCTCAGCCATCCGGGCAAATGCATCGTTCGCATGAAGAAACCGACGAGAAACTGGATCGACCAGAGCGATCCCGCCAGGCATATTCGCCAGCATTTTCTCGTTGAAGATAACCTCACGCTCCAGTTGCTGTTTTGATTCCAGTTGCCGTTGGTAGAATCGGCTGCCCATCCAGGCGAACACGGCCGTCAGAACAACCAGCCACGCTGTTAAGACCGTCATCCGCCCGAGAAGATCATGAACCGGTTTGTAAGCAACCGAGAGCGGTTGCTCCACTAATGCCACCCAACCAGTCGATTCGATGCGACTGAAGGAATAAAGGTTGTCGCGGTAATCGAAATGCCCACTCTTGCTCTGGCGAATCTTGGTGAGCAGCTCGTTGCTCTCAGGTGAATTGGCACTGGGATTCGGTTTAAAATCATTGGCGAAAAGCGCTGCACCCTTTTGGTCGAGGACTTGGAAAACGAAGCGATCGGAAAACTCGATAGTGGACAATCGCTTGCCAATTCTTTCTATAAGGACCGAGTCGCCAACGAATCCAAGAACCGTCCCATCGGGCGCGCGAACAGGGGCGACAATGTCGGTGATGAGGCGGTCATCGGAGAACCTTGGATGGACCGAGGAGACGATCGGTTGATCCGATGCCGCAGCCTCTTCACGCCATTGATTCGCCCCAAAGTCTTTGCCTACCAATTCGGGCGTGGTCGGGATTGAGCCGAGCAAAGCGCCATCCGGTGCAGCCATGAACATTCCATCAACGTTTGGATGGGAATAGAAGGCGGAGTTAACCCATTGTTGTGCGGCCTGCGCAGGATTCGGCGAACCGAGAATCCTGGCAACCTCAGGAAGGGTTTCGTAATAATTGATAATGGCGCTGCTACGGCTGAGATCGGTTCCGACCACGTGGCCAAGCAATTGCACCAGCGTTTGCCGGTCTCGCAAAATGCGTGATTCTAACGTGTCGCGCAGGATCGTGTAGGAAACGATCAGCGTCAGGACTGACGGAATCCATCCTGCCAGCAGAATCGGAATAATGATCTTTGAACGCTCGAAACGCTCGCGCCTTCGTTTCGTCATGAAATTTCCCAATAAAATGCCGGTATTTAGCAGAAAACCGGCTGAATCACCGTTAACCTGCTGACCGTCTCAGGCAAGAGGGAATTCCGGTAGATTTAACCGATTTTCGAGGCACCGCGCCCGCTAAAGAGTGAGATGGCCAGACCGGTCGGCATCGCAATTGCGAATTCGATAAAAGAGTGCTGTGTATCAACACGATGTGACCGGGGCTTTCACTGGCAGCCGTTTGATTTTTGGATTGACGCAATTGTTGGAAATTGCATCATGTCGGCCTGACTGCGTCATCCATTCGCAGCCATAGCAATCTCCATGCAAGAAAGCGTCGGACATATTATCTGGTCGACCTGTTACCTGAGTGTGCTCATCGGGCTTTCCGCCTATGGGATCCATCGCTATTTCATCATTTATTTGTATTTGAAAAACCGTAAGCGGCCCCCGGTTCCGGCTCGCTACTTTGAAAAATTGCCGAGAGTGACGGTGCAGTTGCCGATTTTCAATGAAGTGTACGTCGCCGAGCGGCTGCTTCGTTCCGTGAGCGAACTCGATTATCCCCAAGCGCTTCTGCAAATCCAGGTGTTGGACGATTCAACGGATGAGACACGCGAGATTACCGCGGCGTGTGCGGAGGAATTGCGGCAGCGCGGGTTCAACGTCCAGCGGATCCATCGGACTGATCGGACCGGCTTTAAGGCTGGCGCCCTTGCCGTCGGACTTGGCGCTGCCGAAGGCGAATTTCTTTGCATCCTCGACGCCGATTTTGTTCCGGAAAAAGACCTGCTTAAACGCACCGTCCATTTCTTTACCGATCCAAAAGTCGGAATGATTCAGACGCGGTGGGGGCATTTGAACCGCGGCTATTCATTGCTCACACGCGCGCAGGCGATTTTTTTGGATGGACATCTTTTGCTTGAGCAAATCGCGCGTAGCCGCAGCGGCCGGTTTTTCAATTTTAACGGGACGGCTGGGCTGTGGCGCCGTTCATGCATCGAGCAAAGCGGCGGGTGGCAACATGATACGTTGTGTGAAGACCTCGATCTGAGCTACCGGGCTCAACTCGCGGGGTGGAAGTTCATTTACCTTGCCGACGTTGTCACTCCGGCGGAGCTGCCGGTGGATATGAACGGGTTCAAATCTCAGCAGCATCGTTGGACGAAGGGTTCAGTCCAGACATGCAAGAAGTTGTTGCCGAGCGTTTGGCGAACCCGGCTACCGTTTCGGATAAAGCTGGAAGCCACCGGGCATTTGATGTCGAATTTCGCTTACCTGCTGCTGGCAATTCTTTGCGTCCTTTTATATCCTTCCACCGGTGGACCTCCCGTTGGCTGGGTTCGCACATTGCTGGTCGACATTCCGATTTTTCTCGCGGCATCAGCGTCGGTCGGGCTTTTTTACATTTGTGCCCAACGCGAATTGCATCCGCGAACATGGATCAAAGAAATCCTTTTTCTGCCATGTTTGCTTGCATTAGGAATTGGTCTCTCGCTCAACAACGCGCGAGCAGTGCTCGAAGCGATGATCAACCACAAATCGGATTTCACACGGACGCCAAAGTACGGAATTGAACGCAAGTCGCAGCCATGGCGGAGCTGTAAGTACCGGCCGCTCAAGTCGGCACTCCCGCTCGCTGAGCTGGCATTTGCCATCTATTTCAGCTACTTCGTCGTTTATGCCATCATGCACCGGCAGTTTTTCTCGGTCCCTTTTCTGCTGATGTTTCAGGGTGGATTTCTCTACGTCTGTCTCAGTTCCTTCGTGAGTCGTTGGTCAAAATTTAATCTTGGCAGTTCACGGTCGCGGGTCACAATTCCCGCGTGACAAATCGAAATTGTCGAGTAAAAGATTTGGCCATGCTTCGGCGCGTTGCAGCCATTCTTACTGTAATTTCGGCTACGTCCGCGTTTGCGGCTGCGCCGCTGGATACTTCGAACGAGCTGATTATCAGCGTCCGTGATCAGAAGTTGGTTCTTCTGCGCAACGGCGCCAAAGTGGCGACCTATCCCGTATCGACGTCAATGTTCGGATTGGGCGACGCGCGGGGACGAATGACCACTCCTCTTGGTTATTTAGCGGTAGAAAAAAAGATCGGCGACAATGTGCCGGTCGGCGCTGTTTTCCATAAGCGGCGGCTGACAGGTGAAGTTCTTGAGCCCAATGCTCCTGGGCGCGACCCCATCACCACGCGCATCATCTGGCTACGCGGACTCGAGGCGCAGAATGCGCACGCTTATCAACGCTGCATTTATATTCATGGCACGCCCGAGGAAAAAAAGATCGGGCGCCCCGCAAGTTACGGCTGCATCCGCATGAAATCGAAGGACGTCGCCGAGCTTTATGACCAGTTGCCGGTGGGTGCACTGGTGCAAATTATTCCTGATCGGCTACCCAAAACGGAAAAGGCGAAGCCGCGTCAGGAAATGAGTGGTGGTGTCGTCGCCGTCGCTGCAAACGTAACGCCGCAGCCGCCACCCCAGAAAACTGCTACGGCAGTTGCGAACGTAGCGCCGCAGCCGCCACCCGAGAAAACTGTCACGATGGCTGCGAACGTAGCGCCGCAGCCGCGATCGCAAAAAACCGCCACGACGACTGCAAAAGTAACGCCGCAACCGCCACCGCAGATAACTGCCGACATGCTCGCGATGCCACCTTCCAGCTCACTCACTGTAGAAGAAATGCGAACGGCCGGAGCGCTCGCCGGCGCCCGCCAAAAAGCGAAACTCGCACAGAACAAACGCTTATAACAAGCGCGCTAGCGGGTGTTTGCTCGATAAAATTCTTGATCGCCGATGGCCAATACGAAATCAGCCGGTAAACGTGCCCGACAGACCCTTAGACGAGCGGTCCATAATCGAAGCGTCAAGACGCACCTGCGCAGACTGCAAAAACAAATCCGCTTAGCGCCACAGCGCACCGCCGATCAAATTCGCACGGCGATTTCCGCCATCGACAAAGCGGCGAAGAACGGGGTCATTCATCGCAACGCCGCCAATCGTCGCAAGGCGCGGCTGAACAAGGCATTCGCCGCGGTCAAATAATTGGAGTAGTGGAGCGATGGAGTAATGGAGTAGTCAATCTGCAACAACACTCCAATACTCCATCACTCCACGGCCATCTTCCCATTGCATATCTTACTGGCCTGATAGATTCTGTGGAATGATTCCCGCGCTTCTACTCATCATATCGGCGGTAGTATTTCGCATCGCCACCGGGTTCTTCGGACAACATTCTCAGTCGATCGGCTGGTTGAACTTCGCGCCCGTCGCCGCGATTGCGCTGTGCGCGGCTGCTTACTTCCCGCGGAAGTACAAATTCAGTGTTCCAATGGCAGCGCTGCTGATCTCTGACATCGTGTTGAACTTCCACTACGGGTTTTCACTGTTTAGTCCCTTCGTTCTCTCGCACTACGTTGGTTTTGCGATTATCGGCTGCCTCGGATTGCTTCTGCAACGCCGCGCGTCGTGGAAAACCCTCCTGCCCGCTTCGATTATCGCATCGCTCATCTTCTACGTCGTAACGAATTCCGTATCGTGGATTTACGATCCCGGTTACGCAAAAAATTTTGCGGGACTGATTCAGTCGCTGACCGTTGGCTTGCCGCAATACAGCGCGACACCGACCTGGATGTTTTTCCGCAATTCACTTGTCAGCGATCTTATTTTTACTGGTCTGTTTGTTGTTTGCATGAATGTCGGCCGGAGCATGGGGAGATCGCGGGAACGCGCTTCGCAGTTTCGTCCTGTTGCTGCTGGATAATTAATTATGCAGCCGGTGGAGCAGCGCGACGAAGTCGAGATGCTCTCGCTAATGCTGTTGATCCGGCGCTTCGAAGAACGGGCCAGTCAGCAGTATCAAGCGCAGAAGATTGGCGGCTTTTGTCACCTCTACATTGGTCAGGAAGCGGTCGTTACCGGCGCGATCGCTGCCGTGCGTCCGGATGATTATATCATTACTGCTTACCGTGATCACGGACACGCCCTTGCTCGGGGCACAACCGCAAATGCATGCATGGCGGAGCTTTTTGGAAAAGAGACCGGCTGCTCCCGTGGGCTCGGTGGGTCGATGCATTTTTTCGACAAGCGACACCACATGTATGGAGGCCACGCGATTGTAGCCGCGCACGTACCGCTGGGTGTTGGGTTGGCTTTTGCAATCAAGTACCGCGGCGAGGATCGCGTTACGCTCTGCTTCTTCGGTGACGGCGCGATCAATCAGGGGTCGTTCCACGAAGCGTTGAATCTCGCCGCCCTGTACAGGCTGCCGATCATTTTCATTTGTGAAAACAACCTTTTCGCCATGGGCACATCGGTGAAACGATCGACATCGCTCAAACAGATCGTCGATCGCGCGGAGGGTTACGATATCCCCGGCGAGATCGTCGATGGAATGAATTTCCGGGAAGTGCGCGACAAAGTCGCTGAGGTTGCCGATTCCATCCGGAAAGAATCGCATCCGGCGTTTCTGGAAGTCCGTACGTATCGCTATCGTGGCCATTCTATGTCGGATCCCGCAAGTTACCGAACCAAGGACGAACTGGAAAAATTTCGCCTTGATGATCCAATCATACGTCTGCGCGCGCAGCTTACGCGCGAGGGGAAATTGACCAACGAACAGTTCGATGAGCTCGACAAGCATGCGAAGCAAACAGTGTTGGACGCGGTAAAGTTCGCCGAAGAAAGCTCGGAGCTACCAGTCGAGAAACTCCACGACTACGTGTATTTCAACGGAGCCAAGTCGTGAGAGAAATCACGTATCGCCAGGCGTTGAATGAAGCGCTCGCTGAAGAGTTGGAGCGTGATCCAAATGTTTTCCTGATGGGCGAAGAAGTCGCCGAATATCAGGGGGCGTACAAAGTGAGCGCCGGGTTGCTGCAGCGGTTTGGTCCGAGACGCATCATCGATACCCCGATCAGCGAGAACGGATTCGCCGGTCTGGGCATCGGCGCAGCGATGGTTGGGCTGCGACCAATTATTGAGTTCATGACGTTCAGTTTCTCACTGGTGGCTTTCGATCAGGTTGTGAACAACGCGCCAAACATGTTCATGATGTCAGGCGGCCAATTCAATATCCCGATTACGTTTCGTGGACCGAACGGTCCGGCCCATCAGCTTGGAGCGACCCACTCGCACGCCACAGAGAATTTTTATGCCAGTGTGCCCGGCCTCAAAGTGTGCGCACCGGCGACCCCGCGCGATGCCAAGGGCCTGTTGAAAACGGCGGTGCGCGACGACAATCCGGTGTTGGTCCTCGAAGCGGAACTGCTTTACAGCTCGAAGGGAATGGTCGAGCCGCCCGACGAAGAACTGCTTATCCCGCTGGGTAAAGCCGAGGTGAAACGCGAAGGCGGCGATGTCACCGTTGTTTGTTACGCGCAGACTGTTCCGATCGCCCTGAGAGTCGCAAAGCAACTCGAAGAGGAAGATATTTCCGCCGAGATCGTTGATCTGCGCTCCATTAAACCGCTCGACGAGAAGGCGATTTTCGACTCTGTCGCGAAAACGCATCGTGTGGTGATTGTTGAACAGGACCACCCGTTCTGCGGGGTCGGGGCAGAAATTTGCTACCGGATTCAAAAAGACATTTTTGATGAGCTGGATGCGCCGATTCTGCGCGTATCACAGGAAGATGTTCCGATGCCATACAACGAAGATTTGGAGCATGCCGTCCTGCCGAACGCTGAAAAACTCGCCGCCGTCGTAAAAAAGGTCTGCTACGCGTGAAATCACTCGGCACTTCCGTTTATGCCTGAAATCCAGATGCCGAAACTGAGCGACACGATGACCGAAGGTACTCTTGTCGCGTGGAAGAAGAAGAAAGGCGACCAGGTCGCGGCCGGCGAAGTGCTCGCAGAGATCGAGACAGACAAGGCCACGATGGAATGGGAGTCGCCCGAGGACGGAACCCTCTCTGAAATTTATGTCCAGGAAGGCGGTAAAGTGAACGTCGGCGATAAAATCGCGTTCATCCGCGGAGAAGGAGAGGAAACCCCAAAACAGCCAGCGCCGGCACAGAAAGAAAATCCGGAAGCTGCGGAAGAAAAGAAGCCGCAAGTTGAAACGGAAAAACCTGCCCCGGCAGAGGCCGCAAAAAAAGAAACCGCGCCACCACAGGAAAAAAGTGTAGAGGCGGCTGTGTCAGCCGCCCGAAATGAGACGACGCAACAAAAGCCTCAGGCAAAGGAACAAAAATCCGAAGACGCCCGCGTGAAAGCGTCGCCCGTGGCGCGCCGAATCGCAGCGGAACTTGGCGTGGATCTTTTCACCGTGAAAGGTAGCGGGCCGGATGGTCGCATTACCGAAAATGACGTTCGCACTGCGGCGAAATCCGTAGCCACGGGCGTTGACCGCGGCAGCGCAAAACTTCCGACGAAAGCGCCCGCTCCGGTGAAGCCCGGCGAAAGTGCGCGTATTCAACTTTCCGGGATGCGCAAAATTATTGCGCAACGGCTGGTCGAAAGTCTCGGCCCGATTCCACATTTTTATCTGACGATCGACATTAATGCGGGGCCGCTGATGGAAGCGCGTGAGGAATTGAAGTCGGCGGGCGAAGGCGCGGATGCTGCGAAGATTACGGTGAACGATCTTGTTTTGAAAGCCGCGGTAATGGCTGCGGTAAAGGTGCCGCGTGTGAATGCCTCATTCGACAACGATGCAATCGTGCAGTACGCGGACGTCGATCTCGGCGTCGCGGTTGCGATCGAAGACGGACTGCTGACACCGGTCATTCGCGCCGCGCAAGACAAATCGCTTCGTGAGATTAGCTCGTCAGCCAAGGACCTGGCGCATCGGGCCCGTAATAAGAGGATGAAACCGGAAGAATTTCAGGGCGGTACATTCACCGTCTCAAATCTCGGCGGAATGGGCATCGACAGTTTCTCGGCTGTCATTAATCCACCTCAGGGCTTCATTCTCGCCGTGGGCAAGGTCACAAAGATCCCAGTCGTTGACGACTGCGATCAAGTGATGGTCGGTCACCGTATGTCGATCACGATGAGCTGCGACCATCGCGTCATCGACGGCGCGCTCGGCGCCGAATATCTTAAGGAACTGCGGCACCTGCTGGAAAATCCAGCTCTGTTGATGGTCTAGATCTGTAGCCGCTTCGGCGAGCGGCAAGAATGGCGTCGCCCTTAGGACGATGGCTACACTGCCGTGGTTTCCCACATCATGAAGTCGTCCAACGTTTGGCGGGTTTTGTCGGCGACAAATTCTATGACGGTTGCATCGTCAACGAAGCCGAGGACCGGCGTCGCGTCGGGAATCAAATCGAATGGATCGATCAGATAATTGAGAGCGGCAACAATCCACAGAAGTGCGTTATCGGGGATTTTATCGTATTCCCTGCGATGATGAGCGCGGACTAAACGCAGCATGGTTTGCAGATATGGCCAATATTCTTTGAACGGTTCCCTCGGCACTGATGCTGCCTTTTTTGCTGCATCGTTGAAAAGTGCCAACAGAGTTTCAGAATCGTTGAGACACGCTTTTGCCTCGATCAACGCCCTGGCGAATGCGTCGCTGCGAAGCGCCGGTTTACGGTAGGGCACATTTTGCTCAGGATTTCTCGCGGCAGGCCGGGCTTTTGTTTCTGAGCGCGACTTCGTTTTCGTTTTTTTCATCTCACGAATCAAAACACTTCGACGCGCGAAAGAGAAGCAGATTCGTAATAAGCCACTGCTACGGTTTTGTTGCCAGAATGAGCGGTGACGGTCCGGGCGCTTCGAGTTTGCGCACTTTTTTGAAGCCGGCGTCCTCCAACCAGTGTTTGATTTCGTTGAAGCTGAACGTGTCGCCCTTTTCGGTGTTCACGAGCATTTGCACGCAAAACATCAGCGAGGGCAGGGGCTTGGTGCGTTCATCGTTCACCAGCCATTCTGCAATGGCGATTGTGCCTCCTGATTTCAACGCGCGAAAAGCTTTCTTGAGCAACTGACGACTACGCTCTTCGCCTTCGCTGTGCAGAATATGTCCGAGCGTCGCCACATCGTAGCCGCTTCCAAAGTTCGCCTCGGACAGGTCGCCTTCGATGAAATCGAAACGATCGCGCACACCAAATTTTTCAGTGATGCGTTTCGTTGTAGGAATCATCCCCGCCCAATCGAGCGCCGTCACCCGCACACGCGGCGACTTCTGGGTGAGCGCGATTCCCCAGATGCCGGAGCCAGCCGCAAGATCGATCACGCGGACTTGCTCTTTGGCCTTCGCGACCTTCAGGTGATCGGCAAGTGTCTGCGCGCCGGGATGGCTCATCGGGATAATTGTTTCCACGAGTTGACTGAAGAATTCAGTGCCCTCGCTTTCCTGGTTCACAGCGACTGCCGGACGGCCGGCGCGCACGATGTCGGTCAGCAGCAGCCAGCGCGAGATCATAATCGGCAAAATCGATCCGAAAAATCCGGCGAGCGAGCCTGGTTTGTCACTGATAAGAAATGCCTGGCTCTCTGGCGTCAGAGAGTATCTCGATTGTCGGTCTTTCTTTAGCAGGTCCAGGCCGACAAGCGCGTTCATGATCGCGGGCAAGCCTCGCCCATCGGCGCCGGTTTCTTTTTTCAGTTGCTCGACCGTTTTCGCACCGCTCTGCAGGCAATCAAAAACTTTGTTGTTTACGGCCGCGCTGATGATCAAGGGCGGCCCGTAAGCAAACCCGAGCTGCTGCAGACGTTCGGGAGTGAGCTTTTTCGTTTGGCGTTTTTTCATAAGTGAATCGACAAATAAAACCTGTTTCATCCAGCGGATCTAGCCGAAGTCGCCGGGTTCCTTTAGACTCCAAATAGATGAGCGCAAAATGGAAGACGCGCGAACAAATGGAGGAGGGGGAAC
>Ga0207690_10000817_pt1 | contig 19979 bp, 22 predicted proteins | sample KBSC23metaG_FD_184315 | JGI IMG/M metagenome (GOLD analysis project Ga0207690, IMG submission 184315) | Corn rhizosphere microbial communities from Kellogg Biological Station, Michigan, USA - KBS C2-3 metaG (SPAdes) (version 2) | ecosystem: Host-associated > Plants > Roots > Rhizosphere > Soil ...
GCCGTCACCACTGCCGATCTGCTGGCGACTTTCCTTGCCGAGACCCACAACGTCAGCAGCCGCACCCTCTGGAACTGGAAGCGCAAATACGATGAGGGCGGCGTCAACGCGCTGGCTCGCGGCGTCCGCGCAGACAAAGGCTCCTCGAAATTCTTTGCTCGCTTCCCCCAGGCGCGGCAGCTTGTAGAGAGCATCTATCTCAAGCCCTACCAGACGGTCAGCCGCGCCTACGAGAACCTTCTCCGCGATCACGCGCTGCTCGGCATCGCGGCGCACGAGCTGCCCAGCTACGAGACCGTCCGCAGCTACCTCGAAACGCTGCCACCGTCGATCACGGTCCTCGCCCGCAAAGGCGAGCGGGCCTACGCCGAGCGGATGTCTCCCCATGTGCAGCGCGGCTACGAGGATGTCGGCGCGAACGAAATCTGGGTCGCGGACCACATGATCCACGATGTCGAGGTGCGCAACGATTGTTTCGAGGGCGTCGCGGAAAACGCGCCGATGCGTCTGCGTTTCTCCGCCTTCCTCGATATGCGCACGCGGAAGTTCGTCGGCTACTGCTGGGCACCCGAAGGCAACAGCCGCGTCATCACGACGGCGGTGAGGCGCGGTATCGAGCGTTACGGGCCACCCGTGACCGTCTATTGCGACAACGGCAAGGACTACAAGAAGGTCGCCAAGGGAGCGCGGCCCGTCACGCGGGAGTGGGTCGAGGCCGAATACCAGGGACTCTCCCGCACCGGCGTCCTCCAGCGGCTCGATATTGGCGTGCAGTTCTGCATGCCGTACCATCCACAGTCGAAGCTGATCGAGAGCGCCTTCCGCACCGTGCACCAGAAGTTCGATGCGCTCTTCCCGCACTACACTACCGGCAACGCCTATCTTCGCCCGGACCAGACCACGCTCGCGATGGCTCACCATCGCAAGCTGCTCCGCATGGATCGCGGCAACGAGTCGCCGCTCGTCCCGGCCAGCCACTTCATCCGCATGGCGACCGTCTGGCTGGAAGAGGACTACAACGCCCGTCATTGCCACAGCGGGCGCGACATGGACAGCCGCACTCCGGACGAAGTCTTCAACGAGCTTTATCCGCTTGCGTCCCGTCGCATGGCAGACCCTGCCATCCTCGCGCAGCTCCTCTGGGAGAGTCAGAAGCGCCGCGTCCGCGAGTGCGCCATCACGCTCAACAATCGCCGCTATACCGCCGCGACGCCGGAGTCGAGCGCCACGCTCCACCTCGCCAACGAGACGGACGTGCTGATCTGCTACGACCCGCACGATCTCGACCGTGCGGTCATCGCCGATCTCGATGGACGCCCCATCGCCGAAGTCCGCGCCGAGATCCTGCTTCCGCATTCGGCCGAGGCCGCGCCCGCAATCCGCGCCTCCATGCAGGAGCGTCGCCGCCTGCGCAATGCTACCGTCGCCACGGTTCGCCAGATCCATCAGAACGTAGCCCAGATGGGCCACAAGAGCGACCTCGAACTGCTGCACGAGCGTGCCCTATTGCCCGCTGCCGTCGGCGATTCCATCGTCCACCGTCTTACACCGCCAGCTTCAAACACTGCACCAACTGCACCGCGTTACTCCCACGACATTGCTGCTGAATTTCTCTCGGAGGAACTATGAGCTATTACACGCAAGAAATGCAGGACGCCAAAGTCGCGCGACTCCAGGCTGAGGTTCCTTTGTATAAGGCTTCCATTGCCCAGGTCCGCGAATACCTCGCAAAATCCCAACTCACCATCGACCAGCTTGCCTACCATACCGGCTATAGCGGCCAGACGCTCGACCGCTTTCTGCAGGGACGGTACCACGAAAACCCTGCGCGTTCCACCAAGCTCATTACTGCCGCGCTCACCGAATTCATCAGCCGCAACCCCGCCGGACGCGCTGAGGAGCAGCTCGGCAAGCTCTACCGCACCGAGAACTACGACACGCTGGCGCGGTGGTTCGACTATTGCCAGCAGCGCGGCAAGATGTGCTGCGTTTACGGGCCTCCCGGCTCGCAGAAGACCTTCGCTATCGATCACATCATCGCGCAGCAGCGCCGCGCCGAACTCACCGAGGGCCACGCTCACCATCGCGCTTTCTACATCTATAGCAGCGAAGGCATCCGTCCCGCCGAACTGGTGCGTAAGATGCTCGAAGCCGCCGCGCTGCCGCTCAGCGGATTGCTTCAGCGCAATCTCTCTGTGTTGCGCTTCGCACTCCGCGCCCGCAAGACAATCTTCGTGTTCGACGAGGCGCAGCATCTCAGCTTGCCATGCCTTGAAATCATCCGCGAGCTGAACGACCTGCGCCCGCACTTCGGCGTGATGTTGCTGGGCAGCCATGAATTGCAACGGCGCTTCACCGCGAAGGCCGCAGAACTGGAGCAGTGGAACTCCCGCATCGCTCAGTCCATCGAGCTTCCCGGCATCTCGAACGAGACCGCCGCGCGCATCGTCAGCGAGGAGTTGGGCGCGCTCGCCGAGAAGCCGGGCAAGGTCGAATGGCTTCTCGAAAAATGCACGGCAGTCGATATCTATTCGCGCAAGAAAGACAAGAGATACCGCTCGGCTCGCACTCTCTTCAACTCGCTTGAAGTTATCCGCGAAGACGCCGCAGCTAGATTGTCGTCATCGCATGCAGCAGGAGGTGTTCAGTGAAACAAACCAACGCAACCTTTCTCGTTGACGACGGCGTCCTGATGGCTGACAAAGACCAGGTCGTCAGCCTGGTCAAGGCCCGCGTTATCGTCGAGCCTATTGACCGGTCTTCTGCTTATGACGCCGAGAGGCGCGCAGAGGAGGCCGAAAAGCGGGCGGAGGAGACCTTCCGCCGCATGGATCGCGCCGGGACACGCCTGATGCGCTGGTTTCTCGGCTCCTGGGTCGTCTACCCGCTCACGGAAATCATCCACGCATTCGCGGCTCATGCATTTCGGGGAGTGGGCAGATGAGCCAGCCCACCCAACAGCGATGGTGCCACGCCTGCGGCAAGTCCGAGGACTTCGCTGGCGGCTGGTTCGCGCTCTATATCGCGCCCTTCGGCGAGTGTGTCGTCGCCTCGGTCAGCGACGCCGAATTCGCAAGCTATCGCGGCGAGGTCTTTGCCTGCGGTCAGCTCTCGGCGCTCGTCCTGGTCGAACGCTACCTCCATACCGGAACATTCAACCCGCCTGCCCCGGCCGAACCCGCCGCACCCAACGCATTTGAACCCCTGACTTAGGAGGAAACATGGCAACAGCTACTGATCCACTCGCGCCCAGACCCCATATGGACTTTGGCAAAGGCATTCGAGGCAAACATTTCGATGCCGCATCCATCGCACCGTCGTTCACGCCTTACCATCCTCAATCCAAGCTGGTCGAGCGCGCCGCCCACATGATGCAGAGCGGAGGCGACCGACCCACGCCCACACAGATCGACGAGATCGTCGATCACTTCCACAACATCCGCGACGAGTGGGAACTTGCCGACGAACGCTATGAGGAGTGCAAAGACTCTGTCATCGCCCTCGTGCAACGCTTCGGCATCGTGCCTGCCGGCGCGGAGCAGTCCCTCCGGCTCGAAGGCCGCGTCAACATCCTCACCGTGACGACGGGCAACACCTCGACGGTCAAAGAGGAGGCAGTCGTCGATCTCAAGTCGGCGATGCGCGTCCACAAGAAGCTCCCTCTCTTCGAGATGATGTTCGCGGAGCGCACCAAATACGAGCTGCGCAAGGATGCCTCGGTCCACCTGCGCACCGCGACGCTCTCGAAACGCCTGGTCAAACTCTTCACCGACCTCTACGCCCGCTGCACCGACGTCAAAAAGAAGTCGCCCTCGCTCAAGATTGAGCGCATCGACGCGGCCAAGCCGAAGAAGGCCGCGAGGAAGGCGGCCATCAAATGAAGCCCGCGACCGTCATCACCATCTCCGACGCGCACAGCGTCCACTGCCTCACTGAGGGCCACATCGACGAGTGGTGGCGCAGCCTTCCCACCACGCGCAAGGTCGCGCTGTTCGAGGCGGAGCTGGAGGGTCATCTCGACTTCACCTCCGCGCCTGAACCATTCGAGTGCCGTCAATTCGAGCAGTATGCGAAACAGTTCCTCCGGGATATGAAGCGGCTGCACAAGTCGCCGCTCACTGGCCTCATCCCCGTCAAGGAGAGCGTCCATGCATCTGTCTAGCTCCACCGACGCTCAGCTTGAGCAGCTCGCCACTGATTGCGATAAGCGGGCCTCACGCGCCGCGCAGTACGGGCTGCCCGGCGTCGCGGAATCGATGGAGGCCAGGGCTTCCATCATCCGCGAGCTGCTCGACCATCGCCGCGAAGATGCCAGGCGCGCACGCATTGTTCCCGCCATCAAGTTGGCCATTGCCCACACTGAGGTCCTGCGCGACAGTGCGGTAGCCAACGGGCAACCGGCGTCAGTAGCCTGCCTGGAGATGCAGCTTTCATTGCTCAAGGAGTTCGACACGCAATGACCAACTTCAACGAAGCACCTAACCCCGAACAAAGCGAGGAAGCGATGGAACCGAGACTTTGCAAATGCGGCTGCGGCACCGAGATGCCGAATACCAACAAGTGGGAATACCTGCGCGGGCACAAAACGTCCGACAACAGAACTGCCCCCCCCCGCAAACCGAAGACCACTTCGCCCGTAGCCGAGGAGGACGAAGTAGAGGAAGCTCCCACCCGCGCGGTCGAGATGAATGACGCGCAGTTCAACCGCATCTGGGAGATGTTCTCGCTGAACCAGAAAGCCTTCGCCGTCGTCTACGGGCTGACCGCCGACCGCGAATAAGAGACAGGAACGGAGCCGCGATGCCGCACGATCTCTTCACCACCTTCGCCGACCGCGTCATGGATCGCGTCGACGAGGTGCTCTCGAACCGCGAGTGCAAGTGGCCTCCCAGCGAGGACCAGCGCCGTCTGCTGGGGATGCTGAAGGCCCGTCGCGGGCGGGAGAATGCGGTGCCGATCGGCGAGATATGCGAGCGGCTCCGCATGACCCCGCGCCAGGTGAAGGAACTCGTGCAGGACCTCCGGCTCAACTTCCGCGTCCAGATCGGCGCATCGCGCGACGCGGCCGAGGGCGGCTACTTCCTCGGCACCAACCGCGAAGAGATGGTCGCCAGCTCCAACCAGATGCTGCACCAGGCAGTGACGATGCTGAAGGTCGTCCACGTCATGCGTTCCGAGCACGATTCGGAAGACTTACTTCGCCAGGTGCGCCTGGCGCTCAACGAGGAGGAATAAATGAAAGAAAGCAACCCTGCGGTCATGCTGTCGTTCTGCCTTGTCTGGCTCATGGGAATCGCCGTCGGCATCGGTTTCTGCATCCTCTGCGCGCTGGTCTGGGGGCGTCTATGAGCGACAACGTCACGACGCTCCACGACATGAAGAGCGCAGGCTACAAGTTCCTCGGTCACCATGTCTGCAAAGGCTGTGGCGCGGACATTGAATGGTGGCTGACCAACAACAGCAAGAAGATTTGCTTCGACCCGATGCCGAAGAGCGACCATGAGCCAACCACGCCGCATTGGGCCACCTGTCCCAACGCCGACGACTTCCGCCGCAACGACAAGACAGACAAGGCCGCGAAGCCATCGCAGCGCCGCGCATCCCCCGATCTGCAAAAGGAGATCAACCGGCTCCGCGAATCCACCAACGCCCGCGTCATCGTCGCGGTCCTGGATAACAGGCAGGTTGCAGCGTGGCGCAACGGTCTGCCCGGCGAAGATCTCCGCCACGAACTCATCACTGCCGCCAACAGCATCCGCAACCATATCCAGGGAGGCAAATAGCGATGCCTTGCCAGTGGATCAAACTCGCAGATGGAACCGTCGTTCACCTCAATATGGGGCGCAAGCCGCGAAAGCGCTGCCAGTTTTGCAAGACCGGATATGTCGAGCGCCTCTGCGATTTCGCAACTGGCCTTTTCGGCAAGACCTGCGATGCCGGCATGTGCCTGCGCTGCGCAACGCATATCGGCGTCGAGCTCGACTACTGTCCAAAGCACAAGCAGGAGGCACAAGCATGAACTGCGTTTACTGCCCGAACAAAGTCCACGATGGGTATTATGTCTGCGACGAATGTCTCGCCGCCACGCGTGCGCAATTGGCCCAGTCCGAAGCGAAGTCGCGCTCAATCAAATGCGCGTGCTGCAAACAGCCGATCGGAGCGCCCTGCATCACGGGAAGCGGCGTCCCCCGTCCCAGTTCTCACGTTGTCAGAGAGCGACGCGCACGGAGGAAGGCATGACTGAGCCTCGCAATCGTTCTGTGCTGAAAACGGCCATCTGCTCTGACTGCGGCGAAAAGACATGGCCCGCGAAGGACGGCCTCTGCCGTCCATGCCGCCTCATCGTCGTCGCCGCATCGCAGAGGAAATATATCTGGACGCCCGCGATGGACGAGGAACTGCGGCGCATCTACCGCATCTCGAAGAATAAGTCGCACCTGAGCCGCGCACGGCACAACTTCGGACGGCAATACAACCTGCCGCCGCACATCATCGGCAATCGCGCCCAGACCCTCGGCCTTCGCTGTGTCACGCAGAACCGGTGGACCGAGCAGGAGATGGAGATGCTCCGCGAGATGGACGGCCAGCTCTCCATCAAGCAGATGGCAAAGCGCCTGCGGCGTTCAGAGTCTTCCGTCAAAAACCGGCTGTTCCTCATGGACCTGAGCGCCCGCGTCACCGAAGGCTATAGCTGCGCCGAACTGGCGGGATTGTTCGGCGTTCACCACAACAAGATCGCCAGGTGGGTAGGGCTCGGATGGCTCCGGCTCGATGACTATGAGCGGGTCACGCATGAATCCATCGAGAGCTTCGTCTGGCGTCACATGGACGAATTCCGCTTCGCTGCCTGCGAGGAGTGGTGGTTGAAGACCATGCTCAATCCCCGGCTCGGCTCTGTTCCCGTCCCGAACGTCGGCTCGAAGGAGGCTGCATGATGGCTGATCTTCCCGTCGGCGTCGCTGTAAAAATAATCCGCGAGCATTTCAAACTCACCCAGGCCCAGGTAGCGGACCGGATGGGCTGCCCGCGCACCTATATCTCGAAGGTCGAGAATGGCCACGCGGTTCCACAGATCGACCAGCTCATGCGCCTGGCCCACTCCATGCAGATCGAAGGCTGGCGGCTATTGCGCTATATCGAGAAGTTGAAAAAACAGATGGAGGCCGCATGAAGACCTTCACCCAAATCGGCACCGAGATCGGCGAGCTCGTCGAGCGGAAGAACGCCGCCTACGGCAGCAGCTTCGCCGTGGCCGGCAACTTCCTGCGGCTGCTCTTTCCCAATGGCGTTCCGGCAGACCGCTTTGACGATGCGCTCCTGATGGTCCGCATCTTCGATAAGCAGATGCGCATCGCCACCGACAAGGACGCCTTCGGCGAATCGCCCTACGCGGACATCGCCGGCTATGGCATCCTCGGCGTTCAGCTTCATCAGCAAAGGAAAGACAGCAAGACATGGCCAGGTATTGTCAGCGCGGATGCGGCAACACAGTCAAAGGCACAGCCCGATTCTGCTGCGCCGACCACAAACGCGAAGACTATAACGAGCGCAAGCGCGAAGACCGCGTCCGAGCCATCGCAGCAGCGCGAAAGCTTCTTCGCCGCATCAAGGGATGCGAATGCGCTCGATGCGACGGAACCTGCAAGCCCAAGCGCGGCCGCCCAGCAGCAAAGAAACGATAGGCAGCTCTGCGCTTGGTGCAGCGCCAATCTCAACTTCTGCCGCTTGAAGGTAGTTATCTACGGTAGACCTTTTCTTTATTGCAGTAACACATGTGCCAATTACGCGAAGCAGGGAGTCCGCCCATGAACATCACGACGCCCCAGCTCCGCCGTCTGCAGGTCCTCTATAGCCAGTATTGCCACCACTCGCTCGACACCGGCAACAGCCGCGAGGAGCGTCTCGCCTTCGCCAGCGAGCGGATCGGACGCGCCATCACGAGCTATAGCGACCTCACCATTGAGGAAGGAAAGAAGCTGATCGACGGCCTGCAATCCGCGCTCGGCGTGAAGCTCCCATCGAAGACGCCGCGCCGCCGCATGAGCCGCTACCAGGGTGAGAAGGCAGGCACCGAAGGCCGCCACGATCAGATTCACGCCGAGACGACGCTCGCGGGCGACCAGGACATCCGCCGCATCCAGCGCGAGATGACGCGCCTCGGCTGGGACCAGGCGCGCCTGGATGCCTTCCTGGCCTCACCCAGCGGCCCCAACGGGCGCAGCACGGCCATCCGCACCCTGGGCGAAGCCAACCGCGTCTACTGGGCGCTCAAGCGCCTGCATCCACGCCGGGAGGAGCGCCACGCGAGCTAATCAGCCATGAGAGCCAACCCAGACCAGATCGGGCTTTTTGAAGACTTCATGCCAGATGCCGCGCGCACGCCGAAACTCGCGCTGCCTTTCCAGCGCTCGAATGAGATCGACATCAAACGCGCTTGCCGCATCCTCGGCGTCACCGAGAAGACGCTAGGCCGGATGCTTGTAAAGCAACTCATCCGCGGCTACCGCCATCCTGGCGCGCCCTGGCACATCGAATACGATTCCGTCGTCGAATACTGCGACCAGCTCCGGGTGCTCCACTGCATCTCCGACGACCGCGTGGGCATCGCCGCCGGCCGCCGCCGCCGCGACCATGATCTGTTGCCGTTCCCCCTCGCTGAAACTATCTCCATGTCCGACGCGCAGGAGCGCCTCGACATCTCGCACAACGCAATCGTGCATCTCATCGAGATGGGATCGCTCACCGGCTACCAGGTCCTCTTCGAGACCAAGGGCTGCCCTTGGCGCATCCACGCGCCGTCACTCGAACGGTATATCGAGTCCCTGCACATCATGGCGGGCAAACGGCCATCCTCGCGTCCTGCATTACCTTCCAGATAGTTCGCGCCTCGCGCGCGGCAGACTGGCATCATGCGATTGCTCCGCCGATTTCTACGTTGCCTCCCCATCGCGCTCGTCGCCCTCCCCGCTGCCGCACAGAACATCACCAATATCACGCTCACGCATCTCATCGCCAATGGCGTTCCCGTTCCTTATGCGCAGGTCTGCGCCAGCCCAGCCGACGCAAACGGCAACACCATCAACGTCTCATCCGCCGGATGGGGCTTCGTGCTGAAAGACCATCCATTCTGCGGCCAGGTCATCAACGGCGCAATCGCCGGCGGCATCAATGTTCCCGACGCCGCGCACACCACTTCGGCCTCGGCTATCCGCTATAACATCCGCATCCAGGTAGAGAACGCGAACGGCGTCGCCACCGGCTCGGCCATCCTGCTCAACTCAATTCCGAACATCACCGGGACGACGTTTCCACTCGACGATTACACGCCGACCGTCTCGACAGCCGCCTATCCCGCCGGACTCATCTACACTTCCGGCGTTCCGTCCGGCTGCTCCAGCCCCTCTGTCGTCATCGACCAGACCGCTGGCGCTGCTTACTTCTGCGTTGCGGGATCGCTGGAGCCGCTGACCATCGCCAGCACAGCCACGCACGCCAACACTGCCGACACCGCGACCAACGCCACCCACGCAACCACGGCGGACACGGCGACAACAGCGACCAGCGCAACAACGGCCACAAGCGCGACGACCGCTGGCGCTCTCGCGTCCGCGCCAACGACCTGCCCATCGGGCCAGGTTCCGAATGGCGTGGATGTGCACGGTAACGCCATCAACTGCGCTATCGCCCCCAACGCGACCCACGCAACCACCGCCGATAGCGCCACGACTGCGGCGAATGCCACGACAGCCAATGCGCTCGCCATCGCGCCCGGCGACTGCGGTAGCGACGCCGCCACGGGCATCAACGCAGATGGCTCCCCGAAGGCATGTATTCCGGTCGGCAGCGGCTCCGGCCCCGTCGGCACACAATATAAGATCGCAGCCTATACAGGCTCGGGCGGCGGCTCCAGCACTGCGCTTGGTCAGTCCAACGCAACCACAGACGCGACGGGCAATCCGCTGAATGTGCCGGGTGCGGTCACGGGCGCGAGCGTCGCATCCTACAATCCATTTCTGGCGCTCCAGCATCCACAGGGCCACGATTTTTACGCGAGCAACTACTTCCAGACCGATGCTAGCGGCAACGTGAACGGCGGGCAATTCGAGCCGCACAACCCCGTCACGATGGACGACTACGAGCAACAGCGGCAGATGTGCTGCGACACGTTCGTGCCCTACAACTTCACGCTTCACATCCCGACAGGCGGATTCAACGACAGCGCCTCGAACGGCAATATGTCCTCGATGCTTGTCGGGCTGCACTCGCAAACGAGCTACCAAGGTGGAGGCCAGCTCAGTCTCCAGAACTCGCAGACGGGCCAGGGCGATGATGTACTCATTGAGTTCAGTCAGGCAGGTGTGGGCGCGGGTCGCGGGAACGACGAGTACACCGAGCAGTGGCGCGGGAACACCAGCGCGAACCCGGCCACGTTTGGCGGGACGCTCACGCTTGGTACGCTTACCGCGCAAGGCAACCAGCCGATGCAGTTCGCCACCGTGGGTGGCGCGGGCTATGACTTTTCAGCCTCGGGTGAGCACCGACTCTTGATCGACCTGACGAAGGAGTGGTCTTCGGGAAACATCTCGAACATCGCCTCCATCTCCGTCAACAGCCTGCCCTTCATCGAGGTCACGATGGACGCGGCGAGTGGTTACACGGCGCACTGGGGAACGTCCACTACGACCTCGCTGACCCAGCCCATCAACAACAACGTCTGGACGGGCACCTGCCCAAGTTGGACGGACACGGGCACTCAGGTTCCCAGCGGGAACGCTTTTATCGACGACCGCACCGGCGTGAACCTCTATCATCAGCAAAACCCCGGCCTGAACTCGCCGGCCGCATGGTGCGTCTCCGTCGGCTCGACGGCGGGCATGAGCGCGGGAACGCTGGTCTACATCACCGACGGCACGGTGGACGCGGAGTACACGACCGTCACCTCGGTAGTGGATGCCACCCACTTCATCGCCAACATCAAGAGGCAGAAGCTGACCGGCGCGGTGGTGAGTTTTGGCGGCGGCGTGGGCACCGGACTCTCGAACGGCGATGACGACCGCTCGCCGGGGTTCTACAATGGCGGCGACGTTCAGCAGACGGCGGAGACGCGCCTCGTTTATCCAGTCGTCTACAGCGAAGCAGGCAACAAGGCGGTCATCGATGTAACCGGCAACGGCGGCGCGTATGAGATGAAAACGTGGGGCTACGGAGCCAACACGCCGAAAGCTCCACTGACCATCACGGCTACGGTAGTGGGCGGCGTCGTTACCGGGATTTCGTCGAACTACACGTCGGCCGACTTCACCGCGAACGTCATCGGCGCTCTGGGTGGAGGCCAGTTGACTCTGCCTCCGCCGACACTGACCTACACCTGCACAGTGAATCCCGTCATCACGTTCACGTTTCTGCCCACGGGCGGTCTGAATGGCACACAACCTACCTACCAGCCGACATTGATGAGCGGCGGCAGTGGATGCACAGGCGGCGCGGTCGCGGTGAACACGGAGACGCCCAATCCGCTCAATGTTTATCCCGCGACGTATATCTACAAGACCACCGACCCGGCGAGCACCGATCCGAAAACGTGGTCGAGCGATGGATACGTCCTGACCGAGCCGATTGCGACTGCGCTCTGGACGACCGGCGACCAGTCAGAAGAGACGCGGTGGTGGCAGGACTTCGTGGGTTGGGGCCATGTCGGCGTCATCGGCGAGCCGGACAGCATGTTCTCCTCCCACTTCGGCTCTCTTGAGCTGCATCAATACGAGTGGGAACACTCGGGCACGCCGCACATGGCGTACCAGAACCTGACGCCGCTGAACTACTACTACGGCACGTCGGCGGGAGGATGGCAGAAGAGCGCGAATCCTGCGGACGATAGCACTATTCCCGGCCCCCTGATGCAGATCACTGGCGGCAGCGGGGGGTTGGTTTCGTTTGATATTCCGCCGACCGGCCCCATCATCAACGTCCATTGCACGCTCATATACTTTCCGGGTCAGGACGCGCCGTGCCTCCACGGCATCCATAAGCCGACGACGCTGTTTTCATCCGATGAAACAGTAGGCTCCGCTGAAACAATCAACTACGACCCAACCGCCCATCAATTCATCTTCGCAACGCTGGAGAATCTCCGCACAGGCTTGATGACCTACGGCGTCACTGCGCCCACGGGCATCCTGACCGGCTCCTCGGTTGGCATCGAGGGAACGTGGAGCGGCCAGCCCCTCGTCACTACACTGCTGACCCAGACACTGGGCCAGACCTATGCGTCCTGGGGCAACGGGTCGCAGGGCGATAGCACCTCGCAGATCGGGGCGGGCACGCTCGCGGCGGGCACGGTCATTGCGGGTGCATCGGTGCCCGTCACTCCGAGTGTCCAGCAGGGCGGGACGCCTGGTTCTACGACCTATACCTACGCCTGCACGGCGGTCTCGGCCAACGGCGGCGAGACGACCGCCACGGCGAACGGCACCACGACGACCGGAAACGCAACGCTGAGCCCGACGAACTACAACCGTGTGGTCTGTTGGGGCAACGTGGGCGACCAATCCGTGAATGTTTATCGCACGAGCACGACGGGAGGACTGAGTGCGGGAAAAATCTGCTCAAATGTTGTCCTCAACCGCAACGACGAGTTCTGCAACGATATTGGGCAGGCTGCGGGCGCGGCACCTCCAGCAGTCAATACTTCGACCCAACTCACAGTCGCGGGCGTGACCTTTACCGGAGTGCAGGGGAATGCGAATAAGATAGCTGCGGCCTCGGGACCGTTCACCACGAACAACGTGCGCGTGACGGACGCCAACGGCAATGCCCTGGATGGCGGCGTGGCCATCAGCAGTTTATGCCAGAGCAATGGCACGAACTGCCCTGCCGTCGCGCATGTGCCGCTCCGATGGGTGGGAACTGTCACGCTCACTGCCGCCGGTCCTGACGTGCTCACGGTGACGGGACTAACCTCCGCCAACCACTGTTCAACCAGCTACCGGACCACCACTGGGACGCCCGTCATGCTCGTCGCCGCGCCCGGCTCCGGCAGCCTCAGCATCTCCCATGCAACAGCCACGGCGGGCGATACTGTAGACGCCTTCTGCGACCTCTTATAAAGGAGAAAATCGACGCAAACTGCGCAACGCGCTTCCATTTTTCATATTTGCCATACTTTCGCTATAGAAGATGCCGAGTGCCACGCCTCAATCTCTTCCAAAGCCGCATGAATAAAGGGGATTCTTCTATCATGGATGACCGTAAAGCATGTTGGCACTCGTGGCACTCGAAGGAGTGCCATCGCTCGAACGAGGAATCAATCACTTACAGAAAAAACGTGGCACAAATATGGCACTCCAGTGCCACCACTGCAAAATAGCGTCTGCATCGAAATCACGCTCAAAACGCTCAAAAGCTCCCGATTTACCGCAAAATCCCGCCCTCTACCGCCAAATCCCGCCACTGCAACTTATCTCCTGTACTCCCATTCCCTTCGGGAATGACAAACAAAAAAGGGGAATGACAACAAAGGGGAATGGCAACAAAAAGAGAATGACAACAAATCCTGCTTCGGAGGATTCCGAGGTTCGCTAATAGGCTTCGGCGCGGTCGAGGGGGAGGCGGACCTGGAAGCAGGTGGCGCCGGGTTTGGATTCGACGGTGATGAAGCCGGAGTGTTTGCTGACGATGCGCTGGGCAGTGTCGAGGCCGAGACCGAGGCCGTGGCCGGGGGCTTTGGTGGTGAAGAACGGCTCGAAGATGCGCGACTTGATGGCCGGGTTGATCTCGGGGCCGGAGTTCCACACCTCGACGAGCGCGAACTGGCCGGTGAGGCGGGTGGTGAGCCGGAGCGTGCCGCGGTCGTTCATGGCTTCGAGGGCGTTTTCGATGAGCGCGGTCCAGACCTGGTTGAGTTCGCTGCCGTAGGCGCTGACGGGCGGCAGAGCCGGGTCGAAGTCGGTTTCGACCGTGACCTCGTCGAGGTGCGAGTTGAACATGACGAGCGTGTTTTCGAGCGACTGGGCGAGGTCTACGTCCTGGATGGGCGCCTGGTCCATGTAGGAGTAGTCCTTGATAGCGCTGATGAGGTCGAAGATGCGGACGGTGGAATCGACGACCGTTTCGGCCATGCGCTCGACGCGCAGGGAACTGGCGACGGTGGCGACGGCGACGGGGAGGATCTCGGGCTTGATGACGGCGGCGAGGTCGTCGAGGCGGTCGATGGGAATGGCGGTCTCGGCGAGCGCGGGAGCGATGGCCCAGGGCTGCGGAATCTTGTGGACTTCGAGCCAGCGGGTGATCATCTCTTCGCGGTCGGCGAGGGCAAGCGGGCTTTTGGGGGCCTTGCAGACGCTGGAGTAGGCGGACATGCGCGTGCGCGTGTCGCGGACCCAGTTCTTGTAGGTCTGGGACTCCTCTTCGGTGAGACAGAGGTTGCCGAGGCGGTACTTCTGCTCGCCGTACTCGCGCAGCTCGCCGAAGAGCGAGGCGGCGGAGCGTTGCGCGGCGGAGGCCGGGTTGTTCAGCTCGTGCGCGAGGTTGGCGGCGAGTTTGCCGAGGGCGGCGAGTTTTTCGGCTTGCTGCTCCATGCGCGTGACCTCGCGGACGCGGTCGAGCAGATGGGAGACGCAACGCTGTCCCATGGAGGGGACTGCTGCGAGCATCTCGGGGAAGAGCGACTGGTGGATGTCGAGCGCCCAGACGTGGCCGACGGCATAGCCGTCTCCGCCGTAGTTCTTCATGCGTGAGAAGGGCAGCTTGCCGGTCATCTGGCCGGCGCGTCCGATGAAGAGCGCGATGGGGCCGGATTTGCGGCGGCGCACCTGGACCTCGCCCTTGAGCAGAAAGATCATGCCCTGGGCCGGTTCGTCTTCGCGGAAGATCAGGACGCGGTCTTCGGCGACACGCTCGGCACCGTGGGTGGCGAGCCAGGTGTACTCTGCGTCGGTGAGGCCGTCGAGCGAGGTGATGGTGCGGAGCGCGGCGACGATCTCGGGCAGCGGCGTGGGTGTAGCGGGCGGCCCGGCGAGGACCGGTTCGTTGGGCAGGACGGAGAGTGTGGCTTCGAGACTACCTGGGGTGGCGATGGGGGCCTCCTTGTTGGACCATGCAGATGGTTGACGAAGTTAGAGGACGATACGTGACATCGGGGCCGGTAGTTCACGGTTGGAGAACGAAGACGGCGACACCCGATTGGATGCCGCCGTCCGGAAGTTTGGATGAAGTTAATGTACCTGATCGAATTGGTCAGGCCTTCACTACGGCTCCATCCTTGACGACGACGGGATCGAGGAATGGCATCGACTTGCGAAGGTCGGCGCCGACTTTTTCGATCTGATGGCCGCGCTCTTTGGCGCGGAAGGCGTCGAACTCCTTGCGACCGGAGTTCTGGTCGGCGATGAATCGCTCGGCGAACTTGCCGCTCTGGATGTCGGAGAGCACGTCCTTCATGGCCTTCTTGGTCTCGGCGGTGACGATGCGCGGGCCGGTGACGTAGTCGCCCCACTCGGCGGTGTCGGAGATGGAGTAGCGCATGTATTCGAGGCCGCCGCGATACATGAGATCGACGATGAGCTTGAGTTCGTGGAGGACCTCGAAGTAGGCGAGCTCGGGCTGGTAGCCTGCCTCGACGAGGGTCTCGAAGCCTGCCTTGACGAGCGCGCTGGTGCCGCCGCAGAGCACGGCCTGCTCGCCGAAGAGGTCGGTTTCGGTCTCTTCGGTGAAGGTGGTCTGGAGCACGCCGGCGCGGGTGCAGCCGATGCCCTTGGCGTAGCTGAGCGCGAGCTTGAGGGCGTTGCCGCTGGCGTCCTGCTCGACCGCGACGAGTGCGGGCACGCCGCCGCCTTCGGTGAAGACCTCGCGGACACGGTGGCCGGGGGCCTTGGGCGCGACCATCGAGACGTCAACGCCCGCGGGCGGAGTGATGGTGCGGAAGCGGATGTTGAAGCCGTGCGCGAACATAAGGGTCTTGCCTGGGGCCAGATTGGGCTCGATGTCGGCGTGGTAGACCTTGGCAGCGGTCTGGTCGGGCGTGAGGTTCATGATGACATCGGCCCACTTCGACACTTCGGCGACGGTGCCGACCTGGAGGCCGGCCTTGCGGGCGCGGTCGGCGTTGGGCGAGTCGGGGCGCAGGCCGACGCGGACTTCGACGCCCGAGTCCTTGAGGTTGAGCGCATGGGCGTGGCCCTGCGAGCCGTAGCCGATGATGGCGACTTTCTTCGCCTGGATGAGAGAGAGGTCTGCGTCTTGGTCGTGGTAGGTCTTTGCCATGATTGTGTTCTTCTTCCTTTGGGGTTCTTTGCAAGTTTATCAAGGTTGGAGGCGATGTGAGGGAACGTGCCTCAGGGGCTAAAGCCCCGCCTTGTGTTGTTGATGCGGCACGGCTGAAGCCGTGCCCTTAAGCAAAACGGATTTTGATGCTATGCCTCGTCAGTCTCCTGTCCATGTACGTCGGCGAACTGGTTGGGGAGCGTGTCGGTTTTGCGCCGGGACGGGTGTGCGGGTTCGGTGGCATCGGCGGTGCCGAGAGCTTTGAGGACTCGGCTGGTATGGTGGCCGCGGCGCATGGCCATGCGACCGGTGCGGGAGACTTCGAGGATGGTGTAGCCGGATTCGCGGAGGACCTGGATGAGGCCCTCGATTTTGCTGGAGCTGCCGGTCATCTCGAGCATGATGGACTCGGGGGCGAGATCGACGACGCGGGCGCGGAAGACGTCGGCCAGCTCGAAGATCTGCGAGCGCGAGTGCAGGCCGTTGGGCTCGTTCGGCCCGGCCGAGACTTTGATGAGGCAAAGCTCGCGGATGACGGCTTCGCTGCGGCCGACTTCGTCGACGTGGCGCGTGATTTCGAGCTTGTAGAGCGAGGCGCGGATGCGGTCGGCGGCGTGCTCGGGCGCCTCGCAGACGATGGTCATGCGCGAGGTGTCGGCGGCTTCGCTCTCGCCCACGGTGAGCGAGACGATGTTGATGCTGAGGCGGCGGAAGAGCGAGGCGACGCGGGTGAGGACGCCGGGCTTGTCGTCTACGAGGGCTACGAAGGTGTGGAGCATTTTTTAGCCTTTAGCTGCTAGTGTGGTGTCTCGAAAGTTCTTAGCATCAATTGGAATCGCAAACCGCAGGTCCTTCGACTCGGTTTGGCGTAAAAACCGCCAAACTCCGCTCAGGATGACAGCTTGAATTATGTTGTGAACTTCAGGGACAGCACACTAGCTGATTGTTGGTTTCGAGTTTAGTTTGGGTACTCGTCTGAGTGCGGCAAATGGGTGATGGGCGGTTCGGGGCTTTTGGGGACGTAGGTTTTGGGGATTTCGAAGAGGATGAGTTCGCCTGGGTTGGCTTTGGGGTGCGCGTCGCTGCAGAGGTTGCCGGTGGTGATGCCGTTCGTGTGAATTTCGGCGATGGAGTAGCTGGTGTAGAGTTCGGCGCGCGGACGGCAGTCGGCGTACATGTTCGAGAGGATGCGGATGATGGTCGCGTCGCCGGTCTTGACTTCGATGATGCCGTTCTTGTCGGTGGGCATGGCGACGGAGCCGATCTGGTCTTCCTTGAGAGCTACGTTGAGTCTTTCGTCGTGGATGGGGTGGTTGGTTTTGGCGTTGATGATTTTGATGGTGATGGTGGGTGGTTCGGCCTTTGTTATTGGACGGGACGGAATTGTGTGGTGTGTTGCGGGAACGGGCTTTTCCGGAGAAGATGGCATCTGGGCGCAGCCTGAGGTTGAGAGTGCAAGAGTGAGAAAGAGCGCCAAAGGCGCGGCTTTATACCAGCCTGGGGCGAAGCCCCAGGTACCGTTGCCCGACATGCGAGAGGGCTGAAGGCCCGATTTATAATTCTGCCGATGCCCCAATCGCTTTCGTTTCTCCTTGTCCATGTGATCTTTAGCACCAAAGATCGCAGACCCGTTCTTGATGATTCTGTGCGTCCCGCGCTTCATGCCTACCTCGCCACGGTTTCCCGTAATGCTGAATGCGAATGCTTTCGCGTGGGGGGTGTTGCGGACCACGTTCACCTTGCCGTTCGTCTTCCGCGCACGTTGAGCATGGCGGAGTTGGTGGAGGAGCTCAAATCGGCCTCGTCCAAGTGGATTAAGACCCAATCGCCTGGTTTGAAAAAGTTCGCTTGGCAACGAGGATACGCCGCGTTCTCCGTCGGACCGGCGGATATGAGCGCGTTGATCGAGTACATCGCTGGACAGGAAGAACATCATCGTAAGCGTTCGTTTCAGGATGAAATGCGTGCGTTTCTGAAGCGGTATGGCGTTGAGTTTGATGAGCGATATGTTTGGGATTAGCTGGGCATCTATAGGTCGGGCTTTCAGCCCTCCGGGGTTTGCTGGATCGTTTACCTGGGGCTTCGCCCCAGGCTGGTATGGGGCGCGCCTTTGGCGCTTATCTTGTGACAGAGTGGCGCCACAGTCGCGCTAAACAGGTCGGTTCAGTATGTTCTCCTTGTCACATGCCGCACATTTACGAGTCTTTCCTTCGTCTCGAAGGATTGCATTTTCCGTTGCTAACTCTCTGCATTTTGCATTTACCTGTTGGTGCGGATGAACATGTGTCCGTTGCTCCAGGCATGAATCGCAAATTCCTAGAGGCCAGTTTTGCACCTCACTCAGGATTTTCTGCTTATTTGCCATCTACTCATCCTCCGCGGTTTCGAGGAGCGGGTCTTTCTGCGGGCGGCGGACCATTTCGTGGAGGGCGCTGCCGGGGGCGATCATGGGGTAGACACCGTCTTCCTTTTCTACCTGGAAGTTGATGAGGAACGGCTTGCCGCTGGTGCGGGATTTTGTGACTGTCGGGGTTACATCCTTGCGCTGCTTCACGGTGGCGCCGTCGATGCCGTGCGCTCCGGCCAGGGCGACGAAGTCGGGCGAGAGGATGGGGCTGGCGGCGTAGTTTTTCTCGTAGAAGGCCTCCTGCCACTGGCGCACCATGCCGAGGAAGCCGTTGTTGATGACGGCGATGTTGAGGTCGAGCTTCTCCTGCACGATGGTCGAGAGTTCGGCGGCGGTCATCTGGAAGCCGCCGTCGCCGGCAATGCACCAGACGTCTTTCTCGGGGCACGCGACCTTTGCGCCGATGGCAGCGGGCAGCGCGAAGCCCATCGTGCCGAGGCCGCCCGAGGTGATGAGCGTGCGCGGCGAATCGTGCTTGTAGTACTGCGCCTCCCACATCTGGTGCTGGCCCACGTCGGTGACGATGATGGTCTGGGCTGCTCTTCCGGCGGATTGAGCTTCGCGCCAGATGTCGTTGATGACGTGCGCGGCGTAGAGGTGGCCGTTGTCGGGCAGGTTGATGATGTCGCGCACGGCGGCGTCGCCTTTCGAGGCGTTGATGTGTTTGAGCCAGGCGTCGGTGGCGCTTCGATCCCAGGTCCCAGAATCGGGACCTGGGGCACCCAAATTGGTGGGAATCAGGGAGAGCAGAGTTTCGAGGACTTCTTTGAGGTCGCCGATGAGCGCCACGTCCACCTTGACGTTTTTGTTGATCTCGGACGGGTCAATTTCGATGTGGATTTTTTTGGCGTTGGGCGCGTAGCTGGCGAGGTTGCCGGTGACGCGGTCGTCGAAGCGCATCCCGAAGGCGAGCAGCAAGTCGGCTTCCTGAATGGCGTTGTTGACCCACGATTCGCCGTGCATGCCCATCATGCCGAGCGAGAGCGGATGCGCGGCGGGGAAGCTGCCGAGGCCAAGCAGCGTGCTGGCGACAGGGATGTGGAGCTGCTCGGCGAAGCGAATGACTTCGGCTTCGGCGCCGGAGTGCGTGATGCCGTGTCCGGCGAGGATGACGGGCTTCTTTGCAGCCTTGATGAGCTCGACGGCCTGCTTGATGGCGGAGCTTTCGGCGCGCAGCATGGGGTGCGGGCGGTAGGGCGCGGGCGCGGCGGCGGCGAAGTCGTAGATGGCGGAGTTTTGCTGCGCGTCTTTGGTGATGTCCACGAGCACGGGGCCGGGGCGGCCGGACTTGGCGATCTGGAAGGCCTCGCGG
>Ga0207690_10000828_pt1 | contig 19829 bp, 25 predicted proteins | sample KBSC23metaG_FD_184315 | JGI IMG/M metagenome (GOLD analysis project Ga0207690, IMG submission 184315) | Corn rhizosphere microbial communities from Kellogg Biological Station, Michigan, USA - KBS C2-3 metaG (SPAdes) (version 2) | ecosystem: Host-associated > Plants > Roots > Rhizosphere > Soil ...
CAGGGCGCGTGAGCAGGGCTATCCGGGCAGCCTGCTCCATTTCTGGCTGACCGATTATTGGAGCGTCACGCCGGTCTATGGCCATGGCTTCCCGAGCTGGGAGCATCTGTGGTTCATCGTCTATCTTTGGGCCTATACGATGGTGCTCGCGGCGCTGCTGCTCGTGCCGGGTTGGAATGCCGAGCGGCTGACCCGCGCCGCCGATCGCTTGGCGTCGGGCACGCGGCTGCTCTGGGCGCCGATCGCCCTGCTGGTGCTGCTCAAGCTGTCGGTCATGTTCGTCTTCCCCGAAAAGCAGGGCCTGTTCACCGACTGGAACGCCCATTTCGCCTATTTCCCGATCTTCCTGTTCGGCTTCGCGCTGGCGGGTGAGAGCAAATTGTGGCCGACGATCGCGCGGCTGCAATGGCCGGCGGCGGCGGTCGCGCTGATCGCCGGGATCGTCGTGGTCTGCATCGAGCTCGCTTATGAGGGGCACAATGTCCCGCCGCACGCCATCATGATGCTCGACCGTGCGGCGCGCCTGACGATGGCGTGGAGCATGATGCTGGTGCTGTTCCAGGTCGCGACGCGCTTCCTCAACCATGATCACAAATGGCGCGCGACATTGGCCGAAGCGGTATTTCCGCTCTACATAGCGCACCATCCGGCGATCATCTTGCTCGCCTGGTACACCTTGCCGCTCAACCTCAACCCCTTCGTCGAGTTCGCGCTGATCCTGACCGGCACCTTTTCATTCGCGGTCAGCTTCTATCTGATCGGACGCGAGGTCGACTGGCTGCGCCCGCTGATCGGACTCAGCCCGAGATCAGTCCGCCGGACGGTAGCGCCGGCTTCCGCGTAGGCTGGCACCCGACGCCAACTCGACGGTGAAGTCGCCCGATTTGTCGGTTTCGATCCGGCGGATCGCCGCGCGCCGCACCAACCGACCGCGATGGATGCGCAGGAACGCGTCGCCCAGTTCGGCCTCGACCGCCGACAATGTGGCGCGATGGAGCAAGGTGCGAGGCCCCCAGGCGATCTCGACATAATTTCCCGCCGAAGCGATCGATTCGATCTCGTCGATCGGCACGTGATGGCTGACGGCGCCGTCGGCCACGGCCAGGGTCCTGGGTGGGCCGGGTTCGGCGGCCAACTCCGTCCCGGCCCTCGCAATCAGCCATTGCGCCAGCGCGAACAATCCGACGAATTGCAGATAGGACCCGACGTCCTTGCGATACTCGTAGAGCGGCTTGTTCTCGATTCCGTCGAAGAATTGATACGTCCCTGCACCCGTGGCCGCATAATAGAGGTGCCGGAGTTCGACCATCAGCAGCACGTGCCAGGTGGACGCAACCAGACTGCCGATCACGAGCGCTGCACCGACCGCAGCCCAAGGGAAACGCGGCGGGCGGATGTGTTTCACTGCCAGCCAGATTATCGGCCAGATCGTGAACCAGGCGATCATGCTGGTGCATTCCCACGACCAGACCAGATCGGGCCGCAGAAAATGCCCGTTGGCGCGCAAATCGCTCAGCGACGACTCCGCATTGGCGATCATGATGACGGCGACGATGACCAGAAACCCGGCAGCCAGCCCGAGCGCCAGCTTGCGCTGCGTCCCGTTCATCCCGCGCCACCCGCCGCTCGTCCCAGCCACTATTTCGATCGTCCCCGTGAAGCCGCCTTCCGACCCTCTCCGATACCGGGCTCGAACGGCGCCGACTAGCCGTCACCGCATCGCAAGGAATGGAGGCGAGCAATGGAACGGCATTACGGAATGGACTGGCTGCGGATCGGAGCGTTCGCTCTCCTGATCTTCTATCATATCGGCATGGTGTTCGTGCCTTGGGACTTCCACATCAAGACTGCGCGACCGATGGACTGGGTCGAGATCCCGATGCTCCTGACCAATCCCTGGCGACTAACCTTGCTGTTCGTCGTGTCGGGCTATGCCAGCCGCGCCTTGCTGTCGAAATCGTCAGGCATCGGCGGATTCCTGAAGAACCGCACCAGCCGCCTGATGATCCCGTTGGTCTTCGGCATGGCGGTGATCGTCCCGCCGCAGACCTGGGTCGAGCTTGTCGGCAAGCATGGCTATGGCCAGTCCTATCTCTGGTTCCTGGCGCATGATTATTATCGTTTCGGCACGCTCGACGGGATCATCATGCCGACCTGGAACCATCTCTGGTTCGTCGTCTATCTCTGGGTCTACACGCTGGCGCTGGCGCTGATGACGCTGGCACCGGGAGCGAACAAGTTGCAGGCAGTGTTCGACCGCGTGTTCGGCGGCGCGCGCGCGATCTGGCTACCGGTCGTATTCCTGCTCGTCACGCAATATTGGCTGTTCCACCGCGAGGACGACACGCACGATCTGTTCGGCGACTGGCTTGCCCATCTGCAATATTTCCCTGCCTTGCTGTTCGGCTTTGGCCTGGCGGGATCGCGCGCGGCGATGAATGGACTGTCGCGCTGGTGGGCGGCGTCGGCGGCGGTCGCGATCGGTTGCTATGTCGTCATCGCCGGACTGCTGGTTGCCTATCCCGACTTCAGCTTCCCGACACACAACGTGACGCTGGTTTTCCGGCTGGCCCGCGAGATCGACACCTGGATCGCGATCGCTGCGTTAATTGGGGCCGCGGAGCGTTTCCTCAACCGCAATCACGTATGGCGCAGCACGCTCGCCGAGGCGACCTTCCCCTTCTACATCATCCACCAGACCGTGATCGTCCTGGTCGAATTCTGGGTGAAGCCACTCGGCATCGGCGCGGCCGGCGAGTTCGCGATCCTGGTGCCGGCGACGATCGCGGGATGCTGGGCCTTCTACCTGATCGGGCGCGAGGTGAACGTGCTGCGTCCGTTGATCGGCCTCAAAGCGCGGCGAACGGTCGCCAAAGCCAAGCCGGGCAGCGACTGGATCGATGCCGTGCGCGCTCGTCCCGACGTGGCTTGAGGCCTTTCTGACCCACATTGGGGGGCGCAGCGACGGCGCGATGGGTAGTCATCGCGCCGTCAAGCGTTACATGACTCCTATGGCACGTCACTATGGCATGGATTGGCTGCGCGTCGGCGCTTTCGCCTTGCTGATCCTCTATCATACCGCGATGGTCTTCACGCCCTGGGGCTTCCACGTGAAAACCGCCCAGCCGGTAGAGTGGCTGTCGGTGCTGATGCTGGTGACCAATCCGTGGCGGCTGACCCTGTTGTTCGTCGTATCGGGCTATGCCAGCCGGGCGCTGTTGGGGAAGTCGGGCGGCGTTGCGAAATTCATGTCGAGCCGGAGCAGCCGCCTGCTGATCCCGCTCATCTTCGGCATGGTCGTGATGGTGCCGCCGCAAAGCTGGGTCGAGGTGACGACGCAGCACGGCTATACTCAAGGCTTCGGTCATTTCCTGGTGCAGGATTATTTCCGCTTCCGCGCAATCGATGGCGTGTTCCTGCCGACCTGGAACCATTTGTGGTTCGTGGCCTATCTGTGGACCTATACCGCCGCGCTGTCGCTGCTCCTGCTGGTCCCCAGGCCCGAACGGCTACAGGCGTGGTTCGATACAATATTCGGCGGCTGGCGCGCGCTGGTACTACCGGTCGTCTATCTTGTGCTGAGCCAGGTCGTCATCTTCCACCGCTGGAGCGACAGCCAGGATCTGATCAACGACGGTGTCGCGCACCTCGGTTATTTCCCGGCCTTCCTGTTCGGCTTCGGCCTCGCGCGATCGCCGCGCGTGCTCGCTGCGTTCGTGCGCTGGTGGAAGCCGGCGGCGCTGATCGCGGTGCTGAGCTACGCGTTCGGCGCCGGCGTCGAGATCGTCTATCCCGGCGACCTCGTCCCGCCGCAATGGCTGGGCGACCAGATGCTCGTCGCACACCAGATCCAATGCTGGTCGGCGGTCGCCGCGCTGATCGGGATCGCCGAACGCTTCTGGAACCGCGGCGGCGCGTGGCGCCCGACGCTGACCGAGGCGGTATTCCCCTTCTACCTGATCCACCAGACGATCATCGTCGTGGTCGAATATTGGCTGCGTCCCTTGGGCATCGGCGCGCTTGGCGAATTCCTGATCCTGGTTCCGACCACGGTCGCCGGCTGCTGGGCTTTTTACCTGATCGGGCGCGAAGTGAACTGGCTGCGGCCGCTGATCGGATTGCGGCGGCGGCCCGCCAAGGCTACCGCTCGCCGCCATGACGACAAGCCCAAAACCCTGGTCGCTGGCGATCCATGGCGGCGCCGGCGCGATAACACGCAGCCAGACCCGGCCTGAGACCGATGCCGGCGTTCGGGCCGCACTGAACGCCGCGCTGGATGCGGGCAGCGCGATCCTGGCGGCGGGCGGCGCAGCGCTCGACGCGGTCGAGGCGGCGGTCCGCGTGCTCGAGGACGATCCGCATTTCAACGCCGGGCGCGGATCGGCGTTCACCTTCGAGGGCAAGAACGAACTCGACGCGGCGATCATGGAGGGCGCGACCCTGCGCGCCGGATCGGTCGCCGGCGTTACCGCGACCCGGAACCCTGTGACGCTGGCGCGCGCGGTGATGGAGCAAAGCGCGCACGTCCTGCTCGGTCGCGAAGGCGCCGACGCGTTCAGCCGCGAGCATGGTCTCGACCAGGCGGATGCCGATTGGTTCGCCACTCCCGAACGGCGGCGCCAGCTCGACGAATTGCTCTCGAACGGCGGCAAGTTCGACGTCGACATGAAATATGGCACGGTCGGCGCCGTGGCGGTCGACCAGGCCGGGCATATCGCCGCGGCGACCTCGACCGGCGGCGTCACCGGCAAGCGCTGGGGCCGGATCGGCGATTCGCCGCTGATCGGCGCCGGCACCTATGCCGACGATCGCGGTGCCGCGGTGTCATGCACCGGCGCGGGCGAGTTCTTCATCCGCGAGAGCGTCGCCTTCCAGATCAACGCGCGCGTCCGTTTCCTGGGCGAAAGCCTACAGGCGGCGGCCGATACAGTCATGGCCGAAGTGAAGGCGCTCGGTGGCACCGGCGGGGTGATCGTCACCGCGACCGATGGGGAGATAGCGTGGAGCTTTACCACCGCGAGCATGTATCGCGGCCGCGCCCGGTCTGACGGGGCGCGGATGGTGGCGTTGTATGAGGATGAAGGATAAGATCTATTGAGTCGTCATGCCGGGCTCGTCCCGGCATCCACCGCGCCACCACGCCTCAGCTCGGCTGGGGAGGAGTGGACCCCGGCACAAGGCCGGGGTGACGGTGGGAAAGGGCACGCCACCCCTTCCATTTCAGTTGGAAGCACCCGCCCGCAAGCCTAAGGCAACGCCCATGAAGCGCCTCCTCCCCGTCGCGGCCGCGCTGGCCGCGCTTGCCGTCGCCTCCCCAGCCCAAGCCTATTGGGAATATGGCCATCAGACCGTCGCGGAGATCGCCTGGGCCAATATCACGCCCAAGGCCCGGCGGGAGATCACTCGATTGCTCCGCCGGCAAAAGCTGCTCGGCACGCCCGAATGCAAGGCGGGCACGCTCGACGCCGCCGCGATCTGGGCCGATTGCGTCAAGGGCATCAAGGACGCCAACGGCAAGCAGAAGTTCGGTTACACCAGCGCCTGGCACTATCAGGACGTCAACATCTGCTCGCCGTTCGATGTCGAGAGCGTATGCAAGGACGGCAATTGCGTCTCGGCGCAGATCGTGCGCGACGTGAAATTGCTCAAGGATCGCCACACCCCGGCCAGGCAGCGCGTCGAGGCTTTGGTCTTCCTAATCCATTTTGTCGGCGACCTGCATCAGCCGCTCCATGCCGGTGAGAAAGGCGACAAGGGCGGCAACGACGTGAAGGCGGTGTACGGCACCTATGCCGCCAGCCGGCTCAACCTCCATTCGATCTGGGACGGCTATCTCGCCGAACGCGCGATCTCGACCGGGCCCAGCCTGGTGCATCGCTACTCGCTCGCCCAGCGTAAGCGGATCGCCGCGGGCAATGTCGTCGACTGGAGCCGCGAAAGCTGGGCGGTGGCGCGCGACGTAACCTACAAGACCGCGATCGGCGGCGATCCGTGCGGCCCCACCCCGACGCGGGTCAAACTCGACAATGCGACGATCGCGTCGCTGGTGCCGACAGTGCGGCTGGAAGTCGAACGCGGCGGCCTGCGGCTAGCCAAATTGCTCAACCAGGCGCTCGGCTGATCGCACCTACTTCCTGGCGAATGCCGCAATCGCGTCCGGCACGGCCGGCGCCGCTGCCGGTGCGAACAAGGGAGCAGCGAGCAGACTCGGACGGATCATCTCAATCCTCCCCTTTCCAGCGCCATTTCCAACCGCCGCGCGTATGCTGGGCGCAAATGACCATGAACGCGGCGGTCAGCGGGATGATGGCGCCCGCCGCGATTTCCGGATGCCGCGGCATCAGGGTCATCGCCGCGACGATTACCGCCGCCGAATAACCGATCGTCACCGCCCATCCCTGCCAGCTGATCGGCAGGCCGGCACCGACGCCGAGCTTCTTTGGCGCGAACCAGTCGCCCTCGCTCATGCCAGCACCATCGAGATACCGATGCCGAGCGCCAGTACCGAAAGCGCCAACAGGATCGGCAGCCGCTCGCGGGCCGTCATCCGTCCTATCATTCCTGATCTCCTTGCTTGGGCGGACGCCCACGCTTGGGCCGCACCGGGTCCGCCAACTTCACCCCGCGCCGCGCGAGCGCCTCGCGCAGCAGGCATTCAACCTGGGCATTGACGCTCCGGAGGTCGCTCGCCGCCGCGCGCTCGATCGCCGCGTAGAGCGCGCGATCGAGGCGCAACGGAAACGCCTTTTTGGGAGGAGCGCCCATCGTGCCGCCTTACTGGTAGAGCGAGCCCGTATTGACGACCGGCTGGGTGTCGCGCTCGCCGCACAAGACGACCATCAAGTTCGACACCATCGCCGCGCGGCGCTCGTCGTCGAGTTCGACCACACCCTTCTTGCTCAATTGGTCGAGCGCCATTTCGACCATGCCGACCGCGCCTTCGACCAGGGTCTGGCGCGCCGCCACAACCGCCTGGGCCTGCTGCCGACGAAGCATCGCGCCGGCAATCTCCTGCGCATAGGCGAGGTGGGTGAAGCCGCATTCGTCGACCGTGATCCCGGCCATGACCAGCCGCGCGATCAATTCCTGGCGAAGTTCGACACCCACCTGGTCGTGATTGCCGCGCAAGGTCACCTCCTGGTGCGCGAAATCGTCATAGGGATAGCGCGATCCTATCGTCCGCACCGCGGCCTCGATCTGGACCATCACGAACGCCTTGTAATCGTTGACGTCGAACAACGCCTGCGCGGTATCGGTCACGCGCCAGACCACTTGCGCCGCGATCTCGATCGGGTTGCCGCGCAGATCGTTGACCTTGATCTTGTCCGAAATGATGTTGTTGGCGCGGACCGAGATCTTCTTGCGGCCGAGCCAGGGCAGCAGCCAGCGCAGCCCGGTCTTGCGGTCGGTGCCCTGATAGCTGCCGAACAGGGTGACGGCCACCGCCTGGTTGGGTTGGAGCATGTAGAAGCCGCACAGCACGAAGGCGAAGACGATCGTCCCGCCGACGATCAGCAGCGCACCAAGCGCGGCGTTGGTGTCGACCGTCGTCCCGCCATAGATTGCCGTGACCAATGCGATCAGCAGCACGAGCAGCATCAGATAGCCGCTCGACGTCGCCGCCGGACGCTCCCGCGACAAGGTCAGTCCGATACCGTTCACATTCGCATCCGAGGCCTGAATAGCCATGGGACCCTCCGTTAAAGATGATATCATATTTATATCGGTTTCGAGCGAGTCGCAAGGGGATTCGTTTGAGGCAACAACGGCTGAATTCCGTTGCGGAGGGTTGGACCCCGGAACAAGTCCGGGGTGATGAGGAGCAATGTGCGCGTCAGGCAAAACAAAAGGCCGCCGGGATGTCCCGACGGCCCTCGTTTCGGCTGACTTAAGCGCCTTATTGCAGAACGATCGTCACCGCGCGGCGGTTCTGGGCCCAGCTTGCCTCGTCCGAGCCGAGCGCGATCGGGCGTTCCTTGCCATAGCTGATCGTGTTGATCCGCGACGCGTTGACGCCCCGCGCGGCAAGATAGTTCTTGGCCGCGTTGGCACGGCGGTCACCGAGCGCGAGGTTATATTCGCGCGTGCCGCGTTCGTCGGCATGACCCTCGATCGTGATGCGGCGGTCGGGCCATTTCATCAGCCATGCGGCCTGGCTGTCGAGGATCGAGCGCGACGTCGCGTCGATATCATATTGGTCGAGCGCGAAGTGGATCGTGTCGCTCATCACCGAGCGCTTGAAATCCTCGGCCGAGCCGGGGACGATCGATCCGGCATCGCCGTTGCCGGTCGACCCCGTCGGCTGGTCGCCCGCGGCGGGCGGCAGGACCGGCGGGCGTTTATGGGCACAGCCTGCGGCCGCGACGAGTGTCGCGAGCAGGATCAGCTTGGTCGTCGTGCGTGCCATTGTTGGTTCTCCCTAACTTTTGGCTGTTAAATGCCTGGGGGGCGTATTCAGTCCGGATACGAAACGTTAGTCCTTGCGAATGGGTCCCCAGCTCGGATCCGATCCGTCGAACGGGGTAGGCAGACGGCGCTCGTTGACGCCGGTCAGATCGACTGACCACAAGTCCGCGACACCGCTTCCGCCTTCGGTAGAGCGGAAGAACATGATGACGCGGCCATTGGGCGCCCAGCTCGGCGCCTCGTCCTGCCAGCCGTCGGTCAGCATCTTCTCGCCGCCGCCCGAGGGCGACATGATGCCGACATGGAAGCCGCCGCCGATCTTGGTGAACGCGATCAGGTCGCCGCGCGGGCTCCAGGCCGGCGTTGCGTAACGGCCTGAGCCGAAGCTGATCCGCTGCTGCGACGATCCGTCGGCGTTCATCACATAGAGTTGCTGCGTGCCGGAACGGTCGCTTTCGAACACAATCTTGCTGCCGTCGGGCGACCAGCTGCCGCCGGTGTCGATGCCCGGCGCGCTGGTCAGCCGCTGCGAAGCCCCGCCGTCGGCGGGGATCTTGTAGAGATCGGTATTGCCCGCCTGAGACATCGAATAGAGGATCCAGCGGCCATCGGGCGAGAAGCGCGGCGCCAGTGCCATGCTGACATTGTCGACCAGCCGGTGCTGTTTGCCGCTGGCGATGTCGAGCACATAGATGGTCGGCTTCTTGTCGAGATACGACAGATAGGCGACGCGACGCTGGTCGGGCGACAATTGCGGGGTCAGCACGATCGTCTGGCCATTGGTCAGGAAGCGGCCGTTGAAGCCGTCCTGATCCATCACCGCCAGCCGCTTGATGCGCTTGCCCTTGGGCCCGGTCTCCGAGACATAGACGACGCGGCTGTCAAAATACGGCCCTTCGCCGGTCAGCCTCGTATAGACCATATCGGCGCATTTATGCGCGGCGCGGCGCCATTCGTTGACCGTCAGCACATAGCCCTGGCGCGCGAGTTCGCGCTGGGCGGCGGTGTCGTAGAGATAGCAGCCGACGGTCACGGTGCCGTTGCCGTTGGCGCGGATATAGCCCTGTACCAAAGCGGTCGCGCCGCGCGACGTCCAGCCGGTGAAATCGGGCGCGGTCGCCTGCGCGAACGGTACCGGCATCAACTGACCGGCGGGGAGCGGCTTGAACAGCCCCGAATTCTTGAGATCGGCGGTAATCACGTCGGACAATTGCTTGCCGAGCTGATCGGTCGGACCGGCCGCGGTCGACACCGCCTCCGGAGTCGGCAGGACCGGGATTGCGATCCCCATCGGCGCGGAGATGCCGCCTTCGACATCGACCACCAGTCCACCCGACTGGCCGGGCGCGGGAGTCGCGCCGGGGGCGGGGGCAGGTGCCGGGGTTGGCGCGGGCGCGGGCGCGGGCGCGGGTGGGGACGTCTGAGCATTGGCGGCGGGCGCCAGTGCCATCATCAACGCGATCAGCGGAAGGCCTTTGGTCATCTTCTCTCTCTCAACCCGGAAGCTTGTAGCGGAGCGAGAAGTCGCTCCAGCCATTGGGGACGTCGTACAATTCGGGGGGCAGACCACGCAGCGGCTGGCAGCCCATGAAAGTCGCGATTGCGCGATCATCGACCTGGCGCTGGTAACGGCGATTGTCATCATCCACGCCGTCATGCCCGACGATCATGGGTTTCGACGCCAGCGTGCCGTCACGGTTGATCTTGAGCCGAATGGTCACGCGGATCCGCTCGGCGCCGGGGCCGGGATTGACCTGGCGGTTGGCGCAAGGCTGGACCTGTTGCTTGATTTTCTGACCAATATCCATCGCCGCCTGCTGGCTCATCGTCGCCGATTTTGGCGCAGTGCCGGTGGCAGGGCTCGGCTTGGTCGAGGCGCCCTTGAAATAGTCCGATCCGAAATTGAGGCCGCGCGCCTTGGGCTTGATCGCGTTGGCAGTGCTGCCTGTGCCCTTGCCTGGTTTGACCTCGGGCTTGGCGGGCGCGGCGACGGCCGGCTTGGGCTGTGCCTTCGGTGCTGGTTTGGGCGCAGGCGGCGCCGGCTTCTTCGGCTCGGGCTTGGCGACCGGCGCGGGCTTGGGTGGCGGCGCGGCTTCGGGCTGCGGCTTGGGCGGTGCGGGCTCTGCCTTGTCTTCGGCCGGCGCGGGCGGCGCCGAATCCTCGGGATTGCCGATATCGGGCGCCTTGCTCTCAGCGGGGTCGACCGTCGTATTGGGCGCGCCGGCCTTCAGCCCGACATCGTCGGCGATCGTCACGTCCATCGGCACTACGGGCGGTGGCGGTGGCGATGGCGGCAGCAGCGACAGGATCGTGAACAGCACGATATGCGCGAGCAGCGACAGGCCGATCGCTATCCACAACCGGTCGTCGCGCTCCCGGGGAATGGGACGCAGGATGGGAGAGACGGCAATGCCGCTCATCGGCGCTCCTTGGCGTTGGACACGAGCGCGACGCGGTTGAGGCCTGCGCGGTTGAGCTCGCCCATCACTTCCATCACACGGCCGTAATCGAGCGCCTTGTCCGCGCGCAGGAAGACTTGTGGCGGCTTGTTGCCCTGGCGGCGCTCGCTGGCGATCACCGACAAGCGATCGGGCAGTTCCTCCAGCGTCACGGCGTCGTCGCCGATATGGATCGTGCCGTCGCGATCGACCGCGATATCGACCGGCTTCTGGTCCTGATCGAGCGCCTTCGCCCGGCTGTCGGGCAGGTTGACCGGCACCCCCGCGGTCATCAGCGGCGCGGTCACCATGAAGATGATCAGCAGCACCAGCATGACGTCGACCAGCGGCGTGACGTTGATGTCCGCCATCGGCGCGCGCCGTCCCTTGGCGCGAGCGGAGGGGAGATTCATGGCCACAACAAATCCTCCCCATCGCAGATGGGGAGGGGGACCATTGCGAAGCAATGGTGGAGGGGAGCGCGGCAACGCCGCGCTGCGCGCGTCGCCCCTCCACCACCGGCTTCGCCGGCGGTCCCCCTCCCCACGCTGCGCGCAGGGAGGATTTGGATGTCCACCCTCACCGCTTCGCCTCCAACTGGCGGCTCAAGGTCGTATGGAACCCATCGGCAAAGCGGATCAGTCGCGCCTCGATCCGGTTCACGCCATGGCTGAAGCGGTTATAGGCGATGACCGCGGGGATCGCCGCAAACAAGCCGATCGCGGTCGCGAACAACGCCTCGGCGATACCGGGGGCGACCACCGCCAGGCTGGTATTTTGCGCCGCGGCTATGCCGGTGAAGCTCGACATGATGCCCCAGACGGTGCCGAACAGCCCGACGAACGGGGCGACCGACCCGACCGTCGCCAGGATGTTGAGCCGGTCGGCAAGCTTGTCCGCCTCCCCCGCTACGGCCGATCCCATGGCGGTGGCGAGGCGCTCGCGAATGCCCTCGCGATCGACCACGCCGCCGGCGGTCGAGCGGCGCCATTCGGACACGCCAGCCGCGAACACGCGCGCCACCGGCAATTCGTCATCGCCGTGCAGCTTGTAGAAGGCGTCGATATCCTCGGCCTTCCAGAAATCCTTTTCGAATTTGTCGATCTTACGCCGCGTCCCGCCCAGCTTGGTCGAGAAGCCGATGATGATCGCCCAGGTCCAGATGCTGGCGAGCAGCAGCCCGGCCATGACGATCTGGACCACGATGTCGGCATGCAGCAACAGCGCAAGCGGTGAGGTCGATCCGGGGGAAAGGTCTAAACTCCAATGCATTACGTCTTCAGTCCCCTTGTTCTTCGGGTGTCCAGATCAGCCCTGCATAGGCCGACGCCCAATCGGCCGGCTGGCGTTTCGGGCGTCCGTCGGGCGCGACCAATGCTGCGGTCACGTCCGCCACTGCCAGTAATTCAGGTCCCCGCATGACTCTCTGATGAATATGAACCGCCGCGGCGCGAATCCGTGTCAGTCGCGAAACAACCACCAACGCGTCGTCGAGTTTCGCCGGGCGGCGAAATTTGATCGCCATGTCGGACACCGCATAGGCACCCTCCCCGGCTTCCATCGCCGCGCGCTGATCGATCCCGACCAGCCGCAGCATGTCGGACCGGGCACGCTCCATGTAGCGCAGGTAATTGGCGTGATAGACCACACCCGACAGATCGGTATCCTCGAAATAGACCCGCACCGGGAATCGGTGCTCGCGTCCGTCGAAGCGTCCTTCGACCGGCTGGTCGGTACCGGTTGCCGTCATGATTGCACGCTCTACCGGACCCGCACGCGGAGGCAAACCCCGTTGGTCCCGCATTTCGCCCCTTGCATCGGAGTAACCTATAGGTTACTTATGTAACCCTAAGGTGACTTCTTGAGAGGTAAGCCGACGGTTTCGCGAGACAATGACCGCGAACGAACCGCGCTCTCCCGCCGATGTGGAAGGATTGACCGATGACGACCGAAACGACCGAGCTCGCGCACCAGCTGGCGTGGCGCCGCGCGCGCATGACCACTCCGATGGCGCTTGTTTTCGCGGTCAGCCAGGCGGGCAGCTTCCCCGCCGACAATGCCACGCTCAACCGGCCGCAGATTTTCCATCTCGTCGCCTGGGGCGTGTGGGCGGTGGCGCTGCTGGTCTTCCTGCTGGGCGGGTTCGGCATGTTCCGTGGGGCCCGCATCCGCGCGCTGCTCAACGACGAGACGACGCTCGACAATCGCCGCCGCGCGCTGGCGCTGGGGTTTTGGGGCGCGATCGTCGCCGCGATCGGCATGTACGCCCTCACCTTCGCCGCCGCGATCTCGGCGCGCGATGCGACGCGGCTCATCATCACGATCGCGATCGTGCTGGCACTGCTGCGCTTCGGCATGCTCGAGAATCGCGCGTTGAAGGATGGCTGAGCGCCTGACCAACAGCCTGCGCGACGAACGCGTCCGGCTAGGCTGGACCCAGGCCGAGCTGGCCGAGCGCGTCGGGGTCAGCCGCAAGACGATCAACACGGTCGAAAACGGCGTGTTCGTTCCTTCGACGACCCTGGCGCTCAAACTCGCCGCCGCGATCGGCAAGCCTGTCGAAAGCCTGTTCGCGCTGGACGAGGCCTAATGTCGGGCTAAAGCACCGCCAATGATAGACGCCCTTCGGATTCGCGGCCTTGCCAAGGCGTTCGACAAACCCGTCATCACCGGCCTCGACCTCGATATCGCGGCGGGTCAGCTTTATGCGCTGCTCGGCCCGAACGGCGCGGGCAAGACGACCACGCTCAGGATGGTCACCGGCCTGACCCGGCCCGACGCGGGCAGCATTGAGATTTTCGGGGTGAATGCGCTGGCCGATCCGATCGGCGCCAAAGCGATCACGGCGTGGTTGCCCGATGAGCCGATGCTCTACGACAAATTGAGCCCGCTCGAATATCTGGCTTTCGTCGCCGGACTGTGGCGGATGGATCCGCAGGTGGCGTCGGAAGAAGCCGAGCGGCTGCTTCATTGGCTCGATCTGTGGGAACAGCGCGACACCAGGTGCGAGAGCTTTTCGCGCGGCATGAAGCAGAAGGTCGCGTTGGCGGCCGCCCTGATCCACGATCCCAAGCTGCTGATCCTCGACGAGCCGCTGACCGGGCTCGACGCCGCGATGGCGCGCGCAGTCAAGGACGCGCTGCGCGAACAGGTCGATCGCGGCAAGACGGTGATCGTCACCACGCACATCCTCGAAGTCGCCGAGCGCATGGCCGATCGCATCGGCATTATCGGCGGCGGCAAATTGCTGGCCGAGGGCACGCTCGACGAATTGCGCGATCGTGCCGGGACCGAGGGCATGACGCTCGAGGACACCTTCATCCGGCTGACGAGCGGGGCGTGACCCGATTGGCTCCCGGAAGCTTTGCCTGGCTGGCCTGGCACGAATTGCGGCTTGCCTGGCGCGGCCGCAGACGCGGCGGCAAGCGTCAGGTGCTCGCCCTCGTGTTGCTCGGCCTCTACCTCGTGGCCGGCACGACGTTCGCGTACTTCGTGATGGGCGTGCCGATCGACTATCGCGCGGAGATCGGGATCGGAATCCTGGCTGCGTCGGTCGTCGCCTTGTCGTTCATGACGACGCAGGCGATCCTGGGCAGCCAGCAGACCTTATACGAAAGCCGCGACCTCGATTTGCTGCTGACCGCACCGATCGAGGGCCGGGTTGTGCTGCTCGCCAAGCTGGCGGGAATCGCCGGCATGATCGTGCTGACCTATGCCGGACTGTTGCTGCCGGTGGTGGTCCCGGTCGCGATCCTGGGTCATCCGCATCTGCTGGGTGTCGTCGCGCTGCTGGTGGCGTTGGCGCTGACCGCGGCCGCGATCGGCATCGCCATCACCCTCGCGCTCGCCAGCATCGCCGGCCCCCGCGCCGCGCGCACGGTCGGTCAGGTCGCCGCAGCCGTGTTGGGCGGCGCCTTGTTCCTCTTCAGTCAGCTGTCGCATGGCGCCCAGGGCCGGCAGTCGTCCTTTGTCGTGATCTTCCAGGATTTACGCGCCTGGGGATGGGGCGAGACAGGATGGAGCGGCGTGCCCGGCCATGCCGCGTTCGGCGATCCGGTGTCGCTCGCGATCCTGCTGGCGATCGGCGTCGCGCTGTTCGCGGGCACCGGCGCGGTGCTGCAGCGCCTGTTCCTGAGCGGCTATCAGGATGCCGGAATGCGGTTGAGCCGGACGCGGCCGACCGGCAAGGCGAGCGCTCGATTGTTCCATGCCGGCTTGTTCCGGTCGGTCCTCGCCAAGGAATGGCGCCTGCTCGCGCGCGACCCAGGCCTGGTGTTCCAGATCATCCTGCGCCTGGTCTATCTGATCCCGCTGATGCTGGTGGCGTTTCGCGGCGGTGGCGGGCTGATCGCGCCCGGCCTCGCTTTTGCTAGCGTGCTGGTGGCGACCCAGCTCACCGGCAGCTTTGCCTGGCTGGCCGTGTCGGGCGAGGACGCGCCGGAACTGATCGCGGTGGCGCCGGTCCACAAACAGAGCGTCGATCAGGCCAAGCTCGCCGCCGCCTTGCTGATGGCGGCACCGATCGCCACCTTGCTGCCGATCGCAATCGCGACGGTGGGCCGATCGCCGCTCGGTGCCCTGGTCTCGCTGATCGCCACCGCGATCGGGGGAACGATCGCGGGCTATATCGAACTCAAACTGGCCAAGCCGGGCCAACGCTCGGCATTCGCCAAGCGGCGCGGCGGCAGCGCGATTGCCGGCATCCTGGGGATGATCGTCGCCGCGATCTTCGGCGGCGGCGCCGCGGCGATCGTCTATTTCATCGGCTGATCGAACAGACCATCCTGTGCGCCGGCGGGCGGATTGAGGCCGAGATGCTTCCAACCGGATGGGTTGAGACACCGTCCGCGTGCGGTGCGCGCGATCAGGCCAAGCTGAATCATATAGGGCTCGACGACTTCTTCGATCGTGTCGCGCGGTTCGCTCAGGCCCGCTGCAAGCGTCTCGACCCCGACCGGGCCGCCGCGATAGATGTCGGCGATCATCATCAAATAGCGGCGGTCCATCGCGTCGAGGCCGAGCTTGTCGACCTCGAGCCGGTTGAGCGCGGCATCGGCGGCGACGGCATCGACCGTCTCGCGTCCCGCGACATTGGCGAAATCGCGCACCCGGCGCAGTAGCCGCCCGGCAATGCGCGGCGTGCCCCGAGCGCGCCGTGCGATCTCCTGCGCCCCATCGGCCGACACGTGGAGACCGAGCAAGCGCGCCGCCCGCGTCACCACCGCTTCCAACTCATCGACCGTATAGAAATTGAGCCGCACCGGGATGCCGAAACGGTCGCGCAGCGGCGTCGTCAGCAATCCTTGCCGCGTCGTCGCCCCGACCAGGGTAAATTTCGGGAGGTCGATCCGCACGCTGCGTGCTGATGGCCCCTCACCAATCATCAGGTCCAGCGCGCGGTCCTCCATCGCCGGATAGAGCACTTCTTCGACCGCTGGCTGGAGCCGGTGGATCTCATCGATGAACAGGACGTCGCCGTCTTCGAGATTGGTCAGCAACGCGGCGAGGTCGCCCGATTTGGCGATGACCGGGCCGCTGGTCGCGCGAAAGCCAACCCCCATTTCGCGCGCGATGATCTGGGCGAGCGTAGTCTTGCCGAGTCCCGGCGGCCCAAAGAACAGGACATGATCGAGCGCATCGCCGCGCGCCTTGGCCGCGGCAATGAACACGCGCAGATTCTCGCGCGCCGCCTTTTGCCCGACGAACTCGTCGAGCGTCTTGGGACGCAACGCCGCGTCGACGTCCTCGGCTTGACGCTGGGGCGTGATCAGGCGGGCGGGTTCGTCCATCGAACGTTCCCTACCTGTTCACGCCCCCATTTGTCACGCGGTCAGTAGAATGCGCCGTAGATCACGTCGGCGACGCGCCGCGTGCGGACATTGACCAACAGCAGATCAGGGCCATAGCGCACCCAGCGATAGCCGCGAGGCGGCGGCTCGAGGCCCATCTGCCACCAATCGTCGTAATAATAATGATGGCCGACGAAGATGGCAGGCAGCAGCAGGCCGATCGTCCAGCGGCGATAATGCCAGCCCGGCGGATAGACCCAGCCCGGCCGATGGATCGGCCGGAAATTGGGCGGGCGGCCGGCACCGGGACGATGCGGTTTGCCGGGCTTGGGCGGCCGGGGCAGCGGCGGCATCGGCTTGGTCACCGGCGGGCGCGGAGGCCGTGGCGGGCGAACGACACCGCCGCCATTGCCCGGACCCGGTGGGCGTGGCCGCGGGGGCCGTGGCTTGGGCGGCTGTGGCCGCGGCGGCTGGATCTGCGGACCGCCGGGGCGGCCTGGCTTGGTCGTCGCACCGGGGGGCAGTTTGGGGCCCACCTGAGCGAAGGCCGCACCGATATCGGGTAAAATCAGCAGGAACGCGCTGGTAGCCAACAGAAGTCGCTTCATACGTCCTCCCATCGTTCGGGAGCGACAGCCTACGCCCCGATCGCCCGACCGGATAATTGTTTCGCTATATCAATAAACTGACCGTCGCACGCCGGGCACGCTTTGCCGTGCCGTGGTCAGGACTCAATCCCCTCGACGACGATCAGATCGCGCTCGACCGCGTCGTCGCGATGCGCCAGCGCTTCGGCATAATCGGGAGAGGTATACCAGGCACGCGCCGCCTCCACGCTCGGGAAAGCCACCAATACCGCTCCCGCGCGCCACTCGCCTTCGAGCACGATCATCGCTCCACCGCGCGCCAGATACCGCCCGCCATGCCGCGCGATCGACGCCGCCGCGAGCCGCCGATACGCTTCGAGCGCGGGACCGGGCTTCATCGTCACCCTGGAAATGACATAAGCAGTCATCCGTAATGCTCGATGCCGTCTCCGACGATCTCGAGCCAGCGATGCTTGCGCGTCTCGTAAACCGAATAGACCGGTGTCGGAAAATTGGGATCGCCAAAGCCGCCGACCGCCACGGCGACCATGTCGGGGTCGAACTCGACCCGGTAGAACAAGGTCGACCCGCAATCGGGACAGAAATCCATCACGCCCTTGCCGCCCTCATCGCCGACCCGCGTCCATTGTTTCGACTGCCCCGAAATGGTGACGCGATCGTTGGGGAACCGTGCCTGCATCGCGAACGCGCTGCCCGAGCGCCGCTTGCAGTCGAGGCAATGACAGACCGAGACGCGCACCGGTTCGCCAACGCACTCGATCGCAAGTTGGCCGCAGGCGCAGGTGGCACGGCGTACCGTCGTCTCGTCCGTCATTTCGCCGCCTTCCGCAATGCCAGCCGTACCAACGCATCCAGGCCGGCGCCGGCTCCCAGTTCCTCTTCCGCCGCCCCGACCGCGGCATTGGCCTCGGCCGGGCGGAAACCGAGGTTGAGCAGCGCCGACACCGCGTCTTGCGCCGCGCCCATCGCCGCCGAAACCGGGGTCAGGCTGCCGGAGATCACGCCGCCGACCTTGTCCTTCAACTCGCGGACGATCCGCTCGGCGAGCTTTGGGCCAACGCCGTTGGCGCGCGCGACCATCGCCTTGTCCTGCGCGCCCACTGCCTTGGCCAGTTCGACCGGTTCGAGCACCGACAAGATCGCCAGCGCGACGCGCGCGCCCACGCCCTGGACGCCGGTCAGCAGGCGGAACCAGTCGCGTTCGTCGGGCCGCGCGAAGCCGACCAGCCGGATCGAATCCTCGGCGACCAGCATCTCGGTGAACAAGGTCGCTGCCTCGCCGATAGGGCCGATCGCCGCGAGCGTCTTGGCCGAAGCGCCGACCAGATAGCCGACCCCGCCCACATCGATCACCGCATGGTCGATGCCGGTCGCTTCGAGGCGGCCACGGAGATGCGCGATCATGATTGGGACATAACCGGAACAGACGGCGCTAGGAAAGCGAAATCAGCCCAGCCGTCGCGCACTCGCGAGGTGATGCGCGTGACAGATCGCCACCGCCAGCGCGTCGGCGGCGTCGGCGCCGGCGATCTTCACGCCGGGCAGCAACCTCGCGACCATGGCGTGGACCTGCGCCTTCTCGGCATTGCCGACGCCGACCACCGCTTTCTTGACCAGCCGCGCAGCATATTCGCCGACATCGATCCCGACCCGCGCGGCGCCGAGCAGCACGACGCCGCGTGCCTGGCCGAGCTTGAGCGTCGATTGCGGGTTCATATTGACGAACACTTCCTCGACCGCCGCCGCGTCGGGCGCGTGGTCGGCGATCAGCGCCGCCAGCATCGTGTCGAGATGCGCGAGCCGGCGCGGCAGGCTTTCCTTGGCGTCGGTCTTGAGCTGGCCGTTGGCGAGGTGGGACAGGCGATTGCCCTCGGCCCGGATCACGCCCCAGCCGGTCGTGCCGAGGCCGGGATCCAGGCCGAGAATGATCAAAATCCCTCTCCCTCTGGGAGATGGAGGGAGCCGCGAAGCGGCGGAAGGGTGAGGGCGGGTGCTGTGGCATAACTGCCCTCACCCTTCCCACTCGCTTCGCGAGCGGGCCCCTTCCCTCTCCCGTTGGGAGAGGGAGTTTGGTTCAACCCAGTTTCTCCATCACCGCGTCGGAGACTTCGTAATTGCCCCATACGGTCTGGACGTCGTCATCGTCGTCGAGCGCGTCGATCAGCTTGAACAGGGTCGCGGCGTCGCCTTCGCTCACATCGACCATCGTCTGCGGCCGCCAGGCCAGCTTGGCGCTTTCGGCTTCGCCCAGCACCGGCTCGAGTGCCTTGGCGACTTCGTGGAGCGATTCGTTGGAGGTCCAGATTTCGTGGCCCTCGTCCGAGGAGGACACGTCTTCCGCGCCCGCTTCGAGCGCCGCCTCGAACACCTTGTCGGCATCGCCCGCGCTGGCCGGATAGGTGATCAGGCCCATGCGGTCGAACGCGTGGCTGACCGAGCCCGAGGCGCCGAGATTGCCGCCATTCTTGCTGACCGCGGTGCGGACGTTGGTCGCGGTGCGGTTGCGATTGTCGGTCAGCGCCTCGATGATCAGCGACACGCCGCCCGGACCGAAGCCTTCGTAGCGGATTTCCTCGTAATTCTCGGCA
>Ga0207690_10000831_pt1 | contig 19793 bp, 19 predicted proteins | sample KBSC23metaG_FD_184315 | JGI IMG/M metagenome (GOLD analysis project Ga0207690, IMG submission 184315) | Corn rhizosphere microbial communities from Kellogg Biological Station, Michigan, USA - KBS C2-3 metaG (SPAdes) (version 2) | ecosystem: Host-associated > Plants > Roots > Rhizosphere > Soil ...
CCGGTGGTGGAGCTGCACCACCGGCGGACACGGAGCCGGACGTGCGTCGGTGTGGGCCGAAACGCTTGCCCGCCTGCAAGGCCCTGATCCCGCGGCCAGCCGGTTCCTGGCGGGGCCGCTCGCATCCCGCACCGCTCCGGCCCGTTACCTGGCTGACGTCCAGCGTGTGCTCGACTACATCGCGGCCGGGGACATCTTCCAGGCCAATCTGTCGCACCGGTTGGAAGGGGCGTTTGCCGGTGACCCCTGGGCGCTGTACACGCGGCTCACCGCACTGAACCCGGCACCATTCTCGGCGTACCTCGAAAGTGAGGGCGTGGCCATTGCCAGCGTCTCGCCGGAGCGGTTCCTGAAACTCGATGGCCGTGACGTGGTGGCCCGGCCCATCAAGGGCACCCGCGCGCGCGATGCGGACCCGCAGCGCGACCGTGCCGCGCACGATGCTTTGGCGGCGAGCATCAAGGACCGCGCCGAGAACGTCATGATCGTGGACCTGATGCGCAATGACCTCGGCCGGGTGGCCGACACGGGCAGTGTGTCGGTGGAACGCTTGTTCGAAATCGAAGGCCATCCGAGCGTCTGGCAGATGGTGTCGACGGTTCGCGCACGGTTGCGCGCAGGGCTCGGTGCGCCTGAGTTGCTGCGGGCCTGCTGGCCTCCGGGGTCCATGACGGGTGCGCCGAAGGTACGCGCCATGGAGATCATCGAATCGCTGGAACCGGTGCGGCGGGGGCCGTATGCGGGCGCAATCGGGTACTTCGATGCGGGTGGCGGGATGGACCTCTCGGTGGTGATCCGCACGGCCGTGGTGGCCGAAGGCCGCGTGATGGTGCAGGTGGGCGGCGCCGTGGTGGCGGATTCGCTGCCCCAGGCCGAACTCGATGAAACCCACGCCAAGGGGCGGCTGCTGGTGCAGGCCCTGGCGGTGCCCAGGTGAGTGCTTCAAGGGGGCTCCGTTGGCCGGAGGGGATCATGGGCCAATGCCTTCGCACGGGCCTCGACGAACACATAGGTCACCGAGGCGACGATCAGCGGGATGAGGTAGTACAGCGTGCGGTACGCAAGCAGCGCCCCGAGCAATTCGCCCTTGGGCATCCGGTGCGACAGCAGCGTGACGAATGTGGCTTCCAGCACCCCGATGCCCGCCGGCACATGGGCGATGACGCCGGCCACCGCGGCGATCAGCATCACGCTCAATATGGTCGAGTAGGAAAACCGTTGCTGCAGCAGCACGTGCACGATGCCGGCGATCAGCAGCCAATTGGTGCACGACGCGGCGAGTTGCATCCCGGCAACCCGCCAGGACGGTAGCGTCAGTTCATGCCCGCGCAGGGTCCAGCTGCGCTTTTTCGATGCTGCGCAGGCCAGGACGTAGGCTGCGGCGACGGCGAGCAGCAAGCCACCCAGGGCTTGAAGGCCTTCGCTGCCGAGCTTCCAGTCGGGAGGCAGTGCCAGCGGCCTGAACAAGAAGACCGCGCCCGCAAGTGCCGTGTAGCCAAGCCAGTTCGTCAACATGCTCGTCGTCAGCACGCGGGTGATCACCTCGTTGGAAAGACCGAGGCGCGCGTAGAGGCGATAGCGAAACGCGATCCCGCCCACGAATGCGCTCAGGTTCAGGTTGAATGCGTAGCTGATGAAGGTGACGACCATCACCCGGCCCGTCTTGAGCGGGTGGCCGGTCAGGTGACGACCGAAGAGATCGAACGTGCTGTACAGCAGGTGGCTGGCCACCGCGAGGGCTGCGCCCAGCGCCACCACCCCATGTGGCATTTCGCGCATCGACGCCCACACGTGAGCCCAGGCTATCGTCCGTGCGTGGCGAAAGAGCAGCCAAGTCACGAAACCGAAGAAGACGACCGTCAACACCCGCTTGACGACGGGCCACGTGGACGTGGCACCGGCGACGACGGAGGGCGGGTTCATGGCGCCTCGGTCGTCTCGGTCACGTGCGCCATCCCGCTGAGGCTGCCTGCGGTGCGCATGTCGCCAGCCCGAGGCATCACGACCTTCGGCGCGTGGGCCGGCAACCACCCTGCCCAGGCCGGGTAGCGGCGCAGGAAATGAAAGACGAAGAAGCTGCGCACGAGGTGAAACAGGCTGCGCGGGGGCAGCTGCTCAGCGGTGATTTCCTTGCATCTGTTCGCGATCAGGTCTTGCAGTTGCGCACGCAGGTGCCGATTGAAAGACCTGTCGCGGATCATCAGGTTGGCTTCCAGGTTGAGCGACAGGCTCAGCGGATCGAGGTTGCTGGAGCCCACCGTGGCCCATTCGTCGTCCGTCAGCGCCACCTTGCTGTGGAGCGGGCGCGCGCAGTATTCATAGATCCGCACGCCGGCGCGGTGAAGATGGTCATACAGCATCTCCGCGGCCGCCTTGACGATGCGCATGTCGGGCTCGCCCTGCAGGATCAGGCGCACGTTTACCCCCCGGTGTGCCGCCCTGCGCAACTCCTTGAGGAGCCGGTACCCTGGAAAGAAATACGCGTTGGCGATGATCACTTCCTTGCGTGCAGCGCGGATGGCCACGCGGTAGTGGCGTTCGATGTCGGTGCGGTGGTCCTGGTTGTCGCGTATCACGAACAGTGCGGCGCCCTCGCTGCTGACCTGGTTGCGTGGCGTGCGGGCCTGGCGATGGAACCAATGCCGGCGGTGCTCTTCATGGGCGATGACCGATCGGGCAAACCTGTGGATCTCACCAACGATGGGGCCTTCCACCTTGACGGCATGATCCTCCTTGGCTTGAGGGCCGTAGTCGGCAAGGTGATCGGCCGAAAAGTTGATGCCGCCGACGAACGCGACCACCCCGTCCACCACCACGATCTTGCGATGCATCCGGCGGAACACGTTCGTGCGCATGCCAAGAAAGCGCGGCTTCGGATCGAAGGCGCGAAGGCGCACGCCGGCCTCTGTCAACGGTTCCACGAAAGCCGGTGTGAGGTCGGATGAACCATACCCGTCCACGAGCACGTCGACGTTGACGCCTCGCCGGGCTGCATCATGGAGCACCCCGTGCAGTTCCCAGCCCACCTTGTCCTCGAACACGATGAACGTCTCCAGGAGGACTTCCTTGCGGGCTTGTCGGATCGCGTCGAACACGGCAGGGAAAAAGGCCTCGCCGTTTTCCAGCAGCTCGAAGCGGTTGCCGGTGGTCCAGCTGGTGTTCACAACGCGATCTCCGCGGCGAGCGGCGCATGGTCCGACAGGTGAGACCACGGCTTGCTCGGCAGCACGAAAGGGGCGTGCACTGCAGCATTGCGTACGTAGATGCGGTCGAGTTGGAGCACGGGAAACCGCGCCGGAAACGTGCGCGCGGACCGCCCGTGGGCCTTCACGAACACCTCATGCAGGCCCGCGCCTTTTTCGAGGATGCGGTGTGCATTGCGGCGCCAGTCGTTGAAGTCGCCTGCGACGAGGAGCGGAGCGTCATCAGGCACCTCGGTGCGCACCATCTGGCACAGCATGTCCAGCTGCTTGCGACGGTGTGACTCCTGCAGGCTGAGGTGAACGCAGATGCCGTGAATCTCGGGCTTGTGCTCGCGCCCCGGCACTTTCATGACCACATGCAGCAGGCCCCGGCGCTCAGGCCCTGCGATCGATACATCGTGGTTTTCGTGGTGAACGATGGGGTACTTCGACAGCACTGCGTTGCCGTGGTGACCATGCGGATACACGGCGTTGCGGCCATAGGCGAACTGCGGCCAGATGGAGTCCGCCAGGAACTCGTAGTGGGGTGTTTCCGGCCAGTTGTGGAATCGCTCGGGGTGGCGAATGTGGGTGCCTTGCACTTCCTGCAGGAAGACGACGTCGGCCGACACGGCACGCACGGCCTCCCGCAACTCCGGAAGCACGAACCGGCGGTTCAGTGGGGTGAACCCCTTGTGCGTATTCACCGTCAGCACCTTGAACGAAAACCCGGCTTTCGGTGGGGCCGAGTGGAGAAAGCGCGTCATGCTTCGTTTGTACCGAACGGCGATCCACAGCGCTGTAGGAAAACGCCGAGACCCGTGCGTGTTCGCTCGCGCCCCTCCCCGACGCGTCAGATCAGGCCCTCGGCCTTCAAAGCCTCCCCCACGGCGGGGCGGGCGCCCACTCTCGCCATGAAGGCCAGCAGATGAGGCAGTTCGTCGGTTGGAATGGCAACGTGCGGGGTCCAGTTGACCACGGTGTAGAGGTAGGCGTCGGCCACCGTGAAAGTGTCGCCCAGCAAAAACTCTTTGCCTGCGAGCTGGCTGTCGACCCAGGCCAGGCGTTCACGGAGCCAGCCTTTGAACAATTCCTTGGCCTCCGGGGGCATGGCCGGCACGAACAGCGGACCGAACGATTTGTGCAGTTCCGTGGCGATGTAGCTGAGCCACTCCTGCAGGCGGTAGCGCGCCATGGTGCCGGCGGGCGGGGCGAGTTGCTTCTGGGGAACCTGGTCGGCGATGTACTGCACGATGGCCGGCCCCTCGGTCAGCCGTTCGCCGTTGGCGATTTCGAGCACGGGAACGGAGCCCTTCGGATTGACCGTGTGGAAGTCGGTGCCGTCTTCCATCTGATGAGTCCTGGTGCTCGTGCGCACCAGATCGAACACAAGACCCGCTTCGCGCAACACGATGTGGGGCGACAGCGAACTGGCGCCGCGACTGTAGTAGAGCTTCATGCGATCTCCGGATGGGAACGAATGCGACATTAGACCCCCCGGCGCGACCATGCAATCCGTTTGACTGCTGGCGTCAAATCGCCGCCATGTGAATTCCACCGCGGGCCCCTACATTGGATTCATGGATACCAACACGCGCATTCAATCGCGCACCGTCGAACGGCTGGTGCGCGGCCAACCCACCTCGGACGGCGACGGCGTGAAGCTCACCCGGGTTCTGACCCAGCCGCTGCAGCGCCGCCTCGACCCGTTCCTGATGCTCGATGCATTCGGCAGCGATGCCGCCAGCGACTACATCGGCGGCTTCCCCACCCATCCGCACCGGGGTTTCGAGACGGTGACGTACATGCTGGCCGGGCGCATGCGACACCAGGACAGCGTCGGCAATGTGGGCCTGCTCGAGCCTGGCAGCCTGCAGTGGATGACGGCGGGCCGCGGGATCCTGCATTCGGAGATGCCCGAGCAGGAAGAAGGCCGCATGGCCGGCTTCCAGCTGTGGGTCAACCTGGCCGCGAAAGACAAGCTCACCGCGCCCCACTACCGCGACGTGCCGCCCGCCGAGGTGCCGGTCGTCGTGCTGAACGGTGGGGTGACGGTGCGCGTGCTTGCCGGCCAAAGCCATGGCGTCACCGGCGCAGTGACCCGGCCCACCACCGAGCCCCTGTACCTCGATGTGACCGTGCCACCGGGCACCGCCTTCGAGCAACCGATTCCAGTCGGGCACAACGCTTTTCTTTACGTGTTCGACGGCGCCGTGGAGGTGATGGGCACGCGTGTCGAGGCGGACCGCATGGCCATCCTCGCGAACGACGATGGTGCGGATGGTGTGCGGCTGATGTCAGCCGCAAGTGTGCCGGCACGGGTGCTGGTGGTTGCCGGCCGGCCGCTGAACGAGCCCATCGTGCAGTACGGTCCCTTCGTGATGAACACGCAGGCTGAGATCCAGCAGGCGTTCGAGGATTACCAGCGCGGTGTGCTCGCCACTTGAAGGCCGGCATCGGCTAACCTTCGGGCTCTTTCCCGTCGAGCCTGGAGTCTGCCGATGCCGCGCCAAATCCTTGAAGAATCACGCATGCACCCGTCGATCCGCAACCGGATCGCGAACCTGAACGCGGACATCGTGCACAACGTGCAAGCCGCCGCGGCCTCGAATGCGGTGCTCGTGGTCGGCATGGCGGGCAATCCGCACTGTCGCAAGGCACGCCAGGCGCTCGACCAGACCGGCGTCTCTCACCAATACCTCGAGTACGGGGGCTACTTCAGCCAGTGGCGCCGCCGCAATGCACTCAAGATGTGGACCGGCTGGCCCACCTTCCCGATGGTGTTCGTCAAGGGCATGCTGGTGGGGGGCAGACAGGACCTGGACCGCCTCATCGAAAGTGGTGAACTCAAACGCCTGCTCGGCCAGTGAGCGTGCGACGCGCGCTTTTTCTCATGCTCGCGCTTCTCGGGGCCGCTTCCGCGCGGGCCGACGCGCCGTTGACTCCCTGCCGCGTCGACGGCCACCGTTTCGAAGTGCTGTGCGGTCGGGTGACCCGGCCGCTCGATCCAGCGCGCCCCACGGGGCCGGCGCTCGACATTCGCTACGTGGTGGTGCCCGCGCTTGCGCGCCGCAAATTGCCGGATCCGGTGTTCCTGATCCCCGGTGGGCCGGGACAAGGCGCGTCCGAGGTGCTCGCCCAGGTTTTGCCGCTTTTCCAGCGTCTGAACAACCGGCGCGACCTCGTCTTCGTCGACCAGCGCGGCACCGGCCGCTCCGAACCGCTCAAGTGCCAGAATCCCCGGCACCAATCCCTTGCCGACCAGACCGATCCTGACCGCCAGGTACGCGATCTCCTGGCTTGCCGTGACCGCCTCGCGGCTCGCCCGGCGCTTGGCGGCGCGGACGGCCTGAAGTACTTCACCACCACCATCGCGATGCAGGACCTGGACGCGGTGCGGCGCGAACTCGGGGCCGAACGCATCAACATCGTCGCCGCGTCGTACGGCACGCGCGCCGCGCTCGACTACTTGCGGCAGTTTCCTGCCCATGTCCGGCGCGCCGTGCTCGATGGCGTGGCCCCGCCCGACATGGTGTTGCCGCTGAGCCAATCGATCGACGGCCAGGCGGTGCTCGATGCCATGCTGGAGGCGTGCGCCCGCGAGGCCGGATGTGCCGCCGATTTCCCGGCGCTGCGCCAGGACTGGCACGACTTGCTGACGCGTCTGCCGCGCGAAGTCGAGGTGCCCCACCCCGTCACTGGCCGGCCCGAGCGCCTGGTGCTCACGCGTGACATGGTGCTGTCTGTCGTGCGCAGCGCGCTGTATGTGCCGGGGCTCTCATCGGCGTTGCCGGCGGCCATCCATGCGGCCGCGCAGGGCCAGGTGCAGGGCCTGACCGGCCTCGGTAGCAACTTGAATTCCCGCAAAGGCAATGAGATCGCCGCGGGCATGCACTTCTCCGTCGTGTGCGCCGAAGACATGCCGCGCGTACCCGTCGGTATCGAAGGCCAGGGCAAGGATTTCGGCGACGGCGAGCTTCGGTTCTACCGCCGGGTGTGTGCCGAATGGCCTCGTGGAGATGTGCCGGGGAACTTCTACACCGTCCCGCAGAGCCCCGTGCCCGTGATGCTGCTCAGCGGCGGGCTGGACCCCGCCACGCCGCCGCGCCATGGCGAGCGGGTGGCAGCAGCGCTGGGCCCTCAAGCCATGCACGTGGTGGTCGACAACGCCGGCCACGGCCTGCTTGCGCTCGGCTGCCTGCGCGATGCATGGTTCCGGTTTCTCGACGCGCCGGACGATGCTTCGGCACTGCGGATCGACACGGCATGCGCAAAGGCGGTGCCGCGTCCTCCCGCGTTGCGACCCTTGCGGCTGCCGGTGGAGGCCACGCCGTGATCACCGTGCAGCACCTTGCGAAGCAGTTCATGCCGCCACGCCGCCGGTTCCGCCCGGCGCCGGACCCGGTGCGCGCCGTGGTGGACGTGAGCTTCACGGCCCCTGACGGCCACATCCTCGGCCTGCTGGGGCCGAACGGCGCCGGCAAGACCACATCGCTCCGCATGCTGGCCGGGCTGATCGAACCCGATGCGGGTCGCCTGGCGGTCGACGGCGTTGATGTCGTCGCCCGCCCGAGAGAGGCCATGGCGAAGATGGGCGTGCTCAGTGATGCCCGCGGCTTGTACCCGCGACTGACGGCCCGCGAGAACATCGTCTACTACGGGCTGCTGCAGGGCATGCCGCGTGACACGGCAGAAGCTCGCGCGACGGAACTGGCACGCATGCTGGACCTGATCCCGCTGCTCGACCGGCGCACCGACGGATTCAGCCAGGGCGAACGCATGAAGACGGCGCTGGCGCGCGCCTTGGTCCACGACCCCGCCAACATCGTGCTCGATGAACCCACCAACGGCCTCGACGTGATGGCCACACGCGCCTTGCGCGAGGCGCTGCGGCACTTGAGCACTCCGGCGGGAGGCGGCAAGTGCATCGTGTTCTCGACGCACATCATGCAAGAGGTGGAGCGGCTCTGTGACAGTGTCACCATCGTCGCCCATGGCCGCACGGTGGCCGCGGGCACTGTGGCGTCGCTGCTGGAAGCCACGTCGCAGACAGACTTCGAGGAGGCCCTCGTGGCATTGGCATTCAACGAGGCGGGCAGCGCATGAACCGGATGTGGGCGGTGTATCGCAAGGAGATCGTCGATGCGTTGAGGGACCGGCGCACCCTGATCGTCGTGCTCGTGTCGAGCGTGCTGTTGGGGCCGCTGGTGCTCATCGTGATGTCGGGGCTTCTCGCCCAATTCGAGACGCAGGCTGAAAAGCGTGTGGTGGTGGTCAGCGGCATCGAACATGCGCCAACCCTGAAGAACTACTTCGAGCGCCAGACGTACACCGTGCAGGCCGCGCCAAAGGACCATGAAGACCTGTTGCGCCGTTCCAAATTGAGCGAACCGGTTCTCGTGGTGCCTGACGGATTCGAGGAGGCCCTTCTCCACGGCGACCGGCCGGTGCTCGAACTGGTGTCCGACAGCGGCAACCGGCAGGCCGAAGTCGGCACCGGGCGCGTGCGCCGCCTGGTCGAAGGCTTTGCGCGCGAGCGCGGCACATTGGCCCTGGCGCTGCGCGGGGTGGCCGCCGAGGTGCTGGAGCCGGTGGAGGTGATCGGGCGAGATCTGGCGAGCCAGCAGTCTCGTGCATCGCAGCTCACGGCCATGCTGCCCTTTTTCGTGCTCATGGCGGTGCTGTATGGCGCATTGAACGCGGCCCTGGACACCACGGCGGGCGAGCGTGAACGGGGCTCGCTGGAGCCGCTCCTGATGACCCCTGCGCCACGCGCTGCCGTGGTGGCTGGCAAATGGCTGGCGGTGGCGTCGGTCTCCGCGCTCATCGCCGTGTTGAGCTGCCTGAGTTTCCTGCCCGCCCAGTGGCTGCTGCGGAGTGACACGCTCCAGGCCTTGTTCCAGTTCGGGTGGATCGAGGCCGGCTTGTTCATCGCCACGCTCGTGCCCCTTGCCTGCGCGCTGTCGGCGCTGTTGATGGCCCTCGCCATCCGCTGCCGGACGTTCAAGGAGGCGCAGGCGGCCAGCTCGGTGCTGCTGATGTGCGTTTCGATGTTGCCGCTCGTGACGGTCTTCAACCAGGAAGGCGAGGCCCCGTGGCACCTGTGGGTGCCCGCACTCGCCCAGCACACTGTCATGAGTCGAATGCTCAAGGGTGAAGCCGTGCCGTTCGACATGGTCGCCATTCCGCTCGGGGTGTGCTTGGTGCTGAGCCTCCTGGGCGTGATGTCGGTTGCGCGATCACTGCGTGCGGCCGCCGTGCATTGACTCCGTGCAGGGGCGAATCGGCCGCTTTCAATGAGACTGCACCGGCTGCTCTCCCTGCAACGCCCGCTGCACCTCGGACTGCCATGGCAACGTGCGCACCAGTTCGTTCAAATACAGAGCCACCTGCGTGTTCGACAGGGCTTCACCGCGCGGTCCGATCAGGCGCAGGTTCGTGATCAGACCAAGCGGGTCTGCCATCGCGAACACGCCTTGCTGCAGTTCCACCCAATCCCAGGCAACCCCTGCGACGGTTTTTGACGAAGGGTTGCCCCAGAGCGTTTGACCCATGCTGGGATGAGTGATATCGCCCGGATTGAGCACGCTCGTACCGAGGTGCACGAACTGGAGATCGGACGTGGATTGCGCTGTCAGAAGGACTGGAGGCCAGGCACACACGATCCAGGCTGGCGTCATAGGGGTTGACGGGTCGCTATACGATCCCTGAGCATTGCGATCTGCCAATGATCTTGCCCGGGGGCATGGCTTCACAAGCTGTAAACCCTGGCATCTGTAAAGCCTGACAGGGAAGGCATATCAAAGCAGGCCGCTGCGGCGGTCGAGATGTGGTGGCTATGCAAGAGAGGGGCTCATGCTTCAAAGTGGTTACATGGCAGTGATGCAAGCGGGCAGCCGCGAAGAGTTCCTGTCCGAGATCATCCGGTTCACGCAGCGTCTGGGTTTCCAGACGGTGTCCGCCACGCTGGTGCTCGACCATGTGCTGGCCGAGTCCGAATTCATCACCGTGGACAACGCGCCCGAGGCGTTTCGCGGTGCATTCGTGAACCGGGAGAACGGCCGACGCGACCCCGTCATGCAGCACTGCAAGCGGCAGAGCGTGCCCATCATCTGGAACCAGTCCACATACACCGACAGCGGCCAGGGCGACATCTGGGAAGAACAGGCCCGCTACGGTTACTGTGCCGGCATCACGATGGCCCTGCACATGCCCGAAGGACGGCACTTCGTGCTCGGCGTCGAACGAGACCAGCAAATGCCGGGCGATCCCAACGAACTGATGCGCATCGTCGCCGACCTGCAGTTGCTCACCGTCCATGCGCAGGAAGCCGCCGCGCGCATCTTCGTCCCCGTCTCAACCGACAAATCCTTGGCGACCAACCTCACGCCGCGCGAGCTTGAATCGCTTCGCTGGACCATGGAAGGCAAGACGGCCTGGGAAGTGGGCAACATCCTCGGCATCAGCGAACGCACCGCAGTGCTTCACGTCAACAACGCGATGCACAAGCTCGGCTGCGTGAACAAACATCAGGCCGTGTTGAAGGCCTTGCGGCTCGGTCTGCTTCGGTGACTTTTTCACTCTTTGCGGCGCCGCCGGGGGGCGACCTGTAAGAGCTGACACTACCGACGCAAGAGGGCCACTGCTGGAATCTGTTCCGTGCATTCAGCGAGATGCACGCATCAAACGGAGCAGATCATGCAAATCCAATCCAGCACTGTTCAAGCCAAGTCGACCGAAAAGCAAGGCCGCAAGCCCACACCGCTGCCCGCTCCGACGCCGTTGTTGCCGGATCAGCTTCAGCAAGTGGGTGGCGCGGGCAACGCGCGGGCGCCCAAAGGCACCTGGTGATCGGCACATTGCTGCGCGTCACCTGTGCTTCTTGATCAACTCCTAGCGTGTTGAATCCCCGCCCCCCGCGCCGTTTCGGAGCGTCCCGGATTCGTACCCATGCCCAGCCTCTTTCGCCCTGAAGTTGCCGAAGGTCGGCGTCAGGGGTGGCTGGGCAGCATCCAGCTGATTCGCCCCGTATCGCTCACCGTGCTGACGGTACTGGTTGTTGCCACTGCCGTGGCCGTTGCCATCTTTTTCAGCGTGGGTGAATACACCCGCAAGGCCCGAGTCACGGGCTACCTCGTCCCCGACCTCGGTGTGATGCGGCTCACCGCCCCCCAAGCGGCACAAGTGCTCGAACGGCGCGCTGTCGAAGGCCAGCTCGTCAAGCAAGGTGATGTGTTGTTCGTGTTGTCGCTCGATCGCGCCACGCCGCAAGGCGACACCCATGAAGCTGTCCAGGCCAGCCTGGCCGCACGCGAACGCAGCCTGCAGGCGGCGGGCAAGCGCCGCCAACAGCTCTTGGCCGAACAGATCAGTGCGCTGGCACTCCAGCGCGAGAACATGCAGCGCGAGTTGGCGCAAATGGACGCCGAGGCAAGCTTGCACCGCCAGCGCCTCCAACTCGCGAAGGAGGCGCTCGAGCGCCTCGAATCGCTCAAGGCCGACCAGTTCGTGTCGTCTGCCCAGGTGCAGGCAAAGGCAGAGGATGTGCTGACCTTGCGCGTTCAGCTGCAGGCCCTCGAGCGCCAGCAGGCGGCGCATCGCCGCGAGATTGCTTCCCTTGATGCGCGCGAGCGCGAACTGCCATTGAGTGAGCAGGCGGCGTTGGGCGAAATCGAACGCGACCTGGCCGAGCTGGCGCAGGCCTCGGCTGAGAATGAAGCGCAGCGGCGCATCGTGGTGCGTGCACCGCAGGACGGCAGCCTCTCCGCGGTCAATGTGGAGCCCGGCCAATCCGTTGCGTCCCAGGCCGTGCTCGCCAACCTGGTGCCCACTGGTGCAGCCCTGCAAGCGCATTTGTTCGCACCATCGAGCGCCATGGGCTTCGTGCATGTCGACCAGACGGTGCTGCTTCGCTACGACGCCTACCCGTACCAGAAGTTCGGCCACCAGATGGGCCATGTGATGCAGGTCTCGCGCACGCCGCTGCCGGCCGCGGAGCTCAGCGGGTTGCCTGTGTCGGCCGCCCAGGAGCCGATGTACCGCATCACGGTGTCGCTCGATCAACAGGCGGTTCAGGCCTATGGCCGGCCGCAGACGCTCACGCCGGGCATGCAGCTCGAGGCGGACGTGCTGCTCGACCGCCGCCGCCTGATCGAATGGATCTTCGAGCCTGTGCTGAGCCTGACGGGCCGCGTATGAGGCGTGCTGCACTGACCTGGCCAGCGTAAGGACACCATGCTCGACGACTTGAAGTTCGGATTCTCCAGCCGCCGCGTGCCGCTGGTGCTGCAGACCGAGGCCGCCGAATGCGGCTTGGCCAGCCTCGCCATGGTGGCATCGCACTTCGGACTTCGCATCGATCTGCCGACGCTGCGCGACCGCTTCTCGCTTTCGGCCAAAGGCGCCACGCTTGCGGACCTGGTGCGCATCGCGGGCCTGCTGCAACTCAACGCCCGCCCGCTGCGCGCCGAACTCGAGCACCTGCCGCAGCTGCAGGTGCCGTGCATCCTGCACTGGGACCTGAACCATTTCGTCGTGCTCACCGGCGTGCGCGGCAACATCGTCACGTTCCATGACCCGGCCCGCGGCGTGCGGCGCATGCCGATGGCCGAAGTATCGAAACACTTCACCGGCGTGGTGATGGAACTGGTGCCCGCCGCGGACTTCCGCCCGAAGACCGACAAGCAGCACATCAGCCTGCAGAAGCTGCTGGGCCGTGTATCGGGCCTGCGGCGCTCGCTGGCGCAGATTTTCATCCTGGCGCTGGCGCTCGAAGGGTTCATGCTGCTTGCGCCCTTCTTCCTGCAGTGGGTGGTCGACTCGGTGCTCGTGAGCGCCGACCGCGACCTCCTCGTCACGCTCGGCATGGGCTTCGGCCTTCTGGTGCTGATCCAGGTGGCCACCGGCGCAGTGCGGTCCTGGGCCGTGCTGTACCTGTCGTCCACGCTGAACCTGCAATGGCTGAGCAACGTGTTCGCGCACATGATGCGGTTGCCCGTGAGCTGGTTCCAGAAGCGGCACACCGGCGATGTGATGTCGCGCTTCAGCGCCATCCAGCACATCCAGCAGACCTTGACCACGAGCTTCATCGAAGCCGTGCTCGATGGCCTGCTCGTGGCACTCACGCTCGGCATGATGTTCGTCTACAGCGGCACCCTGACGGGCATCGCCGTCGGGTGCGTGGCGGTGTACGCGCTGACGCGGTGGGCGTTCTTCCGTCCGCTGCGCGATGCCACCGAAGAGAGCATCGTGCATGACGCCAAGCGCGAGACGCACTTCCTCGAATCGCTGCGCGGCGTGCAGTCGATCAAGCTGTTCAATCGGCAGGAGGATCGCCAGGCGCAGTTCATGAACCGGGTGGTCGATGCGATGAACGCCAACCTCGCCACCCGCAAGCTCGACCTCATGTTCGGCGTCGTCCACAAGCTCGTGTTCGGGCTCGAACGCATCGCGGTGATCTGGGTCGGTGCGGTGCTCGTGATGGACCACCGCTTCTCCGTGGGCATGCTGTTCGCGTTCTTCGCCTACAAGGAACAGTTCGCCGTGCGAGTGAGCGGGCTGATCGACAAGCTCGTGGAGCTGAAGATGCTGCGCCTGCAGGGCGAACGCCTGGCCGACATCGTGCTGTCCTCCCCCGAAATGGAGATGGGCGGAGGCATCGTGCGCGACCGCCGCTTGGAACCGCGCCTCGAGCTGCGCCATGTCAGCTTCCGCTACGCCGATTCGGAGCCCGATGTGCTGACCGACCTGAGCTTCGCCATCGAGCCCGGTGAATCGGTCGCCATCGTCGGGCCTTCAGGCTGCGGCAAGACCACCTTGCTCAAGCTGATGCTGGGCATCTTCTCGCCGCAGGAGGGTGACATGCTAGTGGGCGGTGTCCCGCTCCAGCAGCTCGGAATGCGGGCCTGGCGCGACATGATCGGCACCGTCATGCAGGACGACCAGCTGTTCGCCGGCTCCATCACCGACAACATCTGCTTCTTCGATGCGCAGCCCGATCATGAATGGGCCGAGGAATGTGCCCGGCTGGCCGCAGTGCACGACGAGATCGCGGCCATGCCCATGGGATACCACACACTCATCGGCGACATGGGCGCGAGCATCTCGGGCGGGCAGAAGCAACGCATCCTGCTCGCGCGTGCGCTCTACAAGCGGCCGCAGATCCTGTTCCTTGACGAAGCGACGAGCGCACTCGACGTGGACCGCGAGCGCATCGTCAACCAATCCATCAGGCAGCTTGAACTGACGCGTGTGATCGTGGCTCACCGGCCCGAGACGATCGCGTCAGCCGGCCGTGTCATCGTGCTCAAGGATGGCGCCGTGACGCAAGACCTCCGCAGCGTCAACGCCGCGGCTCGATAGGTTTCACCTCCCATGTACGCATTCCAGACGGCCGGCCGCGGCCCCAACCCCAATGTGCTGGCGGCACTCGTGAAGGCCAGCGAGCAGCATTCCATCGTGGCTTCGCGCGACATCATCGATGTGCGCGGCGTGAAGCTCTGGGCGCAAGGGCAGGCCGTGTCGGCTGCATTGCACCAGCGACTGCTCGATCGCCGCCTGCAGAACCCGCTCGAGGTGTGCCTGATGGCCGAGGATGGGGTCACGCCCTTCTCGTTGCTCAATGATCTGCAGGAGTTCATCGATTCCGATCATCCGATAGCGCTTTGCATCAGGCCGTGGTCGGGTGTGCTGCTGGAGCAGATGAAGCACCTGCCGCTCCATTCCGTGGCCCAACTGATGCTCACTGCATCGAAGGCGACGCGACCGGCCGCCCTTCCCCACGCCGTGGCCGCGATGGCTCTGGCGGGGGCGATGATGGCGAGTCGCCAGGGGTCCTTGCAAGACATTCGCCTGGCCATGTTGGGGGGACTCCTGCATGACATCGGCGAGGTCTACATCCATCCGCAACACCTGGATTACACACAGCCGCTGGACCTGATGGCGCACAAGCACCTGGTCATCCATCCGCGGGTGGGCCAGATGTTGCTGAGCACGCTGACGGACTACCCGGCGGCCTTGTCTCGCGCGGTTGGAGAGCATCATGAACGGCTCGACCGCTCTGGCTACCCGGCACGCCTGGAGGGCGATGAAGTCTCGACGCTGGGCCGGGTGCTGGCGGTGACCGAAGTGACCTTGGGCATCCTGCGCTGGCCCAATGCACCGTTGACACGCGCCAGCTTTGCATTGAGGGTGGTGCCGGGAGAGTTTGATCCCATGTGGGCTTCCTTCATCTGGGATGCGGCAAGGGCCGCCAAGGAAACGCCAGGCTGCCGAGGGACCACGGCCGACCTGTACCAGCAGCTCGCCGACATCGACCAGCAGTTGCTGCAGGCCCGGCAGCTCGGCCAGGAGCTGCAGGACCAGGGCCGCACCCTCCCCATCATCGACATCGTCACGCAGGCCATGCATCGGTTGGACCGGCTGCGCATCGCTTGGAATGCGCTCGGGCTGTGGCATGTGTCCACCGGAGACGCCCCTGAAGCCGAACGCTTCGAACTGGAGCTCGCCCATGCCGAGTTGCGGCAGCGCATGCGCAGCGTGCAGCGGGAATGCCTGCTGGTGAGCGACCGTCTGGGCGAGACCGAGAAGTTTCGCGTGGCGCCGCTGTGGAAGGGCTTGATGGCCGGTCGCGATTGACCGTCAACGGCCGGGGGCGGTGGCCGCCTCGACATGGCCCAGCCAGCGCATCGCCTGCTCCCGCGAATCCCCGCACATGTCCGCGTCCGGCTTCAGCGATGAACACACATCAGGCCGGTCCGGATGCCCGAAGAGCTTGCAGCGAAGGTCGTCGGTCAGCTGCACACACCGCACTCCGGCCGGTTTGCTGATGCCATCGATCATCGGCATGCCAGGGATTGGCGAGGAGATGGACGGCGCGATGCAGCAGGCACCGCAACCCGGGCGGCAAGCGTGAGCGGTGTTGGGGTCGGACATCCCGACATTATTCGCTGCCCACACCACGTTCCGGGCGGTTGCGGCCTTCCAGTCCGTGACGGCCGGAGGCCCACGGCCTAAAATTCACGCCTTGCCCGCTCCCGTGATACGGCGCAGCCGCGGCCCCTCTTTTTCCCCCGGAGTTCCTGATGTTGTATCCCCACGAGTTCGACGTGCTCGTCGTCGGCGGAGGCCATGCCGGCACTGAAGCCGCCCTGGCGGCTGCGCGCATGGGTTGCCGCACGCTGCTGCTGAGCCACAACATCGAAACGCTTGGCCAGATGAGTTGCAATCCTTCCATCGGCGGTATCGGCAAAGGCCACCTCGTGAAGGAGGTCGACGCCTTGGGCGGCGCGATGGCGCTGGCCACCGATGAATCCGGCATCCAGTTCCGCGTTCTCAACAGCTCCAAGGGGCCGGCCGTCCGAGCCACCCGTGCGCAGGCCGATCGCATCCTCTACAAGGCGGCGATTCGCCGGCGGCTGGAGAATCAACCGAACCTGATGCTTTTCCAGCAAGCGGTCGACGACCTGATGGTCGAGGGCGACCGCGTCGTGGGCGCCGTCACTCAGGTGGGTATTCGCTTCCGTGCCCGTGCAGTCGTGCTGACGGCTGGCACCTTCCTCGACGGCAAGATCCACGTCGGGCTCGAGAACCATGCGGGTGGCCGCGCGGGCGATCCCCCCGCCCTCTCGTTGTCGGCCCGCCTGAAGGAGCTGAAGCTGCCCCAGGGGCGGTTGAAAACCGGGACGCCGCCGCGCATCGACGGCCGTTCCATCGATTTCAGTCGCCTGATCGAGCAACCGGGAGACCTGGACCCCATCCCCGTCTTCAGCTTCATGGGGGACGCCGCGATGCACCCCACCCAAGTGCCCTGCTGGATCACGCACACCAATGAGCAGACCCACGACATCATCCGCTCCGGCTTCGACCGCAGCCCGATGTTCACCGGCATCATCGGTGGCGTCGGCCCGCGCTACTGCCCAAGCATCGAAGACAAGATCAACCGGTTTGCAGACAAGAATTCGCACCAGATCTTCCTCGAGCCCGAAGGCCTGACCACGCACGAGTTCTATCCCAACGGCATCAGCACGAGCCTGCCCTTCGATGTGCAGCTGCGAGCGGTCCGTTCGATGCAGGGATTGGAAAACGCCCACATCCTCCGCCCCGGCTACGCCATCGAGTACGACTACTTCGACCCCCGGGCGCTGAAAGCCACGTTCGAGACCAAATCCATCGGCGGCCTGTTCTTCGCTGGCCAGATCAACGGCACCACCGGATACGAGGAGGCTGCGGCCCAGGGCCTGTTTGCTGGCCTCAACGCTGCACTGCAGTTGCAAGGCAAATCGGCTTGGACACCAGGCCGAGATCAGGCCTACCTGGGCGTGTTGGTCGACGACCTGATCACCAAGGGCGTCACCGAGCCGTACCGCATGTTCACCAGCCGTGCCGAGTTCCGCCTGCAGCTGCGGGAGGACAACGCGGACTTCCGCCTGACCGACATCGGGCGCACGCTGGGTTTGGTGGACGATGCCCGCTGGGACGCGTTCAACCGGAAGCGGGATGCTGTTTCACGTGAAACAGAGCGATTGAAGTCGACGTGGGTGCAGCCCAGCACCCTGCCGGTCTCCGACGCAGAAACCTTGCTCGGCAAAGCCCTCGAACACGAATACAGCCTGGCCGACCTGCTGCGACGGCCAAACGTTGATTTTCGAACGCTGGAAAAGATCGCAGCGATCGCCCGACCTGCTGCCGGTGTTTCACGTGAAACACTGCAAGCAGAGCTTGGCGACGAACTCGCTGCCACCGTGATCGAGCAGGTCGAGATCAGCATCAAATATGCGGGGTACATCAACAAGCAGAACGAGGATGTGCAACGCGCCGCGAACTACGAGCACCTTCGCTTGCCCTCGGACCTGGACTACAGCAAGGTCACTGCCTTGAGTTTCGAGGCGCGGCAGAAGCTTGCGGCCCAGCGACCCGAGACCTTGGGGCAAGCCTCCCGCATTTCCGGCATCACCCCTGCCGCCATCTCCCTGCTCTTGATTCACCTGAAGAAGGGGCGCTTTCAAGGCTTTGCCGCCAATGACATCAACCGGTCGCCCGACGATGCAGTCGCCTGAGCCGCACGCGTTGGGAGCCGGGCTCGATGCATTGGGGCTGGCCCTGGATGCATCGCAGCAATCTTCCCTGCTGGCCTACCTCTCGCTGATCGCCAAATGGAACAAGGTCTACAACCTGACCGCAGTGCGCGACCCGGCCGAAATGTTGACGATGCACTTGCTCGACAGCTTGGCCGTGGTGTCGCCTTTGACCCGGCACCTTGGTGATCGCCCCGCCCGGGTCTTGGACGTTGGCAGCGGTGCTGGTTTGCCCGGCGTCGTGCTTGCGATTGCCCTGCCCCAGCTGACGGTGACTTGCGTGGACACCGTTGGCAAAAAGGCGAGCTTCATCCAGCAGGTGGCCGGAGAGTTGAAACTGAGGAATCTGTCTGCCCAGCATGCCCGGGTCGAGTCGTTGGAGATCGCTCCGGTCGACGTGGTGACATCACGCGCCTTCGCCTCACTTTCGGACTTCACCTCACTGACTGGCAAGCACCTGGGGCCCGATTCGGTATGGATGGCGATGAAAGGCAAACGTCCGCTGACCGAAGAGGCCGAACTTCCACCGTCCATCGATGTGTTTCACGTGGAACAATTGAATGTGCCTGGTCTGGATGCAGAGCGCTGTTTGGTCTGGATGAGGCATGCTTCCGCACCTGCGTCCTTCGTGTCTGGCGCTCGCTGAAACCCCCTACCCTCCGATCCTGGAACTTCCCATGAGCCGCATCTTCTGTGTCGCGAACCAAAAAGGCGGGGTCGGCAAGACGACCACCACGGTGAACCTGGCTGCGGGCCTTGCCCGGATCGGCCAGCGTGCATTGGTCATCGACTTGGACCCTCAAGGCAATGCCACGATGGGGTCCGGCATTGACAAGCGTGCTCTGCCGCTGACCGTGTACGACGTTCTTCTGGAGAGTGCGTCGATCGCCGAGGCCAAGCAGTTCAGCGAAAAGGTGGGTTACGACGTGCTCGGTGCGAACCGGGAGTTGGCGGGTGCCGAGGTTGATCTTGTCGGGCTCGACCGTCGGGAGCGCCGCCTCAAGTCGGCCATTGAAGCCGTCGGTGACGCCTACGATTTCGTCTTGATCGACTGCCCACCGTCATTGAGCCTGCTGACCTTGAACGGGTTGTGCTGCGCCCATGGCGTGCTGGTGCCGATGCAGTGCGAGTACTTCGCGCTCGAAGGGTTGAGCGACCTGGTCAACACGGTCAGGCAGGTGCATGCCAACCTGAACCCGAGCCTGGAGCTGATCGGCCTGTTGCGGGTGATGTTCGACCCGCGCATCACACTGCAGCAGCAGGTCAGTGAGCAGTTGAAGTCCCACTTCGGCGACAAGGTGTTCAACACGGTGATCCCGCGGAACGTTCGCCTGGCCGAGGCGCCGAGCTACGGCTTGCCCGGTGTCGTCTTCGATCCGGGCTCGAAGGGCGCGCACGCGTTCATCGATTTCGCACGCGAGATGGTCGATCGGGTGGCGGCCCCGACCGCACCGGCGGTGCCCGCCTGACCATCCCGGCCCGGCGGCACCGGCGGGGCATCAGAGCCCCAGGCCTTCGTCCACGCCGAGGTGCACGT
>Ga0207690_10000836_pt1 | contig 19719 bp, 15 predicted proteins | sample KBSC23metaG_FD_184315 | JGI IMG/M metagenome (GOLD analysis project Ga0207690, IMG submission 184315) | Corn rhizosphere microbial communities from Kellogg Biological Station, Michigan, USA - KBS C2-3 metaG (SPAdes) (version 2) | ecosystem: Host-associated > Plants > Roots > Rhizosphere > Soil ...
TTCATGGCGTCTTCATAGAACTGTTCACCATCCTCAGTGAGAACCAGGCGCCCCCCGATCTTTTCAAACAGGCGGATGCCAAAGGTATTTTCAATGGTATCGAGTTGTTTTCGGACCCCGGAGGCGGAAAGCCCAAGCTCCTCTGCTGCATCTTCGATGTCGTGTTTTTCCGCAACCGTTATAAACGTGATGAGATTATCCAACTTCACTTTTGGCCGACGCATCCGGTTCACCTTTATGCGGCTCTGCTGGGTCATCCGAGCATTCTGACTGTCAACCAGAAAGCAGGGGAATTCTATTCTTTTGCAACGAAGGGTCGATTACGTGCAAGGAACGAGCAGAATTGCTCGATGAATCACAGTCGGCGCGCGCGCCCGTGAATGAGAATCCGGGCCCAAAGGAGGCTTAGGCAGAGCAAACCCTGAAAGGACAATCTACAAGCAGCAGTATTACGATTTTCCAGCTTCGATTAGCTTCTGGCGGCCAGCCCTGCTCATCCTGAGCTTCTGCCCGTTTGTGAGCACCACGGAGCCGTCCGGGCCTTCTCGGTAAATCTCGCGTATCCGGTCAAGGCTAACGATTGCAGATCGATGAATGCGGATGAACCTCTGCGGGTCCAAACTCTTATCCAGTTCCGTAATCGTCTCGCGCAGCATATATCTGTGCCCGTTGGCATGGAGACAACAGTAGTATTCTGCCGCTTCAATCCAGTCTATTTTTTCGACAGGAAGAAATATCTCTTTTTCGCCGTCTTTCACCAGAAAGCGCGAGGTGTACAGATGTGATCCGTTGTTCCGCAGCCCACTCAGCATTGCCGTAAGCTGTTCCTGCGTCAATAGAGCTGCCTTAGCCGCGATTTTTTCGCGCACCCGCTCCAGCGCCAATGCCAGTCTCTCGGCGTCCAAGGGCTTCGTAAGATAGTCCACGGCATGAATATCGAAGGCTCGCACCGCGTGTTCGTGGTACGCCGTTACAAAGACAGTTGGTGGGAGTTGTCTCAATCCAAGTTTCTCTACAACGTCGAAGCCACCCATTTCCGGCATCTGCACATCGAGGAACAGAAGGTCAACGGCCTTCGTTTGCAGACAAGAGATAGCCTCCTCGCCACCCTCGCACTGCGCGACAACCTCAATATCTTCGTGCTCCGCAAGCAGCGCTCGGAGGAGGTCGCGCGCCAGCGGCTCATCATCGACAATCACAGTTCGGAGCATCATACCGTGGCCCGCTCATAAGGGATTTGAATCGTGACTTCATATCCGCCAGTTGCCGGGGACACGGCATGGAACTCATAGCCGTCAGGATAAAAGTAAGCCAGGCGTTCTTGAATGTTTTGCATCCCGATTCCGTGCCCTTTCGTAGCAGAACCATTGGAGCCGCAGCCGTCATCTTTTACCTGCATCCAGAGCTTGTCACCCACTCGTTTGACGCAGGTTTCTATTGAGCCGCCCTGCCGCTTTGGCTCGATACCATGTTTGATCGCATTCTCCACGAGTGGTTGGAGAAGAAAGCATGGGACCAGTCCATCCATTGCTTCGTTCGTTGCGTCGATCTTGACTTCGAGGCGACCTGCAAAGCGAACCTGCTGAATCGCCAAGTAGCTTTCAATGGTTCGCAGTTCTTCCGCAAATGGCACTTTCTCCGGGGCTTTGTGCTGGAGAGTCGCTCGTAAAATATCACTAAGGTGCGTCATCGTCTTGATCGCTTCCTTATTTCTGCCTTGCACCATCAGGCTCGTGATCGCATTCAGGGTGTTGAAGAGGAAGTGAGGCTCCATTTGCATTTGCAAAGCCTTAAGCTGCGATTGTGTGAGCTGCCGTTCCACCTCCAGCTTCTGGACGATTGCCTGTTGAACCTGCATCCGGGAATGAAGGACCGCGCACACTCCGCAGATAAATCCATAAATGACGATATTGATGCCAAAGTGCTCGATGTCTGTGACGCGGTATGCTGCATATAAGCGGCCCCATTCCGGCCAATGCCGCGAGGCCAAGGAGATGCTGTATTGCCACAGGGACAAGTGGACAGCAGCAAGCGCACACGCAGTTCCCAGATGCATTAGGACCATTTTTGTTGAAGGCTTGAGAACAGTCGGCCACCGGTTGGCAAGAATCCAGAGAACCGGCACAACAGCAACCCACCATATCCATGAGACGCTGCCATACAGAAGAGAAGGTGCGAACGGAGCCTGCACATGGTTAAGCTCCAGGTTGAGATGGCATTCTCTTGCCGTCAAAACCGCAGGGATTCCCGCGATCAAGCAGACGACCGCCAGTCCGACGGTTGGCCTCACCGGGAGAATTTTTGTGTTCGCATTTGCTGTGCTCATATCGTCTTCTCCAGAGCGTGAAGGGATTGTAGCGCTGTCTGTCGCAATTCAGAATTCAAACCTTACGCCCAACTCTAGCCTGCGCGCGGGCTCCGCGGCGTTGGGCTGGCCTACCGTCCCCGATGAGAGGATCGTGTTCACGGAAGTGACATTTGTGTGATTTAAAACGTTAGAACCGCGCGCATTAAAGGCCAGCCTCAGTGGATGATCTTTGTTTTTAGGATTGAGGACAAAGACCCTCCGGATATTCGGATCGAGATGAATCACCCATCCTGGCATCGTGCCTGCATTATTGGCCACATTTCCATTGACCGTGTTGACGGTCATCAGCCCATACGGCGTGCTGTATACTCCCGCTCCAAGCGCCGAAGCATAAGAAGGCCGATCGTTGAAGTTGCCATCGCCATTGGCATCGGTACCTGTTGTTATGTTATAGGGCAGTCCGGGCATAGCGGAGAATTGTGTGTCCAATTCGACCTTGCCGGGAAGTTGGAGAACGCTCGTCACCGCGATGCCGCCTCTGCGCATCCAGCTCGGGCGGATGAATTCTCCGCGGTTGGTGTAGCTCGATTGTGGTGTATACCCCGAATCCCCGGAGTCCCCGATAAAGTCCAGATACCAGTAGGTAGCGTCGAGGCTGAATCGCTTGTAGCTGCTTTGTTTCAAGTTAGCGACGTACATCGATCCCTTGTTATGCCCGTAGTCCTGGTATTGCATGATGTTCTCATTCGGAGCCAGAGGACGAGGAGCAAGCAGTGCGGCGGTCGGATTGGGTGGAACTCCAATGCTGTTTGGAACCATCGGGGCGTTGATGTTGATGATGCGAAGTCCCTGCCACTCGGACCCGAAACCATACTCAAGCTGTGCCAACCAGTGGTGCGCAAATTCATGCGCCACGCGTGCATCAAACTGGAAATTTGGACTCTGGCCAAATCCGGGGGAGAACCGATTTCTTGTGCCTATCTGGATCGACCCAGAGACGGGAACCAGTGGAGCACTGAAGCTTGGCGAATAGACCGTGGATTGCAGCTGCCTGCTTCCGTTTAAGCGATGAACTTCCGTCACGTTTGCGGGCGTATCCCATTGCGTAAACAGCCCGGTGCGCGCGCCGATCGTCCATTTTCCCTTCTTATCCGGAGACCACAAGAAGCCGAGTCGCGGTCGAAAGTTGCTAGCACTGTCCGGATTGAATTCGAGTTGATAGCGGAGGCCGAATGTCGCCGACAACCGTGGCAGTATCTTCATCATGTCCTGTGCGTACCAGCTCAACTGGACTTGTGTAAGGGGTACAAGTGGATTTCCAGTGGTCACTTTATAGGTGGTCGGTGTTCCACCCGGTAAATTCAGAAGTGCCCGTCGATATTGCTCGAGTCCGCTGATTGTTGTCGTCTCACCTGTGGGATTGTTGCTGGCGTCGAGAACTGGTGCTGATCCGCCTCCGAACACATACGCTCCGTTGAATGTATTCGGGTCATAATCGTGAACGAAGCTGGTGATGGACTGGAAGCCGAAGTTGAGATCGTGCTTTCCTCGTGTCACGAGAATGTCATCGTCCACCTCAAGGTCTCGTTCCCGGTCATTCAGGTTCTGACTTGTCGGCCCGCCTCCAGTGAAATATCCAGCCACTTCCAGGTTTGGCGCTGACGAATTCGGGATCTGTCGAGTGCGCTTCCACGAATACCCGATCCGGGTCTCATGCAAAGCATTGGCGCTGAGTGTAAGAGCATTGCTCAACCGCAGATCGTATTCGCTCGCGTCGCTGGAATAGCCCGCTTCTTCCAGTACCAGACCGCCTACACCCCGATTTCCCTGATCGTTGACATTGGCAGACCAGGAGAGTGTTGCGATATCGTTCTTGCTCGCCTGCCAGTCGCCACGCGCTGATCCGATCCAGAGCTTCTGTGGCGCACTCACTGCCTGATGCAGTGGCTCATTGTTTCCACTAGGGTCGAGGATTGTTGCATTAACAACGTTGAACTCATCGATGTCACGATGCTCCAAAGCAAGAGCAAAGTCGAATTTCTTAGGTAGGATTGGCCCTGTGAGTTCAAATCCATATCGCTGCCTGCCAGCCGGAGTTGCTGCCGTCGAGAAGTGATCGGTCGCATTGAAGGTGCTGTTGCTATCGGTGAAAAAGAGCGCCCCGTGGAACTTGTCTGCGCCGGGCTTCGTCGTGATTTCAACGGCCCCGCCATGCCAGTTGGGCAACTGATATTGCGGCGCAAAGAAATCGGGATTGATTCGGATCGATGCAATGGAGCTTTTCGGGGGAAGCACCGTTGGAGTCTGAAACCCATCGACGAGAATTGTGAGGGCGCTAGGATCTCCTCCACTGCTGGATGCCAGAATCTGCAACTGCCTCAACAAGTCATCAGGATCGTCGGGAAGTTGCTGCACCTGTTGCGCGTTCAAGACTATAGTGCCCGCTCCGCCTCCATTTTCGTCTCCTATATCCCCATTTACCTGCACATTATCCTGCACCGATGCAATCGCCAATTGGACATTGCCGCGGACACTAATTCCAATATGGCCGCGAGCGCGTAGGCTCCCGCTTGCGAAGCCCTCGGCCTGGACGGTTATGACGGCAGAAGTCCCCGCAACGCATGGTAGCGCATAGCGTCCCGTTGCGTCCGATGTCGTCTTTTCTCCACTTGCAGTTTGAACCTGTGCTCCGGAGATTACGGCCCCGGTGGGATCGGTAATTGTCCCTTCAATCCGTATCCCATTGGCACAAGACTGCTGCGCTGACGCTAAGGATGGAGCCAGCATTCCAATCATCACCAATCCCCATATCGATTTTCTGTGCATGAGCCGCTTTGTCTCCTGGTGCAAACTTCCCAGAGACGGCAGCTATATTCCAATACTTTGCAAGGAAGGCCCGGTTTGAGACGGGCAATCGACATTTTTTCACCGTGAATCGCAGGTCTGAAAAATGGAATTCCGGACGGATTTATAGACCTGGAACTGGCCGAATTCCTTAAAGAGCAGCCAAAGACTTAGCCCTTGCCAAGTTCAATCAGTCTCTGGCGCCCCGCTTTGCTCATCTTGAGCTTCAGTCCGTTCATGAGGACAACCGATCCCTCCGCCTGGCCTTCCCGGTAAATCTCCCGTATCCGGTCAAGATTGACGACCGCCGAGCGGTGGATACGGGCAAACTTTCTTGGGTCCAACTTTTCGTTCAGATCTGCGATAGTCTCCCGCAGCATGTACCGGCGACTATTGGCATGAAGGCAGGAATAATAGGCTGCGGCTTCGATCCAGTCGATCGCCTCGACGGCTAGGAAAATCTCTTTCTCTCCATCTTTCACAAGGAAACGAGACGCATATTTATCTGATCCGTCAGCCACACTCCGTAATCCATTGAGCACCGCCGCAAGCTGCTCCTGCGTCAGCAGGGCAGCCTTGGCTGCGATCTTTTCCCGGACGCGGCCCAGCGCACGCGCCAACCTTTCGGCGTCCACCGGCTTGGTTAAGTAGTCCACGGCATGAACATCAAATGCCTTTACCGCGTGCTCGTGGTATGCAGTCACAAAGACTATGGGTGGAAGATGCTGTAAACCAACTCGTTCCACGACGTCAAAGCCATCGATCTTGGGCATCTGTACATCGAGAAAGAGCAAGTCCACAGGCTGCGACTGCAGATAAGCAATGGCCTCTCTGCCGTTCTGACATTTAGCAACGACCTGAATATCCTCGTGATCGGCCAGCAACAGACTGAGCAGGTCGCGCGCGAGCGGCTCATCATCGACAATGACGGTTCGGAGCATCACGCTGTTACCCGCTCATAGGGAATTTGAATGGTAACCTCATACCCGCCAGCAGCAGGAGCCACTGCAGCGAACTCATAGGCGCCGGGATAGAAGTACGCGAGACGCTCCCTGACGTTTTGCATACCAATGCCATGCCCCTTTGTATCGGAACCATTCGGGCCGCAGCCATTGTCCTTGACCTCCATCCAGAGCCTGTCTCCCACTCGTTTGACGTGGGTTTCTATCAGGCCACCCTCTTCCAGAGGCGCGATCCCATGCTGAATGGCATTTTCGACAATCGGCTGAAGTAGAAAACATGGGACAAGCCCATCGAGTGCTTCCTGAGTTGCGTCAATCTTGACTTCAAGGCGACCGGCAAAGCGCACCTCTTGAATCGCCAAATAGCTCTCAATGACGCGCAGTTCCTCAGCAAATGGCACTTTCTCTGGCGCTTTACGCTGAAGGGTCATACGCAGGATTGTGTTGAGATGCCCCAAAGTCTTCATCGCTTCTGGATTCCTCCCGTGAGCGACGAGGCTAGTGATTGCGTTCAACGTGTTGAAGAGAAAGTGTGGCTCCATCTGCATCTGAAGGGCGTGAAGCTGTGCCTGTGAGAGCTGCTTTTCCAACTCCAACTTCAGCATTGCATCCAACTGCCTCTGCGACTCCGTGTGCAGAAATCCAGAAATCCCAAAGACAAATCCATAGATCATCAAATCTGTGCCAAAGCTGCTTATCACAAAGTAGTTAATAGACGGATATGCCTTTCCCCACACAGACCAGTGGAAACCGGCTCGCCATGTGAGTTGCATCAAGGCTAGATGAACGATACTAACGATGCTTCCCAGAGCGAACTGTAACCCAATTGATTTGAAGGAAAAGCTCAGGAACCGAGGAAACCGCCGCGCAGACAGCCACATCATCACCGCGATCAGCCCCCACCATAGCCACTTCACCATGCCGTATATGAGAGAAGGAATCAGTGAAATGTCCTGACCCTTGGTCGCGAGAAAAATATGACATCCATTCGCTGTAATCAGAGCGAGGATGGTGCTCGCCAATAGTATGCCCACGACCCCGCGAGCATATAGGGTCGAAGCGCCGGATCTGATAGCGTCGTCGAGACGCGATGGAGATTTGGATTTCACCATAATTCTCCTTGCTGCCGAACAACCGTGATATTCATCGTACATCCGTATTTCGCACTACAACAGGTCAGAAAGTGAACCGCACTCCCAGTTCCAAACGCCGTGCGGTCTCAGCCGAAAGTGGACGGGAAAAGGTTGACGAAGAGACGACCGTCCCAACGGTAGTGACGTTGGTGTGATTCAACAGGTTAGCGCTCCGCACGTTGAAGGTGAAAGTGCGAGGATGGTCTTTATTGCTCGGATTCAGCGTGAACACCCGACTTAAATTAGCGTCGAGGTGGATTCGAGCAGGCATCACTCCCAGGTTGCGCGGAACATCGCCGTTAACTGAATTCGTTGTGAGGAGTCCAAATCTTGTGCTGTATACACCTGCGCCAGGAGTGGAAGCGTAAGAAGGACGATCATTAAAGTTTCCGTCACCGTTCACATCCGTTCCACTGATAATGTCGTAAGGTTGACCACCTAATGCATCGAGGATCGACGACAATTCAACCTTGTATGGCAACGTAACGTGTCCATTGGCATAAACGGCATTCCTGCTCTCTCCGTCCGGTCGCGATGATTCACCCGATTCGCTGTAGCTGGATTGCGGACTGCTGACTCCAGTCATCCCCGTATCTGTCCTGAGATTGGTATGCACATAATAGACAGAGATTGCAGCCCTCTTTCCATGCCGATCTCCACCCGTTACGAAGATATCGCCTGAAAGGTGTCCCGAGTTTTGGTATTGCATAATGTTTTCGTTGGGCGCAATGGGACGGGGAGCAAGGAGCGCGGCGAGGGGGTCAGGAGGCGTGTTATTGCTGCTGGCAATCAGAGGCGCATTGATATTGACTAAGCGGAGGCTGCCCCAGTTTTCTGCCCAGAACAAAGTGGCCATCGCGTGCCAACCATCGTGAAAGTCGTGTTCCACCCTGATATGCGTCTGAAGTGATGACACCTGGGCAAGAGACCTCGGAAACTGATTGAGTGTACTAACTTGAATTGACCCCGCTGTGGATGCCAGTGGGTTGTTGAAATTCGGAGAGTACACGGTTGTTTGTTGCTGTCGTGTGCCGTTTAACCGATAGACCTCCGTCGCATAGCGTTGCAGATTGGGATCGTGAAAAAGCCCGGCTCGAAGATGAATTACCCAGCTTCGTTTCTTGTCTAGAGCCCAGGAGATTCCAATCCGCGGGGCAAAGTTTCCGAAGCTGCCGGGTGAAGTTTGAAGCTGGTAACGAAGCCCCGTGGCAACGGTCAAATTTGGCGCGAGTTTGATCGCGTCTCCTGCATATAGAGCTAGTCTCCATTGTGTCAGCGGAACCAGCGGTGTTCCCGTGGTGAGTTGGTATGTCGTTGGATTTCCTCCGGGCAGGTTCAGCAATGCGCGGCGATATTGCTCGATTGCACTAATTGTTGTCGTTTGTCCGGTTGGGTGATTGTTCGCGTCGAGCATTGGAGCACTTCCGCCCCCGAAGACGAAGGCTCCATTGAAGGTATTTGGATCGTAATTATGTACGAAGATGCCAAGCGATTGAGCGCCAATTTTTACGGTGTGCCTGCCCTTTGTAAACATCACATCATCATCGACCTCAAGATCGCGTTCCCGGTTATTCAAGTTTTGACCTGTCGAGCCGCCGCCATTGAAATATCCTGCCACCTGCAATGCCGGAGCTGACGAGAGGGGGTTCTGCTCTGTACGCTTCCACGTATATCCGATGCGGGTCTCGTGTAGCAGATTCGCATTGAGGGTCTGCGTATTGAGAAAACGCAGATCATACTCATTCACAAGACTGGAGTAACCAGCGACAGGCAGAGTCAGGCCGCCAACGCCTTGATTACCAAGATTATTGACATTAGCGGAGAATGAGATGGTCGCTGTGTCTTTTGGAGAAACCTGCCAGCCGCTCCGGGCAGAAGCAATCCAAAGTCGTTGTGGAGCTGGAATGGACTGTTGCAGAGCTACTTGATTCCCGTTTGCATCCAGCGTCACCGCATTTACGATGTTGAATTCGTCGATATCGCGCTTCTCAAACGTGAGAGCGATGTCGCCTTTATTTTTGACGATAGGCCCACTCAACTCGAAGCCATACCGTCGCTTGCCCGCTGGTGTTGCTGTCGCAGAGAATGGATCGGTCGCATTGAAGCTCCCGTCGCTATCTGTGAAGAACAATGCTCCGTGATATGCCCCTGTTCCTGGTTTTGTGAAAATCTCGATTCGACCACCTAGATAGGGAGCCCTCTCATATTCGGGCGAAAACATATCGGGATTGATTCGGATCGAAGCAATGGAGCTTTTGGGCGGTAGCGCGCTGCTGTTCTGAAAACCGTCTACGGTGAATGTTGCAGCTCCGGGTATGCCGCCACCTCGCGCGGCGAGCGCTTGCAACTGCCTCTGAAAATCATCTGGATCATCCGCAAGACGGTCGACGTCCTGAGTGCCCAATGTTGTTGTACTCGCGCCGTGATCTGCATCCATGGCAGTAGCATCGTCCCCTACCTGCACATCGGTCTGGACGGCCGCGATCTCTAGCCGGAGATTCACATGGGCGACTCCACCGGGCAGAGCGCTGGCCTTGGCCCTCCCGACAGCGAATCCCTGAGCCTCTACCGTAAGTGTGGTCGAACCGACTCGGACGCAGGGCAACACATAGCGGCCCGTTGCATCGGCGGTCGCCATTGCTCCGTTCGCTGAACGTATCGTGGCTCCAGGGATCACAGCGCCGCTAGGGTCCGTGACGGTGCCCTCGATCCGAACGCCGTTGGAACATGTCTGTTGGGCCGCCGCCAAGGGCGCGACCGGCACTGCGGCCAATACAGTTATCCAGAGCCATCTTGTTTTCATAACCCGTCAGTCTCCTGATCCGAAAATCGCAGAGATTTTGGGTAATATCCAACAGTTTGCAACGAAGGCCCCGTTTGAGACAAAGAACGACCAATTTCTTACGATGAATCACCGGACCGAATTCGCCCCATCCTCACCGACCAAGCCAGCGGAAAGACGCGCATTTTCTCTCAATTGTTGGCCCGCCTCATGGAATTTTCAGGAATTTCGCGGAAATCTTTTCCATGAAGATGCTCGATTTAAGGCGCATATTCGAGAAGCATCAGTGCTCATCAGCCGGAGGGTCTATGCCATGTGGTACAGTCCGTCTTTGCAGCAGCTTCTCTTTCTCGAAACCGTTTTGGAAGAGGGCAACTTTGTTCGAGCTGCCGATCGCCTCCATACGACACACTCCACGATCTCAAGGAGTCTCAAATCATTAAGCAATGGGTTGGGAATCGATCTCTTCGAGATAACGCCGCGCGGTCTGAAGCCTAACAACATTGGGCGCGTCTACGGCACCCAAATCCGCAAGACCCTGGAGCAGGCAAAGTTGGCATTCGATCTGGCTCGGTACGAAGCCGCACTGCATCAGCGGCCCTTCTCTATCGGTCATTCCCCTTACATTCACGGCGATCTTTTGCCCTTGCTTGAACAGGTCACATTGCCGGGAAGCGAAGCGGTGCCCATAGTTCTCAGGAGCGCCCCAACGATGCAGCTCATCCGGCGCGTGCGAAATGGTGAACTTCAGGCGGGTTTTGGCGTACTGCCGATTCTTGATAAAGACATCTGGATCGAACGCGTCGCACATGAGCCGTTCATCGTTTGCATCCCCGAACGTCACCGCCTCGCCACCCATGCAAGATTGTCGGCGAGGGAGCTATCGAACGAAACCCTTGTCTGGATACCACGGAGCATCCACCGCCCGTTCTACGATCAGATCGTGAACTATCTGCGGACACTGAAGTTTGACCCACGACGCTTTCAGGAAGCGCACACGATCACACAGGCCCTCGATTTCGCTGCTCACGGCGCTGGAATTGCTCTGGTGCCGCAATCGGCATCCCGCTTTCAGAGGCCAGGTGTGCTCTTCAGACCTCTCACCGACGGATTGATACGCATCGAGACGGCCCTATTTGTGCGGAAAGATCAGATGCGTGCGTCAGTGAAGGATTTCATCTCGCTTGCGCTGTCCGGCATAGGGAAACTGAAGCTCAATACGCTGGAAAAAGGCTAGATCGATCCTCGAATCTGAAACTCGCCGCTTCGCCGGCCTTTTAGCCCACCGAGTGATGCGATGGCAGAAGCAGCTTCATGGCCGCCTGTGGGCGATCATGGGAAAGATGTTTCGATACGTCGCAAACCGTTCATCGAAAGAACTATTGCTTCGCACCCACCGCGCCGTAACCGGACTCATCCATGAAATGATGTCGAAGATCTGATTGATGTCTCTCTGCAAAGGACGGCTCAGTATCGGCTCATGATGAGCTACGCGATTGCGCAGCTTGCGAATACTGTTGAGCCTCGTCTGGACATGCGCACGCTGAACCGGACGGCGAGGGAAGATTTTGACTAAATGGTTTCGCCAGAGCACGTCATACTTCGGCCCGGTCAGGCCAGTCCAGAAGCCGAAAGAGAGTTCGGCAACAACTCGGCCTGCGTCGAGAGGCTTTCCTTCTTTGGCCAGAATCTCCTTCGCCTTTCGGAGCATCCCCGCTTGCTCCGGCTCCAATTTCAAGCTGTCGTACCATTCCGCCCGTCCATAATCTGACGCGAGTTGAGTATGGATCGTGTTGCGAAATGCGACTTCCAGCCCTTGTAGAACGCCATAGAGCGATTCGGAGAGGAGGGTATTCTGTTCATAGAGCCGGGTCGCCAGCTCGCTGCTCCCACCGACGTTTGCCTGATAAGGCCGAAGCCGATCCGAGGAGAGCGTCCTCTCAATTTCGCTTAGGTTCTCCGGTGAATACTCGAATGCTGGCATCTATCTCCATAGTACCGAACAGTGCTATACTGGCTCTGTAAACCTTGGTGAACCCCTGTCGTTCCGTCGATATGTGCCCAGGGTAATCGGATGCCGCCTTCGGGCGGCATTCATATTTTGCAGGGCTTTTGCGGGAATCCGCATCTCGTTTACAACGCCCCGGCGTGCTCGTCAAGCCCCTGACCGACAACTTAATCCGCATTGAGACGGCTCTCGTTGTACGCAAAGATCGGATGCGCGCTCCAGTAAAGGATTTCATCACAGTTACGCTGTCTGGCATCTCAGCACTAAAGCTCAATCCCCTGGGAAAGCAGTAAGACTCACTGAGTTATCTTGGAAATTGACGCAGGACTCATTGTGGCTTAGTTACTCCGCGCGCAATGCCACTGCAGGATCGATCCATACTGCCGGTCCAATCGACAGACCGCAACCTCTCCCAGCTCCTTGGAGCAGGCTGACCACGCACACTGGATGAACTCGAAACCCTAAAGTGACGCTGATTTACCATGTGTCGGCATCCAAGCGTTCCGGTTATGAGTATCGCCGATGGTCTACGCACAGACCACCACGTTCTGAAAAATGGACCTCTCCTTTTCAATAAGAATCGAATCATTGCACAGCAATTGAGGCAGAGGGCCGATCGGGAGCTCCAAGACCGCTTGGCGAACATGACCACCATGTCCACTGCCGCCACTCTCCACTATCAGATCGAAGCTGCCCTCGCCAACCGGACTCCCTCGACGCTTACACAGGCGCCTCGTATCATCCGAGCTGTTGCTGCGATTCCAGTTGGGCAAAGCACGCTAGGGCGAGGCTACGGTTTGGAAATAAGCTCGCACGAGTTCCACTGAGAGCACCTACGTAGCGGGAACCGCCCCGGCAATTTGGGACTTAAGTGATGTCGAAATCGCTCTAATTCTCTAATTAATGTTCAGAAAAAAACTTCTCAATCCTCGCCCAGTAGTCGTGGAGATTAGTGTCCGATAAACCGTGGCCTTCGGCCGAATAACGTATCAGCGTGACTGGCTTGCCCAAGCGCCGCAAGCCATCGTAGAACAGCACCGCCTGGAGTGCGCGCGTATCTTTATCCCCGGTGACTAGAAGAAGCGGTGTGCTTATGCTATCCAGGTGATAAAGGGGGGATATGCCAACATACAGACTGAGATCCTTCTGCGGTGTCTTACCAATCAAAAAATCCGGGATCGTCCAGTCATCGGCTGGCCGATACATGTAGTAATTAAACCAGTCAGAAACTCCGCCAAAGGAGACGGCAGCCTTGAAGATGCTAGTCCGAGAGAGCAAGAGGTTGACCGCACTGGCTCCATTGCTCACGCCATACAGGTAAAGCCGGTCTGGATCAACCACACCCTGCCGGATGAGCGCATCAACGCCGGAAAGGATATCCTCAACTTCGAGAATCCCCGTATCCGACGTCCAAGATGATTTCGAATATGCGTTCCCGAGGTTCTGCGCCGCAAATGTCTGCGGGCCGCGATGATTCGGGAAAAACAAGGCGTAACCTTTTCCGGCCAGCATCTGGTTGGCAAGCATGGGGATTCCTTTGAAATCGTTCACCCGGTTGCCATAGGGGTCGACGATCAGTGGGTACCGATGGCCAGCCTGATACCCGGCTGGCTTCACGAGAATTCCTTCAAGCAAATCCCCGCCCTTGTTCTTCCATCGAACTACGTCCTGCTCACCAAGTTTCCATCCTGATATTTGTGGGTTTAAGTTATCCAAAACCACAGAGGTGCTCCCCTTGAAGGGAAGAAATCGAATCACCTCAAATGTAGATCCCGTGCTCTCGATCCATGCAATATCCCCATGTTTGGATACGCTGAATTGCGATGTTAGTACCTCCGTGTCGTTCAATTGCTCCGAATCTCCCGAGGGAATGCTCAAACGGACGACTGGGCGTGTAACACCGTTGGCGACTTGCATAACAATCGACTTCGAATCCCCGCCCCAAACAAAGCTCATTACCGAACCGGTCTGCTTGATGTGAGCTCTCGATGGATGGCCGTCCAGACCCGCTTGCACAAAGAGCGTGTCCTCTCCATATGGTGTGGCAGAGGCGATGTAGGCAATGTTTTTCCCATCGGGCGACCACCTGGGATTCACCGCACCCCAAGGGGATGTGGCGACCGAGCGCAACCGATGCAAACCGCCACCGTTCGCATCCAGTACAAAGATGGTGCTGCTCGGCTCTACATAAGCACCTGCAGGCCGCGAATCGCGGATCGCTCCCACGAGCTTCTTGCCATCCGGAGACCAGTTCAATGAGGTGACATCCGGCGACGACTTAAGCAATACAGTGCTCTTTCCGGTCTTCGAACTGAACAAATAAAGATCTTTTCGCGGCCTGCCCAGAGTTGATCCTCTAGGACTGTCCGCAGTGAGCCCACTCAGAGCAGATTCCCCTGAGCCGTTTGGAAAAACGAGGACCGCAGGCGCGGGCACATTTTTGATGATTTGGTCCGCTGTGTCGCTCTTTTCACTGACTACCTCAATGGAATTGTCTTCCGGATTCCACCACAACGGCGTCTTGGGGGTCGCCCCGGTATCCAGAGCGCCAACGTGCGTCAGCGTCGCAGTCTTTGGGTCCCATATAAGGATGGTCGACCGTGCGTCCGTATTCTGAAAAAACGCCAGCAAGTCTCCGTTCGGAGACCATTGAGGCACGTTGCCCTTGGCTATCTGATTAGGATGACAGGTAACCTCTGTGCTGCAGACATATACTTCCCCCCCTTCGACAAAGCTGAGAAAATGCCCGTCGGGCGAAAGGGATAAATCCGAGGCACGCTTTAGGGAAAGAAGCCCCTCCAGGGTTACCGCAACTTTGGTCTGTGCCTGCATGCTTTGGGACACAAGAGATGAAACCGCGAACACTAGACAGACTGCTAGCTTCACTTCCCGACCCTCCTCCGGGTCAAATGGAATCGTATCAGCTACCTGCCCGCTACATCCTTCCAAGCCGCGTCCGCAGAAGATCGCAGACGATGCCATGTGGAAGGCCGAACAGGAGAAACAGTCCGGGAGCGAGCCAATCTCCAACGCGACCGGCCTCCGTCTCATCGCCGCTGTGAGCGCCGCCGTTCCGGTACGATTGATGAAACGTGACTCCTTTTTCATCTTGGAGAAGCTGATAACACTACTCGACAAACGCCGTCTCGAAGTGTTGGCGCGGCAACGTACCCGTCAGAAGCGAGACGACGGCGGAAGCAGCAAAGATGTTGACGGCTTGTCTCCGGCGCGCTGATGAGGGTACAAGGACTTAGGTACGAACGGAATCATAAGCCTGGACGCAACTCGATAATTTTGGCTTCAATGCGTTTGATGCAGTGCTGCAAATCCTTTTTGACGTCATGCTCCCATATACGAATAACAGACCATCCCTCGCGACGGAGCCGCGCAATATGCCGTCTGTCGCGCGCTATATTGCCGCTAATCTTGCCATGCCAGTACGGCGCTAATTTTTCAGACCAGTGAGTAAATTTCCAACCGTGCCAAAAATCGCCGTCTACAAATACTGCAAGCTGAATCTTAGTGAACACAATGTCCGGCTTGCCGGGCAGCCATGCCGCATTGACTCTGAATCGATGGCCGCGCTTATGAAGCTCCCTACGCACCAATAATTCCAACTTGGTGTCACGACCCTTGATACGCGACATGGTCAGCCGCCGCTGTTCGGGGGTCATATTGTCAGACATGACTAGACCGAAGCCGTCGATGTTGATTGAGTGCCATGAAGAGAGGCTACAACCTGTATGAATACGCTCTCAACATGGCCGCCTACATCGTCCGCCGTGAGCGATTCCAACCAAAGGAAGGAAGAGAGGCGCAGAAATCTCTTTTGAGCTTCGCGAATAAGTTCTCGCCGCGTCAAATCAGGATGTTGGGCGGAAATGGTCAAGAATCCGTCAGCGATTGCGCCGCACAACCCCTCAATACCAGCGAGGGACGGGCGTTCCATCAGTTGAACTAGCTCATCTTCGCCGAGCGACCGCAAGAGCCCCGAGAGCTGGCTTCCTGCCTCCATGCGGGAAGAGAGATGATAAGCGCGCCACCACAGACGCTGGCAGGTATTCCGCCGCCCGGCAACAAAGCGTTCGATCGATGTGATGGGTCCGGTCCCACTGAAGCGCCACCGGACAATATCGGGCAGAAGCACGCATGACAGGAACTCCCATACCCCGCCTTTTGCTGCTTCAGCAGGGGCGATAGGCATCTGCCGTGAAAGGACAATGGTTGCTTCAACATCAAACAGTGCTGCCTGCTGTTGGGTCGGAATCTCTGGGTAGCCCGCGCTCGTTGCCAACTCCAACAGGTCATTGCGTAGCTTTGTCAAACCAGCCTTGGAGACCCGGGCTCCTCCGGTGGGCGTGTATATACAGGCGGAATGTTCTGTCGCCGCTCCTTCAGCAAGAGATGCGACGGACGCTGAACGCGCTGTTTCTGCAATCTGAAGTGCAACATGATGTGGCAGCAAAGGAAAAAGGATCATTATTAGCTCCAGAAGATTCTGAGCCTGCCCTGCAGGTCGCTATTGAAGTAATCCCTCCGCTGGCTGGCCGTAGCCGCAAGCCCCGGGAGCGCGTCGTTGGGGAACAGCATCTGGATGAGTGTATACACAACCCTCCCACAGCTTCCATTTGGATAGTCGCCGTCTCGTTCCATAAATTCGTCATTTGCGAGAGCTCCCAACACAAGCCCTCTTGCAACATCAAAATATATGGCAGAGCGAATGGCCGAAGCTTCCGCGGTTGGAGCCTCTCCAGATACGGCACCAACGACCCGAGGATGCGCGGCGTTGATAAGCAAACGCACTGACCCAAGGAAGGGTTGCTCAAAATCGAAGATATTCCAGGAAAGCCTCCAACCAGACTCGGAATTGCCGAGAAGTCCGGTTTTGAAATCGACTACTTCAACCGGAAAGAAAGAAGTCGTTGGGTCCATCTGAACTGATTGGCGTTCATGCAGGAGGACACTTCCGGCCCGCCTTGCCGCCAGCGGATCATCAGTGCTTTGAGAATGTGCCAACAGAACGCTCGTTTCGATATGCAGCGTCCCAGCTATATCGCCACCAGAAATATCTCCCGCGAGTTCAACCAGACAAGCGTCGTCATCGCTAGAAAGATCGACATTGACCAAGTTTCGTCGTAGCGACGTGCCCGTGCTTGACCAACTGGCGGCTACAAGCAATCGCACATCATTTGCGAGGCCACAATCGGAACGCAGGCTCGACACATCGATAATTACTTCACGGCGCAGTCTCAGCACCGAGCCGTAGTCCAATCCCGGTAATACCAATGGTAAAGGCGAAGGCGACTCGGTTAGCCAAAGTTCCCATGGCCCCGCTGTAAGGCGATCGGATTTGGCACGCTTGTAAGGCACAGCGATCACAGCCTTCATCGATCCCCCAGTGCTTCTGCTTTCAAGGTAAGGGAAATCATAGCGTCGGACGGAATGCTCACCGCGACGGTCCATACACCGGTACCTGCTGGAACAGTGCAGCTTTCAATGCCGACCGCAACTATCTCGCCGTCGGGTCCGAACCACTTCAACACTGTCGGTTGCTGCGATCCTTCAGGCGGTTCGCTTTCAAAGCCATCCGCTACAACTACCTTGGGCAATGCCACAATTCGAACAGACTCATCTTGAATCCCAGACACCTGGAAGCGGGCCATCATGACCGGAATAGCGTCAACCATTTCTGTTGTTGGTTCACCTACGAAGTCCACCTGTGTAGCAACCGTAGTTCCGCCGCGATTGCCCGAGCGTGTTCCGTTGCCGCCGGGGGATGATGAGGGCGAACGGGACGAATTGCGTGTTCCTTCACCCAGTGAGGGCGCGAGCCCTCCAAGAAGACGAGAGAACGCAGCTACTGAAGGCGTCCCCATCCCTGTCGCTTCAACTAAAGGTGGTGCGGCAAATCCTTCCACTACTTCCTTCAGCCTGCGGTGAGCAACCCGCACATATGTCTTCTCTGCGGGATCGAAGAGAAAGTCTGGCACCCAATCGTCGTGCGTGGGAGGTTCAGAGCGCGCGAACGCTGCATCAACTTCGGAATCAACGCGAAATACGCCGGCATACTCGGCAAGTTCATATGGAACAGGTGGGCCTTCCAGATACTTCACGACAAAGTTTGGAGCCCGCATGACGGCGATGTGATGTAGGGGCCGCTGCAATACACGCGGACGAGCATTGGAATCGGCGTCATCGGAGATAATGCTGGATGTTTTCTGCGTACCGATGATTGACTGACGAACGAAGGCAGCGTGCCCGAGAAGCTTTTTGGGACGCTGGGATGAAATGGTTTCGAGGGTCGCACCTCGAAGGGGTTCCTTGCCAACGGCTGCGAGAAAAGCGTGTGTCAGTAACGCCAATTCCGGCTCGTTATGGAGTTGAGGCAATGGCAGGTCTGCTCCCTGCCACCTAACGCAAAATGACATGGACGCGGTTTGTGCAGGACCATCAACTAGCTTGGGCCAGAAATAATCCATCAATACCCGTCCCATATCAGAAAGTACGGACTGCGCCAGCGCGCTTTGAAAATCAGGCGCCAAAACGTAGACGGTGGTCCCGGTTTCATTGGGGCCGCGTCCTACTCCACCAAGAAGCTGCGCAAGCTCATCCGCCTGCTCACCGACTATGGGGTCCACGACTTGATCCGGTGCCATCCGACCCCACCAATGTCTGCCGGTAAAGCGTCGCCCTGCATGGCCGTCGGTTTCGAACTGAGGACCCAAAGCAGCTGCCATAAAACGGGATTCCACTTCGTTGCCAACGTTGAAGCACGTATGGACACAGATTGTCTTCAGAGAACTGGCAAGGTAGTAGGCGGCTTTTCCGAACCCATAGGTTCCCCCCGCGTAGGCCCGATTTGGCGGTCGACCGATGTATCTCATGAAGTCGACGAAATTGGTCGATTCACCCGGTAGCGGGACTATATCTCCACGCGTTGGGCCGCTAAGACCACGGGTTCCGAAATCGCTGACTGCAAGAATGGGAAAATTGGACCCTGTCAGTAGCCGCGCTCGCAGATCCACTGATGCAGGTGCGGATGCAAACACTTGATCGGCCAATGCACGTCGGTTATTCTCATCCAACTCATAGCCATCAATTTGGAATCTGACAACCTCGGATGCATCGAGTTTCGCATCCCAACTGTTTTGAACGGCTTCTCGGACAAGCAGCGTGAAGCGATCTGCGCGTGGTCGTCCCAACTGATTCGATACACCTTCGGCAGCCGCGCCTCCGGTCGCGGAGAAAAGCTCAGACTGCAAGTCAAGAGGCGCCGCCATTGCGGACTCCTGAGAGAGCGGTATGCACCGACTCCAGCACATCTGGCGAGCAGGCTGTAGCTTGCGAGGCTCTCAAATCAATCGTGTAGTGGATATCTGAGACACCGAGAGGTAATTCCCCCGTCGAAAACGACAAATCAACCAACCGTGGAAATGATTCCCCAACTTCATATGTCCGGAAGTCAACTACATCAAAACGAAATTGAGCGTAGTGCGATTCATCGCGCAGATCATAGCCCACGAGGGAGAGGCGGCTAAGCAGCTCGTGGCGGTCTACGCCGACTTGAAGAATATCTTGGATCAACTCCGGGATGGTTTTGCCTGCTGCTCCATTTAGTTCCAGACGCATGGCGGACAAGTACAGGATTGCATCGGTGGGTTTGTCCAATTGCGTTAAACCAT
>Ga0207690_10000839_pt1 | contig 19670 bp, 17 predicted proteins | sample KBSC23metaG_FD_184315 | JGI IMG/M metagenome (GOLD analysis project Ga0207690, IMG submission 184315) | Corn rhizosphere microbial communities from Kellogg Biological Station, Michigan, USA - KBS C2-3 metaG (SPAdes) (version 2) | ecosystem: Host-associated > Plants > Roots > Rhizosphere > Soil ...
CGGTCGCCCACCTGCACCTTGCGCCCGTCCGCCTTGGCCAGCAGGTCGGCCACGTCCGCCGCCACGAAGTCGACCACATGCTGCTGCGCGGCTTCACTGGCGGTCAGCGTGGCCGCACCGCGCACCGCCTGTTCGGCCCACTGCGCGTTGCGCCCGCGCAACTGCGCCAGCGAGCGGATGTAGGCGATCGCATCGTTCATCACCTTGCGCGACTCGGTATCATCGCCGGCTGCCGCCTCGTCTTTGGCGGCGGAACCCGCCGATGCCGGCTGCTCGCCGGTTTTCGGCAGCGGCATCGGAGTGGCGCCCCCCAGTTGCACCGGCGTTGCCGCGCCCAGGTGCGTGGCCGGCGCCATCGCGGCGATCTGCCCGGCATACAGGATGTACGTTCCGGCCGACGCTGCCCGGGCACCACCCGGGGCGACGTACACCAGCACCGGCACCTTGCTGGCCAGCATGCCGGCAATGATCTGCCGCATCGAATCGGCCAGCCCGCCGGGCGTGTCCAGCCGCAGCACGATCGCCACCGCGCCATCGGCCACGGCGCGTTTTGAGGCATCGTCGAAGTACTCCGCGGCAGCCGGCCCGATCGGGCCGTCCAGAGCGACCTGCGCCACCATCGGCCGGAATGCCGCGGGCTGGGCGGTAACGGCCGCCCATACCGTAACCACCGGCAGCATGCAGCAGGATACGATCCATGCCACCCTCGACCAACGCTTCATCGGACCCGCCTCCAGGCGATTCGTCATCGACGCAGCCATCGTAGCGCGGACGGCGCACACAAACTTATGATCCGCAGCTGCCGGGGGCAGCCCCTTCCAGGGAAATCATCATGCCAAGAATCGATATAGCTTCCATCGCAGAACGCAAGGGCTCCGGCTACCCGCCGCCATATGCGGCGAGCGTCGGCGAACGTCGCAAGCAGGCGTTGGGCGACGCCGGCGGATTGACCGATTTCGGCGTCAACCTCACCCACTTGCCGCCAGGCGCCTGGTCCAGCCAGCGCCACTGGCATTCGCATGAGGACGAATTCGTCTACGTGCTGTCAGGCGAACTGGTCCTGGTCAGCAACGCGGGCGAGCAATTGCTGCGCGCTGGCGACGCTGCCGCCTTTCCCCGGAATGTCGCTGACGGCCATCACCTGATCAATCGCAGCGGGGAGATGGCCGTCTACCTGGAGATCGGTTCCCGCTCGGGCGAGGATACCTGCACTTATCCCGACATCGACCTGCATCTGGAACGCGGCGCGGACAGGTATTCGCACAAGGACGGAACACCCTATTCCTGAAAGCCCCCCGCGCCGTCGCCCTGCAGCGGCCACTCCGCCAGCGTCTGGTAATCCGGCTGGCCGACCACGCTGTGGACCAGCGCGAACCGTTCGACCTGCCATGTCACCGGCTCGATCGGCGTAGTGTCCAGCCGCGGACCCTGGCTGTAGGCGACCGTGACATGCGGCGTGAAGTTACGTGCGACATGGCGGCCCTGCCCGGCCAGCACCGCTGCGTGGCGCAGATCCTGCCATAGCCGTTGCAGCGGCTCGGGCACGCTCGAACTGCGCAGGACGCACGGTGGTTGCCGTCCCTGGAAGCTGGTGGCCTCGTGCAGCGCCCATTCGAACGGCGCCATGCGCAGCTTGCCTGCGGCAGCCTCGGCCGCGCCGACCACGTCCTGCCGCAGCAGCGCGTGGTCGCCGAGAAAATGCAGCGTGGCGTGATAGCGCGCGGGACTCACCCAGCGCGCGCGCAGGCCGGGATGGTTGGCCTTGAGTGCCTGCACTGCCTGCGCCAATCGCGCACGCGTCGCCGCATCCGGCAGCAGCGCGAAGAACAGTCGGTGCACCCGGACGGATTCGCCCCCGGTGCCACCGAACAGATCGACCCGGGGATGGCCGGGAGGGTGCGGTCGAATGGTCATCTGCTGCATGCAACGCGTGAGGAACCTGGCCGGGTGGAAGCGGACATCCCGCCCTCGTGGCCGGCGAGGATGCCACACCACTCCGGTCCTTGCGTCAACGTTCGCCACACGGCTTCATGCAGCGCCATCCGCGCCCCACAACGCCTCCATGCCCACCGCCAGTTGCAGATCATCGAGGTCGACCACCTCGCTGACGGCATGCGCCGACTCGTCGCCGCGCCGACGTATCGGCATGCCGATGCGCAAGCCATCGTGCGTGGTTATCGAAGCCACCTTCGGCATGTGCCCGGTTGCACCGCGCTGGGTGACCACGGCAATGCTGCCATTGCGCAGGCGAACGCCGGTGCCGGGGGGATAAACGCCCAGCGTCCTGATGAACAGCGCCGCCAGATGCTCGTTCACCGCCACGCCTTCATTCAGGAACAACCAGCGCAGCGCCACATTCGGCAGCATCGCCGGCCGGGAATCGCGACAGGAAACGCGGGCGCAATAAACGTCCGCCAGGGACAGGAGCTGGGCCGGCAAGCCGATCGCATCACCGGCCTTGCCGGCGGGATAACCGCTGCCGTCGGGGCGCTCGTGATGGTCCTGCACGATTTCCAGCCATAGCGCATCGGTCACTCCGCGTCCGCGCAGCATCGCGACACTGCGTTCGCAATGGCCCCGCACCGCGGCCTGTTGTGCGTCGGTGAGCGGCCCGTCCAGCGCATGCAGTTCCTGCTGCAGTTCGAACATGCCGATATTCATCGTCAGCGCGGCGGCGACCGTTGCCGCCAACTCCGCCGGGGCCAGTTTCACCGCTGGTCCCGTGACCTGGCAGGCAATCGCCACATTGACGGCGTGGCGAATGGTGTAAGGGCCATCGCGGCACATCAGGATCGACGCCAACGCCACGTCTGCGTTCATCCTGCAGGCACGCCGCACCATGCCGACCACACGCGACAGCTCCGCCGGGAAATCCGACGGCGACGGCGCGATGAACAGCGCCTGCAGGCGCTGCCGGGCCGAGAGCACGAACGACAAGGGTGAGGGCCTTGCAGCAGCCTCTTTCGCGGCATCATCGGGCAGCGTGTCCGCCATCAGCGCTTGCCGCATCAGCTTCTCGATCTGGCCGCCGCTGGTGATCACGTGCCCCTCGCGCAGCAGCAACGTGCCCTTCCCGTCATAGGCATCGCAAGGCAGCGGCTGGCCCACCTGGAGTTCTGATGGATGGATGAGGCGTCTAGGCACATCGAACCTCGCGAACCGCCCTGGACTCCGTCGGGCAGGACGATGCCTGGCGATGCCGCGCGGGGACTCTTCGCTCCCGCATTGCGCCGCCGCGCATCACTCCACAAACCCCGCAGACCTGTACACGACTGATCGGCCGGGCGGGCGGAAACTTGAGCCGGATGCCGCACCGGTCGCAGACCCGCCCCGAGCCGCCGCCCACCCGCGGGGCCCGGTCCGGATTCTCCGGATACGCCGCCCGTTATCCGCGTCGATTCCCGCCAGGAATCGTCAACCGCTTGCCGTTTTTGCCGAAGCCGGCACGGCAGGCAGCACCCGGCCCGTCAGCGCCGCGCGGATCGCGCGCAGCTTGGCCTTGATCTTCGCCGCGTTGGCGGGCCCCACGCGCAACAGCAGCTTCTGCCCGGTCGAGCGCGCTTCCAGCGCAGGATCGGCGTAGATGTAGAACGCCTTGGAGCGCATCAGAGGCAGCGGCTGGGTCGGTTCCGGCGCGGCCAGCAGATCATCGATCACCACGATCAGGCGGTCGTTGAAATAGCCCTTCGGGTAGCCCAGTTGCCGGTACGCCTGCTGGAACAGCGGATAAGCATGCACGTACCAGGCCACCAGCGCCTGCGGATCGGCGGCGTCGACGATCTGCATGTACGGCGCATAGCGCGCGTAGTTGCGCTCGCCGAGCACGGCGGAGCCAGCGGTCTCGTCGATCACGAACGCCCCCTTCGGCACGCGCGCCGGCAGCGTGAACACGGCCAGCCCGTCGTGGCGCGGCAACGCATCGATGGTCGCCACGATGCGCGCGATCACCTGCTGGCGCACCAGCAGCGAGGTCAGGTCGTTGCCGCCGGCCAGCGTGGCGAGTGCCGCGGCCACGCTGGCGTCGCTGTCGTCCAGTGCCGGCAATGCGCTGGTGGAGGCCGTCGCCGGCGCGATTTGCGCCTGCTCGATCGGATGCAGGGCCGCCGGCGCGGCCGGCGACGGGGCAGCCGATGCCGAGGCTGCTGGTACCGACGGCGGCGGTGCGCCAGCATGCATCGCCTTGCGGGCGAGGTATATCCCTGCCGCCACGATGGACACCACCACGACCACCGCCCCGATCCAGCTGCCCGTCGATGTCTGCTTGCCCACGATCACCCCTTGTCGTCGAGTATCCGGTTTGGACTTGCCTGCACGCGATTCGTTCACCGCGCCTGCTCCGGGGCCGGCGCACCGCACCGTACCAGCCTGCCGGCCCGGCCCGTTGCGACCCGCGTCGGGTATCACGCACGCCGCGGCCGCGCCTCGCGCAGCCCGCCAGCTTTCGATAACAAGCGGGTCACGCAACGACAACATCACAACCGCTAAACGATGAGTTGCGCAAACCCGTCTCGCGGATATCCCTGAACCCCATCGGCACCATCCGCGCTGGCGCCATGCCGGATGCGGAGGGCCGTCCCATGAAAACCCGATGCGTGTTCAGCACTTCCGACCTGGCCGCGGCACGCGCCGCGATGGCCGCGGCACGCGCGGCCGGCATCGACGACGACGATATCTCGCTAGTCGCCCGCGAGGACATCGAGCTGGAAAAAATCCCCGATCACCTGATGCTGGGGCGCAACGATTTCTATCCCGCCGCCGTGCGTGGCGGCATCTGCGGCGGTGGTACCGGTCTGCTGCTCGGACTCATCGCGGTCGCCGTGCCGCCACTGGGCGTGACACTCGCCGGGGCCGCGGCGATGGCCATCGCCGGCACTGCATTCGGTACCTGCATCGGCGAGATGGTCGGCTTCGAGGTGCCGGACGTGGTCAGCCGCAAGTTCAAGAACGAGATCGCGGCCGGGCGCATCCTGGTAGTGATCGACGCCAGCAAGGACAAGCTCGGCGTGGCCGAGCCCGCTGTCGCACGTACCGGTGCCACGCTGCTGCCGTTCCACGCGCACACCGCGCTGACCTGAGCACGTCGATATGCAGCTCAGGCCTTCAGGCGATAGCCGCTGCGGAAGATCCACCACACGGCGGCCAGGCAGGCCGTGAGGAACACCAGGGTCATGCCCACGCTGACACCCAGGCTGACATCGGACACGCCGTAGAAACTCCAGCGGAAACCGCTGATCAGGTAGACCACCGGATTGAACAGGGTGACCTTCTGCCAGAACGGCGGCAGCATGTGGATCGAATAGAAGCTGCCGCCAAGGAAGGTCAGCGGCGTCACCACCAGCAGCGGCACCAGTTGCAGCTTCTCGAAGTTGTCCGCCCAGATGCCGATGATGAAGCCGAACAGGCTGAAGGTCACCGCGGTGAGCAGCAGGAACCCCAGCATCCACAGCGGATGCTCGATCTGGAACGGCACGAACAGCCGCGCGGTGACCAGGATGATCAGGCCCAGGATGATCGACTTGCTTGCCGCCGCGCCCACGTAGCCGGCGACGATCTCGAGCGGCGACACCGGCGCCGACAGGATCTCGTAGATCGTGCCCACGAACTTCGGGAAGTAGATGCCGAACGAGGCGTTGGAGATGCTCTGCGTCAGCAGCGACAGCATGATCAGCCCCGGCACGATGAAGGCGCCGTAGCTGACCCCGTCGATCCCGTTCATGTGCGAGCCGATCGCCGCGCCGAACACCACGAAGTACAGCGAGGTGGAGATCACCGGCGAGACGATGCTCTGCAGCAGGGTGCGCCAGGTGCGCGCCATCTCGAAGCGATAGATCGCACGGATCGCGTAAATATTCATGCGTGCTCCCTCACCAGGCTGACGAAGATGTCTTCCAGCGAGCTCTGGCTGGTCTGCAGGTCCTTGAAGTCGATGCCTGCCTCGCCGAGCCGGCGCAGCAGCACGTCGATGCCGGTGTGCTCGCCCTGGGCGTCGAAGGTATAGACCAGAGCATTGCCGCCGTCCGACAGCTCCAGCGGATCACCGGCCAGCGCGGCGGGAATACTTGCCAGCGGGCTCTGCAGGTGCAGAGTCAGCTGCTTGCGGCCGAGCTTGTTCATCAGCTCGGCCTTGTCCTCGACCAGGATCAGCTCGCCCTTGTGGATCACCCCGATGCGGTCGGCCATCTCCTCGGCCTCCTCGATGTAATGGGTGGTCAGGATGATGGTGACGCCGGTGGCACGCAGCGCACGCACCATCGCCCACATGTCGCGGCGCAGTTCCACGTCGACGCCGGCGGTGGGCTCGTCGAGGAACAGGATCTGCGGTTCGTGCGACAGCGCCTTGGCGATCATCACGCGCCGCTTCATGCCGCCGGACAGGGTGATCAGCTTGTTGTTGCGCTTGTCCCACAGCGAGAGATCCTTCAGCACCTTCTCGATGTGCGCCGGGTTGGCGCTCCTGCCAAACAGGCCGCGGCTGAAACTGACCGTGTTCCACACCGTCTCGAATGCGTCGGTGGTCAGCTCCTGCGGGACCAGGCCGATCTTCGCGCGCGCCGCGCGGTAGTCGCGCACCACGTCGTGGCCGTCGGCCAGCACCCTGCCCTCGCTGGGGTTGACGATGCCACAGATGATGCTGATCAGGGTGGTCTTGCCGGCGCCGTTGGGGCCCAGCAGGGCGAATATCTCGCCGCGGCGGATCTCCAGATCGATGTTCCTGAGCGCCTGGAATCCGGAGGCATACGTCTTGCTGAGCTGGCTGACGGCGATGATCGGCTGCACGCGATTTCCTTGGCACGGGGCGGCGGCGGGGAGCGCCGATGGTATGCCCATCCGCGCCGCTGCGGCCAGCTTGACGCCGCATTCCTGCCTGAATCTCTCTCGACGACACGGCTGTGGTCTTGCTAAGGTCAAAAGCTCGTCGCCGGAACATGCATGAACTCGATCGAAGTCGCGTTGGCCATGCTGCTGGCCGTGGTCGGCAGCGGCTACCTGGTGCGCATGCTGCCGTTCTCGTTGCCGCTGCCGTTGGTGCAGATCGGGCTGGGCGCGGTGATCGCCGGCGTGTTCAAGCACGGCGTGGCGCTCAACCCGGACATTTTCTTCCTGCTGTTCCTGCCGCCGCTGCTGTTCCTCGACGGCTGGCGCATTCCCAAGGACGGCCTGTTGCGCGACCGCGGCGCGATCGTGGCGCTGGCCCTGGGCCTGGTGGTGGCCACCGTGGTCGGTGTCGGCTTCCTGATCCACTGGCTGATTCCCGTCATGCCGCTGGCGGTGGCGTTCGCACTGGCGGCGATCGTGTCGCCGACCGATCCGGTGGCGGTGTCGTCGATCACCGCACGCGTGCCGATCCCGAAGCGGCTGATGCACATCCTCGAAGGCGAGTCGCTGCTCAACGACGCGACCGGCCTGGTCTGCTTCCGCTTTGCGGTGGCGGCGGCAGTGACCGGCAGCTTCTCGCTGCTGTCCGCGTCGCTGACGTTCCTGTGGGTGGCGCTGGCCGGGTCCGGCGTCGGCGTGCTGTTCACCGTGGCGGTGAGCTTCACGCAGCGCTGGTTGTCGCGGCACTTCGGCCAGGAAGCCGGCTCGCCGATCCTGATCAGCCTGCTGATCCCGTTCGGCGCCTACCTGCTGGCCGAGCAGGTGCATGCCTCCGGCATCCTCGCCGCGGTCGCCGCCGGCATCACCATGAGCTATGTCGAACTCAGCGGCCGCCTGCTGGCGACCACGCGGGTGCAGCGCACGGCGGTGTGGAACACCGTGCAGTTCACCTTGAACGGCATCATGTTCGTGCTGCTGGGCGAACAGCTACCCACCAGCCTGCAGGGCGCGATGGAGTCGGTGGCGCAAAGCGGCCATCGCAATCCCTGGTGGCTGCTGGTGTATGCGCTGGCGATCAACGCCGGCCTGGCGCTGCTGCGCCTGGCCTGGGTCTGGATCTCGTTGCGTTTGAACGTACTGAAGGCGCACCACCGCGGCGACCCGGTGAGCAAGCTGCACTGGCGACTGCTGCTGGCCACCTCGCTGGCCGGCGTGCGCGGTGCGATCACCCTGGCCGGCGTGATGACGCTGCCGCTGCTGCTGCCGGACGGCACGCCCTTTCCCGCGCGCGAGCTGACGGTCTTCCTTGCCACCGCGGTGATCCTGCTGTCACTGCTGGCCGCCAGCATCGGCCTGCCGCCGCTGCTGAAAGGCCTGGAATTGCCGCCGGAACCGGCGATCCAGCGGGAAGAAAACCTGGCCCGCCGGGCCGCCGCCACCGCGGCGATCGCCGCCGTCGAGAAGACCCAGCACGAACTGCTGGAAAAGGCCCCGGCCAGTGACGTCGACACCTACACCAGCGCGGCCACTCGCGTGATCGCGCTGTACCAGCACTGGCTGGACGAGAACGCCTCCAGCGAGGACGAGGCGCGGCAACTGCGCAAGGCCGACGTGGCCGAACGCGAACTGCGCCTGGCCGCGCTGCAAGGCCAGCGCGAGGCGATCTTCGAACTGGCGCGCCACCATCGCGTCTCCGACGAGGTCTCGCGCCGGCTGGTGCGCGAAATCGACCTGCAGGAAGCGCGCTACCGCTAGCACCGATCCGCACGTCCCAAATAAGGAAAGCCGCCGGGTAACCGGCGGCTTTCCAGACGACTGCGCCGGTCACCCGGCGCTTCCCGAATTACAGCGAGAAGTCGTAGGTGACACCGAACTGCACGTAGCGCGGGGTCTGGAACGACAGCGGACGCTGGTAGTCGTTCGCGGGATCCTCGCCACCGTCAACCTGCGAGAGCGTCTTCTGGCTGTTGAACAGGTTGAACACGGTCACCGAGAACGCCAGGTTCTGGTTCGCGCCCGCCCACAACGGACGATACTGCGCGTTCAGATCGGCCTTGAGCGTCCACGGCAGGCGACCGCGCGAACCACGCGGGGCCGGCTGGTTGTTGCACTCGAAGTACGAAGCACCGTACTGGATCGCGTCCACCGGGTCGAAGCCGATGCAGTTCTTCGGACGGCCCGAGGCGATCGCCAGATTGGCACCGAACAACCACTCCTTGTTGAGCTGGTAGAAGCCGTAGGTCTTCAGCTGGTGGGTGCGGTCGTTCGGCAGCGGGCCGTTGGAGTACTGCATGATTTCCGGCGCGTCCCAGTCCTGCGTCACCGAGGGATCGAGCTGGCCGATGTCCGACTTCAGCTGGCCTTCGGAGTTGCCGTAGCTGCGCGAGAAGGTGTACTCCATGCGGGCATACCAGCGCTCGTTGAAGTGATGCTCCAGGTACAGGTCCAGCGAGTAGTACTTGCGCTTCAGCGGCGGGAACTTCACTCCGGCCGGCGTGGTGAAGTCGTCCATGGTCAGCTTGAACGGCACCAGCGTGCCCTGTCCGTCCACGTCCACCAGGAAGGTGTTCGGCACGCCCGGGTTGAACAGGTAGCAGCCCGGAATGCTGGCGTTGGTGATGTCGATGTTGTTGCGCGCGGCATACTTCTCGAACGGACGCGAATCGCAGAAGTCGTCGATCGAGCTCTTCAACTCGCGCGTGGTCGCCTTGGCACCGAAGCTCCAGTCGTCATTGATCGCCTTGTCGAAGCCCAGGATGTACTCGTCCTGGTAGTACGCCTTGATGTTCTGCGCCGCGACGGTGCGGGGATTGAGGTCCGTGCCGTCCTCGCCGTTGAGGTAGATCATGCTGCCGGCGGGAACCAGGTTGAGCGGCTCACCGTTCGCATCGACGCCGTTGTAGGTGTAGTACTGGCTGGAGTACAACGACGCGGAAGCGCCGCGAATCGCCACGTTGGACGGAATCGCCAGGTGGTAGCGACCGGCGTTCGCGTAGACCTTGAAGGTGGAGTCGCCGAACACGTCCCAGGTCACGCCAAGCCGGGGCGCAAGCTGATGGCGCTGCTTGACGTAGACGTCGCCGGCGCCGTTGATGTTCTTGAATTGCTCGTTGCGCAGGCCGAGGTAGGCCATCCAGCGGTCGGTGACCTGCCAGCGATCCTCGATGAACTGCGCCTCCTGCTCCACCTGGACGCTCGCGCCGGTGATGAACGTGCGCTTCTCGACGAAATACGGGGTGCCGGGCGGCACGTCCGGGAAGATGTCGGGACGACCCGAAACATTGCGCACATTCTGGTAGCGCCAGCGATAGCCGCCTTCGTACTGGAGGCCGCTGCGCGACTCCAGCGTCTGGTTGTCCACACCGGCGCGCAGGTCGTGCGAGCCCAACTGGTACTCCACGTCGAAGCGCCAGCCATGGGTCTTGTCGTTCGCTCCCGGGCCGAGCACGGTGCCATTGACCAGGCCGCAGCCGACGATCGGGCTAGAGACCCCGGTACGGGAATCAGTGATCCATGGGCAATTGGGGTTGCCTGCGTAGCCGAGCGTGCGGCGATGCGTCGTCTTGCTGGTGCCGTACAACGCGTTGACGGTAAGGCTGTCGGTGAGATAACCGGTGTACTTGCCGACATAGACATCGCCACCAGGCGCGGAGCCGGCCAGCGACGCGGCATTCTTCAGCGTGTCGGTACCGATCAGGTCGCCGCGCGACTGGTTCGCATAGCTGTACTTGTACACCGTGCGGTCGGTGTCGGTCTGGTCGGACAATCCGGTGAACTGCAGGATATGGTTGTCGGTAATGTTCCAGTCGATCTTGGCCAGCCATTTCTTGGCCTTGGACACCTCATCGGTCGACTGCGGCGCCAGGATGGAGCTGGTCGACTTCCCGCTGGTGCGGGTGAAGTCGGCTGCCGCGTACAGGAACAGCTTGTCCTTGACCAGCGGACCGCTGACGTAGCCGGTGTACTGCATCACCGTGCTCTCGTTGTCCTCGCGGTTCTGATACAGCTGGCCATCCTTGCGATGGATGCTCTTCGGCGTGGAGCGCAGCGCATCCGGCGTGGCATGCAGGCCGATGCCTGCCTTCCAGGCATTGCCGCCGCTCTTGGTGACCACGTTGATCACGCCGCCGGTGGAACGCCCGTACTCCGCACCGTAACCGCCGGTGTAGATCTGCTGCTGGTCGATGGCGTCATACGGAAGGCTGGTGAAGCCCAGGCCAGTCAGCGCGTTGGTTACCGCGTAGCCGTTGATGTAGTACTGGTTTTCCGACGCCGACGCGCCACCGAAGGACGCGACGTTGCCATAACGCGAATCGCCCTGCACGGTGCCCGGGGCCAGCAGGGCAGCAGCGGTGACGTCACGCGCCAACGGCAGCTTTGCCAGCTGTTCGGCCGTGAGCACGGTACGCGAGTCGACCGACGATACGTCGATGGCCGGCAGCGCCGATCCCACCACCGTAATGCCCTCCAGGGTTTTTGCACCACCCTCGCTGGCCGCCGTGTCGAACGACACGTCGGTACCCGAACCCACGCGAACCTGCACGTTCTCGCGGCTTCCCACCACTTGGCCATCACGCTTCAGGGTGACGGTATAGGTACCCACAGGCAGCGATGTCGCGCGATAGCGACCATTGGCCTCCACCGTGATGTCACGACTCTGGCCAGTGTTCACGTTTTCCAGATGGACGGTCGCACCAGGGGCGTTTCCGGCATTGCCGAAAATGACGCCCGAAGCGTTCGATTGCGCCATGGCGACCCCGCCAAGGCCCAGACTCAAAGCTGCCGCCAGCGCTGTGTGACGCCACAACGTGGTACGGCCATACCGATCGACAACACTCATGTTTCTCAACTCCCCGGGTGAAATAAGCATTGATGCGTGGTCTTGCTGGCCACCGCATGGTAGGAACCGAAAGGAATTACGCCTCCATGCCCTCTCGGCGACAGTCCGAATCGCAAGTTCGAACGCTTGTCGAATATACGCCTCTCGAGCACGCTCGCATAACATTTTTTGAATGGTATGAAAAATGTTTGAAATCAAATAATTGCACTTAAAAAAGACTACCTGACTGCGCAAATTCTGGTCTTTGGCATCGCTGGAACGTGCGAAATCCCTGCCTTTTTGGTAACGGTTTTTTCACTCGAACAGGACATTCTTGCTGCGCGGCCACGCATCGGCCGGAGTAGCCCAAACCGTGGGCGCACAGGATGCGCGAGCTCATTCGGGCAGCTGGACCGTGGGGGCCGGAATCGTGGATAAATGCGATGAGCGTTCGTGCCCAAGGACGCCCTGAACGGCACCGGCACGCCGTGGTCGACGGCGACATGACGATGAAGGTGCGCCATGCATTCCCCCAATGGAGCCAGACCATGCGCATGTTTCGCCGGCTGCTGATCATGGCGGCCATGACCCTCACCTGGCCCGCCGCAGCCGCCACCTTGCCGAACCGGCCGGTGCCATCGCTGGACCTCCACCGCTACGCCGGCCAATGGCACGAGATCGCGCGGCTGCCGATGTACTTCGAGCGCAAGTGCCTGGATGCCGTCATCGCCACCTATACGCCGAACCCCGACGGCACCATCCGCGTCCACAACACCTGCCGCACCAGCAAGGGCCGGATGTCCGTCGAGGGAGTGGCGCGGATGAAGGACCACCAGCCTGCCGCGCTCGAAGTACGCTTCGCGCCGGCGTGGCTGACCTGGCTGCCGGTGGCATGGGCCGACTACTGGGTGATCGAGGTGGACGCCGACTACCGGTGGGCCGTGATCGGCAGCCCCGGACGCAAGCACCTGTGGATCCTCTCGCGTCAGCCCGCGATGGATCGCGCACTGTTCCAGACCCTCAAGGAACACTCGCGCCAGCGTGGCTACGAGGTCGACCAGCTGATCATGACCGCGCCGCTGGATTGACCGCAGGACGCGCGACGAAAATCTCCGAACGAACCCGGTGCCTCAGTCGACCGGAAAGATCGCTGCCGGCGCCAGCCCGAGCCCCAGGCCAACGATCAGGCGCAGGCGCGCCTTGAGCGGCTGCAGGTTGCCCACCGGCAACAGGCCTTGCGCGATCAGGTCGCTCTCCGCCCCCTCGCCGCGATAGGTGTTGGTCAGCACCGGGCCGGCCGCGCAGCGGCTGGCGAGCACCACCGGCATGCGCCGGGCCAGTGTCTCCAGCACCCTCGCCGCCGCCGGCGGCACATGGCCGCCACCCATGCCGGCGACCACCAGGCCGTCGGCGTAACCGCCCGCCGCCTCGGCGAGGCGACCGTCGTCGCCGCTGGCCATGGTCAGCAACTCGACCCGATGCGGCAATCCGCGCGGCCGCCCCAGGACCGGCCCCGCCGGCGCACCCCACAGGCGCACGCGACCCTCGCCGACGATGCCGACCGGACCGGCACCGGGACTGGCGAACGCCGCGGGACGGCTGGTGTGCACCTTGGTCACCCAGCGCGCCGCGTGGATCTCGTCGCCGAACACCAGCAGCGGCCCCAGCACGGCGGCCTCGGCCTGCGCGGCCACCGCGATCGCCGCAGCCAGATTGGCCGGGCCGTCCGAGCCGGCGATCGCGCCCGGGCGCATCGCACCGGTCAGCACCACCGGCAACCGCGCGCCGCACATCAGCGCGAACAGGTAGGCGGTTTCCTCCAGCGTGTCGGTGCCCTGGCTGATCACCACGCCGTCCGGCGGCTGCGCCTCGGCCGCCAGCGTCTCGACACGCTCCACCAGTTGCAGCACATCGGCCAGCGACATCGCGCGGCTTGGCACGGTGAGCGCGTCGATTGCGCTGACTTCGACGCCCCTCGGCAAGGTCACCCCCGCCAGCAGTTCGGCGGCACGGCCCATCGGGCGAAAACGACCAGCCTCGTCGGCGCGACCGGCGATCGTTCCCCCGCACGCAATCAGCATCACTCGGCGCATGTCCAGCCTTGTCGTTCCAGGTCCACCCGGGCGCACAGCACGATGCGGTATCCGGCTTGCAGAAGCGGCCACAGGTAGCGCGATCGACCGACCTTGTCAAAGGCGGCCATCGACAACGGACAAAAGCAGGCGTGCGGGACGAAGCTTCCGCGTCTGGCGCTTGCTACTTCACGCCGCCCAACGGGCTCGGCACGCAACCCGCCTTCTGCACGGTGTAGCTGACCCCGGCGATACGCCAGCCGTCGGCGCCGCGCACCAGGCTGAAACTGTCGACGCCGCAGTGGGACAGTTTGCCGTCGAGGTGGAAATCGTACGGCGCCCATACCTGGGCAAGGTTGCCCTGCACCGTCACCTGCGCATCCCAGATGCGCTCGCGGAACGCTTCCTTGTGCTTGCCCAGCGTCTCCAGATAGCCGGTGTCGGGTTCGATTTTCACCGTGCCATCGGGCAGCACCACCACGAAACTGGCACCGGGCAGGATCAGCTGGCGCGAGGCCTCCACGTCATGCTTTGCCATCGCCGCGAACAACGCGTCCACCGCCCCGAGCGCTTCGCGCTGGAGAGCGTCGTAGGTGTCTTTCGCCTGCACGTTGCCGACAGCCAGCAGGGAGCATGCGGCGGCCAGAGTCGCAAGGGTTCTCATCCGAAGGTTCATGCAAGGGCCTCATGGTGGTTTTCGGCGATCATCGCCATCACGCCGTCGGCACGCCGGCCCGGCCGGCGCGCTGTATCGGTTTCGCGGCCGGTGCCCGCAGCAGCTCTGCCGTATCGAGCAACTGCACGCCGCTAGCCTGGGCCAGGTGCCCGCGCAGCCAGTAGCCATGCTCGGCGCCCACGATCACCACGATGCGCTTGCCCGGGTTCTCCTTCACCGCCTGCAGGATGACGCCGAGGAACTGGCGGTTCCAGCGTTCCCAGCCGGTGCGCTCGCCGTCGCCGACCATGGCCTGTTGCAGCTCGTGCTTGGCGCGCAGCACCGAATCGGTCACCGCGTCGTTGACCCGTGCCGGCGATGTCCAGTACGTCTGCAGGCCGGTATAGGCGCCGTCGCTGTAGCGCGAAAACGCTTCGGCCTGTTCCGGCTCCCGCACGCTGAAATCGTGGCCGGCCTCGATGTAGGGTTTGAGGATGTCGCTGTAGGCAGGCTCGGCCGGCTCCATCGCATACACGCGATAGTGATGGCGGTCGATCAGCGGATAGACGACCCTGGGATATTCCTGCTTGGTCGCCTCCGCCGGGCGATGCTGCAAATCGTCCGGCTGCAGTTCGACACACAGCACATCGGGCCGCAGCCGCTCGATGGTCTGACCCAGTGCTTCGAACGAATAGGCCGGCGTGGTCGCATGCAACTGATGCAGCGTGGCAAGCACGGCCACCTGCGCCGACGGGGCTTTCGCCGCCGCCGGCAACGCCATGGCCAGGACCAGAGCCGACGCCAGAATCCGCAGGGTCTGCCTGAACATCACCTTCCCCACCGCTCGCCGATGCATGCCCGTCAGCTTAGGCCAGCGGCTGCGGCTGCGCCCGTGCCGGAAGCCATCCGGAAATACACGTAGACATTTCCCGCCGTGGCCCCCAGGGTCGCTACGTCTTCATCGGCGCTGCCTTCGAGCGCATCTTCGGTTACGCGCCGAAAGAGGTCATCGGCCGGCCGATGATCCAGCTGGCCCACCCCGACGAGCGCGAGCGCGCCCTGCAGGCGCCGCGAAGACAGACGCCGCGCAGGCACCGGGCCAACGCGACACGACCGTCATTGGCGCCCGAATCCGCTCTGCTGCTAGGCTCACGCGTGCATCGCGACCGCTGCGGCACCGTTTGCCCGCGCCGTTTTCCCGCCACCGAACTGAAGGCCGATCTGCCATGACACGCCATGCCCGCGGCTGAGTCCTCTGGCGGCATCGCCTTTGCGCTGGAACAGGTCGGCAAGCGCTACGGCAAGGTCCGCGCGCTCGACCGAATCAGCCTGACGTTCCCCGCCGGCACCACCACGGCGCTGATCGGCAGCAGCGGTTCGGGCAAGTCCACCGTGCTGCGCTTGCTGCTCGGGCTGGAGTGGCCGGACCACGGCCACGTCGAGGTCGACGGCCGCGCCCTGCAGCGCAGCGACGTGCTGGCGCTGCGCCGGCGGGTGGGCTACGTGATCCAGGAGGGCGGCCTGTTCCCGCACCTCACCGCGCTGGGCAACCTGGCCCTGCTGCCGCGCCATCTCGGCTGGAGCCGCGAGCGCATCCACCAGCGCGCGGAACAACTCGCCGCGCTGACTCACCTGCCGCCGGGCGTGCTGGAACGCTACCCGGCCGAACTGTCCGGCGGCCAGCGCCAGCGCGTGGCGCTGATGCGCGCGCTGATGGCCGATCCCGACGCGCTGCTGTTGGACGAGCCGCTCGGCGCGCTCGACCCGGTGGTGCGGCACGAACTGCAGGACGAGCTGAAGCAGATCTTCGACCAGCTCGGCAAGACCGTGATCGTGGTCACCCACGACCTGGCAGAGGCGGCGTGGTTCGCCGAGCGGCTGGTGCTGCTGCGCCAGGGCGCCGTGCTGCAGGACGGAACCTTCCGGGACCTGCGCAATCGCCCCGCCGACGCGTTCGTCAGCCGCTTCGTCGCGGCGCAGCGACGCTTGCCGGAGGCCCCGTGATGCGCTGCCGACTGAGCGCACTGATCCTGCTGCTGGGCACCTGCCTGTCATCCGCGCCGGCGCAGGCCGCGCCGGTGCGCATCGGCTCCAAGCAGTTCACCGAATCGGTGATCCTCGGCGACCTGGCGCTGGCCGGCGCACGCGAGGCCGGCGTCGACGCGGTGCATCGGCGCGAGCTGGGGGGTACCCGCATCCTGTGGCGCGCCCTGCTCGACGGCGAGATCGACGCCTATCCCGAGTACACCGGCACGCTCACCCAGGAACTTTTGAAGGGCGTGCCGGCGAACGCGGGCATCGCCACCCTGCGCGCGCGGCTGAAGCCGCTCGGTATCGGCATCACCGACTCGCTCGGCTTCAGTGACACCTATGCGATCGGCATGCGCGATGACACCGCTGCGCGGCTGGGCATCAAGGACATTTCCGACTTGCGGCGACACCCCGACCTGCGCTTCGGCTTCTCCAACGAGTTCATGGACCGCGGCGACGGCTGGCCCGGCCTGCGCCGGCACTACGGCTTGCCGCAGACGGACGTGAGCGGCCTCGACCACGCGCTGTCGTACCGCGCGGTGGCCAGCGGCGCAGTCGATGCGATCGACCTGTACAGCACGGATGCGGAAATCCCCTACTACCACCTGCGCACGCTGCGCGACGACCGCGATTACTTTCCGCGTTACGAGGCGGTTTATCTGTACCGCCTGGGGCTGGAGCAGCGTGCGCCAGCCTTCGTCGGCGTGCTGCACAAACTCACCGGCAGCATCGACGAGGAGGCGATGCGCGCGATGAACGCGCGGGTGAAACTGCGCGGCATCAAGGAAAACGTTGTGGCCGCCGATTTCCTCGGCATCCGTGCGGACGGTAACGATGGCGGGCTATGGTCGCGCCTGCTCCAGCGCAGCGCTGAACACATCAAGCTGGTGGCGATCTCGCTGGGGCTGGCCATGCTGCTGGCGATCCCGCTGGGCATCCTGGCGGCCCGCCTGCGACGGCTGGGCCAGTGGGTGATCGGCCTGACCGGCGTGCTGCAGACGGTGCCGTCGCTGGCGCTGTTCGTGTTCATGATCCCGCTGCTCGGCATCGGCACCTGGCCGGCGATCGCCGCGCTGTTCCTGTACAGCCTGCTGCCGATCGTGCGCAACACGCACGCCGGCCTGACCGGCATTGCGCCGGAACTGCGCGAATCCGCCGCCGCGCTGGGCCTGCCGCCCGGCGTGCGGCTGCGCCGGGTCGAGTTGCCGCTGGCGATGCGCCCGATCCTGGCCGGCATCAAGACCGCGGCGGTGATCAACGTGGGCACCGCCACGCTGGCGGCACTGATCGGCGCCGGCGGTTACGGCCAACCGATCCTCACCGGCATCCGGCTGGACGACGTCGGCCTGATCCTGCAGGGCGCGATCCCGGCCGCCGTGCTGGCGCTGCTGGCGCAGGGCCTGTTCGAACTGGTCGAGCGCTGGCTGACGCCACGCGGGCTGCGGCTCGAAGCGCGTCAGTAGGTCCGTGCTGGGACTCAGGCCTTCTTGAGAAAACAGACCTTCAGCACCAGACCCTTGATCTTGTCCGAGTTGCCTTCGATGTGCTCGTCGTCGCCCTCGACCAGGCGGATGTTGCGGATCACCGTGCCCTGCTTCAGGGGGATCGATGAGCCCTTCACCTTCAGGTCCTTGATCACCGTCACCGAGTCGCCGCTGTTGAGCACGTTGCCGTTGACGTCGCGCACCACCAGCGCAATATCGGCCGCATGCGAGCCCGCCGCAATTGGCCACTCATGGCCGCAGTCGGCGCAGACGTAGTTGTCGCCATCCGGGTAGGTGTTTTCCATCGTGCACAGCGGGCAGGCGGGGATGTCGGACATCGATCGATCCTGTCGTTCAATCAGTGGGCCGCCGATTATACGGGCCACCAGTTCGTCTATCCTGAGCACACCCTCTCCAGGATGTCCGCCGATGTACCGTCCACTCCTGCTGTTGCTGGCGCTTGCCATGTCCGTTTCCGTCGCCGTCGCTGCCGCGCCGGAGGAAGCCGCCATGGCCGGACTTCCCCATGTCGCGTTCCCGGCGCCGCACCGCGTGGCCTCCGGGCGATTGCAGGCGGGCGACATCGCCACGCTGAAGCACGCCGGCATCCGCCAGGTGATCGACCTCAGCCTGGACAGCGAGACGCCCGATTTCGACGAAGCGGCCGTCGTGCGCGCGGCCGGCATCGGCTATCACAACCTGCCGATCCGCGGTGCCGGCGACCTGACCCGCGCCAGGGTCGTGCAGTTTGACCGCCTGCTGCGCGACGCCGGCGACCAGCCGACCCTGGTGCACTGCGCCAGCAGCAACCGGGTGGGCGCGATGATCGCGCTGCGCGCCGCACTGATCGGCGGCCAGCCGACCGAGGCCGCGCTGGCGGAAGGTCGCCGTTGGGGCCTGAAGGGTCTGGAACCGGCCGTGCGCGAGCAGCTGCAGGCGTGGTCGAGCGGCGAAACGGGCACCGCTGCGCCGCCCGCGCACTGAGATCCGACGCCAGGCAGCGCACGGATACCGCCACCGGCTGCGCGAAAGCCGGCGCGCAAGTGGGGTACCATGCGCGCCACCCCAAGCTTCCCACGGCACAGCCCTGGACCCGATTCCCGCATCGCCGCCCGTTTCCGCGCCGCTGCCGCTGCGCGCGGTGTTGCTGATGCTGGGCAGCGCCTGCCTTTTTGCGTTGATGGCGGTAACCATCCGCTTCGCCTCCGCCCAGTTGCATCCGTTCCAGATCACCTTCTTCCGCAGCACGTTCGGCGCGCTGTTCGCGTTGCCGCTGCTGCACGTGCATGGCTGGCAGCTGCTGCACACGCCGCGCTTCGGCTTCTACGTGATGCGCTGCGTGCTCGGCATGGGCGGCATGCTGGCCGGCTTCTGGGCGATCGTGAACCTGCCGCTGGCCGAGGCGGTGGCGCTGTCGTATTCCTCGCCGCTGTTCGTCACCATCGGCGCGGTGCTGTTCCTCGGCGAGGTGGTGCGCATGCGCCGATGGAGCGCAGTGGTCGCCGGCTTCATCGGCGTGCTGGTGATCGTGCGGCCCGGCAGCGACGCGTTCACCGCCGGCAGCCTGGTCGCCCTGCTGGCGGCGGGATTGAGCGGTGCGGTGACGATCAGCATCAAGTCGCTGACCGGCAGCGAACCGGCCGACCGCATCGTGCTGCTGACCACCCTGCTGTGGGTGCCGCTGTCGCTGCCCGCCGCGCTGGCCGTATGGCAATGGCCGCACGCGAACATCTGGCCGTGGCTGGTGCTGTCCGGCGCGCTCGGCACCGGCGGCCACTGGTGCTGGACCCGTG
>Ga0207690_10000841_pt1 | contig 19662 bp, 19 predicted proteins | sample KBSC23metaG_FD_184315 | JGI IMG/M metagenome (GOLD analysis project Ga0207690, IMG submission 184315) | Corn rhizosphere microbial communities from Kellogg Biological Station, Michigan, USA - KBS C2-3 metaG (SPAdes) (version 2) | ecosystem: Host-associated > Plants > Roots > Rhizosphere > Soil ...
ACTATCGGTCATAAAAAAGGCCGGAACCGTTGCTATTGCAAGGTTTACCGGCCTTCGTCGTACATTGTTGCACTATGAATTGGTGGGTCGTCCGGGATTCGAACCCGGGACCAATAGATTAAAAGTCGCCAGCCGGCACTTACGATGGCAAATTAGCCGTCTAAATGCTGCTCAGTATTTTGTCGATTGTCGTCGCGTGCTTCGCGTACTGCGAGGGCGCCAGATGCGCGTAACGCCTCACCATCTGCTCGCTTGACCACGCGCCCAAGTCCTGGACCACGAACAACGGCGTGCCGTGCTGAACATGCCAACTCGCCCAAGTGTGCCGCAAATCGTGCCAACGGAAATCCCTGATACCCGCCCGCTCCAATGCCCGACGCCATGCACGGGTATTCGCTGAAACAAACGGCCGGCCCTGATACGTGAACACCCGCAACGGGTGTTTTTTTCTGCACATCGTCAGGACGTCCATCGCCGCCTGATTGAGCGGAATCGAGAAGTCACGCCGCCCCTTCGCTTCGTCGGCATGCACCCACAGCATGCGGCGGCGCAGATCGACTTGCGGCCACTCCAACCGGACCACGTTCGACTGCCGTAAGCCAGTCGCGAGAGCAAACAACACCGTCAAGCGTTGATGCTCCGGAAGATGCTGCAACAGCATGGTGACCTGGCCGGGCCGAAGCCAACGGATGCGCCGGCCGGACTCCGGAAAAAGCTCGATGTGCGGCACAGTATCGATCCAACGCCAAACGTGCATCGCACGCCGAAGAATCGAGCGGATCAAGGCGAGATAGCGGTTAGCAGTCGCCGGAGACGCCTCAGCGGCTTTCAGACGCGCCACGGCCATGATGCGCGGACGGTCCACCTTCGAGAGCGCCAGCCTGCCCCAGCGCGGCCGCAGCCACTCAATCTTAGCCCGGTCCTGATACAGCGAAGATTTGTAATGTTTATCAACCAGCCATGCGGCAGCAGCATCGTTCCATGTTTGCACAACCACACCACCTCAACGAATCGGCCGATCTGCCAGCTGGCCCGAGCAGCGCACCGGATTACCCACGGTACCAAGCTGGCTGTAACTCGATCCGTCTACCACCACGACCACGCCGCCGACACAGCGCTGATTGCCGATCAGCTGCCGGCGAGCCAGCTGCACGCGCTGATGCTCGACTTGCTGCCGCTGCGCCTGCACAGACTGGCGTTCAAGCTCAACCACCGCCTGCCGGGACGCCTCATCGGCTGCCGCACGCGCACCGACCACGCCCAGGGCGAACAACATGAACATCACGCCGCTGAACACCAGCAGCGCGCACAGAACGGCCCAAAAAACTTTGCTTTCCATTACGACTCCCCCTACTCCAACGATACGGGCCATCGTAGCGCGGCAAACGACAGAACGCAGCGCTTTGCGGGTGGCCGGCCGAGGCAATCAAACCTTTAGAAGCGGGTTCGGCGGGAAGGATTAATGAACTCAAAAGGGATCGAGTCGGGACAGTGGTGCACTAACTCCGGTCAGCATCGAGAGCCAAGGCGGTTTGCCGTCTGGAACCACAAAGCAGCGTGACCTGTACAGCCGGCCGACGGCCGGAATGAAGCTATCTCGACTTGCCACCACCGAAGGCATCCGCTTGCCACGTGCCGGGCGTGCCAGGAGGCGTGTAAGCCGGTTTCCCGACACCAGACGGCCAGCCCTCGCCTACCCCTACCACGGCAGGCGCGGAGGACTCAGACGGCGCCTGTGGCTGCTGCTGCGGCTGATCCTGCTGGCGCGGCTGCCGGGTCGGGTTATACGTACCGTCACGGGCGATTGCGCGGCACATCTTCACTTCCAGCACGTAACGGGTGCCCTGCTCCGTGATGCAACTACACGACCCGTCATCGACGGCAACGCAGTACAGCTCCGGCGCCGCCGCAATCGGGCGCTTGTCATACGCGGGTGCGGTCCACGGCTGGCCGGGCAAACGCGGCTTGAGCCACGCGGCGATATCGTCTGGACGCTTCTCGGCCTGGTCGCCACCGCCGAACTGACCCAGCGGCTTTGACGTCTGCGCCGAAGGCGCGGGCGCCGGTTTCGGCGGATCAAAAAAGGACATCACCTTCCACACCAGAAGCACCAGCGAGAGGATCGCAAGAGGCAGCATCCACACGTACCACGGGATTTTCTTCTGTGTCGTGTCCTGCACGGTCGATTCGTACATGTTCCGCTTCATCACCGCAACGGGATACGACCACACAAACTTGGTGGTCGAATCATTGGTGTTCTCGCTGAACTTGTCCCACCACAAGATGACGGCTTTTTTAAAGCCAAATCGGCGGCGGATATGCTCATGCCGATCAATCAGACCAAGAAGGAAAATATCGAGCTGCTGCTTCGCCTGCTGGCAAATCAGCACGAAATCGAAGCCGCGGTGCCGATGCGTCGCCATCGCTTCGACGTAATCCGGCACACGCGCACCCGGTGCCCGGCGAGGAAACGCGCCGTAGCACTCATCCAGCACGATCACCGCACCGTCGGGCAGGTCTTGCCACTTGCGCGGGTCAGGCAGCTCAAAAAACCCATTCTCGGCTGCCTTGAGTCCGCGAACGCCGTGCACGTAGACGTCCCGGCCCTTGCCCTGAAATTCCAGCGCAATTTGCATGGCGCGCAGGGTCTTACCATGCCCAGGCTGGCCCGTGTACAGGTAGATCATTTCGCGAGCGCCCGGAAAATCATGCTGCCGGTCACTGCGGCCACCGTGGCGGAAATAATCATCGAGAACGCCACATCGCCACCGATCGCGCCGAACGCCTGAAACAAGAACAGGCTCAAGCCGGACGCCTTGCCTTGCAGGAAGGACATAAGCGCGGGCGTGGCCACCGTGTGTGTGACGACGCCGATACCGAGCGCCAGCAGGGTTTTAAGCACCCACTGGCCGGCGTAGGTTGACACCATCCACACCAGGCCGCGCAGGAGGAGAGCAATAACAGCGGGCATTAGGACTTCCCTCCCGAGGCCGTGATCTTGATCGCGATGAAGCCTGCAATCAGCAGGAAAATCGGCCGCAGCATGGCGAGCCATTCGCAGAAATAGCCTTGATCCATCGTCCACGGCTTGCCGAACACCATCACCGTGGGCAAGGTCGGGCAGGTGTTGCCGGCCCAGCTGGTCTGGTCAATCTTGCTGCCGTCCACGACGTCGGAACTCATCACTTCGCCGGCCGACGTTTCGCCGGTCGCGTACTGATCGCCGTCGCCGGGCTGAACTTCGGTCCAATCCGGTTGACCGTTGCCGTTCTTGTCCGACTTGTCATCCTTCACGGTGCAACGATCCAGCCACACCTGGCTCACGACCATGCAGGTCGGCGCGTCGCCCGAGCAGATCGGCGGGGTATTGCAATCCTGACCACCGCTGGCGCTACCCTTTTCGGGTTCGTTCGGATCGGTCGGCGCCGGCCCCTTGTCACCCGCCTGCTGGCCGGACTCGACCGGCGCAGACGGTTGCGCGTAAACGGTCGTACTCACGTTCTGCAGCGTGCCGGTCACCTTGTCGGCTTGCGTAGTGTTGTCTTGGCTCTTGATCTGAGTCGGAGGGTCAGTGATCGGCGAAGCCGGCGGCGGCGGCGGTGCCGGCGCGTTCGGCGAGCCGGCGCAGATCGTGGCGTCGCCGCTACTTACACAACCACCCGCCGAGCTGCGCGCAGTTGCGCCAGCAACGCACACCTGTTGCCCGCCCGAGGTCGCGCAGTACTTATCGCTGGCAGTGTCGTAGCAGGAGCCACCACCGCAGACCTTAGGCGGAGCTGCAACGTCAGCAGCCGGAAGCGTGGGCACGGGAGGCGCCGGATTCAGCGCGCCACCGCTGCCATCCTTCCAGGGGTCGCCCTCAGAGCCAGCGCAGAGATTGCCACTCGGCGCCAGCGTGCCGTAAGTTTCCCACCCACCGGAGTACTGATTTTGGGTCGGCGCCGAGATCGGCGTGAACGTCAGCGCACACTGCACGGATCCACCGGAAATAGAATCAGTAGCACGACCACAAATCGACGTGCCTTGCGTCAGCTTGCCCGAGTTATAAATCCGCGCCGACGGCAATTGCGTGCACGGATTCGAAGGAGGCGCACCGTCAAACGCAAACCGCTTGTCCGGATCAGCTGGATGCTGAGTTGGCGGAATCGTGCGCTTATCGACCCACGAAAGCTGGTAATAGAACTTGCTGACCCCCGAGAAGTTTTGAGGGCCAGCGACAGAACACGCGCCCTCATTATTCGGCGGCAAGGAATTGCGATAGTTCATGCACGACTGATAAGCCTGCTGCGGCGTCACGGCAGCAGCGCGCGGCGAATACATCGACGCCAAGAGACCGAAGCACACGAATCCGGCCAGCGCGAACCAGCGACGCATCACGACAGCGCCAGCCAAATAGCCGGCAACACACCAAGCATCACCAAATAGCCTTCCATACGTCCATCCTCAAGGGCCAGAAAAAAGCCGGGAGAGTTACCCCGCCCGGCTTTGTAAACACGCGGGTTTCGCGGCTCGCCTTAGCGGGCAGCGGAACGCACGTGGCGGATCAGGGCGACCACGCCGACCAGGACGAGGATCGCGCCGCCCACGGCCAGAATTTCCGCCTTACCCGTGGTCAGCTCGCTGATCACGTTGTCCGACAGCGCCGTCTGAGCGAACGCACCCGCCGACGCCACCAACGCGCCGACACCGAAACCGGCCTTGCCGGCGAAACGCTTGAACTTGCTCATTGCTCACACTCCGTTTGCATGTCAGACCCCAGCGGTCCGACGAAGAACCCGCACAATAAAACCGATGGCCCAGCACGCCCCGATAGCGCCGGACATGGCCAAGCCCTCAGCGGCCGTCAGCGGCGGAAAACTGCCGGCCTGTTGCTGCACCCATTGCACCTGGGCGCATTGCCCCGTAGCCCCGTCCAGATCGGCCGGCGCGCATGTCGCGACGAGATCAGACGAGGCAAACATCACTTACCGGCCGAAGCGGCGGGAGGCGCCGTCCTCAACGCCGACGCCAGCGGGACCAGCACGGCGCGCGGCATGGTCAGCCGGCCATTGCTCACCGCAAACGATTCAGGTGCGAGCGTGTATTCGCCCGGCGCCAGCTGCTTGTCCGGGTCCAGCGTCAGCTGAAACGCCGTCGGGAGGCCGTCGATTTCCAACACGGCCCACTGCTTGATGCGATTGCGCGTGACGCCTTCCCAGGTGGACTGGAACGGCTCGACGGCTTTGTTGAGAACGTTGATTTTCATGCTGCTAACTCCGTTGGTAGTTGATCGATTCGGTACGCCCACACCTGCCCGTCTGGCCCGATTTCAACGCGCCATGGGGAGGGCAGGAACTCCCCCGTGAACTTGTCCACGTAACCGCCGACCACCTTGCGAATGTCAGCGCGACCACTCAACGCTTCACGCACCCAGATCGGCGAATTCCAGTAGCGAACGTGGCGGCGACCTTCACCCGTCAGGCCGCCGTGTCCGCAGATACGCGCACCCTTCGGAAAGCCGAGGGCATCCGCAGACGTTGCCTTGCTGGCGTACTTCGTGATGTAGCCAATCGGCGACTGAGCATTGACGATGTTGGTCCGGCCGTGCGGCCACCAACCTTGCGCGTCAGCGAACGGCAGATATTTGCCCTTTGGAAGCCAGATGATCACGTGGTAATGCAGCGCGCCGCGCTTTTGCAGCTCGGCCACCCACACGAAACGAAGACGTACACCACGACGCTTGCACCAGCCACGAACGTTATTCAAAAACTCCCGAATATGCCCAGGTTCCCAGTCGCCGAGGTCGGCGTAGGTCAGCGTCATGAACTTTTTGTTCCACAGCTGCGCGGAGCGCTCACAGTGAGCATCGAAATGCAGAAGCCGTGCCGAATGATTCACCGTCGAACGCATGCGCTTCAAACGCTTTGCCTGCGGATCAACGCGCAGACGATCGCGAAGCGGCCGCTGTTTCTTCAACGCTGAAATATGCGTTGTTTCAGTATTGGTAAACCCCAGGGCAACACCCACCCCGCGCCCGGCGGCTACGCCGCCGTGCGCGGTGCGCGTGCCGCCCTTTCCGGCCTGCCATTTCGACTTGGCCAAGTCATCGAAAGGCGCGTCAATAGCATTGTTCTGGCGCACCCGCTCACGTGCCGCACGCACGACGCGCACAGCACGCGCTTGCTCATGCAGAGGAAGAGACACAGGTTTAGGCCACGGGCCATACAGAGGCGGCGGCACAAGCTGCACAGGCGGCACATAAGGCGGAGTCTTGCCCCACTCGCCCGACGTGCGGATGCCATCAATCGCACGATCAAACACAGCGGTCAGACTGTCCGCTTTTCGTCCCGGCGGCGGCGTGTAAGTCGGCGCGTCGAACGGCACGTAATCAGACGGCCCGCGCATGCGAGCGATGAACTCCGGGGAGACGGCCTCACTCGCCATCGTCAGCACCCCAGGAATCGACCTCTTCCACGTTGTCGGCCAGCGAGTCAGCCGTCAGCGAAAACACGAAATGAAACGTAGCCTGATGATTCTCGGCCGCACGTTCGGCAAGCTGGCGCAACTGCGCAACCACGGCTTGCGCTTCGGCCACCGAAACCGGCCCGGTCAATTGCTCATCCATCGGAAGGTTCCCGCAGGCCCGCAGCCTGCAAAACGAGGTGGATACGTGCGAGCGCTTCGGCGCTGGCCTCATGCATGACGGGCCGACCCTGATCGGCCAACCATTCACGGTGAATCACATGCGCTTCCCACTCGGTCACCTTCCGACGCAGCGAAAGCGGCACAGTGGCGCCAGAGGTGCGCAGCAGCGTACGCAAGGCTTCTTTCAGGCCAGCGTGGAAACCTTCGGCGTACACAGTGCCGGCGTCCACGACGATCACGGTCGATTCGCGGGCAGTCATCGGAAGCCATCCTTGCCGCCGATCCCGCCGCCCTCTTTCCAGCGGTTTTCTTCGTAGTCGGCGCGGCACGCATTGCACACGCCGCCGTTCTCATCGATGTTCTCTTGATCGTCAGCGAAGCCACAGATGCCGCAGGTTGTATAACCTGGCCCCGTTTGCGCCTCATGGTCTTGCTCACCGATGCCGGCCGATTCTTCGATACCAAAATCGTCGGTCGAATCAAACAAGCCCTCAGGCTCACAGTCGCGGCAGTAACCGACATGCTCGCCACCATCCGACACGCCCATATCCGCAGGCGCACCACACACAACGCAACGCGTCACGTCATCGCCGACATAATCCGCATTGCCGGCGAACCCGCACGCGCCGCAGACAACCAAATCGGCGCTCACGCCGCTGATATCGTCCGAGCCGCACTTGCGGCAGACGTAGCCCTCAAGCTCGACACTGCCCGGCTGATCCGACTTCGCGGCGCGCTTGACCATGCGCACCAGCACCAGCAGCGCGGCCAACACCATCAGCGCGGCGGCGATGGCCATCATTTCGCCCTTGCCCGAGGCAAGCGAGCTTTTGAGCGAGGCCGAGAGGTACTCGGGCGAGGACGTCCCCGAGGTGCCCGTGCACGGACCCGTATAGTTCGGGTCGGAGCCGAGGCCGCAGTCAAACAGCATCGCGAACGGATGCATGGAGTAGTAAGCCGGGCTCATTTGCGCGGCCCCGTCAGCACGTCGATAACGACATACAGCGCGATGCCCACGACCGCACCGAACAGCAACAGGGTCAGCGTGACGCCGGACGGATTAACCAGCCACCCGTAAAGCATGGTTGTACGGTCAGTGCAGAACATCACGGCGTATCCCCATGCAGGACGTGCAGGGTCAACGCGCCGGTCTTGTCCTGCTCCCAGCACCACCGAGAACGTCCCGCCGCCCTGTATCCGACGACCGACAGGGGAACCGGAAGCGAGGCAACAGGGCGGCGGTAACTCGGAGAAATCGGATAGCCGGTACAACCGGCCAGATTGGCCCGTAGACGGGCGTTCAGGGCGCGGAGTCGGAGGACCACGACTACCAGCCAGAACGCAGCCAGAGCGAACGGGAGAACGGCGAGAAGGTACATTTTCGGCCCCTGCGAATGTACCTATGGTAGGTACAAAGCGGAATGTACACTACCCAGGTACACCACTGTCAACAGGCCAGGTACATGAACAGCGCAACTTATGCCCTATTCACCGAATGGAAGGCACGCAAGGGAATCCACAGCGACAACGCGGCCGCACTGGCGCTCGGCGTGCAGCGGCAGACCGTGCACGGCTGGAAGGTCGGCAGGAATGCCGAGCTGCCGATGGTGATCAAGATGGCGAAGGATATCGACGAAGACCCGCACGCATGGGCGTTCCAAGTACTTGCAGAACGAAGCGTGGGCGCAGAAAAAAAGGCCATCGAAAAGATGGCCATCGAACTGGTGGGTCGTCCGGGACTCGAACCCGGGACCAATAGATTAAAAGTCGCCAGCCGGCACTTACGATGGCAAATTAGCCGTCTAAATGCTGCTCAGTATTTTGTCGATTGTCGTCGCGTGCTTCGCGTACTGCGAGGGCGCCAGATGCGCGTAACGCCTCACCATCTGCTCGCTTGACCACGCGCCCAAGTCCTGGACCACGAACAACGGCGTGCCGTGCTGAACATGCCAACTCGCCCAAGTGTGCCGCAAATCGTGCCAACGGAAATCCCTGATACCCGCCCGCTCCAATGCCCGACGCCATGCACGGGTATTCGCTGAAACAAACGGCCGGCCCTGATACGTGAACACCCGCAACGGGTGTTTTTTTCTGCACATCGTCAGGACGTCCATCGCCGCCTGATTGAGCGGAATCGAGAAGTCACGCCGCCCCTTCGCTTCGTCGGCATGCACCCACAGCATGCGGCGGCGCAGATCGACTTGCGGCCACTCCAACCGGACCACGTTCGACTGCCGTAAGCCAGTCGCGAGAGCAAACAACACCGTCAAGCGTTGATGCTCCGGAAGATGCTGCAACAGCATGGTGACCTGGCCGGGCCGAAGCCAACGGATGCGCCGGCCGGACTCCGGAAAAAGCTCGATGTGCGGCACAGTATCGATCCAACGCCAAACGTGCATCGCACGCCGAAGAATCGAGCGGATCAAGGCGAGATAGCGGTTAGCAGTCGCCGGAGACGCCTCAGCGGCTTTCAGACGCGCCACGGCCATGATGCGCGGACGGTCCACCTTCGAGAGCGCCAGCCTGCCCCAGCGCGGCCGCAGCCACTCAATCTTAGCCCGGTCCTGATACAGCGAAGATTTGTAATGTTTATCAACCAGCCATGCGGCAGCAGCATCGTTCCATGTTTGCACAACCACACCACCTCAACGAATCGGCCGATCTGCCAGCTGGCCCGAGCAGCGCACCGGATTACCCACGGTACCAAGCTGGCTGTAACTCGATCCGTCTACCACCACGACCACGCCGCCGACACAGCGCTGATTGCCGATCAGCTGCCGGCGAGCCAGCTGCACGCGCTGATGCTCGACTTGCTGCCGCTGCGCCTGCACAGACTGGCGTTCAAGCTCAACCACCGCCTGCCGGGACGCCTCATCGGCTGCCGCACGCGCACCGACCACGCCCAGGGCGAACAACATGAACATCACGCCGCTGAACACCAGCAGCGCGCACAGAACGGCCCAAAAAACTTTGCTTTCCATTACGACTCCCCCTACTCCAACGATACGGGCCATCGTAGCGCGGCAAACGACAGAACGCAGCGCTTTGCGGGTGGCCGGCCGAGGCAATCAAACCTTTAGAAGCGGGTTCGGCGGGAAGGATTAATGAACTCAAAAGGGATCGAGTCGGGACAGTGGTGCACTAACTCCGGTCAGCATCGAGAGCCAAGGCGGTTTGCCGTCTGGAACCACAAAGCAGCGTGACCTGTACAGCCGGCCGACGGCCGGAATGAAGCTATCTCGACTTGCCACCACCGAAGGCATCCGCTTGCCACGTGCCGGGCGTGCCAGGAGGCGTGTAAGCCGGTTTCCCGACACCAGACGGCCAGCCCTCGCCTACCCCTACCACGGCAGGCGCGGAGGACTCAGACGGCGCCTGTGGCTGCTGCTGCGGCTGATCCTGCTGGCGCGGCTGCCGGGTCGGGTTATACGTACCGTCACGGGCGATTGCGCGGCACATCTTCACTTCCAGCACGTAACGGGTGCCCTGCTCCGTGATGCAACTACACGACCCGTCATCGACGGCAACGCAGTACAGCTCCGGCGCCGCCGCAATCGGGCGCTTGTCATACGCGGGTGCGGTCCACGGCTGGCCGGGCAAACGCGGCTTGAGCCACGCGGCGATATCGTCTGGACGCTTCTCGGCCTGGTCGCCACCGCCGAACTGACCCAGCGGCTTTGACGTCTGCGCCGAAGGCGCGGGCGCCGGTTTCGGCGGATCAAAAAAGGACATCACCTTCCACACCAGAAGCACCAGCGAGAGGATCGCAAGAGGCAGCATCCACACGTACCACGGGATTTTCTTCTGTGTCGTGTCCTGCACGGTCGATTCGTACATGTTCCGCTTCATCACCGCAACGGGATACGACCACACAAACTTGGTGGTCGAATCATTGGTGTTCTCGCTGAACTTGTCCCACCACAAGATGACGGCTTTTTTAAAGCCAAATCGGCGGCGGATATGCTCATGCCGATCAATCAGACCAAGAAGGAAAATATCGAGCTGCTGCTTCGCCTGCTGGCAAATCAGCACGAAATCGAAGCCGCGGTGCCGATGCGTCGCCATCGCTTCGACGTAATCCGGCACACGCGCACCCGGTGCCCGGCGAGGAAACGCGCCGTAGCACTCATCCAGCACGATCACCGCACCGTCGGGCAGGTCTTGCCACTTGCGCGGGTCAGGCAGCTCAAAAAACCCATTCTCGGCTGCCTTGAGTCCGCGAACGCCGTGCACGTAGACGTCCCGGCCCTTGCCCTGAAATTCCAGCGCAATTTGCATGGCGCGCAGGGTCTTACCATGCCCAGGCTGGCCCGTGTACAGGTAGATCATTTCGCGAGCGCCCGGAAAATCATGCTGCCGGTCACTGCGGCCACCGTGGCGGAAATAATCATCGAGAACGCCACATCGCCACCGATCGCGCCGAACGCCTGAAACAAGAACAGGCTCAAGCCGGACGCCTTGCCTTGCAGGAAGGACATAAGCGCGGGCGTGGCCACCGTGTGTGTGACGACGCCGATACCGAGCGCCAGCAGGGTTTTAAGCACCCACTGGCCGGCGTAGGTTGACACCATCCACACCAGGCCGCGCAGGAGGAGAGCAATAACAGCGGGCATTAGGACTTCCCTCCCGAGGCCGTGATCTTGATCGCGATGAAGCCTGCAATCAGCAGGAAAATCGGCCGCAGCATGGCGAGCCATTCGCAGAAATAGCCTTGATCCATCGTCCACGGCTTGCCGAACACCATCACCGTGGGCAAGGTCGGGCAGGTGTTGCCGGCCCAGCTGGTCTGGTCAATCTTGCTGCCGTCCACGACGTCGGAACTCATCACTTCGCCGGCCGACGTTTCGCCGGTCGCGTACTGATCGCCGTCGCCGGGCTGAACTTCGGTCCAATCCGGTTGACCGTTGCCGTTCTTGTCCGACTTGTCATCCTTCACGGTGCAACGATCCAGCCACACCTGGCTCACGACCATGCAGGTCGGCGCGTCGCCCGAGCAGATCGGCGGGGTATTGCAATCCTGACCACCGCTGGCGCTACCCTTTTCGGGTTCGTTCGGATCGGTCGGCGCCGGCCCCTTGTCACCCGCCTGCTGGCCGGACTCGACCGGCGCAGACGGTTGCGCGTAAACGGTCGTACTCACGTTCTGCAGCGTGCCGGTCACCTTGTCGGCTTGCGTAGTGTTGTCTTGGCTCTTGATCTGAGTCGGAGGGTCAGTGATCGGCGAAGCCGGCGGCGGCGGCGGTGCCGGCGCGTTCGGCGAGCCGGCGCAGATCGTGGCGTCGCCGCTACTTACACAACCACCCGCCGAGCTGCGCGCAGTTGCGCCAGCAACGCACACCTGTTGCCCGCCCGAGGTCGCGCAGTACTTATCGCTGGCAGTGTCGTAGCAGGAGCCACCACCGCAGACCTTAGGCGGAGCTGCAACGTCAGCAGCCGGAAGCGTGGGCACGGGAGGCGCCGGATTCAGCGCGCCACCGCTGCCATCCTTCCAGGGGTCGCCCTCAGAGCCAGCGCAGAGATTGCCACTCGGCGCCAGCGTGCCGTAAGTTTCCCACCCACCGGAGTACTGATTTTGGGTCGGCGCCGAGATCGGCGTGAACGTCAGCGCACACTGCACGGATCCACCGGAAATAGAATCAGTAGCACGACCACAAATCGACGTGCCTTGCGTCAGCTTGCCCGAGTTATAAATCCGCGCCGACGGCAATTGCGTGCACGGATTCGAAGGAGGCGCACCGTCAAACGCAAACCGCTTGTCCGGATCAGCTGGATGCTGAGTTGGCGGAATCGTGCGCTTATCGACCCACGAAAGCTGGTAATAGAACTTGCTGACCCCCGAGAAGTTTTGAGGGCCAGCGACAGAACACGCGCCCTCATTATTCGGCGGCAAGGAATTGCGATAGTTCATGCACGACTGATAAGCCTGCTGCGGCGTCACGGCAGCAGCGCGCGGCGAATACATCGACGCCAAGAGACCGAAGCACACGAATCCGGCCAGCGCGAACCAGCGACGCATCACGACAGCGCCAGCCAAATAGCCGGCAACACACCAAGCATCACCAAATAGCCTTCCATACGTCCATCCTCAAGGGCCAGAAAAAAGCCGGGAGAGTTACCCCGCCCGGCTTTGTAAACACGCGGGTTTCGCGGCTCGCCTTAGCGGGCAGCGGAACGCACGTGGCGGATCAGGGCGACCACGCCGACCAGGACGAGGATCGCGCCGCCCACGGCCAGAATTTCCGCCTTACCCGTGGTCAGCTCGCTGATCACGTTGTCCGACAGCGCCGTCTGAGCGAACGCACCCGCCGACGCCACCAACGCGCCGACACCGAAACCGGCCTTGCCGGCGAAACGCTTGAACTTGCTCATTGCTCACACTCCGTTTGCATGTCAGACCCCAGCGGTCCGACGAAGAACCCGCACAATAAAACCGATGGCCCAGCACGCCCCGATAGCGCCGGACATGGCCAAGCCCTCAGCGGCCGTCAGCGGCGGAAAACTGCCGGCCTGTTGCTGCACCCATTGCACCTGGGCGCATTGCCCCGTAGCCCCGTCCAGATCGGCCGGCGCGCATGTCGCGACGAGATCAGACGAGGCAAACATCACTTACCGGCCGAAGCGGCGGGAGGCGCCGTCCTCAACGCCGACGCCAGCGGGACCAGCACGGCGCGCGGCATGGTCAGCCGGCCATTGCTCACCGCAAACGATTCAGGTGCGAGCGTGTATTCGCCCGGCGCCAGCTGCTTGTCCGGGTCCAGCGTCAGCTGAAACGCCGTCGGGAGGCCGTCGATTTCCAACACGGCCCACTGCTTGATGCGATTGCGCGTGACGCCTTCCCAGGTGGACTGGAACGGCTCGACGGCTTTGTTGAGAACGTTGATTTTCATGCTGCTAACTCCGTTGGTAGTTGATCGATTCGGTACGCCCACACCTGCCCGTCTGGCCCGATTTCAACGCGCCATGGGGAGGGCAGGAACTCCCCCGTGAACTTGTCCACGTAACCGCCGACCACCTTGCGAATGTCAGCGCGACCACTCAACGCTTCACGCACCCAGATCGGCGAATTCCAGTAGCGAACGTGGCGGCGACCTTCACCCGTCAGGCCGCCGTGTCCGCAGATACGCGCACCCTTCGGAAAGCCGAGGGCATCCGCAGACGTTGCCTTGCTGGCGTACTTCGTGATGTAGCCAATCGGCGACTGAGCATTGACGATGTTGGTCCGGCCGTGCGGCCACCAACCTTGCGCGTCAGCGAACGGCAGATATTTGCCCTTTGGAAGCCAGATGATCACGTGGTAATGCAGCGCGCCGCGCTTTTGCAGCTCGGCCACCCACACGAAACGAAGACGTACACCACGACGCTTGCACCAGCCACGAACGTTATTCAAAAACTCCCGAATATGCCCAGGTTCCCAGTCGCCGAGGTCGGCGTAGGTCAGCGTCATGAACTTTTTGTTCCACAGCTGCGCGGAGCGCTCACAGTGAGCATCGAAATGCAGAAGCCGTGCCGAATGATTCACCGTCGAACGCATGCGCTTCAAACGCTTTGCCTGCGGATCAACGCGCAGACGATCGCGAAGCGGCCGCTGTTTCTTCAACGCTGAAATATGCGTTGTTTCAGTATTGGTAAACCCCAGGGCAACACCCACCCCGCGCCCGGCGGCTACGCCGCCGTGCGCGGTGCGCGTGCCGCCCTTTCCGGCCTGCCATTTCGACTTGGCCAAGTCATCGAAAGGCGCGTCAATAGCATTGTTCTGGCGCACCCGCTCACGTGCCGCACGCACGACGCGCACAGCACGCGCTTGCTCATGCAGAGGAAGAGACACAGGTTTAGGCCACGGGCCATACAGAGGCGGCGGCACAAGCTGCACAGGCGGCACATAAGGCGGAGTCTTGCCCCACTCGCCCGACGTGCGGATGCCATCAATCGCACGATCAAACACAGCGGTCAGACTGTCCGCTTTTCGTCCCGGCGGCGGCGTGTAAGTCGGCGCGTCGAACGGCACGTAATCAGACGGCCCGCGCATGCGAGCGATGAACTCCGGGGAGACGGCCTCACTCGCCATCGTCAGCACCCCAGGAATCGACCTCTTCCACGTTGTCGGCCAGCGAGTCAGCCGTCAGCGAAAACACGAAATGAAACGTAGCCTGATGATTCTCGGCCGCACGTTCGGCAAGCTGGCGCAACTGCGCAACCACGGCTTGCGCTTCGGCCACCGAAACCGGCCCGGTCAATTGCTCATCCATCGGAAGGTTCCCGCAGGCCCGCAGCCTGCAAAACGAGGTGGATACGTGCGAGCGCTTCGGCGCTGGCCTCATGCATGACGGGCCGACCCTGATCGGCCAACCATTCACGGTGAATCACATGCGCTTCCCACTCGGTCACCTTCCGACGCAGCGAAAGCGGCACAGTGGCGCCAGAGGTGCGCAGCAGCGTACGCAAGGCTTCTTTCAGGCCAGCGTGGAAACCTTCGGCGTACACAGTGCCGGCGTCCACGACGATCACGGTCGATTCGCGGGCAGTCATCGGAAGCCATCCTTGCCGCCGATCCCGCCGCCCTCTTTCCAGCGGTTTTCTTCGTAGTCGGCGCGGCACGCATTGCACACGCCGCCGTTCTCATCGATGTTCTCTTGATCGTCAGCGAAGCCACAGATGCCGCAGGTTGTATAACCTGGCCCCGTTTGCGCCTCATGGTCTTGCTCACCGATGCCGGCCGATTCTTCGATACCAAAATCGTCGGTCGAATCAAACAAGCCCTCAGGCTCACAGTCGCGGCAGTAACCGACATGCTCGCCACCATCCGACACGCCCATATCCGCAGGCGCACCACACACAACGCAACGCGTCACGTCATCGCCGACATAATCCGCATTGCCGGCGAACCCGCACGCGCCGCAGACAACCAAATCGGCGCTCACGCCGCTGATATCGTCCGAGCCGCACTTGCGGCAGACGTAGCCCTCAAGCTCGACACTGCCCGGCTGATCCGACTTCGCGGCGCGCTTGACCATGCGCACCAGCACCAGCAGCGCGGCCAACACCATCAGCGCGGCGGCGATGGCCATCATTTCGCCCTTGCCCGAGGCAAGCGAGCTTTTGAGCGAGGCCGAGAGGTACTCGGGCGAGGACGTCCCCGAGGTGCCCGTGCACGGACCCGTATAGTTCGGGTCGGAGCCGAGGCCGCAGTCAAACAGCATCGCGAACGGATGCATGGAGTAGTAAGCCGGGCTCATTTGCGCGGCCCCGTCAGCACGTCGATAACGACATACAGCGCGATGCCCACGACCGCACCGAACAGCAACAGGGTCAGCGTGACGCCGGACGGATTAACCAGCCACCCGTAAAGCATGGTTGTACGGTCAGTGCAGAACATCACGGCGTATCCCCATGCAGGACGTGCAGGGTCAACGCGCCGGTCTTGTCCTGCTCCCAGCACCACCGAGAACGTCCCGCCGCCCTGTATCCGACGACCGACAGGGGAACCGGAAGCGAGGCAACAGGGCGGCGGTAACTCGGAGAAATCGGATAGCCGGTACAACCGGCCAGATTGGCCCGTAGACGGGCGTTCAGGGCGCGGAGTCGGAGGACCACGACTACCAGCCAGAACGCAGCCAGAGCGAACGGGAGAACGGCGAGAAGGTACATTTTCGGCCCCTGCGAATGTACCTATGGTAGGTACAAAGCGGAATGTACACTACCCAGGTACACCACTGTCAACAGGCCAGGTACATGAACAGCGCAACTTATGCCCTATTCACCGAATGGAAGGCACGCAAGGGAATCCACAGCGACAACGCGGCCGCACTGGCGCTCGGCGTGCAGCGGCAGACCGTGCACGGCTGGAAGGTCGGCAGGAATGCCGAGCTGCCGATGGTGATCAAGATGGCGAAGGATATCGACGAAGACCCGCACGCATGGGCGTTCCAAGTACTTGCAGAACGAAGCGTGGGCGCAGAAAAAAAGGCCATCGAAAAGATGGCCATCGAACTGGTGGGTCGTCCGGGACTCGAACCCGGGACCAATAGATTAAAAGTCTACTGCTCTACCAACTGAGCTAACGACCCATCATTGCAAAACTCAAGCAGACAATTTTACGGGCTGGGCGGCAGCGGCACAAGCAAGCGCACCGGGACGCTCAGGCGTAGCGCGTGGGATCGGCCAGCCCTGCCTCGCGGAAACCCTGCGCGCGCAGCCGGCAGGCGTCGCAATGGCCACAGGCGCGGCCGTCACTGTCGGCCTGATAGCAGCTGACCGTGGCCGAGAAATCCACGCCAAGACGCTGGCCCTCGCGCGCGATGTCGGCCTTGCTCATGCGCATCAACGGTGCATGGATGCGGATGCCGGCACCTTCGACGCCGGCCTTGGTGGCGACGTTCGCCAGGGCCTCGAACGCCTCGATGAAGGCGGGGCGGCAATCCGGGTAGCCCGAGTAGTCGACCGCGTTGACCCCGCACCAGATGTCGCTGGAACCGAGTACCTCGGCCCAACCCAGCGCGATCGACAGCATGATGGTGTTGCGCGCCGGCACATAGGTCACCGGGATGTCGCCGCTGTCGACGGTATCCAGCGGCACGTCGATATCGGCGGTGAGCGCGGAGCCGCCAATGCTGCGCAGGTCGATGCCGACGGTCTTGTGCTCGACCGCGCCGAGCATCTCAGCGACGCGATCGGACGCGGCCAGCTCCGAGTTGTGGCGCTGGCCGTAGGCCACGCTCAGTGCGTGCACCTGGTAACCCTGCTCGCGCGCCAGCGCGATGGTAACGGCCGAATCCATGCCGCCGGAAACGAGCACGACGGCTTTTCGGGGGGAGTTATCAGACATGTCTTGCATCCACACAGGTGCGGCCGGTCACCGGCCGGAAGCGCCACCGGCAACACAGGCCGGCGCGCGGAGTTTTTTGTCGCTTATGGCGATATGGCCTTTTACCTTCCGGCCGCGTCGTTCCACAGCAGCTTGTGCAACTGCAACTGGAAGCGCACATCCAACTTGTCGGCGATGATCCATTCGGCCAGGTCGCGAGGCTCGACCGCACCGTGCACCGGCGAAAACAGCACCATGCAGCGCTCCGCCAGCGCATGCTCGGCCAGCATCGCGCGCGCCCATTCGTAGTCGGCGCGGCTGGCGATGACGATCTTGATCTGGTCGTGCGGCAGCAGGTGGTCGAGGTTCGACCACAGATTGCGCTGGCTCTCGCCCGAATCCGGCGCCTTCAGGTCCATCACCTTGCGCACGCGCGGGTCGACCATGGAGACGTCCAGCGCACCGGAGGTTTCCAGCGACACTTCGTAGCCGGCGTCGCACAACTTGCGCAGCAGGATCAGACAGCGCTTTTGCGCCAGCGGCTCGCCGCCGGTCACGCAGACATGCCTGGCACCATGCGAGGCGACCTCGGCAAGGATGTCGTCGATCGCATGCCAGTTGCCGCCGTAGAACGAATACTCGGTATCACACCAGACACAGCGCAGCGGACAGCCGGTGAGGCGCACGAATACGGTGCGCCAGCCGATCGCGTCGGCCTCGCCCTGGATCGAGTGGAAGATCTCGGTGATGCGCAGGCGCTCCGCGACGGCCGCTGCAGGCGTGCCGGACGCCTCGCGCACGTCATTGCCGCTCATATCGCTACCGCTCAGTTGCCCGACTGCAGTTGCAGGCGCTGCAGGCGTTCCTGGGCCAGGCTGGCCACCTTGGAACCCGGGTACTTGGTGGTGACCTTGGTCAGCGTGGCCTTGGCCGCCGCAGTCTGCTTGAGCTCGAGCTGGCTGTAGCCGACCTTGAGCAGCGCGTCGGGTGCCTTGTCGCTCTGCGGGAACTGGCTGAGCAGCTGCTGGAACGACTCCAGCGCGACCGGGTAATTGGTGGTGGCGTAGTACGACTCGCCAAGCCAGTACCAGGCATTCGGCGCCAGCGCATGGTTCGGGTACTGCTGGATGAAGCTGCGGAACTCGCGCGAGGCTTCCACGTAATTACCCGCGCGAATCGCCTTGAACGCCACGTCGTAGGCAGCCTGGGCCGCTGCCGGATCGCCGGCGGCGGTGGCGCTGCCGGCCGTGGCCGGCTGGCTCGCCGTGTTGCTCGCAGCCGCAGCGGCACTGCCCGCGGCGGCCGGGTTGCCGGCAGCCTGTGCCTGCGGATTGCCGCCCGTGGCGGCGGCGGCACCTGTACCGCCACTCTCGAGACGGCCCATACGGGCGTCGAGATCGGTGTACTGGGCCTTGTTCTTGTCCTCGAGCGTCTGCAGCTGGTGCTGCAGTTCCTCGATCTGTCCCTGCAACTGCTGCACCTGTGACTGCAGCTGCTGCATCTGGTTGACCATGCCGGTACCGGACTGGTCCTTGTTCTGTGCCTGCTGTTCCAGCCGCGTGACGCGATCGGCGAGGCTCAACCGCGAGTCCTGCGCGAATGCCGGGAACGCGAACAGCATGGCGGACGCGATAGCGCCCGCCATGCTGAACCTGGCTGCAAAGCTGTTAGCCAGTCGCTTCATCATTACTGCGCCGTGTAGACGATCTCGACGCGGCGGTTCTTGCTCCAGCAATCCTCGTTGTGCTCACGGCACACCGGCTTCTCTTTGCCGTAGCTGATCACTTCGAGCTGGCTGGCCGAACCACCGTTGGCCTGCAGCGCGTCGGAGACGGCATTGCCACGACGCTCGCCGAGGCCCAGGTTGTACTCGCGGGTGCCGCGCTCGTCGGTGTTGCCTTCGAGACGGATGTGCGAGGTCGGGCGGTCCTGCAGGTACTTGGCGTGGCACGCCATGATCTGCTGGAACTCCGGCTTGATTTCGGTCTTGTCGAAATCGAAGTACACGACGCGCTGACGCAGGCAGGCATCGGTATCGAGGTCGGCAGGGGTGTACTTGCCATCAGACACGGGAGCCTGGGTCGGAGCAGCCTGCTCCGGAGCGGGCTGCGGTTTGACTTCCTGCTTCTTGGAGCAAGCGGCCGCGCCTACGCAGAGCAGGGCAACCAGGGCGACGCGAACGGTCTTATTCATGGTGACGTTCCTTACGGGTTGAGTTCCGACAAACGATGACGACT
>Ga0207690_10000850_pt1 | contig 19572 bp, 15 predicted proteins | sample KBSC23metaG_FD_184315 | JGI IMG/M metagenome (GOLD analysis project Ga0207690, IMG submission 184315) | Corn rhizosphere microbial communities from Kellogg Biological Station, Michigan, USA - KBS C2-3 metaG (SPAdes) (version 2) | ecosystem: Host-associated > Plants > Roots > Rhizosphere > Soil ...
GCGGCGGCCGCGGTGATCACCCCGAACGAGACCGAGGCCGAGGCGCTCGGTGGGGTCGACGCGCTGCTCGCCGCCGGCGCCGGCGCGGTGGTGGTCACCCGTGGCGGCGGCGGCACTGACGTGCACCCGGCCGGGGGCTCCCTCCTGCACGTCCCGCCGAGCCGAGCCGATGTGATCGACACCACCGGAGCGGGCGACGCCTTCACCGCAGCGCTGGCCGTCGCACTGTCGCGCGGTGGTTCCCTTCCGGATGCTGTGGCCTGGGCGTCCGCAGCCGGCGCCATCGCGACGGAGGGCTTCGGCGCCCGCGGCTCGCTTGCCGATTCGGCGCACGTGGACGCGCGGGTGCGCGCCGAACGCAGCTGACGGCGCGCCCGGCCGCGGTTTACTGCCCGGGATTGCCCGAGCAGTTCGCCGTCGTCGCAACCGGGGTAGCGGAGTCGAGGAAGGCGCTGTCTGTCTTGACGAGCATCCCCCCGAAGTCGAGCACGCAGGCGACCGCGTCTGTCGTGGTCGCGGTGGCGGTGAGGGTCCAGACCGCGGACTGGGCCGCATCCGAGCAGGCATAGCCGATGCGAGTGAACACGGGACCGGTGAAGGTGGCGGTGGTCGCCGGCAGGGAACCGTCGCGGTTGAAGGAGGTGAAGGTGACGGTCACGGGCCCGCCGCTGGTAGGTCCGTATACCGTGTACACGACCGGGATTTCGCGGCCATCGCCTCCTGATCCCGCGGTGCAGTCGCCGGCGGTCTCGACTGCGGGGGCGCTCGTCGGTCCGGTCGAAGGCGACCCTGCCCCGCTCGACGACGTGCCGTCAGGAGTCGCCGCACCGCTCGGCGTCGTTCCGGGAAGGCACCCGGTCAGCAGCAGGGCGGTGCCGGCCAACAGCAGGACGAGTGCGGTGCGCCTCATACGCGAAGCATAGTTTCGCCGCAGATCCACCCGGGCGGCGGATCGGTGTCACGTCAGAAGGCGGCCAGGTCGGCGCGCTCGGGAATCGCCGGACGGCGGGTGGTCGCGAACGCCGCCTGGATCGCCTCTTTCAGAGACCCGGCATCCCCGTCGACGATCGTGGTGTAGCCCAGCCGGCGCGCCTCGGCCGCGCGCTGCTTGGCGGCGGCCACCGGGCGGATCTCGCCGGCCAGGCTGATCTCGCCCACCGCCGCGAGCGTGGCCGGCAGCGCCTGATCTTTCACCGCGCTCGCGATGGCCAGCGCGATGGCGAGGTCGGCGCCCGGCTCGGTCAGACGGATGCCGCCCACCGTCGACACGTAGACGTCCGACATCGACAGCTTGAGCCCGCAGCGCCGCTCGAGCACCGCGAGCAGCATCGCCACTCGCGACGCATCCACCCCGTTGACCACGCGACGCGGCTGCGGAGCCTGGGTCGCCACGATCAACGCCTGCACCTCCACCGGCAGTGCTCGCCGGCCCTCGACCGCGACCGTGACGCAGGTGCCGCTCACCGGCGACCCGCCGCTCAGCCCGCCGCGCGACAGGAACAAACCGCTCGGATCGGCGACCTCGGCGATCCCGTCTCCTGTCATCTCGAAGCAGCCGACCTCGTCGGTCGGGCCGAAGCGGTTCTTGGTGGCGCGCACGAAGCGCAGCGCGGTCTGCCGGTCGCCCTCGAAGGTGCAGACGACGTCGACCAGATGCTCGAGCATCCGCGGGCCGGCGATCGTGCCATCTTTGGTGACGTGGCCGATCAGCAGCACGGGAAGGTTGCGCTCCTTGGCGATGCGGATCAGCGTGCCGGCCACCTCCCGCACCTGGGCGGGTTGCCCGGGGGCGCCCTCCGACATCGCCGACGAAACGGTCTGCACCGAGTCGACGATGAGCAGGCCGGGCCGCACGGCATCCAGGTGACCGAGGATGGTTGACAGGTCGGTCTCGGCTGCGAGGAACAGTTCGTCGGCGCTCGAGTGCTCGAGCGCACCGGTGCGCCCGGCCCGCATGCGCACCTGGCTGGCCGACTCCTCGGCGCTCACGTACAGCACGCGGGTGCCGGTGCGAGCTGCCCGCGCGGCCACCTCGAGCAGCAGGGTGGACTTGCCCACCCCGGGCTCGCCGCTCAGCAGGATCGCCGCCCCCGGCACGATGCCGCCGCCGAGCACCCGGTCGAATTCGGCGATGCCGCTCGGCCAGTGCGAGACGGCCTCCGCCCCGATCTCGGTGATGGGACGCGCCGCGCGCCCGTCGGGGACGACGCCGGCGCGCACCGCGGCAACCGGGACTCCGCGTTCGACGACGGTGCCCCAGGCCTGGCATTCGGCGCAGCGACCGACCCATTTGACGCTCGTCCAGCCGCACTCGGTGCAGGCATACGAGGTCGTCGGGCGGGCCATGCGGTCAGCCTAGGCGGCACCGCCGTCAGCCCCGCGGTCGCCGCGCGCGCGACGCCGCTGACGCATCGATCGCTCCCGTCGCCGCTCGGACGGCCGTCGCTCGGGCGTCCACTGGGCCCCGAAGGTCACTCGGGCCTCGAGTCCTCCGCCCTCCCGGTTGGCAAGGTGCACCGTGGCGCCGCTCGCGGTCGCGAGCTGGCGCACGATGGAAAGACCCAGTCCGCTCCCCGCGCGGTCCGAACGGCCCTGCCAGAAGCGGTCGAATGCGCGCTCCAAACCTTCGGGTGTCATCCCAGGGCCACGGTCGAGCACCAGCACGGACGTCTGGCGGGCGTCGTGGGCGACCACGACCTCGATCGTCGACCCGGCAGGGCTGACACTGATGGCGTTGTCGAGGTAGTTGTCGACGATCTGCTCGACCGCGGCGGATGCGCCGAGGGCGACAGCGCTGTCCGGACCCCGGTAGTCGATGGTGAGGCGGTGCTCCTCGGCGAGCGGGCGCCATTGCGCGACGCGCTCACGAGAGATCGCGGCGACGTCCACGGGTCCGATCATGACGTGCGCGCCCTCGCCGCGGCTCAGTTGCAACAAGCCCTCGACGAGCGTCTCGAGACGGTCGGTCTCGATCTCGGCCGCGAGGATCCGGTCGACAGCCTCCTGCGGCTCGACGCCGACCAGTTGACGTGCACGTTCAAGCCGGAGCTTCAGGGCGGTCAGGGGCGTTCGGAGCTGGTGCGAGGCATCCGCGGCGAACCGTCGCTGCTGGTCGAGCGAGGAGGTGACGCGCTCGGCCATGGCGTTGAACGACCGGGAGAGCGAACGGAGTTCGGGCGCGCCGGTGCGTTCCTCGGCGCGCACCGACAGGTCGCCCTCGGCGAAATGCTCGGTCAGTTCGGTCAATCTGCGCAGCCGGCGGGTGACCGAACGGGAGAAGATCCAGCCGATCGCCCCGGCCAGGAGGACCGTGGTCACGGCGACAATGCCCAGCCCGCCGAGTTTGGCCGACGCTGCCCTCGACACCACCTCGGACGGGTAGGTGAGGCGAACGGCTCCCACGACCTGGTTGCCGTCGAGGATCGGCACGGCGACATAGAGCAGCTCGAGGGAGAGGGTCTTCGAATAGCGGGTGCCGTCGGCGATCTGCCCCGCGAGAGCCAGGGCGATCTCGGGACGCGACTGGTATGACGAGCCCACCGCTACCGGGTCGTCGTCACTCGTGACGATGGCCGTTCCCGTGGCATCGACGATGACGACGCGCGCCCCGTCGCTCGCGGCGCGGTAGCGTCGCGCAAGTTCGGTGACGTCGTTGGTCGACGACTGGCTCGGCGTCTCGAGCGACGGCTCGGAGCGCCCCGCGAGCACGAAGGCGTCACGCTCGAGCGCCGTGGTGATGCGATCGTGCTCGCTCTGCACCAGGTATCCGCTGATCGGCACCAGCAGAACGGCGAGCACCACCGCGGTGACGCCCATCAGGGCGAGCATGAACCGCCAGGTCATGCGGGGATCTCGAAGCGGAACCCGACCGCCCTGACCGACTCGATCCAGGCCGGCGACCCGAGCTTCTTGCGCAGCGCGGCGACATGAGCGTCGAGCGTCTTGGATGCGCCGAACCACTCGGTCTTCCAGACCGCGCGCAGGATGTCCGACCGCGGTCGCACGGCTCCCGGCTCCTGCGACAGGAAGAGCAGCAGCTGGTACTCGATGGAGGTGAGATGCACGGGTTCGCCGTCGACGGTGATCCGCTGCCCGCGCAGATCGATGACGAGCGGGCCGAGCCGTCTCTCGGGCAGGGTGGGTGCAGCGTTCATGGTCTCGACGACCGAGCGCCGGGACACCGCGCGGATCCGGGCGATCAACTCGCGGATGCCGAACGGCTTCACCAGGAAGTCGTCGGCCCCCATCTCCAGCGCGAGCACGCGATCGATCTCGTCGCTGCGGGCGCTCACGACGATGATCGGCACGGTCGACTCCGCCCGGATGCTGCGGCACACGTCCGTGCCGTCGATGTCGGGCAGTCCGAGGTCGAGCACGACCAGGTCGGGTGCGTCGTCGCGCACGGCCTGGAGGCCCGCGCCGCCGGTGCTCTCGTGCCGCACGGTGTGGCTGGCGCCCGCGAGTGCGTCGACGATCCCGGCGGCCACCGCCGGGTCATCCTCGATCAGCAGCACCCGCATGGTTCATTCTGGCGGGATGGTGACCGGGATGCGCTGAAGGTCGGCTCGTTCTTGGATGTTTCTTGGCTATCCCGGCGCCCGCTCTTCGACGACCGCTGCGTAGCGTCGAGCACATGAAGACACCGATCATCATCGCCCTGTCCATCGTCGGCGTGTTGGGAACGGCGGGGGCCGCCATGGCCGTCAATGCCGGAACCCTCGCCAGCTTCACTCAGACGCATCTCGGCAACGCGCCGACCGTGCTCAACCCGACTCCGTCGCCGACGCGGTTGCACATTTCGGATGACTCGACGGCGACTCCCGAGCCCTCCGAGACGGCGGAGCCCGGCGAGCACAGCTCGACGGCGCCGAGGTCGGACGACGACGGCACCGAGCACAGCACGGCTCCGTCGCCGAGCCCCAGCCAGCACGAGTCGGATGACGGCTCGGGCAGTGACGACTCGTCCGGTTCGGGTGGGCACGGATCGGATGACTAGCAAGCACCCGGCCGCCGGCGCCCGAGCGCTGGTCGGCACGGTGACGGCCGTTGCCTTCGTCGGGATGATCGCCGGCTATCAGGTGACAGCGGCGGCCGTCGAGAACGGCGCAGCCACACCGACCCCCGCGGGGAGCGGGACGCCGACTCCGGGGGCGGCGGTCACGCCCGCTCCCGCGGCTCCCGCTCCCGCGGCGGTTCCTGCTCCGGCAGTGAAGGCGCCGGTCAAGGCGGCTCCGGCCCCCGCACCCGCAGCTCCGGTCGTTCACGCGCCCGCCCCTGCTCCGGCCCCCGCACCCCCCACGGGATCCACCGGCGGCTCGGGCCACTAGACAGTTCTGGACGTGATCGAGTCGCGGCGGTCGTCCGCCATGGGAGGACGAGTCGCTCTCACCCTGGTGGGCGGTCCGAGCGGGTTGCTCGACGAGTTGCTGCGTGAGCTGGACCGGCTCGAGAGCCTGTGGTCCCGCTTCTTGCCCGACAGCGAACTGACGCGGCTCAACAACGCCGAAGGGTCCCCGATCGAGGTCGATCCGGCGACCGTCGGGCTCATCCGCGAGATGCGCGCCGGGTTCGTCGAGACCGCGGGAGCCTTCGATCCCACCCTGCTGCCGAGCCTCATCGATGCCGGCTATGCCGCATCCCTCGACCATCCGGAACGCGTGACGACGATCCCGGCCAGCGCCGCGTCGGGCAGCCACCTCGGGCGGATCGAGATCGAGGGCTGCCAGGTGCGATTGCCTCCCGGTATGACCCTCGACTCCGGCGGGATCGGCAAGGGCTACGCCGCTGATCTGCTCGCGGCTCGCGCGCTCGAGGCGGGCGCGATCGGCGCCCTGATCGAGATCGGAGGCGACCTGGTCGCCGTCGGCACCGGGCCGATCGATGGCGCCTGGACGGTCGGGGTCGAGCACCCCGATGACCCCGCGACGCACCTCGAGGTCATCCGGATCGCATCCGGTGCCGTCGCCACCTCGAGCACCCGGCGGCGCCGCTGGTCGGTCGACGGCGAGACCCGTCATCACCTCCTCGACCCGCGGACGCTGCTGCCCGCGGTCACCGGTCTGGCCACCGCCACGGTCATCGCCGGCACCGGCGCGCGCGCCGAGGCGCTCACTAAGGCCGCATTCGTGCCCCCGCCCGAGGGCTTCTTGAACTGGTTGCCCACCCGCAACGCCGCCGGACTGGTCGTCACCACCGACGGCGAGATCCGCACATCGTCCAACTGGGAGGACTACCGATGAACGACCCGCACATCTGGTGGTACGTCACAAGATCGAGCGCCATTCTCGCGTGGATCTTGATGTCGCTGTCGGTGGTCTGGGGGGTCCTGCTGTCGACGCGGATCTTCCGCAAGGTCGATAGCCCCGGCCACCTGCAAGACCTGCATCGTTATCTGGGCAGCCTCGGCCTGCTGATGATCGGCGTGCACATGGTGTCGCTCATGCTCGACGGCTGGTTGCACTTCACCCCTGGGCAGCTGCTGATCCCCGGCCACTCCTTCTACCGCACCGTGCCGGTCGCGCTCGGCATCATCGCGTTCTACCTGATCGTCGTGGTCTACGGCTCGTCGCTGCTGCGCAACCGGCTGCCTCCGCGCTTCTGGAAGGCCCTGCACTACTTCAACTACGTGGCCGTTCTGCTGGTGGCCTTCCACGCCGGGCTGACCGGGACGGATGCCGGACGCTGGTGGTACCTGAGCGTCTCGGTGGTCATCATCTCGCTCACGGCGATCGCCATCGTCGTGCGCATCGTGCTGGCCGGATCGACGGGAACGGCGAGCGCGCCGGCGACGACGGCTCTGGCATCCCGTGTCGTCGACCCGGCCGCCCCGCGCGTCTCGCCGGCGGTCGTGCCGTTCGGAAGCGCCGCGCGGCGCGACCCGATCGAGCCGTTCTGGGCGCAGAACCCGGCGTTCACGGCGACGGCTGTTCTCGACGAGCCACGACCAATCGAGCCGCCTGGAACGCCCGCCGGTGTCATGACGATGGTCGTCGGAGGCGTCATCGCTCTCGCCGACGGGGTGCGCGGCGTTCGGCTGGTTCCGCTCGGGGGCACCGAGCTTCCGCCCTGGCAACCCGGGGCGCATCTGACCCTGCAGCTTCCGAACGGCGAGACGCGCCAGTACTCGCTGTGCGGCGACCCGGCCGAGCGCGGCTTCTACGAGATCGCCGTGCTGCGCGATCCGCACTCCCGCGGGGGCTCGGTGTGGATCCATGACGGGCTCCGACCCGGCATGACCCTTCCGGTGTGGGAGCCGCGCAATCACTTCCCCCTGGTGCACGCCGCTCAGTACCTCTTTCTGGCCGGAGGAATCGGGATCACCCCGATCCGTTCGATGATCGAGTCGCTCCCGGCGCGGCGCGACTGGTGGCTGCTCTATCTGGGTCGCAGCAGGAGCTCGATGGCCTACCTGCCCGAGCTGCTCGAGCGGTACCCGCAGCAGGTGCTCGTCTACGCCCGGGACGAGTATGCCGATCGCTTGGACCTGGCCTCGGCGGTGAGTCGGCTCAGCGGAGAGGTCTACGCCTGCGGCCCGCAGAGCCTGATCGACGCGGTCCGCTCCGCAGCGGACCCCGCCCACTTCCACGCCGAGCATTTCGCGCCGGTGGCGCGGCCGCCCGCGATCGCGGCTCCCCTGGAGATCGAATGCTCGCGCAGCGGACTGCGGCTGACGGTCCCGCCGGACCGCAGCGTGCTTGACGTGCTCGAGGAGAATCGGATCCCGATGGTCGCGTCGTGCCGGCGGGGGGTCTGCGGCAGCTGCGAGACCCGGGTGGTCGCGGGCGTCCCTCAGCACCGGGACTCGGTGCTCGACGATGCCGAGAAGGATGAGTTGGGCGTCATGTTCCCCTGCGTCTCGCGGGCCGCCGGCGCCGGCTTGGTGCTCGACCTCTGACCTCACGACCGCCGCATCCCCGGAGTGCTGAGACTCCGGGGATGCGGCTTGTGGGTGACGCTGGCGTTCGCCCGCTACGGCGTCGGCGCGCCGCTGGGACGCGCGCCTCCGACGAAGCCTCCGAAGCCGCCGTCACCCTCGCTGATGCGGGTCGCGGTGACGTTGCCGCTCGAGTCGGCCTTGCCGATGACGGTGATGGTGTCGCCGGCCGCCAGGTCGCTGACCTTCGCCGTGCTGGTCTTGGTCACGGAGGTGCTTCCGCTGGTGCTGACCTTCACGGTCGATCCGTCGGCGAGCTTCAGGGTGATGGTGTCGCCATCGATCGAGGAGATCGTCCCGGCTGTCAGCCCGCCGCGGCCGCCGCCCAGTTGTCCGGTGCCGGGGCCGTCACCGCCCTGCCCAGGTCCGAATCCGCCGCGGATCACCGAGGCGTTGCTGGGGGAGGCGGTGTTCTGCCCGATCAGCACTCCGCCGACGCCGCCGACGATCAACGCGGCGACGAGCGCGAGCGCCGGGGTGACGAAGCGCGTCCACCTCTTCGTAGTGGGTGCCGGTGGTGCGGTGACGGGCGCCGCATCGGCGGCAGCCACCGGAGTCGATTCGGGCGACCCCGCCGGGGGTGCTGCGGACGCAGGTGACGAGTCGTTGTTGTCAGCCATGGTGGTTCCTTTCGGTTGAGGTCAGATCGAGCGCAGAGCCTGGATCGGCCGCATCGCCGCCGCGCGAGCCGCCGGGTACACGCCGAAGAAGACGCCGATCGCGACGGAGACACCGAGCGCCAGCGGCACCGAGTAGCCGAGCACGACCGGTTTCGTCCCGTTGATCGTGAAGCCGGCTCCGATCAGCGCCGCGATCACCCCCAGCACGCCGCCGAGCAGGGTGAGCGTGGCCGCTTCGACCAGGAACTGACCGAGGATCGCCGCCCGGGTCGCCCCCAGCGCCTTGCGGATCCCGATCTCGCGGGTGCGCTCGGTGACCGTCACGAGCATGACGTTCGTGACTCCGATGCCGCCGACGAGCAAAGAGATCGCGGCGACCGCTCCGAGCAGCACGGTGAAGCTCTGCGCGCTCGCGGCGGCGGTCTGCAGCAGTTGCGATTGATCGGTGATGGTGTACGGCGCGTTACCGGTCGCGGTCGTCGGGTCGTAGGCGAGCAGCTGGTCGAGCATCACCTCGACCTCGCCCTGCGCGGCCGGCACGTCGGCCGAGCTGGTCGCCTCCACCGTCATCGTGCTGATCGCGCCGAAGCCGGTGTAGCTGCGCTGCACCCGGCTGATCGGCGCCACGACGACCGAGTTGGCATCCGAGAGTCCGTTGTCGGACTGCGAGGCGAGGATCCCGACCACGGTGAACGTCGACCCGTCGACCGAGATCGTCTGCCCAAGCGCCGAGCCGGTGGGGAACAGCTTCGTCGCGATCGTGGATCCGATGACCGCGACCTTGGCGGCGCTCGTCACGTCGGCCGTCGTGAACGCCGAGCCCGATCCGACCTTCGCCGTGGTGACAGTGAAGTAGTTGGGCGTGGTGCCGATCAGCGACACGTCGTTCTCGCTGACCGAGGTGCTCGAGACGGTGAGGCTGGTGTCCACCTGGGGCACGACGGCCTTGACGTGCCCGAGGCCGGCGTGGCTCAGGCGGTCGGCGACATCCAGAGTGAGCTTCTTGGTCGAGGTGTCGCTCGCTGCGCTGCCTCCGCTGCCGCCGCTGAACCCGAAGCCGCCGCCCGCGCGGACGGTGAGCGTGTTGGTTCCGAGCTGCGTGATCAGGGCGTTGATCTGCTGCGCGCTGCCGTTGCCGACTGCGAGCAGCAGGATGACGGCCGCCACCCCGATCATCACGCCCAGCAGCGTGAGCACCGAGCGCAGCTTGTTGGTGGTGATCCCGCGGAAGGCCGAACGCAGGGTCTCGAGCAGGCTCATGCGACGGCGACCGTCTCAGCGGGCGCTCCGAGCGGGCGGTTCCGCCGGTCGCCGACCAGCAGCCCGTCGCGGATCGAGACCACCCGGGCTGCATGCGCTCCGACGGCATCCTCGTGGGTGATCACGACGATGGTGCGACCCGCCTGCGAGAGGGAGTCGAGGATGCCGAGCACGTCATCCGTCGACTGGCTGTCGAGGTTGCCGGTCGGCTCGTCGGCCAGCACGATGGTCGGACTGGTGACCAGGGCGCGCGCGATGGCGACCCGCTGCTGCTGTCCGCCGGACAAGGCCTGGGGTCGGTGCGTCACCCGGTCGGCGAGCCCGACCATGTCGAGGGCCTCGAGCGCGAGCTCGCGCCGCCGGCTGCTGCGAACCCCGCCGTAGAGCAGGGGGAGCTCGACGTTGGCCAGCGCGGTCATGCGGGCGATCAGGTTGAACGACTGGAAGACGAAACCGATCTGCCGGTTGCGCACCCGCGCCAATGCCCGATCGTCCAGCTCGCTCACGTCGACGCCCCCGAGCAGGTACTGCCCCTGCGTCGCGATGTCGAGGCAGCCGAGCAGGTTCATCAGGGTCGACTTGCCCGATCCGGACGGCCCCATGATGGCGAGGTAGTCGCCGCGGACGACGGTCAGGTCGATCCCGCGGAGCGCGTGCACGGCCGCCTCACCGGTGCCGTAGCTGTGATGGATGCCCCGCAGCTCGAGCACCGGAGCCGCGCCGGTCATCCGGTGGGCCCGCCCTTGACGATCGGACCGCCGTTGCCCACGAAACCACCGTTCGCCGGACCCCCGAAGCCACCGCGCCGGTCGGTGCCGGTGCCCTGGTTGTTGGTGCCGGTCCCGGTCGTCGGAACGACCGTTCCGATCACGATCGTCTCGCCGGCCTTCAGCCCGGTCTTGATCTCGGTGCCCTCGTCGCCGACGACGCCGAGGGTCACCTCGGTGACCGTCACCTTCTTGCTCGTCGGGTCGACCACCTTGACGGTCGAGACGCCGTTGGCGGTCGTGATCGCGGCCGCGGGCACATACAGCGCGTCCGCGCTGCTGCTGGCGATGGTGATCGCGACCTGAGCCGTCTGGCCGAGGCGCAGGCCGGTCGGAATCTTGTCGAGCGTGATCGTGGTGGCGTAGGTCACGACCGAGTTCGACGAGGTGGCGGTCGGCGCGATGGCGGTGACCTTCGCGGTCGCCGTGGTGCCCGGGAGCGCCGGGAAGGTGATCGTGGCCGCCTGCCCGACGGTCACCTTGGCGATGTCGGCCTCGGCGATGTTCGTGGTGACGACATACGACGAGACGTCGGCGATGGTGACGAAGGCCGAACCGCCCGAGCCGCTCGCCCCCGAGCCGCCGGTCGCGTCGCCGACCTGGCCGGTGACGGCTGTCACGAGACCCGCGATCGGCGCCGTCAGGGTCGCCTTCGCGAGGTTCGCCTTGGCCTGGTTGTATGTCGCGCGCGCCTGCGCGACCGCCTGCTTGGCCTGGTTGATCTGCGACACCTGGGCGCCCGGTTGCGCTTGGGCCGCGGCCAGGTCCTGGTTGGCGTAGACCAGCGCGGTGTAGTCGGTGTTCGCCGTCGCCTGGAGGTCGGTGGTGTCGAGGGTGCCCAGCGTCTGGCCGGCGGTCACGGTCGAGCCGACCGCGACATCCACGGTGGCGATGGTGCCCGAGACGGCGAAGTTCGCGGTCACGTCGCGCACCTCGGCGATCGCCCCGCTCGCGCTGACGGTGCTACTCACCGTTCCCTGCTGCACCGTGCCGGTCAGCTGGGTTCCGGTCGCGCTGGCATTGGCGGCCGAGAACGGCTTGAACAGCAGGAGGCCGGCGACGACGAGCGCGGCGACGATCACCACCGCGAGCCCTCCATTGATGAGCACGCGGCGGGGGATCTTCATGGCCGCCATGCTCGACACCGCGCATAAGCGCGCGGTATGGCCCGGCTGTGAATAGGCCGTGAGCGGCCGCGCGCGACGCTGCCCGTGCACGCAGGAGCGCCCGGCGGATCGCTCCACCGGGCGCTCGATGCGCTGCGGTTACGGCAGGTAGTACGTCGGGTTCGGCAGCTTGACCGTGAGCAGCGACGATCCGCCGATCAGGTCGCTGAACTGGTCGCCGAAGTTCGCGACGATCCGGTAGTGACCGCCGGCCTTCGTCTGCAGGTAGGCGCGGGTCTGCGACTTGTACTCGATGGTCGTGCACTTCACCGCGGCGCAGTGGATGTACGACGGCTGCTGCGAGGCGCCGACGCCGGTCCACTTGGTGTAGAAGGTCGCCGGCGTGAACCCGGTGTAGCCGACCGCCGCCAGGTTGCCGAGCGTGGCCGCCTTCTGATCGTCATTGCGCCCGGTCAGGCCGATCACCGTGCATCCCGCCTTCTGCACCTGCTTCTCCAGGTCGACCATGTACGGCGTCGCCGGGAAGCGCTGATCCTGCACCCACTCGTTCTGCAGCACAGGATCGAAGTTGAAGTGCATCGCCGCGACCTCCATGTCGTAGGTCCAGAGGTTGGTGTCGTCGGTGTCCAGGATCACCGCGGGATTCTGATGCAGCTTCTTGCCGACGAAGCAGGCCGCCGCGGTGATGGCGCCCTGGCGCTGGGTCAGCGCGCGCATCTCGCGGATGTAGGGCGAGTCCACCTTGTTCGAGATCCCGGTTCCGGGGTCGCCGTAGTACGTGGCGATCGTCTTCTTCACCGAGTCGATGTTCGGGATGCCCTCCCCGCCCTGGGTGGCCCCGCTCGATCCATCGGCCTTCATCTCGAAGTGCGTGCGCGGAGCCAGCTGCGGCTCGTTCATTCCGGGCAGGTCGGGCGACGGCAGGTAGTAGGTCGGGTTCGGCAGCTTGACCACGTGGTCGGCCGATCCGCCCTGCAGGTCGCTCCACTGGTCGCCCACGTTGAGTGCGATGTCGTAGTTGCCGCCGGCCGCCGTCTCGAGGTACGCGCGCGTGCCGGCCTTGTACTCGACCGTCGTGCAGCTCGCGGCGGCGCACGTGATGTAGCTCGGCTGCGCGCCCGGCGCCCACTTGGTGAAGTAGTTCGCCGTGGTGAACCCGGTGAAGCCGACCTTCGTGACGTTGTCGATGGATGCCGCCTGCTGCGCCGCGCTGCGCCCGGTGATCCCGATCACGGCGAAGCCCTGCGCGAGGGCGGCGTTCTCGAAGGCCACCATCGCCGGAGTCGCGGGGAACACCTCATTCAGCACATCGGCGTTGTTCTGCACCGGATTGAAGTTGAAGTGCATGACCGACACCTCGCGGTCGTAGGTCCACAGCATGGTGTCGTCGGTGTCGAGCACGATCGCCGGCGTCTTGCCGGTGGCCTGCGCCGCGGCATACAGGGACGGCAGCTGCGCGGTCATGTGGGCGACGATGCCGTTCATCTCGGTGATGTACGGGCTCGCGGTCTTGTTCGCGATCCCGGTTCCCGGATCGCCGTAGTAGGTCGCGATCGTCTTCTTGTCGATGTCGATGTTCGGGATGTGCTCGCCGCCGACCGTCGCGCCGCTCGAGCCGTCGGGTTGCATCGTGAAGTGGGTCTCGGGCGTGAGGGTCGAGTCGTGCGATCCGTGATGCGGATCGGGGGCCCAGGCCTGAGCGGATGCCGAGCCGATCAGCACGGATCCGACGGCCAGCGCGAGCGCCGTTGCGCCCGCCGCGAGGCGCCGACGAGAGAGGGGAGTGAGAGGAGACATATCACCGCGTTCTGCTGAGGAAACGTTCTACCCCCGAACAGGGGGTGCCTTCAGCACCCTACGTCCGCCTCCCGCGGTGCACCACCCCCCGGCGTGCGAACGCCCGGTGTCAGTGGTCTAAACTCGCTCCCGGTACCGTGTCCGAGCGGCCGAAGGAGCATGTCTCGAAAACATGTGATGGTGCAAGCCATCCGTGGGTTCAAATCCCACCGGTACCGCGCAGCGACAAAAGGCTCGCCCGATAGGGCGGGCCTTTTGGCGTTGCGCTAGGGAGGGTGGCCGGAGGAGTGCGCTCTTGCTCGTTCCCAAGGCAAACCGCAACCCAGGCAAAACCACCGGTGCCGCGCCGAGGTCCAAACCAAGGTCGGTCTCTGGCCGCCGGTCGGGGGTGGCTGTAATGCTCTGTGCGTGGACGCGAACTTCATCGAGCGGTTAAAGGACCTGCTGCGAGATCCCAACGGCGACGTCAAGCTCGAAGAGCTAATCGCAGAAGCGACCGCGTCGGTCGTTGCACAGCTCACGGAGGGCACGTTCCCATCAAGCGTTGGCCAGATCTCGCGCACTGAGTTCACCAGGCTGTGGATCGAACAGGCTCGTGAATATGACCTCGCCGTCGCGGGATTGTTGACACCCGCCCGCTTGATTGGCAGCTATGGACTGGCATTCCAGCAACAAGCGTGGAAAAGGTTCATGCGTCCCTTCAGCCGCTGGGCTGGGTGGGTGGACGGCACGCCAGCACTCACAACCTTGCGAGGCTACCCGGCATTGCGTCTTCTCTACTGCACAGCTCTGGCGTCGGTCCAACGCGATAACTTCGCCCCGCTGGTTGGCATCGCGGTCCTGCAGCGCTTGAAGCAGCGTCCGGGTTTGGGCGCGTCGTTTGAACCTCTACTGGTCTCCCTAGATGCCCGATCAGTAGTGGAGATGGAGGCGTTAGGGTCCGCTCTTGCCATCGCAGATGACGGCACCGAGCTGACAGATGATCAGATCGAAAGCTTCTATCAAGGCGCTGGTCGACGCACGCCTATGTCAGATCACCTTTTCGTTACCTTGCGCGCCGAGTTCGCTTCGGAGTTCGACTATGAAGAGGAGTGGGAGGCCCTCTTCGATCGAACTGAGGTGTTGTTAGACGCTCTTGCGATCGACGCTCAATCGCAAGACGACTCTCGTCGGTATTTCAATATTGGGGGATACGGCCGCTACACGTGGCGATACCGCCACAGTGATAGTCCTATCGAGAAGGGTTTGCTCGCCGAGATTGAGCGGGAAGGCGAACGCTGGCCGCCGGTAGCCGCCGGCCTGTTTGGTGGTCAAGTCGAACGTGCGACCAAAGCCCTCACGACGCTTGGGGAGACGGCTACGGGCCTTCGGCATCGATCCCGGTAGTGCCAGCTCAACTCAATCGGGCGTCACGAATAGGATCAAGCATGTTCGCCGAGACATCGTTCCCGCTCCTGTTTGACCGCCAATCATCGGGCGTTCAGTTGGACGCCGCAGCCGTTCGAGCCTGGGCCGGCGGTCAACATGTGTTCGTCAGCAGCCTGATCACCGACCTTCGGCCGGAGCGTCAGGCAGCGAGGATTGCGATCGAGTCTGTCGGCGCCGTTCCCGTCATGTTCGAACATGATCTCGGCGCGCAGGACGTTAGTGCTGAGCGCGCATACGTGGACGGCGTAAGACAGTCAGCTATCTATGTGGGGATCTTCGGCCCACGGTATGGTGTTCGGTTGCCGAGTGGCCGGTCAGCGACTCACGACGAGCTAGTAGAGGCGGAGGCACTCGGGCTGAGGCTGTGCATTTTTACTACCGGCTACGGGGGCCCGAGCATGGATCGGGAACAGCGAGATCTCATTGATGGCTTGCGCAATCTCTACACAACAAGTAGCTATGACGGTCCCGAAGATCTCCGAGCACGTCTAGTCCGTCGACTCACAGATCTCGCCGCCGAAGAGGTTCTCCCCTGGGTTCGATTGGGCAGGCTGCTCATTCGCGTTAACTCAATAGCGGCCTCCGGCGACACAGTCGCGATCGCGGGAACAGTCTTTGACCGTACGATTTTGGCTGAGTTGCGCGCCTACAGCGAACGGCGCGAAACTGTTGCTTACGCCAACCACCTTGAGGCGTTCGACGCCCAAGTGATTCAGGTCGCAACAAACGTTACGTCGGCTACGTCAACCGACGTGACAGTCACCTTGCAGCGTCAGGCTAGTCAAGGACACAGTGGACTGGGGCGAATGCAGGTGAACAATCTGAGCGCGGACGAGATCGTTACGCGCAGCTTGTCGGATGGCTTATTTGGGACCTCGCTCCTACCCCAGGAGCGATGGGGTGGCATCTGGCGTCCAGAGAATCCGCTCGCTCCGATTGCTGATCTGTCAATCCCCGAGCGGTCCCTCCGACCGGTGATCCAGGTCTTGATAACTGAGTTCCTGATCCGAAATGGCCACGCCTCGGCGGTGGCACCGGTCGTTGTTGGCCCCGACCATCAGGGAGCTCGTTCACTCCGGCTGTCTTGGACTCCAGCTCGCCAATACGTAAACTCCGCTGAGCCTGACCCAATCTCACTAGCGGGGAACCTTCGGCACCGGTGACCTCTACGATTGGCTATTTCGTAGATCCTCCAACTCATCCCTAAGAGCCTGGACCTCACCGATCAGTAGTCTTACCGCGGTAACTATCGGTCCGAGAGTTCCGTCGTATCGGTGGGTGGAACCGTCGTACGTGTGCGTAAATTCTGCCGGTTTCTTTAGTTCGGCCAGTGCCTGCTCGAGTGGATCGTCGGTGGTCATGAGTCAAGCGTAGGTGCGACATTTAGCGATAGACCGGAGACGTACTCGCGCTTGCCCTGCTTCGTCCACAAGCCAAGTAGGGGAAGCTGCTGTCGTCGGCATGTGTTCTAAGTGCGACCCGATCAGAAGGAGCGGCATGTCGGGAAGGTGGTTCGCCGAGGGCGACCTCGACGGGACGTTGCGCAGCCACGCAGCGAGTTACGTCGCAAAGGTTGCGGACATTGCTTCTGAACTGATCCGGTTTAGCCCGGACGCCGTAGTGGACCACCTCCTCGAGGAAGCCGACGTCGTTCCACTCACCTTCCATTGGGACGAAGTCACGCGAGGGCAGGCAGGTGAGTCCCTAGTCCGACAAGAAGGTTGGGACGGCCCTGTCTCGGTGCCGGCGAAGTCGATTCAACTGTCCGTTCCGTTCGATGGAGATCCGGTTCTCCTGAGGGCTCGAGCGAACTCGTATTCGCTCAGCGGGTTTCCCTACGACATGGCGGTTGAGGGTAAAGTCGTGCGCCTCAAGATCGCCGCTCATGAGTTGAACGCGTCCGACGTCACCAACACACTGAATCGGTTTCGCGCCGACCTCGAGCAGCGAGCCAGCTGGGCGAACAACCAGGTGGCTCAATGGCGGCAGGGGTTGCATCGAGACCTCGGCGAAGCGGTCCAGCGGCGACGTCAACAGCTCGAAGATCTCGCTGCCCTCGATGATGCGCTCACCATCCCGCTTGCCAGCTCGAATCAAGGAGAACGGGTCACAGTCCCGTTAGCCGCGAAGCGAATTCCGTTGCCGAGCCCGACGAAACCGCAACCCCAGGATCCTGCCCTGGAACTGAAAACCGTCAACGAGATCCTCTCCGTCATCGATAACCTTGGCCGGGCACAGGAGCGTCTTCCGAAGACAGCAAGCAAGTTCAAGGAAGAGGAACTTCGCGATCTGATCCTGTTTAACCTGAATGCCAACTTTGCCGGCGCCGCCAAGGCGGAGGTGTTCAGCGGCAACGGCAAGACGGACATCTTCCTCGATTGGAACGGGCGTGGCGCATTCATCGCCGAGTGCAAGGTTTGGCGAGGCGAAAAGCAGTTCTCGGCGGCCATCGATCAGTTGCTCTCCTATGTCGTGTGGAGAGACTCGAAGGCGGCGATGATCCTGTTCATAAGAGGGAACGATGCAACTGGCGTGATCGCAAAAGCAAACGCCGCACTCGAAACGCACCCTCGGTCGATCATTCATCGCAACGATGGATCGACTGGTTTGGACCATTACATGATGAAGTCCGCGACCGATCCAGATCGCCTCATCGATGTCGCATTCGTGCCGTTCGTGCTCGCCGTTCCGGCAAAGAGCGTCGACGGCTAGGCATGCCAAACCAAGGACCCCGCGTCGGTTCACGCGACCGGGTGATCCACCCACGCCCGGTTGCGGATCACGACGACCGCGAGCGGCACGAGCACCAGCAGCGCCAGCTCCGACAGCAGCGGAAAGCTCGTCGCCGCGAGCAGCGGGCCGGCCACGAAGGCGGCCGTCGCTCCGAGGAGGTTGGCCAGGGCATCCACCGCGCCCTGGGCTGACGCGCGCGTCTCGTCGGCCACCGTGCTGGCGAAGAGGGCCGAGCCGGCAACGTTGATGAACGACCAGCCGATGCCGAGCAGGAGGAGCGCGGCGATCATCCCTCCCATCGTTCCCGAGCCGATCGCGGAGGTGACGAGCGAGGCGACCAGGACGCAGATGCCGACGACCATCGCGATGCGGTGACCGGCGCGATCCACCAGGATGCCGACCACGGGCGCCAGACCGTACATGCCGGCCACGTGGAGGCTGATCGTGATCCCGATGATCGTGATCGTGTCGCCGTCGTCCGCCATGTGGACGGGCGACATCGTCATCACCGAGACCATCACGATCTGGGCCGTCACGATCGCGAGCACGGCGAGCCGCACCCGAGGGTTGGTGCGCAGTTCGAGAGCGAGTATCCGGATGCCGCCGCGGCGCCGGCCGACCTGCTGCGTCGATCCCTGGGTGCGCGCGAAGAGCAGGGGGTCGGGTCGCAGCGCGATGAAGACGACGACGCCGCCGAGGAACAGGAACGTTCCCGCGATCAGGAACCCGCTGGCGAACACGGTCAGGCCGGTGGCCGCGCTGATCCAGATTCCGGGGACCCCGAGGTTGGGCCCAAGCACGGAGCCGAGGGTTCCGACCCAGACCACCAGGGCGAGCGCCCGTGCGCGACGATTCGGGGCCGCGAGGTCGGTCGCGGCGAACCGAGCCTGAAGGCTGACGGCCGAGCCGGCCCCGACCAGCAGCAGGCCCGGGAAGAGCGCGGCCGCCGAGAGGGTCTGAGCCGCGTAGACGACGATGAATGCCCCGATCGAGGCGATCAGCCATCCCAGAGTCAATGCGCGGCGGCGTCCCCATCGTGCCGCGATCCCTCCGAGCGGCAACCCGAGCACGGCGGCGCCGAGGGTGCTGGCGACGCGCGCGAGCCCCGCCCACGAGGGATTCGCGGTGACCTGTTCGGCGAGCAGCACGCCGATCGTCGGTGCGACGCCGATCCCGACCATTCCGACGATCTGCGAGATGACGAGAACGACGAGGGTGCGGCGCTGGACTCGAGAGGTGTCGCTCGGCGGCGCCGCGGTGGTCGGTGTCGCCGTCATCCGTGGTCAGGATCGAGCGCGGCAGTCATGACGACGAGACTACGCCCGGCTACTTCCGCCGAAGGATGAACCCCGCCACCTACCTCCGCCGACAACGACGACGGGCCGCCCACCCGAAGGTGATGATGAATGGGCTCCCGCAGGTCGAACCGTCGGCCTAAGCTGAACTCGATGCGCGGCGTCTTTGGTGATCGGGAGCAGCTCCAGCCGGAGTTGATATCGCGCCGCACCATCGCCTATGCAGTCGACCAGAGATCGACGAAGTTCCTCTCCGGATATGAGCTGTTTCTTGATTCAGTCCCAGATGAGTCACGGGCGCTGAACTCTGTGGAGTTGGCAATCGAAGCGATCGACGCAGCCACGGGCAGGTTGCTAGCGGACCCGGCGACCCTCCGAGCCGCGGCGATCTTTTTCGGAAACATGCTGTCGCGAGAGGCGGAGGATGCTCGCTGGGTTGCTTTCGACGCTGATTCGCTAGAAGTGTGGAGAGGCGGAAATGGCGTTGACGTGGTCGAGTGCGTAGGTCGATGCTGTCGTGGGAGCATCGACCTACGCACTGTAGCGGCCGCTTTCCTGGGGCCGCGTACTGGCCGCCCTCTCTAGGTCCCGCAGTTCTGCAGGAAGGGCGTC